>OJFV01000021.1_pt1 | contig 169492 bp, 150 predicted proteins | sample 1594391 | NCBI WGS metagenome assembly OJFV01 (sample SAMN05416856, study PRJEB24817) | seawater metagenome | isolation source: Sea water | place: Canada:Atlantic | collected 2013-11 | reverse complement strand
CGAGATTGCCTCTTGTCTCGTGGGCTCGGAGATGTGTATAAGAGACAGATATATACCTATTTTATCTTGCATTGTTTTGCTTCAATTCCTATAGTGTGTGAAAGTGGTGAAAAGTGGAAAAAAGTGTGTTTTTGTGGTGTTTTGAGAAAGATATCATCAAAACCTAAGATTTTAGAGGGCGGTAAGCGTGTTTCAGGGTAGTCAATCCTTAAATGTGGATGTAAAAGGGCGTGTTGCGGTACCTAGTCGGTATCGTGATTTGCTTGCGGCTGTCTGTGAGGGGCGTTTGGTTGTTACCGCAAACCCATATGAGCGTTGCCTGAATATTTATCCAGAACCTCAATGGAAAGAAGTAAAGGCGAAAATAGAATCATTACCAAACAGCAATAAAAAAGTAAGACGATTACAACGCTTAGTGCTAGGTAATGCTAGCGAACTTGATATGGACGGAAATGGTCGATTGTTATTACCTCCGACGTTAAGAGAGTTTGCCAATTTCGATAAAAAAGTTGTGCTTGTTGGTTTGGGTGATAAGGCTGAGCTTTGGAGTGAGCAGAGCTGGAATGATATGTTGGATGAGGCTGATGATGAGCCAATGCCAGAAGAAATGAGTAATTTATCTTTATAGTTTTTAACTGAATCGTTATTTAACGACGGGTTTAATTGTGGCAACAAGTGTAGATATTGAGTCAGGGGCAGGTAGCAGCTCGAGTGTAGTGCATCAAACAGTTTTACTGGAAGAGGCTGTCGCTGAACTTGTTACCGACAAAGCAGGTGTCTACATAGACGGCACGTTTGGACGGGGTGGCCACAGCCGGAAAATCCTCGAAGCGCTTATGGCGGAAGGTCGGTTGTTGGGGGTTGATAAAGACCCAGAAGCTGTTTTATCCGCCAATAAACTGAAAGCCGAAGACCCGCGTTTTTCAATTTATCACGGCTCATTTAAAGAGATAGATATAGCGGCAAAAGAGCAAGATTGGAATGGGGTTGCGGGTATTTTGTTGGATTTGGGTGTGTCTTCGCCGCAGATAGATGACGCCAGCAGAGGGTTTAGCTTTCTAAACGATGGACCCTTGGATATGAGAATGAACCCAGAAAAAGGGTTAAGTGCGGAGCAGTGGATAGCCTGTGCGGACGTTAAAGAAATCGCGACGGTACTTAAGCAGTATGGTGAGGAGCGTTTTGCAAAGCGTATTGCAGGCGCCATTGTAGAGGCTCGTGATAAGGGTGTTATTGATACGACTGCAAAGCTACAAAAAATAGTCGCGGATGCAAATCCGGCGTGGGAAAAGGGCAAAAACCCTGCAACAAGAGCATTTCAAGCGATTCGAATCAAGGTTAATGATGAGCTGACCGATTTGGAAGATGTGCTTGAAATAGCAGCGGAGTCACTTAAACCGGGAGGTCGTTTAGTGGTGATCAGCTTTCATTCTCTTGAGGATCGAATGGTGAAGCGCTTTATGAGAAGTAAAGTGAAAGGTAATGAGCCTCCAGCAGGTGTGCCGATTAGGGATGACCAAATTGAGCGACATTTTGCGTTAGTGGGTAAGGCGATTAAACCATCTAAGCAAGAAGTTGAGCAAAATGTCAGGTCACGAAGCGCTGTAATGCGAGTGATGGAGAAGCTTGGTTGACGTCTTTGAAAGATTGGTGGCTTTTTTTCAAGACGATATCGGGTGCGCTGATTGGGAAGTCGTCAGTAATAACGTTTAGTTTGTGTGTTGTGCTTATTGCGAGTGCTGTTGGGGTGGTTTACGCGTCACATCTAAATCGCCAGCTATTTACTGAGTTAGCTTTGTTGCAATCAGAGAGAGACGCATACGAAATGGAATGGAGCCAGTTGCTATTAGAGCAAAGCGCTTGGAGCGCACATGGAAGAATTGAGCATGTAGCCATCACTAAGTTAAGTATGAAAGTGCCCGAGGCAAAGGATATCGTCGTTATTAAGTAGGCGATGGTTGAAAATAAAAAATTGATGGATGCCCTTTTAGGGAAATGAAAATGAGCGGCAAAGCTGACGCAAATAATGAACTAAAGCATGATGAGCAGGGGCGCGCAATATGGCGGTTCTGGTTTGTCGTGTCTGTTCTTGTGTGTGCGGGGTTGGTGCTCTTGTATCGTGCGGTGGAGCTGCAAGTAGTTGAACAACAGTTCCTAAAGGGTCAAGGCGATGCTCGCACAATTCGCCATGAAAAGATTGATGCCCACAGAGGGATGATCACTGACCGGTTTGGTGAGCCGCTAGCGGTTAGCACGCCTGTAGAAACAGTATGGGCGAACCCTCAGGTGATGGTGTTAGAGGCTGGTGATATTCAGGTTTTGGCTAGTGTTCTTGAGGTAAGTGAATCTTGGTTAGCTAAGCGGGTCAGTAAAAATAAGACTCGAGAGTTTATCTATCTAAAACGCAAAATTTCACCCGCGCAGGCAGCACGAGTCATTGACTTGGATATTCCTGGTGTATATAGCCGCCGAGAATATAAGCGGTTTTATCCCGCAGGAGAAGTGGCTTCTCATGTAGTAGGGTTTACCAATATAGATGAGATGGGACAAGAAGGCGTTGAGCTGGCTTATGATGATTGGCTGACCGGGCACCCAGGCAAGAAGAGAGTATTAAAAGATAGAAGAGGCTCGGTCGTTAAGGATTTAGATCTAGTTCGCGATGCACAACCTGGGCGGTCGTTAAGCCTTAGTCTTGACATGCGGGTTCAATACCTTGCTTATCGTGAACTTAAGGCTGCTGTAACAGCCCATAAAGCGAAAGCCGGCTCGATGGTGATACTTGATGTGGCTACCGGCGAAGTGTTAGCGATGGTTAATCAGCCGTCTTATAACCCTAATAATCGCTCCAAACTATCAACCTCAGCGTTACGTAATCGCGCGATAACGGATGTTTTTGAGCCTGGCTCAACTGTTAAACCGGTGACTATTGCGGCTGCTTTGGAAACCGGTAGGTATTACCCTGCAACAAAAATTGATACAACACCGGGTTATTTTCGGGTTGGTCGCAAGTCAATAAGGGATCATCGTGATTATGGGGTTATTGACTTGTCTACCATTATCGCCAAATCGAGCAACGTTGGAACCAGCAAAATAGCGCTAGACCTGAGCGGAGAAGTTGTTTGGGATATGTTTTATCGGTTAGGTTTTGGTCAAGCAACCGGTACAGGGTTTCCTGGTGAAAGTATTGGTTTGCTGAGAAATCCAGCAAAGTGGCGACCCATTGAAGTGGCCACAATGTCGTATGGATATGGTGTGAGTGTTAATGCGCTGCAATTAGCTCAAATGTATATGGTATTGGGTAATAACGGAGTAAAACCTCCCGTTAGTTTATTGAAGGTTGAGGGTGATATTTCGTCAGAAGCGGTGATGGATGCATCTGTCGCCAAAAATGTTCGCCTAATGTTGCAAAAGGTTGTTGAGAAAGGTGGTACGGGTACAAGAGCTCGTGTAGCAACGTATGATGTGGGCGGGAAGTCTGGCACTGTGCACAGCGTTGGCCGTAATGGATATGAAGAAAGTCAGTACAAGGCTTTATTTGCAGGTGTTGCGCCTATCGATAACCCACGAGTTGCGGCAGTGGTCGTGATAGATGGGCCTCAGGGGCAAGAATACTATGGCGGTGAAGTAGCCGCACCAATTTTCTCAAGAGTTATGTCTGGTGCAATGCGATTGTTAAACGTTACGCCAGATAATTTACCGTTAATGGCTGATCAACGGACGATTTATTCTGACAAGGAACGTGATAACTCAACTGACAATAGCAGAGAGAAGGGTTGATCATGATGGCGATAGAGCCCAGAGAGCATACTTTGAGCGCCTTGCTAAAAGGCATTTGCCTATTGCCGTCAGTATTAGATTGTCGTGTTTATGGTATTGCATTAGACAGCCGGAAAGTTAAAAAAGGTGATTTATTTATTGCGTTAAAGGGGTTTGACTCTTCTGCAAGAGCTTACATTCCCCAGGCGGTTGCGAGTGGTGCGGTTGCGGTGCTGGTCGAGAGTGATGAACGTGTTTTAAGTATCTGTGAAGAAGGCGACTCGGTTGAGTTGTTTGTTCCAAACTTAAAAAACTATGTGGGTGAAATAGCGTCTAGATTCTTTGGCTCACCCTCGAAGCTTATGAAGGTGATAGGTGTTACAGGAACAAATGGTAAAACCTCTGTATCTCAGTATTTAGCACATGTGCTGAGTGGTTTGGGCGACAAAACCGGCGTTATTGGGACGTTGGGTTATGGATTGCCTGATGATTTAGAGGTGGCGACTCATACTACTCCAGATGCAGTAAAGGTTCAGCAAATTTTAGCCAACTTGAAGGGTCAGGGTGCGAACTGTGCTGCAATGGAGGTCTCCTCTCACGGTCTTGATCAGGGGCGTGTAGATGAGGTTAGTTTTGCAGGAGCTGTGTTTACGAATCTATCGAGAGACCACCTGGACTACCATGAGTCAATGGAAGCTTATGGGGATGCAAAGAAAGCGCTGTTCAAAAAGCCGGGGTTATCGTATGCAGTCATTAATTTTGATGATGAGTTTGGTCGAGAATTAGTAGGCGCTATTTCAGAAAGTACAAAGGTTATTAGTTACGGGATTAGTCAACCAGCTGACATTGTTGTGGACCGTATTCAATATACTAAAAAAGGGATAAATGCAGATTTAACAGGCCCCTGGGGGACTACATCCTTAAGTTGTCAGCTACTAGGTGCTTTCAATCTCAGTAACATAATGGCGGTGATTGGCGTTGCATTTTCCATGGGGTATGACATTCAAGAAATCTGCCAGGCGGTGTCAGAATTGACGCCAGTAACAGGCAGAATGCAGTCATATAGTGTTGAGGGGAAGCCAGGTGTGATTGTCGATTACGCTCATACCCCCGATGCATTAAAGAATGCGCTGCAAGCGATTAAGCAACACTGCAGCGGCAAGATTTGGTGTGTATTCGGCTGTGGTGGTGAACGTGATGTGGGTAAACGACCCATGATGGCCTCGATAGCAGAAGAAAATGCCGATGTTGTGGTGATAACTGATGATAACCCTAGAAGGGAGAACCCCGAAAGCATTTTGGCAGACGTGATGGGTGGTTTTAGCGAAGGCAGTAATGTGCAAGTCATTCATGACCGTCGTACAGCAATAGAAACATCTATAGCCAGTGCAGTTGCTAACGATATGATTTTGGTGGCCGGAAAGGGGCATGAAGATTATCAGGAGGTTGCGGGTCAGCGATTAGATTACAGTGACATTGTCGTGGTTGAAAATTGTTTGAATATGGGGGGGGCGAAATGATCGGTTTATGCTCCTTATCAACCTTGGTTGAAGTCACCAATGGCGAGCTACGAGGCAGTGATCACTCATTTTGTGCGGTGAGCACAGATACTCGAAGCATTCAGTCTGGAGATCTTTTTGTGGCATTACAGGGCTCTAATTTTGATGGTAATCGCTACGTAGTAAAGGCAAAAGAGAAGGGTTCGATAGCCGCATTAGTGGAAACTCACCAGGATGTTGATATACCGCAAGTTAAGGTAGCAGACACGTTAGCTGCGCTAGGCTCTATAGCGGCCTACAACCGTCAATTGTTTAATGGGAAAGTCATCGCAATTACCGGAAGTAGCGGCAAAACCTCTGTTAAGGAGATGTTGGCTGAATTACTGAGTAACGAGGGCGATACGCTCGCAACGGAAGGCAACTTAAATAACCATATTGGCGCGCCGTTGACGTTGTTAAAAATTAATGAAGAACACCAATTTGCAGTGATAGAGCTGGGAGCAAGCGCGGTGGGAGAAATTAATTATACCGCGTCGATTGCAAGGCCTGATGTATCGATCCTTACCAATGCAGGAAGTGCGCACTTAGAAGGCTTTGGCAGTTATGAAAACATCGTAGCAACCAAAGGTGAGATTATTAGTGCATTGGGTCTTGATGGTGTGGCCATTCTAAATGCAGACGATCCCGCATTTGCGGTTTGGCAACAGCTAGCCCTACCGAGAAAGGTATGTGCATTTAGTCTGAAAGAAGGAGTTGGTGCCGATGTATGGGCGGAGTCAATAAGGTTGCAGTCTGATAGCTCTACGTTCGAGTTGTGTTGGGATGGGGGGCGAGTCGCTATATCGTTGCCGTTGCCAGGAAAACATAATATTGCCAATGCATTAGCTGCTGCAAGTGCTGCTTCTGTATTAGGTTTAGGTTGGGGCAGTATTCAAAAAACATTGAGCGAATTGAGTAGTATTAAAGGTCGACTTGAGCTAGCAAAGTCTCCACTGGGATACATGGTCATAAATGATACTTATAACGCGAATCCATCGTCTACAAATGCTGCACTTGATGTCTTAGCTAAATCTACTGGGTTCAGGGTCGCAGTACTGGGTGATATGGGGGAGTTAGGCGCTGATGTTGCAAAGCTACACAAGGAAGTTGGGCAGTATGCTAAAGCGGGTCGCGCAGATGCCCTTTATGCTGTCGGTGAGTTCGCTAACGATATTGCGCAAGGATATGGCAGTGGTGCGCGGGAATTTAAAACTAAGCAAGCCTTGGTTGAAGTGCTTATGAAAGAAGTGCAGGAAGACGCGACTTACTTGGTAAAGGGGTCTAGAAGCGCTGCAATGGAAACGGTTGTAGAAGAGTTGCTTAAACAAAAGGTGGTTGCGTAATGTTAGTTTGGTTTGCTGATTTTCTATCACAGTATATCAGTGCATTTGGTGTATTTAAGTATCTGACGTTAAGGGGGATTTTCGGCGTCCTGACGTCACTTACCATTGCTCTAATTGTTGGCCCTATTATGATCAGGAAATTAAGCCAGTATCAGATTGGGCAATCGGTAAGGGATGATGGACCTCAATCTCATCTGAGTAAGGCGGGCACACCTACTATGGGTGGTGCACTTATTTTGGTGGCGGTTGCTGTCAGCACATTGCTTTGGGCTGACCTAACTAATCGCTATGTCTGGATTACGCTTTTGGTCACACTATCGTTCGGTGCTATTGGTTGGGTTGATGACTATCGGAAGGTGGTTGAAAAAAACTCAAGAGGGTTGCCGGGTAAATGGAAATACTTCTGGCAGTCAGTCTTTGGTTTTGGTGCAGCGTTTGGTTTGTACAGCACAGCAACACTACCTCAAGAAACAACGTTAATCATTCCAGTGTTCAAAGACTTCGCGCTTGAGATGGGGCCGTTATTTATCTTGCTAAGTTACTTTGTGATTGTGGGTAGCAGCAACGCGGTAAATCTTACTGATGGGCTTGATGGGTTAGCGATTATGCCGACCGTTATGGTAGCAGGTGCATTGGCAATATTTTGTTATTTATCAGGTAATGTTCGCTTTGCTGACTACCTACACATTCCATACCTACCAGGGGCGGGCGAACTTATTATATTTTGCGGTGCGCTTGTAGGGGCTGGGCTAGGGTTCCTATGGTTTAACACCTATCCCGCGCAAGTATTTATGGGAGATGTGGGCGCGCTTGCTCTAGGCGCGGCATTGGGGATCGTAGCGGTAATTGTTCGACAGGAAGTTGTGTTGTTCATAATGGGGGGGGTATTTGTTATGGAGACCGTTTCTGTCATTCTTCAGGTTGGTTCTTACAAGCTGACCGGTAGAAGGATATTTAGAATGGCTCCGTTACACCACCATTTTGAGCTTAAGGGCTGGCCGGAGCCGAGGGTGATAGTAAGGTTTTGGGTGATAACCGTTGTGTTGGTACTGGTTGGGCTCGCAACGCTTAAGGTTCGTTAAATTATACACGGGAGTGTTTTGTGTCACTTATAGCAACAGATAACAAAAGTATTGTAGTGGGGCTCGGTATTACCGGGCTGTCCTGCGTGCGTTATCTGAAGTCAAAAGGGCATAGCGTCGAGGTCGTGGATACTCGTACAAACCCTCCAGCTCTTGATCGTTGTAATGCTGAGTTTCCGAGTGTTCAGGTGCATTGCGGTGTGTTTGATGCGGACGTGCTGTCATCTGCTACGCAGTTAATCGTGAGCCCAGGCGTGGCTATTTCAGAACCTGCTATTGAAGAAGCGAAGCGTCGAGGTGTGAGAGTCACGGGGGATGTAGATCTTTTTAGTCAGTTGGTCAATGCGCCTGTGGTTGCGATAACAGGCTCGAATGGTAAAAGCACTGTCACCACTTTACTGGCAGAAATGGCTAAGCAGGCGGGTATTAAGGTTGCGGTAGGCGGTAATCTGGGAACGCCTGTTTTGGACTTGCTGGATGATAGTGTTGAGTTGTATATCGTAGAGTTATCGAGTTTTCAACTGGAAACCACTCAACGGCTGAACGCCTTAGCGGCCACTATTTTGAATATATCAGAAGACCATATGGACCGCTATTCCAGTAAATTAGCCTATTTACAAGCTAAACAAAAAATCTTTCATGGGTGTCAATATGTCATCGTAAATGAAGATGATGTGCTTAGTGAACCGTTAATGGTTGAAGGTATGAAGTCTGTAAGGTTTGGCATTGCTAAGCCAGACCTTCGAAAATTTAGCACGATTAAAGAGGGTCGTCAGACGTTCATCTGTCATGGTTTCGAAAAGCTTATAAGCGTTGATGATGTTGCGATCAAAGGTATCCACAATATTAGTAATGCATTAGCTGCTATGAGCTTAGGGTTTGCCGCTAGTATTGGCATGAATGCGATGCTTGAAGCGTTAAAACGATATCCCGGCCTTGAGCATCGTTGTCAGTGGGTTAGACGTATCGATGGTGTTGATTACATCAATGACTCGAAAGGAACAAATGTAGGCGCAACTGTTACTGCGCTTGATAGCTTTGGGGCTTCAAATACCGGAAAAGTAGTATTAATTGCCGGAGGAGAAAGTAAGGGCGCTGATTTCTCACCGTTACGAGGGTCTGTTTCGGCCTATGGGCGAAGTGTCGTTTTGTTTGGGTGTGATGCCAATAGTATTGAGTCAGGCTTGAACGGCGTCACGCAGGTAGTAAGCGTTAACTCATTAGAAGAGGCCGTTATAGAGGCTAAAAAGCTAGCCCAACCTGGAGATACCGTATTGATGTCTCCTGCCTGCGCCAGCTTTGATATGTTCCGTAACTTTGAAGCGCGTGGTGACGCGTTTGTAAATGTGGTGGAACAACTATGAGTAGTATCGCGGTCACTAATAGTCAGCAGGTGCCATTGCTTTCACTCGATAAAGGCATTGACTTTTGGTTGTTGGGAGCCGCCGGTTCGCTGTTGATGATCGGCCTGATTATGATCACGTCTGCTTCTATAGATATAGCGGATGTTCGAAATAACAACCCGTTCTTTTATGCCATGAGGCATGGGACGTTTTTATTGTTGGGGCTGGTCGCTGGGTTCGCGGTAGTGAATGTACCGATAGCTTGGTGGATGAAAAGTGGGTGGCTACTGCTTTTTGTATCGTTAGCTTTATTACTTTTGGTGTTATTGCCTGGTGTCGGTCGGACAGTAAATGGTAGTACTCGTTGGATTGGATTTGGTGGATTGAATCTACAGGTATCAGAACTGGCTAAATTGTTTTTAATCGCCTACATGGCTGGCTATCTCGACCGAAGGCGAGAGGAAGTTATGGCCAGTTGGTGGGGGTTTTTAAAGCCAATGCTAGTGATGTTTATGGCTGCATTTCTGCTCCTAATGGAGCCTGATTTTGGTGCAACGGTGGTCATTGCATCTGCAGCGTTAGGCATGATCTTTTTAAGCGGTGCGCGTATAGGTCAGTTTTCAGTATTGATTATTGGTTGTGGTGTTTCTGCAGTGTTGTTGGTGGTGTCGCAGCCTTATCGGTTGAAACGTTTTACTGGGTATACCGATCCTTGGGCTGATCAATTTGGTAGTGGCTATCAATTATCGCAGGCGCTAATTGCATTCGGGCGAGGTGAGTGGACAGGATTAGGGCTTGGAAACAGTATTCAAAAGCTATTTTACCTGCCCGAAGCTCATACTGACTTTGTGTTTGCAATTCTTGCTGAAGAGTTTGGGTTATTAGGCTGCTTTATTGTGGTGGGATTATTCTCCGTACTGGTGTTTCGGGCGTTAAAAATTGGCTTGAAAGCCGAGCAAGCTAACCAACGTTTTGCTGCCTATTTTGCATACGGTATTGGGTTATTAATTGGTGGTCAGGCGCTGATCAATATGGGGGTTAATACAGGGTTGTTACCGACTAAAGGGTTGACGTTACCGTTAGTGAGTTATGGTGGTAGTAGCTTAGTGGTTAGCTGTATGTGTATTGGTGTTTTAGTGAGAATTAATTTGGAGCGCTGTCAGTTATTAAGTGGCAGTAGCGAAACGACAGCCGGAGGAAAAGGTGGGTAATAATAAGACCTTTTTAATAATGGCTGGCGGGACGGGGGGACATGTTTTTCCTGCTCTGGCTACTGCTCGCATGCTGCAAGAGCAGGGTGTAAATGTGCACTGGCTGGGCTCGGAAAATGGAATGGAGGTTGACCTAGTTTCAACGGCGAGTCTTCCCATTTCATGTATTTCTATATCGGGCCTTAGAGGTAAAGGAAAGCTAGCCTTGTTGACGGCGCCCTTTAAACTTATCAACGCATTACTGCAAGCGATGTTGGTTATTCGATCAGTCAAGCCGGATGGCGTATTGGGTATGGGCGGTTTTGTAACGGGGCCAGGTGGTTTAGCTGCTCGTTTGATGGGTAGGCCATTACTGATACATGAACAAAACGCGGTTGCCGGAATGACCAATAAACTACTTTCTAGATTCGCAACGATTGTAATGGAGGCGTTTCCTGGGTCGTTTCCTGCGGGCGTTAAAACAGAGGTCACAGGCAACCCTGTAAGAAAGGATATATGCGAATTGCCGGTAAAACAGGGCTTTGAAGCGCGAAACCGTAATATGAGAGTGTTGGTTGTGGGTGGCAGTTTGGGCGCAGTTGTGATTAATCAAGTGGTACCAGAGGCCCTTAAATTATTTGAAAACGGTTTAGTAATAGACGTTACCCACCAGGCGGGAAAGAAAAATTTAGAGGCAACCTTAGCTAACTACCAGCAGGCAGGCGTGGAAGCGAACGTAGTGCCTTTTATTGCGGATATGAAGTCTGCTTATGAGTGGGCGGATATCGTTATCTGTAGGGCTGGTGCGCTGACTATTTCGGAACTATGCATGGCGGGAGTTGGGGCTATTTTGGTCCCTTACCCTCATGCGGTTGATGACCACCAGACCAAAAATGCAGGCTTTATGGTTGAGTCGGGTGCGGCTGAGCTAATGCCGCAGCAGGAGTTTACGGCGTCGGCACTTAATAAAAAGCTAAAAGCAATGATTGAGAGTAAAGACATAATGACAAATATGGCTCAAGCGGCTAGAAAGTTGGCTAGGCCAGACGCCACCGAAAAAGTGGTTTCTTACTGTATGGAGGCGTGTAATGACTGATAAAAATATAGAGCAGGTAATGATCTGTGATGTTCCTGAAATGAGACGGATTCGTCGTATTCATTTTGTGGGAATAGGCGGTGCCGGTATGTGTGGTATTGCAGAAGTATTACTCAATCAGGGGTACGAAATTTCTGGCTCTGATCTAAGTGAAAGTGTTGTGACCAGCCGTCTACGTACGTTAGGCGTTTCGGTATTTATCGGGCATCAATCAGAAAATGTAGAAGGCGCTAATGTGGTCGTAGTGTCCAGTGCTGTCAACGAAGAAAATCCAGAAGTTGTTCAAGCTCGTAGTAGTCGGATACCTGTAGTGCCTCGTGCTGAAATGTTGGCAGAAATAATGCGATATCGCCATGGTATTGCTGTAGCAGGCACACATGGGAAAACTACCACTACAAGCTTGCTTGCGTCTGTATTAGCAGAAGCAGGTCTAGATCCAACGTTTGTCATTGGTGGTCGGCTTAACAGTGCCGGCACTAATGCCAAATTAGGGGGGTCACGTTACCTTGTGGCTGAGGCTGATGAGAGTGATGCATCCTTTTTACACCTAACACCGATGATCGCAGTGGTGACCAATATTGATGCTGATCATATGCATACTTACGGTGGTGATTTTGCGAAACTGAAGCAGACATTTGTAGATTTCTTACACAACTTACCATTTTATGGCGCTGCGGTAATGTGTGTTGATGACCCTGTTGTTGAGGAGGTTATTCCTCACGTTTCGCGAGCAATTATTACGTACGGGGTAAGTGAGCATGCAGACTATCGTGCAGAGTCGATTGCTCAAGAAGGTATTCATACTAAGTTTATAGCTAAGCGACCAGGGGATCATTCAGATATCGAGATCACCTTGAACATGCCTGGGCATCACAATGTTCTAAACGCGCTAGCTACCATTGCTATCGCGACTGATGAAGGAATTGACAACCAGTCAATCCAAAAAGGGTTGTCAAACTTTCAAGGAGTTGGTCGCCGTTTCCAAGTATACGGGAAGTATCAAACCGGTCGCGGTGAAGTTATGTTGGTTGATGACTATGGTCACCACCCTAAAGAGGTCGAGGCAACTATCAAGGCCATTAGGGCGGGTTGGCCAAATAAGCGTCTAGTGATGGTCTATCAGCCCCACCGCTATAGCCGAACCTGTGACCTGTATGAAGATTTTGTAAGAGTGTTATCAGATGTTGATGTCCTGTTGTTGATGGATGTTTATCCTGCAGGCGAACGGCCAATTCCTGGAGCTGATAGTCGCAGCCTTTGCCGAAGTATCCGACAGCGGGGGCATGTAGACCCGGTATTTATTGATGACGGCAGTGAGATTGAGTCTGTATTAGCAAACTTATTAGAAGATGGCGATTTACTAATTACACAGGGAGCAGGCGATATTGGGCGCCTTTCAACACATTTAGCAGAGATAGATCTAAAGGTAGTTTGAGATGAGTGTAGCGAGCAGCAATTACAGAGTATCACCTGAGTTAGCCCGTAAATTGGGCAAGGTGGCTGTATTGTTGGGTGGGAATTCAGCAGAACGCGAGGTGTCTCTTAAAAGCGGTGACGCAGTGTTGAATGCATTGCTGAATGCAGGTGTAGATGCCCAGGCTATCGATATCAAAGGTAGTCCGCTGGACTGTATAAAACGTGGCGAGTTTGATCGGGCGTTTATCGCGTTGCATGGCCGAGGCGGGGAAGACGGCACAATACAAGGGTTGCTGGAATGCTTAGAGCTTCCTTACACCGGCAGTGGCGTGATGGCCTCAGCTCTGGCGATGGACAAACTTCGAACGAAACAACTGTGGCAGGGTGTTGGGTTACCGACGCCCCCGTTTGTCTCGCTTGATGGTCTAGGTATAGACGCCCGTTATTTCGAGTCCATTGTTGCTAGGTTAGGGTTGCCTCTAAGCGTTAAACCTGCAAGAGAGGGTTCGAGTATTGGTATTAAAAAAGCCAGAAGTCTCGAGGAGTTAATTGAAGCATATAACGAAGCGTCAGAGTTTGATGCTCAAATATTGATAGAGAAGTGGATAGAGGGCCCTGAGTTTACCGTCGCTGTATTAGATGGAAAGGCATTGCCGGTTATAGGCCTGAGTACCAATCATATATTTTATGACTATGACGCTAAGTATCTCGCAGATGATACCCATTATTATTTGCCTAGTGGGTTGGGTGCCGAGAAGGAGCAGGAAGTCGAAAAGTTGTCTGAGCTGGCATGTCAATCTGTTGGTTGTAAAGGGTGGGCGCGTGTTGATGTGATGCAAGATAATGCTGGTGAGTTTTGGTTGTTAGAGGTTAATACAACACCAGGGATGACAGATCATAGTTTGGTCCCTATGGCTGCTAAATATGCTGGCATTTCGTTTGAAGAATTGGTTGTCCGTATCTTGGAGGATACGTTAAAAGCCCCATCTGACTCTAGTGTATTGTAGCGATGGGTTCTTCATAGTGATTAGGTATCAATAGTGGGACGGCGAGGTCATGAGCCTAAATCAGTGAAAGGGCTGGGCGCTACTTTAAGGCAGGAGAAGAAAAAACGATCTTTTAAGATTGGTTTTTCCGGATTAGGTGGTCTGAAAAGTATTAAGTGGTTACCGGTTGCGGCGGTTACGACAGCCTGTTTTATGACTGTGATGCTAACAGTTTATTGGGACTCGGTGGTTTACAGTGTTGATCGCGAAGTCTCTAAAATTGAGATACGAGGGCAGCTTAAATTTCAGCGGCCTGAAGTGCTTCAGAGGACTCTTAACAAGCATTTAGGGGAAGGTTTTTTTTCGCTGGACTTGAATGTTGTTAAAAAAGAAGTGGAGGCGATGCCTTGGATCTACAGTGCATCTCTTAGGCGACGTTGGCCTGGAACATTGATGATTACGGTAAAGGAACAGTATCCTGTAGCGAGCTGGAATCGCGAGTTTTATTTAAATGAATACGGGGAAATTTTTAGACCGCCAGAGCCTGTTGAAATTGAGTCGGTACCTGACCTTTCAGGGCCCTCAGGTAGAGCTAAAGATGTGCTAATGAGGTATGTCAGCTATCGGGATCAGTTAGCCGAAGTAGATGAAGGGGTTGCGGTACTTAGTTTAGAAAAACGAGGTGCCTGGCGTTTAACGCTTAAAAACGGGATAGATATAAAGCTTGGACGAGCGCCGTTAGACGAAAAACTTAACCGTTTTTTAAGGGCCTACAAGCATGGTTTGAATAGTAGGGCTGGCGAAATCCTATCTATCGATGCGCGGTATACCAATGGAATCGCGGTGAGATGGAAGGATGTACCGGATACAGATGGTGATCAGTCGGGTTCGATATAGGCTTGGGTTTATATATACCAGCGCTTATATCCACCAAAGTGACATGGGTGAGTTATTTAATGTCAGTAACTCAATATAGGTTTACTGGCGACAAACATCTGAGATATCAGAGTTAGTGAGTAGGAAAATGATTGTAGGACTGGACATAGGAACATCAAAGGTTGTGGCGATCGTTGGCCAAGAGACTCCTGAGGGTGGCGTAGAGGTTATTGGGATTGGATCTCATCCGTCAAAAGGCCTAAAGCGTGGAGTTGTTGTTAATATTGAAACGACCGTGCAGGCGATTCAGCGAGCGATAGAAGAAGCTGAGCTGATGGCAGGGTGTGAAATTCACTCTGTGTATGCAGGCATTGCTGGGAGTCATATTCGCAGCCTTAATTCTCACGGTATTGTCGCTGTGCGTGAAAGAGAAGTTGTTCAAGCTGATATCGAAAGAGTTATTGATGCGGCACAAGCCGTTGCTATTCCTGCGGATCAAAAAATTCTTCATATATTGCCTCAGGAGTATGTGATTGATAGCCAAGAAGGCATTAAAGAGCCATTAGGTATGTCGGGGGTTCGTCTTGAAGCAAAGGTCCACTTGGTGACCTGTGCCGTTAATGCGGCTCAGAACATTGAGAAATGTGTTAAACGTTGCGGTTTGGATGTGGATGACATCATCTTAGAGCAATTGGCGTCTAGTTATGCCGTATTAACGGATGACGAGAAAGAGCTAGGTGTATGTGTAGTTGATATTGGTGGCGGTACTACTGATGTGGCTATTTTTACTGGGGGGTCAATTCGCCATACCGCAGTCATACCCATCGCGGGTGATCAGGTGACCAATGATATCGCGATGGCATTGAGAACGCCGACTCAAAACGCAGATGAAATAAAAATTAAGTATGCATGCGCGCTAACACAATTGGCTGGTGCGGATGAAACGATAAAGGTTCCGAGTGTAGGTGATAGACCACCAAGAGACTTATCTCGCCAAGCCTTGGCCGAAGTCGTCGAGCCGAGGTACGAAGAACTTTTTACATTAATTCAATCAGAGCTTCGTAGAAGTGGGTTCGAAGATCTGGTTGCAGCTGGGATTGTATTAACAGGCGGCACTTCAAAAATGGAAGGTGCTGTAGAACTAGCTGAAGAAATTTTCCACATGCCCGTTAGATTGGCTTCGCCACAAGGCATTTCTGGCTTAACGGATGTGGTAAATAACCCTATGTTTTCAACAGGCGTAGGGCTGCTGATGTATGGACTAAAGCAGCAGGGAATGGGGATAGTTCCCCCCGTTAAACCAGAGGGAGGAGCGAATATAATGGAACGCTTAAAAAGCTGGTTTACCGGAAACTTTTAAAAATAAGAGCCTGCTTAACAGGCAATAAAAAGAACAGATAGTTTTAAAATTAACAGACTGAAGAAAAACAGGAAGGAGAAGGGCGATGTTTGAGCTCGTAGATAATGTACCACAAAATGCAGTAATCAGAGTTGTAGGTGTTGGCGGTGGTGGCGGTAATGCTGTTCGTCATATGCTGGCGAGTGAAGTAGATGGTGTCGACTTTATCTGTGCCAACACAGATGCGCAGGCACTGAAAGAGTTGGATGCTAAGTCAATTATCCAACTAGGAAATAATATTACAAAAGGACTAGGCGCGGGTGCTAACCCTGAAATTGGTCGTCAGGCAGCTATTGAAGACCGTGAGCGTATTGCAGAAACGCTTAAAGGTGCTGATATGGTCTTTATTACTGCTGGCATGGGTGGTGGCACCGGAACAGGGGGCGCTCCAATAGTGGCTGAAGTCGCTCGTGACTTGGGTATACTAACTGTTGCAGTAGTAACGAAGCCTTTCCCGTTTGAAGGTGGAAAGCGCATGAAGATTGCAGATGCAGGCCTAAGTGAATTGGCCGAGCATGTAGATTCTTTGATTACTATTCCAAATGAAAAATTACTATCAGTACTAGGTAAAAACACAAGCTTATTAGATGCGTTTAGCGCGGCAAATGATGTTTTACTGGGTGCTGTTCAGGGCATTGCTGACCTTATTATTCGTCCAGGCATGATTAACGTCGATTTTGCTGATGTTAAAACCGTAATGTCTGAAATGGGCATGGCGATGATGGGAACGGGTTCCGCAACGGGTGAAAACCGAGCCAAAGAAGCTGCAGAGGCGGCTATCCGAAGCCCTTTACTAGAAGATGTAAATTTGCAGGGTGCACGAGGTATTCTGGTCAATATTACAGCGGGTATTGATTTGAATCTTGGTGAGTTCTCGGAAGTGGGTAGCATTGTTGAGGAATTTGCTTCTGATGCGGCTACAGTAGTGGTCGGTACAGTTATTGACCCTGAGATGACTGACGAATTAAAGGTTACCGTGGTAGCGACTGGTTTAGGCCAAATGATGGATAAGCCCGTAAAAGTGGTAGATAACACCGCTAAACCGGTCGATGGAACGACTGATTACAAGCAGCTTGATCGTCCGGCTGTTATGCGAAAGCGTCCAATGGCTAATGGTAATGCTGCTGTTGATAGCAGCGCCGCTGCAGGTGCTGAAACTGGCGTAGAGTATTTAGATATTCCTGCGTTTTTAAGACGTCAGGCTGATTAACAATTGGTAATATCCATTGAATTGGTTTCAGTTGTTGATTTCTGCTATCATTTGGCAAAATTTGTACAGATTAATTTTGTGCGATGATATTGAATATCTTTGAGCGGTTTACATCCTTATGATTAGACAAAGGACTTTAAAAAATACAATCCGGGCAACGGGTGTAGGGCTTCACAGTGGAAAAAAGGTGTACTTAACCTTAAAGCCTGCACCTATTGATACGGGTATTGTGTTCTGTCGAACGGATCTTGATCCTGTTGTCGAGATTCCTGCGCGTGCTGAAAATGTAGGTGAGACAACTTTGTCTACTACATTGGTTAAAAATGGCGTAAAAGTAGCGACAGTTGAGCATCTACTTTCTGCTATGGCAGGTTTAGGTATTGATAATGCCTACGTAGAAGTGAGTGCCGAAGAAGTACCGATAATGGATGGAAGTGCTGGACCTTTTGTATTTCTGATTCAGTCTGCGGGAATAGAAGAGCAAGAGTCGCCGAAAAAGTTTATTCGTATCAAGAAAGAAATCACGGTAACCGATGGTGATAAGACTGCTACCTTTGTTCCATTCAATGGCTTCAAGGTGAGCTTTACTATTGACTTTGACCATCCTGCTTTCAAGGGAAGAAGTCAGGAAACATCGGTCGACTTTTCAAGTACGTCCTTTGTTAAAGAAGTCAGTAGGGCCAGAACCTTTGGTTTTATGAGAGATATTGAGCAACTGCGTGCGATGAACCTTGCCTTAGGTGGTAGTGTTGATAATGCGATTGTGGTCGATGAGTTTAAGGTTCTTAATGAAGATGGCCTTCGTTATGAAGATGAATTTGTTAAGCATAAAGTATTGGATGCAATTGGTGACTTGTATTTGTTAGGGAATAGCCTGATTGGTGAATTTAAAGGGCATAAATCAGGGCATGATCTCAATAACAAGCTGTTAAGAGAGCTTATTGCTCAAGCAGATGCGTGGGAAGTGGAGACATTTGATGATGCCTCTACTGCACCAATCTCTTATATGAGACCTTTATTATCATAGTGGTATTTTAGAAAGGTAGGTAATATTAATCTAGTCTTTCGAGTTGTGGTTGGTGCGATTTGCCAGTCTTAAAAGTACGTCTCTAAGATCTTTATCCTTCGTTTGCCCAGCTTCTTCTGTTAGTAGCTGGGCATTTTCGTTACTGAGTAATTGTAATTTCCGTATAAGCTTCTTTTTATAGCGTGCAGGTCTTACTTTTATCGTTATAGACTTCAATTCTTTGAGCACTGAGTTAACGCGTAGCTTGTCGATGAGTTCGTTTTGCGCAAACTTTAATCGAGTGGCTGGTGCAGCTGAGTGCACCACGAGCTTTAGGATCCCGTCTTTATAACCGGCTATTTTGAACTTACCTTTAAGGCTACTTGGTAGTGCATTATCGAGTTCACTGTCGAGTTTCGAAATGGCGTCAGCTTTTCTGAAAAGGCGATTTAAATCATGGGTTTTACTCGTTATCTGAGCTAAAGATCGTTTTTCTGTAAGTTTTTCGTTTTTCATATTAATGTAAAAATTTGAAAAAAATTCGTAGAAGCGAGAAAATAGCAGCTAGCGTTTGTTGACTGTTATTTAATTTACGTTGTGCAGTTTTAATACGCATTGTTACAAGAATAAACAGCAAAATTTGTAAAATAGTTAAAAATTAATACAAGGTCAGGATAACTCATCCACATTGAGTTTGCAGTGTTTTAGGCTATAAATATATTAACGATACGGGAGTGTTGTTTATATTGAGTGGCTAGTTTTATGAGATGCTCAAACGATAAAGCGAGATAGATATAGTTAATGAATATTATTTTTGTTGGACGTAGTCATGGTGAGTCCAAAACCATGGTTCTCAATAATGCTAAGCTGATCGTTGTGCTTTTAGCGTTTGCTGCCTTGTTAGTGGGGGTTGCTTTCACAGGCTTTAGATTCGCTATGGCACCAGCTAAAGAGGGCATGTCTCAAGAGTTTAGTGGTAAAACCATAGACTATTGGCAAACACTATTGGCTGAACAGCAGCAGCAAATTGACGAGTTAAAACAACAGTCTGGCGAGCAAGTGGATGCGCTTACATTGCGTATGGGGTCGATACAGGCCAGTCTATTACGCCTCGATGCTCTGGGGCAAAGGCTAACTGAAGTTGCGAAGATAGGCAAAGGCGAGTTTGACTTTGAAAGTGCGCCAGCGTTGGGTGGACCGGAATCTCTGGGTGACTCTGAGTCTTATAGTCTACCTGATTTGCAACAGTCACTTGCTAGAATAGAAAATCAGATTAAGGATCGCGAGCAGCAGCTAGATGTGCTAGATGAGCTGTTTGTGAGCAAGAAAATTCAAAAAGACCTATTTATAGCAGGGCGTCCGATTCGCAAAGGTTGGATGTCATCGCGATATGGCTACCGGTCTGACCCATTTACAGGAAAACGAGCTTGGCACGCTGGCGTTGATTTCGCAGGTAAAGATGGTAGTGATATCGTCGCAGTGGCATCCGGTGTTGTTACTTGGTCTTCTGATCGTTATGGTTATGGTAATTTGATTGAAATAAATCATGGTGGTGGTGTCACTACCCGCTATGGACATTGCAAAGAGTTACTAGTAAAAGTTGGGGAAGTAGTAAAAAAAGGGCAGGTTGTCGCGCAGATGGGTAGCACCGGTCGATCTACAGGACCGCATGTACACTTTGAAGTGATTAAAAATAGTAAGTCTCAGAATCCCGAAAGGTATATCAATAGAGCGAGTCGCTAATCTGTATCGTTTTTACCGGCGTCACTCTCCTCATTAGAAGGGCGTAAGCCCTTCTATCAACTATTTAAAAACTTTGTCGCTTGACTAAAATAGAGTTAGAATGTTCCGCTTGTTGATAGCGTCTGTGTTAGTGCTGGGCCATTGGTACTACTTGTCGATAAGTGCTGCTTGTGTGTGATCAAGTATACGTTTTCGGATTTCACGTAAAATAGCGATAGAAATCAGTGATATCGTAGCACCTGTGCAATGGTTTAAATACTTAGTAAAAACACGTAGGATGATGGTTATCATCCAGTAGCCTCATATTTAATTTTCGTAGACATCAAACAGAAGAGCACTATGTTTTCATCTTTGGTAAAGAAGGTCTTTGGTAGCAAAAATAGCCGTGAACTGAAAAGAATGGGCAAAATCGTTCCACTGATTAATGCCATGGAAGAAGAATTAGCGAAGCTAGACGATGAGGCGCTTAAAGGCCAGACAGCCAAACTAAAAGGGCGACTGGATAGCGGTGAATCGTTAGATCAAATATTACCAGAAGCATTTGCTGTTGTGAGGGAAGCTGGAAAGCGAGCAATGGGCATGCGGCACTTTGATGTGCAGATGATCGGTGGTATTACCCTTCATGAAGGACGCATTTCAGAGATGCGTACAGGTGAAGGTAAAACACTGGTGGCAACATTACCTGTTTATTTGAACGCGTTGGCGGGTAAAGGGGTTCACGTTGTTACGGTGAATGATTACCTGGCAAAACGTGATGCAAATTGGATGCGTCCACTTTATAACGCGTTGGGAATGGAGGTTGGCGTCATATACGGCGGGCAAGATCCCGAAGAGAAGCGCCAAGCGTATCAGTGTGATATTACTTACGGTACTAACAACGAGTTTGGTTTTGATTATCTGCGCGATAATATGGCATTTAGTTCGGCTGAAAAAGCACAAAGGGGCCTGCACTTTGCGATTGTTGATGAAGTTGATTCTATTCTAATTGATGAAGCTAGAACCCCTCTGGTTATTTCGGGTGCCGTTGAAGATAGCTCAAAGCTCTATGTTCAGATGAACTTGATAGCACCAATGCTAAAAAGAGCTGAGGTGAATGAAGAAGGTGAAGCCGCTGACGAAGGGCACTACATTGTTGATGAGAAAAGCCGTTCGGTAGACCTAACAGAAGCCGGGCACACCCATATAGAACAGTTATTGGTTAATCAGGGGCTTTTGGAAGAGGGCGATAGCCTTTACTCAGCGATTAATCTTGGGTTGCTGCATCATGTTTCTGCGGCCTTAAAAGCAAGCGTGTTATTCACTAAGGATGTGGATTATATCGTCCAAAACGGACAAATAGTCATTGTTGATGAGCACACCGGTCGTACAATGCCAGGTCGTCGCTGGGGTGAAGGTATGCACCAAGCGATTGAAGCTAAAGAGGGGGTTACGATCCAGGCAGAAAGTCAGACGCTTGCCTCTACTACATTCCAGAACTATTTTAGATTGTATGAAAAATTAGCTGGTATGACGGGTACCGCTGATACAGAAGCATTTGAGTTTCAGCAAATATATGGGTTGGATGTTGTCGTTATTCCAACTAATAAGGTGATTCAGCGAATTGACCATAATGACTTGGTCTATATGACCGAAGAAGAAAAATTTCAGGCGATTATAGATGAAATTAAAGATGTTACGGCTGAGGAACGCCCAGTGCTGGTTGGTACCGCCTCAATTGAAACATCTGAAATATTGTCTACCACCCTTAAAAAGGCCGGTATCAAGCACAACGTATTGAACGCTAAGCAGCACGCTCAGGAAGCCCAGATTATTGCTCAGGCAGGGCGTGCTGGTTCCGTCACGATTGCTACCAACATGGCAGGTCGAGGAACGGACATTGTGTTGGGTGGTAACTGGGAAGCAGAAGTTGCCGAGATCAATAACCCTTCTCAAGCGCAAATCGACAAAATCAAACAAGAATGGACAGCACGCCATGATGCGATCATAAATGCAGGCGGCTTGCATATATTGGGTACTGAACGTCATGAATCTAGGCGTATCGATAATCAACTTCGAGGTCGCTCAGGTCGACAAGGCGATCCAGGAAGCACCCGTTTCTTCTTATCCCTTGAAGATAGCTTAATGCGTATTTTTGCCTCAGATCGAGTGAAGAATATTATGCAGGCCTTAGGGATGCAGAAAGGCGAAGCCATTGAACACCGTATGGTCAGCAATGCGATTGAAAAAGCGCAGCGTAAGGTTGAAGGGCGAAACTTTGATATTCGTAAGTCGCTTCTGGAGTATGACGATGTGGCTAATGATCAGCGTCGCGTGGTTTATGAACAGCGTAATGAAGTGATGAGTAATGACGACATTTCTGAAATGGTTAATGCTGTACGTGTAGATGTCGTGGATGAAGTGGTGAGTGGCTTTATTCCACCTCAGAGTCTTGAAGAGCAGTGGGATGTAGCAGGGCTGGAGAAACACTTAGAATCTGAGATGGCTATCTCCCTTCCTGTTCAGAAATGGCTGGATGAAGATGATAGTTTGCACGAAGAGTCGTTGTTGACAAAAATTCGAGATGAGGTGGTTGCCGCGTACCAAGCTAAAGAAGCGTCTGCGGGTACAGAGGTTATGCGTAATTTTGAAAAACAAATTTTCTTGCAAATATTGGATACGCTATGGAAGGAGCATTTGGCGTCAATGGATAACTTGCGCAGAGGTATTCATTTGCGAGGTTATGCCGGTAAGAATCCGAAGCAGGAATATAAGCGTGAGTCGTTTGAACTATTCAATAATTTGTTAAATGCGCTCAAGCATGATGTTGTTAGGGTGTTATGCCATGTTCAAATCCAAAGCAAAGAAGAATTAGAGCAAGTGGAGCAGAAGCGCAGAGAAGCGTTAACTCACCAGATGGAGGTAGCAAAAACCCGGCATGATGAAGGGTCGGCAATGCCTGCTGAAAGTAACCCTGAAGAAGCTCAAACTCAACCTCAGCCTGAACCATTTGTTCGTGATGGTAAAAAGGTTGGGCGAAATGAAATGTGTCCATGTGGCTCTGGCAAGAAGTTTAAGCAGTGTCACGGTAAGATTGCTTAATCTCATTTAGCTATTTGCAGGCAACAACAAAAGGGGTGAGCCGATAGGTTCACCCCTTTATTTCGTTTTAGATGGTGAAAACCCTAGTTAGCCTTAGTGTCTTTTCTGTTAAGGTACGACAATTTTTAAGATAAAAGTGAGAATGGTTATGGCAGTTGGTAAAGGTGGGCTACCTAAATTTCAAGTGATCAATGGTGTGCGTCTTGGCGTCGCAACAGCAGGTATTAAATACACTGATCGAAAAGACTTAGTGATATTCGAACTAGCTGAAGGGAGTGCCTGTGCAGGAGTTTTCACTAAGAATGCATTCTGTGCAGCCCCCGTTGTTTTATCCAAAGAAAACCTTGCGGCCAACTCTCCGCGCTACCTGCTTATTAATACGGGTAATGCTAATGCAGGGACTGGCGCGCAAGGAATGAAAGACGCCTTGCAGTGTTGCAAGGCATTGGCTGAGCTAGCCGCTGTTCCCAGTAATACTATTTTGCCCTTCTCAACCGGCGTTATTGGAGAAGCGCTGCCCGTTAAAGCCATCTTAACGGGCTTGCCTGATGCACTATCAGCGTTAAGTGATAGTGCATGGGGTGACGCTGCAGAAGGTATTATGACTACTGATACTCGGCCTAAGGGGGCTTCTAAGATCGTAGAAATATCCGGTCATAACGTATCTATTTCTGGTATTAGCAAGGGCGCAGGCATGATTATGCCTAATATGGCGACTATGCTTGGGTTTGTTGCGACTGATGCCAATATAGAGACAGACCTGCTTCAGGAGCTACTGACGGAGTGTACAGAGCATTCATTTAATCGAATTACGATTGATGGTGATACCTCTACTAATGACTCTTGTATTTTAGTTGCAACAGGAGAAAGTGAGGCGCCGAAGTTGGAAAGAGGAAGTCTAGAGCTGGCTCAGTTTACTGTCGAGCTCAAAGCACTTTTTCTTGAGCTTGCTCAGGCGATAGTAAGAGATGGAGAAGGTGCGACAAAATTTGTGTCAGTAGCTGTTGAGGGCGCGAACAGTCAGCAGGAGGCATTGGACGTTGCTTATACGGTTGCCCATTCGCCATTGGTGAAAACTGCGTTATTTGCATGTGACCCCAATTGGGGGCGTATTTTGGCCGCTGTCGGTAGGGCAGGCCTTAATGATTTAAATCTAGAATCAATTACGATTTACCTTGATGAAGTTTGTATTGTGAGCGAGGGAGGCAGGGACCCTGAATATACCGAGGAAAGAGGACAAGAAGTGATGAATCGTGAAGAAATATCTATTCGGATTCAATTGGGTAGAGGGGGTGTTGCTGAAACAATATGGACGACTGATTTGTCTCATGAGTACGTTACTATTAATGCCGAATATCGAACTTAAGCAACGGGTATTGAACTTAAGTAATTAGTATCGAAATAAAGTAAACAGTGTTGAACGCAAGTTATCTTTCGGGTTTAGGGTAAGTATGCAGTTAGTTCATGTGGCTGTCGCCGTCATCATGCGAGGCAATCAGGTCTTAATCGCGCGGCGTGCCGACGATGCCCATCAAGGTGGTCTGTGGGAGTTTCCTGGCGGTAAGGTTGAAGGCAATGAAACCGTTCAGTGTGCATTGAAACGCGAATTAAAAGAAGAGCTCGATATAACGGTTGATCTAGGTGGTGGTATTCAGCCGTTAATACGTATTCGCCATGACTATGGTGATAAGGCAGTCTTGCTTGATGTTTGGGCGGTTAGTCGCTTTAAGGGTGAAGCCATAGGTGCCGAAGGGCAGCCTATCAAATGGGTGGACAAGGGGGCGCTAAATAATTTTGCGTTTCCCGAAGCCAACAAACCAATCATTTCAGCGATACTATTGCCGAATAAGTATATGGTGACAGGCGATTACGAAACGGCTGACGACTGCCTTCGTAGGCTAAAAAATGCCATTTTGTACCATGGGATAACCTGGGTTCAGTTTCGCAGTCATGCTCAATATACCCGTGACAGAGTGGCGTATATTGAGTTGGCGAATCGAATGCGAGATATGTGTCGCGAAAGTAGTGTGTCTCTTATACTGAATGCACCGCCTTCAATATTGGATGAGGTTGATGCAGAGGGGCTACATCTAACATTTTCAGAAGCGGAAGGTTATAGTGCCAGGCCCGTGCCGACGAATAAATGGCTAGGTGTCTCCTGTCATAATGCAGAGGAATTATTATCAGTGAGCCGGCTTTCACCAGATTATGTGTTGCTTTCTCCGGTTAAAGCCACCGCCACTCACCCTGAAGTAAGGCCTTTGGGGTGGGGGCAGTTTAAAACGCTAATTGAAGCGGTGCCGTTTCCGGTATTTGCATTAGGTGGAATGGGTGTGCTGGATATTGAGGATGCGATCGCTAACGGGGCTCAAGGTATCGCGGCAATAAGTGCTTGGTGGTAAGTTAACTATTTTTAGAACGGCATTGAACACTTAATAAGCTGTTGCTGTCTAATTAAACAATTATAGAGGTTAGGATGTCGACACTTACTCATTTGGACGATGCAGGCGCGGCCTATATGGTTGATGTATCGGAGAAAACCGTTACGACAAGAATTGCGAGAGCTGAAGCGTATATATCTATGGAGGCGGAAACGCTGAGCATGATTACTGAAGGGCGCCATAACAAGGGGGATGTTTTTGCTACTGCGCGTATAGCGGGTATTATGGCCGCTAAGAAGTGCCCCGAACTTATTCCGCTTTGCCATACTCTTTTATTGACTTCAGTAAAGGTAAACCTGACTGCTGAACCTGATTATTCAAGAGTTAGAATCGAAACCATGTGTAAGCTTGATGCCAAAACAGGTGTTGAGATGGAGGCCTTAACTGCAGCCAGTGTTGCAGCGCTAACCCTTTATGATATGTGTAAAGCTGTAGACAAGGGAATGGTGATTGAAAATATTAGACTTCTTGAAAAAGAAGGTGGGCGCACTGGGCACTGGAAAGCTGAATAATTTGAGTTGTTGCTATGAATCGTCGTGAAATAATTGAGACAGGGTTATCTGAAGCGAAACTGGTCGATAAGTTTGGACGACAGGTAACATATGTTCGCATCTCCGTAACAGATCGCTGTGATTTTCGTTGTGTCTATTGCATGGGTGAAGAGATGAGCTTTTTACCGAGGGCTGATATCCTGACGTTAGAAGAGATCGGATTAGTCGCCAGGGTTTTTAGCGAATTAGGTGTGAAAAAAGTTCGTCTGACGGGTGGCGAGCCGCTGATACGTAATAATGTTATGAGCGTCATTGAAGAAATCGGGGCGCTGCCGACACTAAATGAACTGGTGTTAACGACTAACGGCTCTCAGTTGAGTAAGTTGTCTAAAGGTTTGGTCTCCGCAGGTGTTAGGCGTATTAATATAAGTCTCGATAGTCTTAAGGCAGATCGCTTTCGCCAGCTAACACGCACCGGAAATCTTGAAACGGTGTTAGGTGGCATAGACGCTGCAATTGCCGCAGGTTTTTCAAATATAAAACTCAACGCGGTGATTCTAAAAGGGCGTAATGACGATGAAATTATCGATTTGGTGCGATTTGCCAGAGACAAAAAAATTGATATCAGCTTTATTGAAGAGATGCCATTAGGTGATATATCGTCACATGATCGCGGTGAATCTTACTGCTCAAGTGATGAGATATTGAAAATAATTTCAGCGACCTATCCGCTGGAGTCTGTTGATGACTCTACCGGAGGGCCCTCGAAGTATTATGCCATGGCAGATTCCAATAGCCGTGTAGGGTTTATTTCACCTCATAGTCATAATTTTTGTGGTGACTGTAACCGGGTAAGGGTAACGGTTGAAGGGCGCTTGTTGTTATGTTTAGGGAATGAACACTCTGTTGATTTGAAAGATGTATTAAGGTCTTACCCTGGCGATGCAGAACGACTCAAGCAGGTTATTTTTGATGCAATGGACTTGAAGCCTGAAAGGCATTACTTCAATAACGATGAGGACCCGCAAATATTACGGTTTATGAATATGACGGGAGGATGATCACTATGCTTCTGTTTGGTCAACGCTTGGTTTAATGATTGATGAATCAGGCATTGTGATCTAGCTCACACATGAATATTGATTATGTTACAATGCCGCGCTAAATAGGCTATCAAGCGTTTGAAGTACTATCTATTTTTGTATAAAGAGATATTAACGGCTTCAAGAGAAGTTGTTACCTCCATGAAAAATAATGTCGAGGAAGTATAGTGTCTGTTCGCTTTATTGAAACTTGTCGTTTACCTACCCCGTTTGCAGTATTTGAAATGCATGGCTTTGAAGAAACGGAAACGGGTCAGGAGCATGTCGTTTTGTCGTTAGGGGATATCTCTAATGGCGAACCTGTATTAGCAAGAACTCACTCTGAGTGCCTTACCGGTGACGCTTTGTTTAGCATGCGCTGTGATTGTGGCTACCAGTTGGAGGAGGCACTAAAAAGCATTGCAGAAGAGGGACGAGGTATTTTGCTATACCTTAGACAGGAAGGTCGAGGCATTGGTCTACTGAATAAAATTCGAGCTTATCACCTGCAAGATAGAGGTGCTGATACTGTCGAAGCAAATGAACGTTTAGGCTTTGCTGCAGATCTTCGTGATTACAGTATGTGCCAAGGTATGCTTGAGCATTTAGGGGTACTAAAACTAAAGCTTATGACTAATAACCCCAGAAAGGTTAAGGCGCTTGGTGAGTTTGGTGTTGAGGTTGTAAGTCGTGTTCCACTGCAGGTTGGTAAAAACCCTCATAACGAAGCGTATCTAGCCACTAAGGCGGATAAACTGGGGCATTGGTTAAAAACGCATCAAGATGATGGCCCTCAGGAGTGAATGAAGGGTCATCACTCCAATAAACTCACTTACCTCTATTGGTTAATGACTTTCTGGGAGCCGCTGCTCATCTCGACAACAGTTTCTTTCAATTGCAGTTGGTTCAACTTTGTCTTAATTGATTTTAATATCCCTTGTTTATCAAGCCCGCATTCGCTTAGCAGTTCTGCAGGCTTGCCATGTTCTACATAGTAGTCGGGCAGGCCAAGATTAATGATTGGTGTCTCTATCGCTGCTTGATTTAAAAATTCGTTGATACCGCTTCCGGCCCCGCCTGCAACTGAATTTTCCTCAATTGTCACCAGTAAGGCGTGTGAGCTGCTGGTATGGGTGATGAGTTCGGTATCTAATGGCTTCACAAAACGCATATCGATAACGGTCGCGTTGAGTTCTTCAGCAGCAAGGAGGGCATCATGAAGTAGCGTGCCGAATGCCATTATGGCTACATTGCTACCCTCTCGCACGACTCGTCCTTTACCTATGGGTAATAGATCAAGTGACTTGTTGATTGCTGCTCCAATGCCAGTGCCTCTAGGGTAACGCACCGCCGCTGGGCCTTGATGATGGTAGCCGGTGTTTAGCATTTGCCTTAGCTCATTCTCATCAGACGGAGCCATGATTAGCATTTCCGGGATACAGCGAAGATAAGATATATCGAAACTACCCGCATGAGTGGGCCCGTCTTCGCCCACTAGACCGGCCCTATCGATAGCAAACAAAACGTCTAGGTTCTGAACAGAGACATCATGAATAAGTTGGTCATAGGCACGCTGTAGAAAGGTTGAGTATATGGCTACTACTGGCTTTGCGCCATCGCACGCCATACCTGCTGCCAGTGTCACTGCGTGTTGCTCGGCAATCGCCACGTCAAAATAGCGTTCTGGAAATCTGTCGGCAAAGGCAATCAGGTCTGAACCTTCTTTCATCGCAGGTGTAATGCCGGCAATTCGAGAATCTATTTCCGCTACGTCACACAACCATTGGCCAAATACATTTGAGAATTTGAGTTTCGGAGGCTTTTCTTCAGTCGTAATGGTCGCTTTCGGCTTAGGGTCTATTTTATTGATTGCATGGTAGCCAATGGGGTCTTTCTCTGCGGGGGCGAAACCTTTACCTTTTTTGGTGATGATATGAAGGAACTGTGGCCCACTGAGCTCTTTCATGTTTTCAAGTGTGGCAACCATTGTAGGTAGGTCGTGACCATCTATAGGGCCAATATAATTGAACCCCAGTTCCTCAAACAGTGTACCGGGTGCCATCATCCCTTTAAAGTGCTCTTCGGTTTTTCGAGCGAGCTCCATAAGGTTAGGTTTTTGGCTCAATAAACTTTTACTGCTGTCTCTCATGTGGTTATAGGTTTTACCTGAGAGAATTCTTGCTAAATGGTTGTTTAACCCGCCCACGCTGTTCGATATGGCCATGTCGTTATCGTTAAGAATAACGAGCATATCGGGTTTAACGTCACCTGCATGGCTTAGTGCCTCAAATGCCATACCAGCCGTCAGCGCACCATCACCGATAACGGCAATAGACTGTCGTTTGATATTTTGAAGCCTTGCCGCCAGAGCCATTCCTAGCGCTGCACTGATGGATGTGCTGGAGTGTCCAACACCAAAAGTATCGTATTCACTTTCTGAACGGCGAGGGAAGGCAGCTAGGCCATCCTTATGCCTGATCCTTGTCATTTGGTCGCGTCGACCCGTGAGAATTTTATGTGGGTATGCCTGATGGCCAACATCCCAGACGAGTCGATCTTCTGGTGTATTGAATACAAAGTGCAATGCAATAGTGAGCTCTATTACCCCTAAACCGGCACCAAAATGCCCGCCGGACTGGCCGACGCAATACAGCAAAAATGCCCTCAACTCATGAGCAAGTTGGGGTAACTGATCTTCGCTCAGCAAACGTAATTGGGCCGGAGAGTCCAGCTTATCCAAAAGAGGTGTATTAGGTCTGTGAGTCGGTATTTCTTGAAAAATGTGAGAGTGAAGCATCCGGCGATGTTAACCCGTTGAGACAACAAGGCGCCATTATAACTCGGATATTCAACCAATTGACATAAAACAGTGCACTTTTTTAGTACAGAAAACAGGTTTCATGAACAGGGGCAAGCCGTTTCAGCTTTGTATTACCGATCAAGGCGGCTTGCTTGTGTGTTTTAGTGGCACTATCGAGTGCGGTTGATAATAAATTTACTTATTTGAGCAAGTCTCGATGTGTCAAGCTGATCAAGTTTTTCCAGTGCTTTTAATGAAGCGTGATGAAGCTCTTGTGCTTTTTGTTTAGCGCCTTCTAGGCCGAGTAAGGCAGGGTAGGTGGGTTTGTTTCTTGCCTCATCTGCGCCTTGGGTTTTACCTAACGTTTTGGTATCGCTTGTGATATCTAATATGTCGTCTTGAACTTGAAAGGCCAGGCCTATGTTACGAGCATACTGTCGTAAGGGTTTTAAGACATCTTCATCTGAAGTGGCTGCGCTCTGTGCGCCCAGAATAATGCTCGCTTCAATCAATGCGCCGGTTTTGAAGTTATGCATCTGCTCAAGTGATTCGATACAGAGTGTTTGGCCTACAGAGTCTAAATCAATTGCCTGTCCGCCGACCATTCCTTGACTACCGCTCGCGACGCTCAACGTTTTGACCATTTCAAGTCGTGACTGGGCTGAATGTTCGCCGTAGTTGCAAAGTATCTCAAAGGCCATTGCCTGTAGGGCATCCCCGGCTAAAATAGCGTTGGCTTCACCATACTTAATATGGCAGGTTGGCATGCCCCGGCGTAGGTCATCATCGTCCATTGCTGGCAGGTCATCATGAATAAGGGAGTACGCATGAATGAGCTCAACTGCACATGCGGCGGCGAGTGCTTTCTCACGCGTCAGTCCGAATGCCTCTGCAGTAGCAAACGCTAAAACAGGCCTAATTCTTTTACCTCCTGAAAGAACGCTATATCTGATGGCTGAGTGCAATTGCGTAGGCTCTGCTTCGATAGGAGGAAGCCAGTTGTTCAGCGTGTTATCAATCAGTTGTTGGCACAGTGTGAAATAGCTATGGATGTCGTTGTTAGTCATTTATCTCGGAGGCCTGATATGAATCTGCTAGCGTATCTTTTCATTGCGTATCAATTAGTCACTAGTTGAGTTGAAATCTGTTAGCGAAAATTCACCATCAGAGTTTTTTACTAGAATATTCACTTTCTGCTCAGCTTTCTGCAGAGCGGCTTGGCAGTTTCGCGTTAGTCTTACGCCTTCCTCAAATGCTTCTAATGAATTCTCCAGCGTAAGTTCTCCATGCTCCATTTTCCGAACGATTTCTTCGAGATCTCGTAGTGATTGTTCGAAATCAACGGTTTCTTCATTTTCTTTCGCTGTTTTTTTTACGTTAGGCATTGTAGTTCGAACCTATTTTTAGTTGATCTGTTTTAAATCTATAAATCTTGATTGATTGCTATCACTATAAATAGATAAGCTAACATATATTATTAAAATTATTCATGATTTTTAAAAAATTATAGCTACAATAATAGAGTGGATTACATTATACCAGACCCATAATAATCGAAATCATTTTTCTTTATCCTTATTATATTCGTGTGTAATAGCGAGGAATGAATATTGAGTTCATTAAAATGAGTGGGAGCGGGCTGACGTTTTTATATGATCCGTGTGTAGGTTGACCGGGTATCGTTAATATAAGCATGGTGGGGAGTAAAGGGTGGATTTAGCAAGCCTTATAGGCTTAATCGGTGGCTTTGCTATCGTCATTATGGCGATGGTGCTGGGGGGGGGTGTCGGGATGTTTCTCGATATGCCGTCTTTTTTGATCGTAATAATAGGGACCATTTTTGTTGCTCTAATGAAATTTACACTGGGGCAGTTTTTGGGGGCAGGAAAAATTGCCGCTAAAGCCTTTATGTTCAAAATGGACAAGCCGGAAGAGCTGATTGAGCAAATTGTAGAGATGGCAGACGCAGCCCGCAAAGGGGGGCTGCTGTCCTTGGAAGGAAAAGAAATTAGTAATGATTTTCTCGCAAAAGGTATTCAGCTTTTAGTTGATGGCCATGACGGAGATGTCGTTAAATCATTACTAACAAAAGATAAGAATCTTGCAGTGGAGCGGCACAGTTTAGGTAATAGTGTGTTTATGTCTATTGGTGATGTGGCGCCAGCAATGGGAATGATCGGAACATTGGTGGGGTTGGTGGCAATGCTATCGAATATGGATGACCCCAAATCAATAGGGCCTTCAATGGCTGTTGCATTGTTAACTACGCTTTATGGTGCCATGGTCGGGAATATGATTGCGTTACCGATTGCCGATAAGCTGAAAATACGAATGGCAGAAGAACAGCTACTAAAGTCAATGATTATTGATGCGTTATTAGCTATTCAAGCTGGGCAAAACCCTCGGGTGATAGAGCAAATGTTAAGAACCTACTTACCTGAAAGTAAGCGGGCTTCAGCAGACGCAGACGCAGACGCTTAGTCTTGGGTTGTTAAAGGTTGACCGCTTTTGCGTTAAAGTAAGTTTAGAACCGAAAGAAGCAGTGTTATGAGTGAATGTTTGAATGAGTGATGAAGAAGAACAGGATTGCCCCGAATGTCCCGTCGGTCTTCCCGCGTGGTTAGCGACATTTGCAGATTTAATGTCGTTGTTAATGTGTTTTTTCGTGTTGCTGCTCTCTTTTTCCGAAATGGATGCTCTAAAGTTTAAGCGTCTGGCTGGGTCAATGAGGGAAGCGTTTGGCGTTCAAAATCAGATAAAGGTTAATGACATTCCTAAGGGAACGAGCATTATTGCTCAAGAATTTTCCCCGGGAAAACCAGACCCGTCACCACTTCAAGTGGTTATGCAGCATACAACCGATCCGGATGAGTCTACACTTGAAGTGCTCTGCGAGGCTGAAGTCTCAAAAGCAATTGAAGATCAGTGCTCTGACTCGCAAGGTGAGAAACAGGCAATAAATGAGGTCGTCATACAAAAGCTACAAGAGTTAGTTGAGCAGACTGAAAGTAATGCAATGGATATGGCTGCGAAGCTTGAAAGTGAAATTCGCAGCAATATGGTTGAAATAGAAACCCGAGGACGAAAGATCGTCATCAGGGTACAAGAAAAGGGCTCGTTTTCGTCAGGCTCTGCACGGTTACAAACTGAGTTTTTCCCGGTTCTGGATAAGTTGATTGAGCTTCTTGCGGGTATTGAAGGCAATATTGCCGTAGAGGGGCATACCGATAACATACCGATTAATACCGCGCAGTTCCCTTCAAACTGGGATCTATCTGTTGCGAGGGCTCTCGAAGTTTCACATGGGTTATTTGGTGATGGCACGTTAGATCAGAGCCGCTTTACCGTTACTGGGATGGCAGATACCAAACCCTTGGTTCCTAATGATACACTCGAGGGGAGGGCACGGAATAGGCGAGTGGAAATTATTCTTCAGGAGCCCGCTGATCCGGAACTTAAGGAAAATATTCGTAAGGCCCGTGAGGTTGATGCAGGTAGTTTCCAGGGGGATGAGTTTGATGGGTTTGAAGAGCTGGACCCAGATGAGATTTTTTAGAATGGCATTTGGGGCTACTGGGTGCCTGTTTTGTATACTGAAAAATTTAGGGTCTCGAGATAAGGCGGCAAGAAAACATGCATGATAGTAATCAAGAGCGAAGGCGATATTTCAGAATAGTCGATCAGGTGGCCATCAGCTATCGGCTGTTATCTGAAGAAGAAGGGGCCTCGACGGGCGTTGGTGTTAACTCGCCAGCAGCACTAATTGTTCAACTTGAAAATCAGATTTCTGCCTCGCTCGAAACAGTGCGCTCCGCTCAGCCTCAGGTACATGAGTTGTTGGAGTTGTTTAATCGTAAAATAAACTTAGTGCTATCCTTAGATGATTCTATCTCTCAGCCTGATAGTGAACAGCAGAAACGATCGCAGCAAGTTAATATTAGCGCCTGTGGAATAGCCTTCCCATCTCATGAGCAGCTAAGACCTAATGACAAAATTTTACTGGATTTAACGCTATTCCCTTCAAATGTTTGTCTCAAATTGATTGGGGTGGTGATAGGGAACGAACTTTTACCAGAGCCGATTGGAGAGGATGCCTATATCATTCGGGCTGACTTTGTCGATATTACCAGTAACGAGCAAGAGGTGCTGGTTCAGCACGTCATTAAGCGGCAAACATTGCAGCTTAAAGAGCGTCGGGAAGCACGTCAAAAATAAACGGCATAAAAGCAACGTATTAGGCGGGGTATGTCACTTGTTCTGCTAACCTCCCTCCGGCTGAATAATTTTGCTCTAAAAAACTAATGCATCCATTTAGTTGTATCCTGACAATAGTACTCGCTCGAGTCCCATAGTCGGGGCTTTTTATGAATAGAGGGGATAGCATCTTTTCAATTGTCGTATCGATGCCAGTCTCTGGCAGTAATGATTCATCTGCAACGTTGTCATTCTGAAGTAAGTTGAGTAGGTGCTTTTGTTGGTTCGAGAGCGAGCACGCGTTGTCTGTTATTATTCGACTGAATTCTGTGACGCCAGTCGTTACTTTCGGCCAAGGGGTATTTAGCAAGTGATTACTGAGTCCGTACGTTCCCGGTGCCAGAGGCTGTGGTAGTTGATCGCTCCGATTAGAATAATAATAGAGTGAAGAGCGATCACCAACCAACAGGTTAAAGCCTGCATATTGGTTCTGCTCACCCTGAATTTGCTGCAAATATTCTTCTGGGCTGCATTCACTCTTTAGAAAATTGGTTGTTAGTGCACCTCGGGATAAAGGGTACTGGTTTTTATCGGGTTTTCGGTAATTGGTGACGGCCGCAAACCTTCCAGTTGCAGTGACGCCTAACCACGTGCCCTGTTGCTGTAAATCTTTGCCCGCAAATATCTGATTGCAATGCTCCCAGAAATGAGCATTTTGGCTGGGGCGGGCATAAAATTCATCTCTATTAGCGGCGACGATGAGCTGGTCTTCTGCCTCGGGGTCCCACGCGAACAAAATTAGACACATAACGCTTTACTCAAAATTCACAAATCTTATGGTCAGCTTACCACCATGACCGCATTCTTGTGTATCATATCATTCTTTAACCAATTGAGTATTTGGCTACAAGGCCTGCTTGATTCTTCGTCGATTTACGTTTGTCAGGGTTAATCATATAAATGGTTCTTGTACTGTATTTAGGGTTGGGCGCAATAGCAGGGTTGCTCGCCGGTTTATTTGGTATTGGTGGCGGACTAATTATTGTTCCAGTACTGGTATTCAGTTTTAGTTATCAGGGGATATCGCCAGATGTCTTAACGCATATGGCAGTCGGGACTTCGCTTGCGACGATCGTATTCACTTCTATTAGCTCCGTAAAAACGCATCAAGAAAAAGGCGGGGTACGATGGGAACTATTTAAGCCGATGGCACTGGGGATTGTGCTGGGGGCTATTGTGGGTGTATTTACGGCGGCTGAACTGAGTGGCCCCGTGCTGCAAAAAATCATAGGTGTTTTTGCCATTTTAATGGCTGCCCAGATGGGGTTTGGACTGAAACCAAAACCTACCCGAAATATTCCCGGGGATGGCGGCTTAGTCGGTGTTGGTTTAGGTGTTGGTTGGGCTTCCGCTATTTTTGGTATCGGCGGTGGGTCATTATCGGTGCCATTTTTATCCTGGTGTAATGTACGTATGCAGCAGGCAGTGGGTACGTCAGCAGCGTGTGGTTTGCCGATAGCGGTATCGGCTGCGATAACCAATATATATAAGGGGTGGGGTGAGCCTGCTTTGCCTGAGTGGAGTGCGGGGTTTATCTACCTGCCTGCCTTCATTGGTATTGTCATAACGAGTGTATATTTTGCCCGTGTAGGGGCTAAATTGGCGCATACACTGCCACCTGAAAAACTAAAGCGTACGTTTGCCGTACTGTTATTGTTTGTAGGCGTGAGATTTCTCTTGGCATAGTTAATGTCAGTAAAGGCTAATATTTTGAATGTTGCTATGGAATGTAGCTTAAAAGGATAGATTAAATGTTGAAATACCCTCAAATTGACCCTGTTGCAATATCGGTTGGGCCGCTTAAAGTTCATTGGTATGGCTTGATGTACCTTATTGGTTTTGCAACAGCGTGGTTTCTAGGCACCAGACGCGCGACAAAGCCCTGGTCACCGATAAAGCCAGAGCAGATGGGCGACCTTATTTTTTACTGCGCAATGGGGGTCGTGTTAGGAGGACGTTTTGGTTACGTGTTTTTCTACAATTTTGATCGATTCTTAGATGATCCATTATGGTTATTTATGGTGTGGGAAGGCGGGATGTCGTTTCACGGTGGTTTGATCGGTGTTATCTTGGCGATGTTTTGGTTTGGCCGGCAACTTGGGCGCACATTCTTTGAAATATCTGACTTTGTCGCACCACTTGTTCCAGTGGGTTTGGGAATGGGAAGGCTGGGTAATTTTATTGGTGGTGAGCTATGGGGTAGGCAGACCGATGTCGCCTGGGGGATGATTTTTCCTGGTGACGCGGAACAACTGCTTAGGCACCCATCTCAGCTTTATCAGTTTGCACTTGAAGGGGGTGCACTGTTTGCTGTGCTTTGGTGGTTTTCGTCACGACAGAGGCCTAAAATGGCTATCTCTGGATTGTTTCTTCTTTGTTATGGTGCGTTTCGTATAATCGTTGAATTTTTCCGTCAGCCTGATGCTCATTTGGGCTATTTAGCCTGGGATTGGCTCACTATGGGCCAGCTGCTATCAGTTCCGATGGTAATTATCGGTATTGGTATGATGGTTTGGGCTTATAAAATGAATAGTATTACAGGTGCAACTGCACCCGAGAAAGCTTAAGTATTAAGACATAATTAACAGGTAGTGAACGATGAAAGCGTATTTGGATTTGATGAAGGATGTAGTTGATAACGGGACTGATAAAGGCGACCGAACAGGCGTTGGAACGCGTTCGGTCTTTGGCAGGCAGATTCGGTTTGATTTATCTAAAGGCTTTCCGTTAGTCACGACTAAAAAGATCCACTTAAAAAGTGTGATTTATGAGTTGCTTTGGTTTCTCAAGGGGTCAACGGATAATAATTGGCTGAAAGAGCGAGGGGTCTCTATTTGGGATGCTTGGGCAACAGAAGAGGGTGATCTGGGGCCTATCTATGGGAAGCAATGGCGGAGTTGGGTCGGACCAAATGGTGATACGGTAGATCAGATTTCTGAAGTGATCGAACAGATTAAATCTAAGCCCGATTCGCGGAGGCTGATTGTGTCTGCCTGGAATCCTGCTGAATTACCAGATGAGTCAATAGGCCCGCAGGCGAACGTTGAGCAAGGCAGAATGGCGTTAGCGCCGTGCCATTGTTTATTTCAGTTTTATGTTGTCGACGGCAAGTTATCTTGTCAGCTCTACCAGCGCAGTGCAGATCTGTTCTTGGGGGTGCCCTTTAATATTGCTAGTTATGCACTGCTGACGCATATGATCGCTGATCAGTGTGGGCTAGATGTAGGGGAGTTTATTCATACCTTTGGTGACTGCCATTTATATCAGAACCACTTGAATGATGAGATTGTATTTAAGCAGTTAGCACGAACGCCTCATGAGCTACCGAAATTAGTGATTAAACGTAAGCCGGATACAATATTTGGTTACGAGTTTGAAGACTTCGAAGTTGAAGGCTATGAGCCTGATGGTTTGATTAGGGCGCCTATTGCGATATAGCTTTTCCATGAACGACATAAAAAGGGAGCTGTGTCATACAGCTCCCTTTTTTAATGGCTATTGTTTTAACAATTACTCGTTAGATTAAAAATCCTCCCAGTCATCATCGTTAGAAAATGATGCGGCGCTACCACCACCGGCCTGATTGCCATTAGATTGTGGTTGGTATGACTTTATCGGTTCAGCGCTAGGGGTCGCCTGGACAGGCGCACTTGTCGTATAAGCGCCAACCTTAAAGAACCCGATTAATCGATTCATTCCAGAGGCTTGCTCCGACATGGCTTCACTGGCGGCTGAGGCTTCTTCAACTAGTGCTGCATTTTGCTGGGTCATTTCGTCCATCTGCGCGACAGCTTGGTTGATCTGCTCAATGCCTGATGTTTGTTCAGCTGCTGCGATATTGACTTCGTTTATCATGCCGGCAACACGGTCAACGGCATGGACGATTGCACCTAGTGTATCCCCTGATTCATTAACGAGATTCGACCCTGTCTCTACTTTCACAACACTGTCTCTGATAAGGTCTTTAATCTCTTTTGCCGCATCTGCCGAGCGTTGCGAGAGGTTTCGTACCTCTCCGGCCACCACAGCAAAGCCTCGCCCTTGTTCACCAGCTCTGGCCGCTTCTACTGCAGCGTTAAGTGCAAGCAGGTTAGTTTGAAATGCGATTTCGTCGATTACACCAATAATGTCATTAATACGGTTGCTCGAAGTGAGTATTTCTTTCATGGCCTCGACAGCTTCCTGGACCGTTGCACCACCTTGCTGAGCTTTTGTTTTGGCTTCCGACGCTAGCTGATTCGCTTCGCCTGCATTATCTGAACTCTGTTTAACTGTTGCGGTAATTTGTTCCATACTTGAAGCAGTTTCTTCCAGCGAGCTTGCTTGCTCTTCGGTGCGCTGGCTAAGGTCGGTATTACCTTGTGCAATTTCATTTGCTGCAGTATGAACGGTATTGGCGGCCTCCCTTATTTGAGTAATAATCTCGGTGAGCTTACTAATCGTGCCATTCGCATCGTCTTTAATTCGCTGGAAGTCGCCGTCATACTCTTTGTCGATAGGCTTTGTCAGATCCCCTTCTGCTAACTGAGAAAATAACTGACCCACGTCTGACACAAAAGAAGATGAGCTTTCGAGCAACTCATTGAGCCCTGTACTGAGCTTCTTGAAGAAACCTTCTTTGTCATCCATTGCTATACGTTTGGATAAGTCGCCTTGTGATGCTGACTCTACAATCGCGTCGATCTCTTTTTCAATTGCGACCTCCAGTGTTCGGTCTTTCCATTCAACAACCGTCCCTAAGCGTACATTGTTTTCGTTTCGGATCGGATTAACGGATAAGTCCATTGAACGACCACCAATGAGAAGAGAGGCATCATAAGTGGTAGTGAGTGTTTCGAGTAGGCGAGCCTGATGATCAGGGTTCTTATGGAACGCGTCAATCGACCCGCCCATTAATTCATCGACTTTGAAGTCGGGAAGGTCTTTTTGAATATCCGCTTCTGCGTTCTTTAATGTGGCCACAACTGCATCATTCATATAGATTATATTTCGATCTGGATCTGCCACCATGACATTAGCGCTGACGTTATCGAGTGCTTCTTTTATGCGGGTTGATGCAGCTGCTTTTTTCGTGGCGTCTTCGACATCAAATCCGATCTTTATCCTCATTGATGTAATCGCCCGTGTTAGTGCGGAGAGCTCGTTATTACCGACCATTTCTAAGGTCTTTTTGTAATCCCCATTGCTGATGGAGGCCAGGTTATCTAGGCTGTTCTTAATTGTCTTGAGGGTGGTGCGGCTAACCGTAAGGCCAATAACAAAGACTAAAATAATTGATAATGCTGTTAGTAATGAAATGATATAGAACGTCAGCGATAGGCTATCAACACGACGGTGTAGAAGGGTTTCGAGTAAATCTGCTGATTGATCATATAGCGTAAATGACTTGGAAATGGCTGCGGTACCTGATTCAAAAAGAGCCTGAGAACTCCCTCGATAGTTGCCGTCCCTAACGGATATGATCGACTTAATGAATTGGGCTACGGCCGCTTCGGTGTTGCTGGCTTGTGAGCCCAGTAGTGCTGATACTTCTTGGCTGGCGTCTGCACCGCTATTGTAAGATATTGATACGCTCTTATGTGATAACGTTAATGCTACGATGAGTTCGCTAAGCTTTTGCTGCTCGGCATAGGTAGGCGTTCTTTCTTGAGCAACAATACCCGCTCCCAGTCCTCTAGCCTGCCCCATAAACTCTATTAATTGAGGAATACGGTTAATCACTAGATCCATATTGTAGAAACTGTCTAAATCAGGATCCAAGATCAGGTTTGATGTATCGCCCACATGAACCATGAGCTGTAGTAAATCGTCGATGAGTTCTGTATGACGTGCAAAACTCTGCGTGGCTGTCAATGAAGGAGCTAATGATTTCAGCGTTTTCCAGTCATCGAAGAGCTCATTGAGCCCCTGGGTAGTGTCTAACGAATCCCCTAGGCGTTTATCGGCTTCGAATACTGTTGTAAACGCCTTGTCTATATCGTCTCTTCGCTGCTGTATCTTGCCGTCGAAGCTGGTGTCGCCGTTAAGATATGCATTTGACATCCCCCTATGTTGGGGGACTAATTCAAGTAGGATTCTTAGTGGTTTTACATACTCAACTCCCAATAATTCTTTTGCCGAGAAGTCTACGTTTTCTTTTTGAATGCTGAGTTGAGCGGCGATAACGGCTACTAAAAATGCAAATACTAATCCGAGTGCTATGAACTGATGAGTTAGGTTGATATTGCCAAACTTTGAGAATAGTGACGCAACGCCTGATTTAACAAGGTTGCCGTTCTCCATTCGAAGTTTGCCATCTTTTATTTGTTTCATAGCGGCTTCGGCTGCAGTGATCTCATCACGAGTCGGTTTTGCGCGTACAGACATATACTCGACAATATTACCGTCTTTCCATACCGGCGTTACATTGGCCTTTACCCAATAAAAATCGCCATTTTTACAGCGGTTTTTAAGTACTTGAACCCAAGGCTTACCCGCTTTTAACGTGTTCCATAAGTCTTGAAACGCCTCAGGAGGAATATCAGGGTGGCGCACCATGTTATGGTTTTTGCCAATAAGCTCCTCTTCAGTGAAGCCACTGGTAACGATAAACTCTTGGTTAACGTAGGTGATAATACCTTTGAGATCGGTCGTTGAAACGAGGGTATCTTCTTCAGAAAAGTTAACCTCGTTATCTGTGACCGGCATATTGATCTTCATGTTACCTGGCTCCCGAGCATCACGATATTTTAAATTACTTATAGCGGAAAAGGGCTTAGAGATGGTTGTCTAGCTCGTTTCGTTTATAGTTTATTTTGTTTTTATGTTGGATTAATTTAAGAATAGACATAATTTTCTGATTCGCGAGGTTTCTTACAGAGTCTGGTGGGGTAAAATGCTATAAAGACTCAATTAATTGGGTAATTGTGGCTCGCCATACCGTTACAGGGGCATACTGACTAAAATGAAGAAATCGATTATCGTCGCGATGGCTGAAAACAGAGTGATTGGCAGGAACAACAAACTTCCTTGGTATTTACCTAATGACCTAAAATATTTTAAGTCTGTAACGATGGGGAAGCCTATTATTATGGGGCGTAAAACGTTTGAATCGATTGGTAAACCGCTACCGGGTAGACAGAACCTGGTTATTACCCGTAACGCCGATTGGCAGCATGAAGGAGTAGCCGTTGTCCACTCCTATGAAGAAGCGTTTGCAAAAGCCGAAGCTACGGCGCTGATTGATGGTGTTGATGAGGTGATGATAATTGGCGGTGACCAGATCTATCAGACGTCATTGGACTTGGTAGACAGAATTTACCTCACCAAAGTACATGCTGAGGTTGATGGTGATGCCTGGTTTACCGAAGTCGATTGGACTCAGTGGCACGAAACTGCGCGTGAAGACTATAAAGCAGAAGGTTCGAATCCGTACGATTACAGCTTTATTGTTTATGAGCGTAGGTAGGGAATAAACTCCCCTTGATTCCGTTGTACTCAATCACGACTACGAGGAGTTTAGTTTGGTTTTGTAGCCGTGATGTAGGGTCGAACGATAGGAATCAAGGGCGGAGGCTGGAGGTTAGTCCAGCATATCCAAGTTTCTGACGGCACCTTTATCGGCACTAGTCGCGAGCATCGCATAGGCTTTTAATGCTGCAGAGACTTTGCGTTTTCGAGGCAGCGCAGGCTTCCATCCATCCTTTCCTTTTGCATCCATTACAGCGCGTCGTTCAGCTAATACGTCATCACTGACATTTACATTGATCGAGCGGTTCGGGATATCTATCGTAATACCGTCACCTTCTTCTATGAGTGCAATGGCACCGCCAGATGCGGCTTCAGGAGACGCATGGCCTATTGATAAACCTGAAGTACCACCTGAAAAGCGCCCATCCGTTAACAGTGCGCAGGCTTTTCCAAGCCCTTTGGACTTTAGGTAACTGGTAGGGTAGAGCATTTCCTGCATGCCAGGGCCACCTTTTGGCCCTTCATAGCGGATAATGACCACGTCGCCTTCTACAATCTCATCATTAAGAATGCCCTCAACTGCGGCGTCTTGGCTTTCGAAGATTCTGGCTTTGCCGTTGAATAACAAGATTGACTCGTCAACACCTGCAGTTTTAACGACACAGCCATCTTCTGCAATATTTCCGTATAAGACTGCCAGCCCGCCTTCCTGAGAGTAGGCGTTTTCTTTTGAGCGAATACAGCCGGTCTCCCTATCACCATCAAGGCTCGGCCAGCGAGTGCTTTGGCTAAAGGCCGTTTGGGTTGGGATGCCTCCTGGGCCAGCCTTATAAAATTCAGCAACAGCAGGGTCATTGTTGCGCATGATATCCCACTTATCGAGGGCTTCTGCCATGGTTCTTGAGTGTACGGTAGGAAGGTCTGTATGGAGTAACCCGGCTCGGTCTAGCTCACCCAAAATCCCCATAATGCCACCAGCACGATGGACGTCTTCCATATGATAATCTGGAGAGTTAGGGGCCACTTTACATAGTTGAGGTATCTTGTGAGATAGCTCATTCATGCGCTGGAGAGAGAAACCTACTTCAGCTTCTTGGGCTGCGGCAAGTAGATGCAATATTGTATTGGTAGACCCACCCATGGCGATATCAAGCGTAATAGCGTTCTCAAATGCTTTGTAGCTGGCGATAGATCGTGGAAGTACAGATTCATCGTCTTGTTCGTAATAGCGACGAGTAATATCAACAATGGTTCTGCCTGCATCAAGAAATAGCTGTTCACGGTCAGCATGTGTTGCCAGCACTGTGCCGTTTCCAGGCAATGATAGGCCGATCGCCTCGGTCAGACAGTTCATTGAATTAGCAGTAAACATGCCTGAGCATGAGCCACAAGTAGGGCAAGCGCTACGCTCGTACTCTTCGACAGTTTCATCATCAGCGTCTGGGTCTGCCGCGATAACCATTGCATCAACCAGGTCAAGCTTATGCTCCGATAACTTGGTTTTTCCCGCTTCCATTGGGCCACCTGATACGAAGATGGTCGGTATATTTAAGCGAAGTGCAGCGTTTATCATTCCGGGGGTGATTTTATCGCAGTTAGATATGCATACAAGAGCATCCGCACAATGTCCGTTAACCATGTACTCTACTGAGTCAGCAATAAGGTCACGAGAAGGGAGACTGTATAACATGCCGTCATGACCCATCGCTATACCGTCATCGATGGCGATAGTGTCAAATTCTTTCGCAACTCCGCCTGCTTTTTCGATTTCTCTACAGACTAGTTGCCCTAGATCTTTTAGGTGAACATGCCCTGGCACAAATTGAGTAAATGAATTAGCGACGGCTATGATAGGTTTTTTGAAATCGTCATCCTTCATTCCAGTGGCACGCCATAACGCACGTGCGCCCGCCATATTGCGGCCTGCAGTAGATGTTTTTGAACGGTATATTGGCATCTGATTCTTCCAGTAAAACGGTCGATAAATGGGTGTATATTCGTATATAGCAAGCATACCAGAGAAATTCTGCAGATTTAACTCTCTATTAGGCCTGTGGAGTGAATACTTTGGTGCAATCAAAGAAATACCTGTTAAACTTTTAGCCATTCTTTTCTACTGCAAAACGTTAATGTGCTGACTGGCCTTGTGTTCATCCTGCTGCAGTTGATTATCGTACTTTGCTTGGGTGGCTTGTTGTATTTTCACTAAGTTTCCCGGCTAGTAAAGTAGAGTTATCCACATCTAAGAAATAGGTTCTGTTAATGCATGTTTCGATCGAGCTCAATGCAGCCGCGTTAAAAAAGTTTCGTCCTCTCGACAGACTGTCTGAAAACCAGCGGATCTTACTTGCGCATAAAGCCCACTTCTCATCTTTTAAAAAGAAAAAAGTGATTTTGGAGAGAGGAAGCCGAGATCACCATGACTATTTTCTGTTGACTGGAAAAATAGAATTGGAGGCGCCAGATGGCAGAACACGGCAGATAGAGGCTGGCTCTGATAAAGCTGATGCAGCGATTGCTCATTTACAGCCACGCCAATATAACGTCAAAGCCGTCACCGATGTTGAGTTTTTAGTCATAGAGCAAGATGTATTGAATATTTTGCTCAAAGAAGCGCCTGTGCATAATTTTGAGGCCGATGATGGCTTTGATATCGAGGATGAGGGGAGTGAGGATACAGAAGGCACCTATAAGGTATTGATGAGCTTTTATCATGACTTGAAATCTAATAATTTTACGTTGCCGAGCTTGCCAGATGTGGCCTACCGGATACGGCAAATAGCTGATAAGGATGAAACCTCTTCAGACGATATTGCGAAGGTCGTAAATGCAGACCCTGCGATAACTGTTAAGCTCATAAAGTCATGTAATAGTCCTTTGTACAGAGGCTTTAACGAAGTTTCCTCCTGCCGTGATGCAGTTGTTCGGTTAGGTATTCAGACCACTCAACAGTTAGTGACTGTATTTTCAATGAGGGAGTTGTTTCGAAGTAAAAAAACGGAGCTTAAGCAGGCAATGTCTGACTTGTGGCAGCACTCTCGAGAAGTTGCTTCTATCGCCTATGTGCTGGCAGAACTAACGCCAGGTTTAAACAAAGATCATGCGATGCTGGCAGGTTTGATTCATGATATTGGTGCCATACCGGTCATTACTTATGCCGAAAATTTTCCGGATCTATATGCGGATGAAACAGCTTTAAAGGATGCTGTAGACGAGTTGAGAGGCGAAATCGGGTGTACCATCCTTGAGCACTGGGGGTTTCCGGCTGATTTGATCGAAGTAGTGTCGAAAGCGGAAGAATGGAGTTTTGATACCGGCCATGATGAACCTAGTTATACCGATATTATTATTGTTGCTCAGATGCATGCGCTAATTGGTTGCCCTAAACGCAATAACTTGCCGCCCTTTGGCCAGGTTCCTGCGTTCAGGAAGCTGGCTAATGGAGGGTTAACGCCCGAGCGGAGCTTAAAGGTGATGGTTGAGGCAAGGCATAAAATCGAAGAAATTCAGCAAGTGCTAGGTCCAGACTTTCAGCTAGGCTAGTGAGAACCAGATCTGTGGGTTAAGAGTCTGAGCCTTTGATCGAGTCTTGTTGTGTTTTAGCGACGTGACTGACCTCTTTTTCAATTTTATGTAACCTCATTTCAATCAGTTCAAGCTTGGCGAGAATTTGTTGCTCTCTTTGAATGACCATTTTTTCGTCCCGAGAGACAAAAAAAGCTGAAAAGCTGGCAGTTAGCATAGAAAATATACCAATCCCCATTAGTATTAAAAATGAGCCAAATAAACGACCTTCTGTACTTACGGGTACAACGTCACCATAGCCTACTGTTGTTACCGTCACCCATGCCCACCATATACCGTCCCAAGGCGTTTCTATAGCAGGATCGAGCCCAGCGATTAGAAAACCGGCCATGACGGTTATAATAAATCCAACCAGAAGTGTGGTGCCAAGATGGTTTCTGGCTAGAATTCGTCTGGCGGTGCTTGATATGTGGATGAGGATCCCAGCCATCACAATAAGACGAAGTGCGCGAAGTACCCCTGCCGCGGGGAACTCTTCCCATAGAATGGGGAACCCTAAAATGATAATGACCAGATTGACCCAGTTGCCGAAGAGGTAATACGGCTTATTTCGCACAAGTGTTGTAAGCAGGACCGTTTCAAATAAGAAAAAACCCCATATCACCCAGTCTGTGATAAGAACAAAGCTGGCGGGAACGGCGCCTTTTGCTTGCAGGTACCACTCAATTACGATCCAGATTGCCATCAGGACCATTGGCCATTCTAGATGTGCCGAATACTTCAGTGCGGCTGAGGTTTCATTTCGGTCGACGCCAGCCAACCCAATAACACGTGGAAGTGACTTATTGTTCATTAATTTACTAAGGTCTTAAAAGTGATTTGATTTTATAATGGTAGCAGAATATTGTCTCAGATGTGTTAGCGTCCGAACTGAACATTTGGTTTATGTTGGGTGCCGAGCCGTTCTGTTTATGCAGACCAGTCGTTATTGTGCTTATGTGTATCGTTTATTTGCAGGATGAAAAGAATGTCCCGTGTTGTAATTAATTTCCCGGATGTCACTCACTTTAGTACTGAGTTGAGTGTGCGAATTGGTGATATAAACCAGGGAAACCATCTTGGCCATGACCGGATGATCACTCTGGTCCATGAAGCGCGAATTCAGTTTTTTCGAGCGTTGGGGTACGATGAGTTAGATATTGATGGTGTGGGTACCTTAGTCGCTGACCTAGCGATAAGCTATCAAAATGAAGCGTTCTATGGAGATTGCTTAAGGTTTGATATTTCTGTACAAGATATTTCCCGCAAAAGCTGTCAGTTTATTTATCGTGTTGTGCGGTTAGCAGTTCCATCGGCAGTCGCCAATATAGAAGGGCTAAAAGAAACTGAAGCGTCAAAAGGTGATACAAATAGTAGCGATATTGATGGTAATCCTGTAAAAAGTGATGAACTCATTGCTTTAGCGAAAACGGGTGTAGTATTTTTTGACTATGTTTTACGTAAAAGTGTGGCTGTACCGGACGGCTTTATAACGCAATTGGATAAACAATCAGTTTAATGAAAACACCACTCTTTCCTTTAAATTCAGTATTGTGCCCTATGGGGCGAATTCCGTTGCAGTTATTTGAGCCTCGGTATTTGGATATGCTTTCTGAATGCATGAAAACAGACCGAGGGTTTGTGGTCGTGCTTATTAAAGAGGGTGAGGAAGTAGCGGATAACTGTGAATTTTATAGTGTCGGGACGTATGTTCGGTTGGTCGATTTTCGGAAGCTTGAAAGTGGGCTTCTGGGAATTACCATTGAAGGTACGTCCAAAGTATTGTTAACCGACTTTACTCAAAGTATTGATGGTCTATATACCGGCCGCATAGAGCATTTAATCGAAGAAGAATATGCAACCTTGCCAAATGAGTACCTGGAGTTGGCTACCTTACTGGAGCAGTTAGAGAGGCACCCTGCCGTTAAAGCGCTTAACATGAAGGTTGATTATGCTGATGGTCGACAGGTAGGCTGGCGCTTAGTGGAGTTGTTACCGCTTACGAAAAAAGAGAAGCAATTTTTACTAGAATTGACCGACCCGCTGGATCGCCTAAAGCAAATAGAATATTTCTTATCCCTTATGGAGCAGTGAGTTCGTCGCATCCTTGCTATGGGTGATTGTTAGATTTGTGTAACCGTTAAAACCTGATAGCGGGCGATCGCATTGGGCAGACCAAACCAGAGATAAGTAACCGCTGCAGTGGCCCACAAACTAGCGGCAAAGATTGTAAAAATATCGACTGTAATCGCTTGTTGGTCGTATCGACTATAGCTGACCCGTGTCAGAGCACAAATACATAGTCCCAGCAATAGCCCACCTAGTATATCACTCGCCCAATGCACTCCCAGATAAAGCCGGCTAAGAGCAATCAGCAGCATGGGTATGCTGCAGAGGCTATAAACCTTCCAGCGTTTTTTTTGTTCCACTTCTTGAGCAATAAATGCCGCTAATAACCCTAAAAATACAACAGCGCCACTGGTGTGTCCGCTAGGAAATGCTGCTGATATAGGGGCGCTAACGACTAAGTCGGGTCTGGCTATAGCGAAGTAATCTTTTAGCGCATGGGTTGTTAATGAAGTGGCTATACCCGCTAACGATATGTGAATTGCGGCTGCATAGTAACCCCGGAATAGCAGTAGTGATACGAATATGGGGAATGAGATGTAAAGTAGCTGCGGGTCGCCTAGCATGGTGATGGCAACAACAACGGGGTCGTAGAATGGGTTTCTTAGCAATACAAAAAATGTTGATGCCTGTTGATTGAATGCATCAAACCACAGGGTGTAGTTAATCGCCTGAGATAGCAGAATAAACAGTGTTAATGTGGTTAGCGCTAAAATTAGTGAAGGTAGTGGGAACTCCCCTCCGTCAACGCGCTTATTGGATAGGGCTTTCCAGAGTTTTTGGGTGGCATCGTATTGCATTAGTTTTCGTTTAATATAGTTGTAGTACTGGCTTTGATGCTGAAGCCCCCATTGGAGTCGGATAAATAACAGGTATGTTGCTGATAGCACGCCGAGAGCGGTCAGTAGTACAGGGTAAAAGTGGGGTGGAAGCTCAATATCGAGGGATACAGATGCTCCGACAAGGTAGCCTGGCAGTATATAAACAGGCGCCCAGCCAATGGCAGAGATAACATTAAATAAGAAAAACTTTTTCGGCGACATATGAAGCATGCCAGCAATCATCGGCAGGATAGGTCGAATAGGACCGACAAAGCGACCAATGAGTACGCTTTTACCACCATGTTTTTCGAAAAAAAACTTGCCGCTATCAAGCAGTTTAGGGTAACGGCTAACTGGCCAGATCGACGCAATAGATTCATTAAAATAGCGACCTAGAAAGAAACTGAGGCCGTCACCTGATATTGCACCCACAAACGCCCAGATTAACGAGGCCTCTAGCGATAGAGCACCACCACCAGCGACTACGGCCACCATAAACAGGAGCATTACCCCGGGTACAATAACCCCTGCAATAGCTAGTGATTCAACAAATGAAATAACAAATATCGCAAATGCAACCCAGCTTTGGTGAGTTTGAAGCCCCTCTATTAAGGGCTGAATGTCTGATAAGTTCATTGTTGTGTAAAGTGACTGACTCTATTGTGTCCGTTGGTCTCGGCTTCGTTTAATGCGGAATGGACTTCATTCCTAAGGCTCTTTGCAGTTGCTGGGTTTTCGGTTGATGTGGTGCAACCTAGGCTAACTGTCATTGTTCCAATTGTTTGCCATTTTGTTTCTTCTACTGTTCTGCGTACACGCTCAGTCATAATAAGCATGCCTTCTTGAGGGGTATTAGGCAGTAGAAGATAGAACAGGCTGCCGTTGCTATAATAGTGACTGTCCCCTGCTCGAATCATGCTGCCTAACACTTCCGATAGTTCAACGGCTAACTCTTTAGCTGCATTATTACCATGTACATCGGTAAACTGGTCAAAGTAATCAACTCGTAACGCGATCAATGAAAGTGTATTCCCTGTGACATGGGAACGGCTGATCTCTTTAGTCAGAGTGTCATCAAGGTGCTTCATGTTATAAGCACCTGTCAGTGCATCATGCAAAGACAGCTCAATAAGTTTGTGGTTTTTATGATGATGGAGGTAGGCAAAGATGCCTGCAACACCGCTCACAAGTAAGTAGCTGGTGAAAAATAATAGGCCGTTATATAACTCTTGCTGAACGGCAATGAATAACGTTACGCATACCAGTATGGCTCCATTAAATAAGTTGGACGCACGAAACGGTAATACTAGATAACTTAACAGACCGATGGGGTAGAGCCAAAGCGTTGCGTTAGATGAGGAGTTATCAATGTTTGACGCAATCAGACATACCATTACAGTTAATAAAACGTGATGTGCGTAATCTTTTATTTCAACGTAGCGTTGTGCGTAGGTGTACGCAATACCAAACCCAAGCAGCGGCATTAGTAGCGTAGCCGTATAAACTAGTTCATAGAACCCATAGCGATAATTTTGAATCGCCAGAAAGAACATGAAAAGTGCTGTTAAACCATAAGCAATGGTTCTTGTCATATTCTTAAGTTGGAAATCGGTCATCCTTTGCGCGCCTTATTATCTTTAATCGGTATCGGTTTTATAATAGTTATTAAATGATGCTACCCAAGGGGATGAACGTTATTACCGTTTTCGTCTGCCTTTGCGTCTGAGTCAATATATGACCGGGTACGATTATGGCCTCTTTTCTGTGCTTGATGAAGTGCCGACAGTGATTTGTTTAGCATTGAATCGGCACTGTCGCCTACATTGAGGCTGGCTGTTCCGATACTGACGGTAATCGGCATTTTTGCATCACTAAGCGAGTCTTTGGCAATAAGCCTCAACTTTTCGGCAGTCTTCATTCCGTCCTGAGTGTTGGTATAAGGGAATACGATTAAAAACTCATGATCTTGCCAGCGATAGTAGCTATCGAACGCCCTAAGGTTTTCATGTAATAGATGCCCCAGTTTACTGAGCAGTACATCGTGGTCGGCGGCATCGACCTGATCAAATCCCCTTTCGTCGATGGCCAGAGCCATAACGGTTAGCTCTGTGCCCTCTCGCTCGCTGCGTTGTATCTCTTTGGCCAAATCATCGTTAAGGCGCTCTTTAATAGACGCTTGAGTTAGGTTGTCGGTTCGTCTCAAGGGCTTGAGTTGTTGATCCTTTATTTCCCGTAGATAAACGAATCCGGCGGTTAAGCTTAGGCAGAGTAGGTAGTTTATAAAAAGCTCCAGCTTTTCCGAAGACTCACTCAATAGCGTCAGGATAATGACCAAACAGAGGCTGTAGACTGAAACGGTGATAATTGCTGCTTTTAAGGGGTAGAAAAAGAAAAGCAGCATCGGGAAAATAAAACACCATGCGCTGGCTGAAAACTCACTATTGATGGCGCTTAGCAGTGTGACACTGGCCAAAAAAAATGTCGTGATATGTGTCCAGGGGCTGCGACGAAGGTTTTTTTGAGAGTCTCTCTCTGATAAGCGATGTTTCTCGAAGAGACTATTCATCAGAAGAAGAATCGAAAAAATCGTCGCAACAATGGCACTTTCTAATTTTCCCGTGAGTAACCCCGCAAGCGCTAACAGTGCGGTTATAGCAGCTGCACACTGATAGGAACGGGTACGCATGATAATACTTAAGCTAGTCTGAGGCATATTATTCTTTGTGATTATCCTTGATCAATTAAGGCCTTCTGGCAGTGTTCCTTAATTCAACGTTGGTGTCATTGGTTCAGAAGGTTATAATAACCTCTTTTGGCGTATCGTATAAATGATTGTTGTCCTTAGATTGCGTCTAAGGCCTTAATTTTCATTTGGTATTGTTTAATGTAGCAGTTTTATAGATTGAGAACAGGCGATGGATGTAAAAGCATACATGGTGGAAGTGGGTGAAAAAGCCCGCAAGGCATCAGCGCAAATTGCTCAGGCGAGTACTGAAGCTAAAAATCGTGCACTACTTGCGATGGCTGAAGCGCTGGATAATGCACGTGATGAATTAGCCCGAGCCAATGAGTTGGACTTGGGCAACGGCAGGGCCAATGGTCTTGACCCCGCCATGCTTGACCGTTTGGAGCTAACCCCTGCTCGCATAGATACGATGATTGAAGGGCTGCGACAAGTTGCTTCCCTTGCTGATCCAGTCGGAATTATTGACGATATGAAGTATATGCCTTCCGGTATACAGGTAGGCAAAATGCGTGTGCCTTTGGGTGTTGTAGGTATTATTTATGAGTCTCGCCCAAATGTAACGGTAGAAGCGGCTAGCCTGTGTCTTAAATCTGGCAATGCGACCATCTTGCGGGGTGGGTCAGAAGCTATCCACTCTAATCAGGCCGTAGCCGTCTGTATTGGTCAAGGGTTGTCTCAAGCGGGACTACCTGAAGACGCGGTACAGGTTGTTAAAACGACTGATCGCGCGGCCGTCGGCGAGCTCATCACAATGCCTGAGTATGTAGATGTCATTGTTCCTCGTGGTGGGAAAGGTCTCATCGAGCGGGTTAGCAAAGAGGCTAAAGTCGCGGTTATTAAACATCTTGATGGTATTTGCCATGTCTTTATAGACCGTGATGCAGACCGTGAAAAAGCGGTGAATGTTGCGTTTAATGCAAAAACTCATCGTTATGGTACCTGTAATACGATGGAAACACTGTTGGTTGATGAGCCTATTGCTGAGTTTATATTGCCAACGTTAGCGGTTAAGTATCAGCAAGAAGGGGTTGAGTTAAGAGGGTGCGAAGCGACCAGACGAATTTTGACGGATATCAGTGTTGCTTCAGAAGAGGATTGGTCAACTGAGTATTTAGCGCCTGTGCTATCGGTTAAAATTGTTTCTAATATGGAAGAGGCGATTGCCCATATCAATAAATATGGCTCTCACCATACTGACTCGATTATCACAGAAAGCTACACCCGTGGCCGAACGTTTATTACCGCTGTAGATTCAAGCTCGGTGATGATTAATGCATCTACACGTTTTGCTGATGGCTTTGAGTATGGATTAGGGGCTGAAATTGGTATCTCTACGGACAAAATTCACGCCCGTGGACCCGTAGGGCTTGACGGATTGACCTCTCAAAAGTATGTCGTATTTGGTGATGGGCATATTCGTCAGTGAACTTATAAGTCTATGAAAATTGTAATGGGGGGGACTTATGACCCGGTGCATCTTGGTCATTTGAGATGTGCGCTAGAGTTAAGTGAACTGTTGGGCTGTGAAGCAGAAAAACGGGCAAACGTTCACCTGTTACCTTGTTTTGACCCTGTTCATCGCGGAGAGCCGGGTGCGTCTTCGGCACAGAGGGCCGATATGCTGATGCTGGCGACCGAAGGGGAGCCAGGCTTAGTTATCGATCAAAGAGAGATCCTCAGAAAAGGTCCCTCTTATACCGTTGATACGCTTAAAGAGATGAGACGACAGTATGGGCCAGATGAACCCATTGTTCTGGTTTTAGGGACGGATGCTTTCAATGAGCTTGCTAGCTGGCATCAATGGCTGGAAATTCCAACATTAGCTCATATAATTGTTCTAAATAGGCCAGGTTGGCCACTGTCACCTGTCGGTGCGTTAGGAGAACTCGTTGATTCGAGGCGTGTTAAAAAAATTGAATCATTGTTTGAATGTGTTGCGGGGTATATATTGCCGCTTGAGTTGTCTCTGCTCGATATTTCAAGCTCAAAAGTTAGATCTTCGATTGCAAACGGGCAGTCTGCCCGGTATTTGGTATCGGATGTTGTTTGGCGTTATATCTGTGACAACCAACTTTATGGTTATCACGATTAAAAATCATGTTATTAATATTAACCTCTTAGAGGACGTAAACTGTCGAACTTGAAATGAGCCGGTAACGGCTGGACTTACAAGATTCTTCCGAGCGAAAAATTTATATGCAAAGTGAAAAGTTAAAAGACATTGTCGTGAATGCGATGGATGATATGAAGGCAAAGGACATCAATGTACTCGATGTGCGTGAGCGAACTAGTGTGACTGAATATATGGTGGTTGCATCAGGTACCTCTAACCGTCATGTCAAGTCCATTGCTGACAACGTGATTGAAGAAGTTAAAAACAATGGCGTCCGCCCGTTAGGCATTGAAGGCGGAGCAGGAAGTGATTGGGTATTGGTTGATCTTGGCGGTATTGTGGTACATGTAATGATGCCAGCAGCTCGAGAATTCTATGATCTTGAGCGGTTTTGGACTGATGGGCCAGAGATAGCAGCAGAGTAGTTTTGGGTGGGTTCCCAGTAGTAGGGCAATACGGTAACAGGGCGACAGTGGCAGTCACGTCATGAAAATAAAACTAATTGCGGTTGGAACTCGTATGCCCTCATGGGTAAACGATGGGTATGATGAATACTCTCGACGGATGCCGGCAGAGTTTTCCCTTGAGTTGATCGAAGTCCCGCTGGGTCAGAGAGGCAAAAATGCTGATATCGATCGCATTATCAAGCGTGAAGGTGAACAGATGCTCGCATCGGTTGAATCCTCAGACTACGTTGTTGCGCTTGAGGTGAACGGCCGTAATTGGAGTACCGAAAAGTTAGCGAAGCAGGCAGAGGTTTGGCAGATGGCTGGGCGTAATGTTGTTTTGCTCGTGGGAGGGCCTGATGGTCTCTCTGACGCTTGTCGGGCGCGTGCAGATCAGCAGTGGTCATTGTCGCCGCTAACGCTTCCTCATCCTTTGGTGCGAGTGCTGCTTGCCGAACAACTGTATCGTGCATGGAGTATCACGCGCAACCACCCTTATCACAGACCCTAATGTATCGCATATAAACGATCACCCTATACAAAGGCTAACAGGTTGAAAAACAGCACGCTGAATCATCGCAGGTTGAAACATTGAATACGGCCAGAATGTTAAAGGATCCTATTAGGGAAAAAAGGATATTTACGTTTCGAGCGGTTTTGGCCATGCTGTTGATTATAGTGATGGCGGCTATCTTGGTGTTCCGGGTCTATTATCTTCAAGTGGTCGATTACGATCATTACACCACACTCTCTGATAAAAATAGAATGCAGCTTCAGTCTGTGGCTCCGACAAGGGGGCTTATTTATGATCGAAACGGTGTTTTGCTGGCTGATAATCAGCCTGTTTTTAGCGTGTCTATTGTTAAGGAGCGGGTAGAAGACCTACAACAAACGATTGCTAACATTGGACGTATTATTGAGCTCTCTGATGAGCAGATTAAAAGCTTCGATAGGCGTTTAAGTAATCGACGAAAACCTTATGACCCCGTCCCTTTAAAATCAAAATTAACTGAGCGTGAAATTGCGAGGCTTTCGGTGCAACGTCACCTGTTGCCTGGCGTTGAAGTCGAAGCTGAATTAGTGAGAAATTATCCCTTCGGTGAACTGATGGCTCATATGTTGGGGTACGTCGGACGTATCAATATCAAAGAGCTCAAGCGAGTGGATTCGACTAATTATTCTGCTACTAACTATATCGGTAAGCTGGGCGTAGAAAACTTTTATGAAGATGTGCTGCATGGAAAGGTAGGCCATCAAACCGTTGAGACCAATGCACGTGGTCGTGTTTTAAGGGTGTTGGATCAAGTGCCCCCTTTGCCTGGTCGAGATATTACCCTCAGTATCGATGTTCGTTTGCAGCAGGTGGCTGTTGACGCAATGAATGGGCAGCGCGGAGCAGTGGTGGCGATAGATCCTGTGACTGGAGGCATTCTTGCCTTAGTTAGTACGCCCAGCTTTGACCCTAATTTATTTGTTACGGGTATTGATCATAAATCATATGCAGCTCTGCGTGACTCTCTTGATATTCCGTTGTTTAACCGAGCGCTTAAAGGTCAGTATCCGCCTGGGTCTACCATTAAACCTATTATTGGATTGGCTGGTTTAGATACGGCAACGGTTAACAGGCAGACTAAGATCAAGGATCCAGGTTGGTATCAACTTAAGAATGATGACCGGTTTTATCGTGATTGGAAACGGTATGGCCATGGCGTGGTCGACTTATTTGACTCTATTGCGCAGTCTTGTGATACGTTTTTTTACGATATGGCCTTTAAACTTGGCGTAGATCGCATGTCGCTATACTTAGACAAATTTGGTATTGGTAGCCGCACGGCTATCGATATTGATGAAGACCGTTCAGGTATACTGCCTAGTCGAGCATGGAAAAAAGGCTCTAAAGGCTTGCCTTGGTTTCCAGGGGACTCATTGAATATGGGAATCGGCCAAGGGTTTATGCTAGCAACGCCGTTGCAGTTAGCTACCGCAACGGCAGTACTGGCGAATAGAGGGCGCTGGCATAGACCTCATCTTGCTCAGGGGATTTCACAGGGTATTAATCAGGATGAGTCCGTTGAGATCCCTCGTATGCATGATACAGACCCTGCTGATGTTATTTTGAACAACCCGGATGATTGGAACTATATATTAGGTTCGATGAAAGCCGTAATGCATGGTAAAAAAGGTACTGCTAGAGGTAGCGGCAGAAATTCATCTTACAAGATGGCAGGTAAAACGGGTACTGCTCAAGTGGTGGGCATTAAACAGGGTGAACTCTACGATGCAGACGCGCTGGCTGAGCGCCATAGAGATCATGCCTTGTTCATCGGTTTTGCGCCCTACGAAATGCCTAAAATTGCAGTGGCGGTTATTGTAGAAAATGGTGGGGGTGGAAGCCGTGCCGCAGCGCCTGTGGCCCGTAAGATATTTGACGCATGGGTGTTGGACTTTCCAGAACCGAACAAAGAAGAAACTTCAAGTCACATGATATTCAAAACGAACTCAGGCCACGAACATACCGGTGCTCCATCAATACCTCAGGAGCATATACATACTCATGGCTAATCAAGAGTTTCTTCGTCAGTTACCGGGTAGCGATTATCATCTAAAAAACCGTAGAGGGTTGTTGTTTAGGCTACATATAGACCCCATATTACTCGTGCTGATATTAATTCTCTCTATCACTGGGCTTTTAGTCTTATACAGTGGAAGTGGCGAGAGTATGGTGCATGTTCAAAAGCAAGCGATGCGCTTTATGCTTGCGTTTGTTGTGATGATTGTATTTGCCCAGTTAGATCCTAGTGTCTATCGTCGTTGGGCTCCTTGGCTATTTGCGATGGGTATAATGGCCTTGGGGGCGGTATTGGTTATGGGTACTGGGGCGAAGGGGGCTCAGCGTTGGTTGCAGCTCCCTGGTTTACCTCGTTTTCAGCCTTCAGAGTTTATGAAGCTTGCTGTTCCTATGATGGTTGCTTGGTATTTGTCTGAGCGATATCTCCCACCCCGCTTTAAAAATGTTTTAGGGTCGTTAGTGTTGATCTTTATGCCCGTAGTTCTGGTCATCAAACAGCCTGATTTAGGTACCTCATTATTGATTGCCGCATCCGGTATATTTGTACTTCTGTTAGCGGGAATTAGTGGAAAGCTGGTGGGTGGGTTTATAGCATTGCTCGCAGCATTAATACCGGCTATGTGGATGTTTGTGATGAGGGATTATCAGAAACAGCGGGTGTTAACGTTAATCGATCCTGAAAAAGACCCTTTAGGGGCTGGGTGGAATATCATTCAGTCAAAAACGGCGATTGGTTCAGGGGGGATGACTGGAAAGGGGTGGCTTGAAGGGACTCAGTCGCAGCTGGATTTTTTACCCGAAAGTCATACTGACTTTATCATTGCTGTATTGGCTGAAGAGTTTGGTTTTATTGGTGTGGCGCTACTTGTTTTATTGTATGTGCTAATTGTTGCCAGGGGGCTGTTCATTGCAGTTAACGCACAAGACTCCTTTGGTCGCATGCTTGCGGGTAGTTTAACACTTACATTTTTTGTTTATGTGTTTGTGAATATTGGTATGGTGAGTGGGCTATTACCTGTTGTAGGTGTTCCGCTGCCGTTGGTAAGCTATGGGGGAACTTCTATTGTTACGCTAATGGCTGCTTTTGGTGTTTTGATGTCAATCCACACCCACAAGAAAATGCTGGGTAAATAGTGTACTTTGTGTTGGTTTTAGTACGTATGACCCTATGAGCTAGCTTGATTCGGTTAGCCATCGGAATAAACTGGTAAGAAAACAAAAAAGGAATTAATACGTTGAGTAAATATCTAACTCGCCTGTTCCAGGCAGTCTGGAAACCGGCTGTGATAGGACTGGCTGCATCAGTGAGTGTCGCCAACTTGGCTAATGCCAATTATCTTGAGCATGAAGCGGTGAAGCCTTTTGTGTTGGAAATGGTTGAAAAGCATGGCTTTGATCAGCAAGAAGTAGAAGCCTTGTTTGCACAAGCCGAGAAGAAACAGAGTATTTTGGATGCGATTGCCAGGCCTGCTGAAAAGAGACTTGAATGGAAAGGCTATCGCAAGATATTTGTTACTGAAGACCGAATAAATCGCGGCAAGGCCTTTATGGCGAAGCATGCCGAAACGCTGGCGCGTGCAGAAAAAGAATTTGGTGTACCTAAGTCGATTATTGTTGCCATCATCGGCGTTGAAACCCGCTATGGTAAAAATCGTGGTAGCTATCGTGTTATAGATGCATTATCGACATTAGCATTTGACTACCCCCCAAGAAGCAAGTTCTTTAAAAGTGAGCTAGAGCAGATGTTATTACTGTCTCGCGAACAAACATTTAACCCTATGGAGCTTAAAGGTTCTTATGCAGGGGCGATGGGGTATGGACAGTTTATCTCCAGTAGTTACCGTAACTTTGCCGTCGACTTTGATGGCGATGGTGTTGCAGATATTCTAAATAACCCTGTTGATGCAATTGGAAGTGTGGCCAATTATTTCAAACAACATAAGTGGGTCGAAGGTCAGCCTGTTACAGGGCTTGCAAAAGTAAAAGGTACTGACTATGAGAAAGCGTTATATAAATCCTTAAAGCTGAAATATACGCTTGAAGAGCTGGCACAGTGGGGGATTTACTCAGAAGATGGGTTCGAGCTTAGCGCTAAAGGAAAGCTACTCAAGCTTGAGGGTAAAAACGGCACCGAATATTGGATAGCGCTGCATAATTTCTATGTTATTACCCGCTACAATCATAGTCATCTCTATGCGATGGCGGTGTACCAATTGTCAGAAGCGTTAAAAAACTAGCGCGAGATTGGTCGTTAGTAGTAACGTTGTAGGCTGTCAGCACCAATACATGAGCGATATTTAGGATATGGTAGAAAGTAAGGTTTTGAGTGATTCTAACGAGATTACTCGCGGCGGTTTGAAAAAACTTGGTTTGATCTTTTTGGTTGCCGCTATTGCGGGTTGTTCAGCGCCTTCCCGTTATAGTATGGATACTGATGCCGCGCCTGACACCGAACTTGATGTCAGTGACTTGCCAGACCCAGTTCCTGTTTATGAACCCAAAAGCCGAGGTGGTAATAAACCGTCCTATGAAGTATGGGGCAAGACTTATCATGTGTTGCCGACGGCTGAAGGGTATAAAGAGAGAGGAGGAGCTTCCTGGTATGGCGCTAAGTTTCATGGGCATCAAACGTCTAACGGTGAAATCTACAACATGTATGAAATGTCAGCAGCCCATAAATCATTACCGCTGCCTACTTATGCTAAGGTTACTAACTTGGACAATCGTCGAAGCGTGATCGTACGGATAAACGATCGGGGCCCATTCCATGAAGGGCGAATCATTGACTTATCTTATGCCGCGGCTAAAAAATTGGGCTATTACAGTAGTGGAATCGCGCATGTAGAAGTAGAAGCTATTACGGTTGCTCAGTTCCCAGCGGATACATCTGATAATGCCGCAGTAGCACCCACGACATCGAACCAACGACCTGCACCTGAAGTGGTTAATACAAGGGCTCAAACAAGTCCGTTGGCAGCTGGTTATGGTTACTATGTTCAAGTGGGGGCATTTTCTACAGAGTCTGCGGCCCAGCAATTAAAGCATCGAGTTGATGCTGAAACTAAAGAGAGTGTTTATGCGGCTACTGCTGCGGTAAGCTCTTCGAATGTTAGGACTGCATCTGACGCAAAAAAAGTATTTCATCGAGTTAGATTGGGCCCCTTTTATGATCTAAGGCAGGCGGAACAACTATTGAAACAATTGACTGCATCAAAAGTGGGGTCACCTATGATTATCACTCGCCCCGTTTCTTCTTAGGAGTGAGTAATCGTTAGAACGGGGTGAATCCTGCATTAGGATAGGGTAATATTTCACTCGCGTTATTGAAGTCTCTCAGGGTGAGAGGCAAACCTTTGTGTAAAACTAAATTAATTGAGTCTTCTCTATGTTATCCCGGAAAGTTCCACACTTGCTCTGGCCTTTACTTTTTGTGTTCTCCGCGCTTATTTCTATTAGCGGATATTCTACGGCACAGCCTGCGCTAATACCTGCTCCCCCTCAAATTGCCGCTAAGTCATTTATCCTGATGGATGCTAACAGTGGGGAGATAATTGTTGAAGAGAACTCTAAAGAACAGTTGCCTCCTGCAAGCTTGACTAAAATGATGACTGCCTACATTGTTGAGTATGAAATCGCTCAAGGCAACATTACGCCGAATGATGAAGTCTTAGTGAGTGTAGAGGCCTGGCGCACCGGAGGCTCAAAAATGTTTATCAAAGAAGGTACTCGAGTGCCTTTAGAGGATATTTTAAAAGGGATTGTTATCCAGTCGGGGAATGATGCCAGTATTGCGGTTGCTGAGCACATTGCCGGTAGTGAGGGTGCATTTGCGGATATTATGAATCAGCATGCTCAAATTCTTGGTATGTCAGGTAGTCATTTTGTAAACGCAACAGGGCTGCCTTCTGACGACCACTATTCATCTGCGTTTGATCTGGCTCGATTGGCTCGTGCCATTATCCAGGACTTCCCGGAGCAATATGGGCTCTACTCCGAAAAATATTTTACTTACAATAATATACGACAGCCTAATCGTAATCGTTTGTTATGGAGAGATAAATCCGTTGATGGCTTAAAAACCGGACATACTGCAGCGGCGGGTTACTGTTTGGTCTCGTCTGCAAAACGTGATGGTATGAGGTTGATCAGTGTGGTCATGGGTACCACTAGTGAAGAAGCCAGAGCGAGAGAGACACAAAAACTATTAAATTATGGTTTTCGGTATTACGAAACTCATGAACTATATAAAACAGGACAAGTTCTGCTAGATAGTAAAGTATGGGCTGGGCAGAGTGATGTGCTAAACCTAGGCGTCGCAAAAGATGTTGTGGTCACTATTCCTCGCGGACAAAAGGGTAACCTTGAGGCTGTACTTGATGTGGATAGCGTTATTAAGGCACCAGTAAGTACTGGCCAGGAATTTGGTCGAATTAAGGTGACACTCAATGGTGAGCTGGTGGTAGATGAACCATTGATTGCGCTGCAGCCTGTTGAAGAGGGTGGTTTCTTCAAACGAATATGGGATTTGATTAAGCTGTTTTTTATCGGTCTTTTCTCATAACGCTTAATTGGTAAGCCTATCTGATTAGCCAAAAGAGGGACCTTCGGGTCTCTCTTTTTGTTTTCAGCGATACGGTGTATGGGTATCTCACTGTTGTCGAATTCTTTGCTGTTAAAAATGGTACAATCTACACCCCTGTAAAAGATGAGCATATTTTGGGTAGTACCACCCGTGATACTATTATGGAATTGCTGAAGACGCATCAGATACCGCTTCAGGAAATAGCGATGACGCCGGCATTTCTTGAAGCGGCGGATGAAGTCTGGATTAGTGGTTCGACACGTGAAGTTATACCGGTAGTAGCGCTGAATGGGCTGTCAGGTATGTTTTGGCATATGATGGTTAAGCTTTATTAAGCCGATAAAAAGCGAGTATTTGGTTAACGGTTATTTTTAATGAAAAGCTTTAGATAGGTACAGTAATATGAGTGAGCCTGAACCCCCTAAAATAGAGTTTCCTTGCGACTACCCGATAAAAGTAATTGGCAAGGCGGCTCCAGGTTTTAAAGAGTTTGTGATTAAAACAATCTCAGCTCATGCGCCCGACTTGGACATTGAACGCGTGGACATCAACCCTAGCCGCAATGGAAAATTTATATCGGTCAGGTTATGGATTGTGGCGACAGGTAAAGACCAGCTTGAAAATCTGTTTGAAGATTTGAAGGCGAGTGGTCGTGTGACGATGGTTATTTAGGATAATTACATGGGTACTGAAGTTACTGACCAGCCGTCTCCCGTTACCGTTAATCAGCAACTGACGGTTAGAGCGTTAGGCACTGTTGATTACGTTCCTGTGTGGGAGGCAATGAAATCGTTTACGGATAGTCGTGACGGTGGCACTGCTGATGAAATCTGGGTATTGCAGCACCCCTCCGTATTTACACAAGGACAGGCAGGCAAATCCGAACATGTTCTGGTCCCTGGCGATATTCCCGTTGTACCTGTAGATAGAGGCGGGCAGGTGACCTATCACGGACCTGGGCAGTTGGTTGCCTACATTATGGTAGATATCAAACGACGGAATATCGGCGTTCGTGTTCTCGTCTCATTGATTGAGCAGGCCATTGTCGAGACGCTGTCTTTTTATGGTGTAGAGGCCGCGGCGCGTAAAGATGCGCCTGGTGTTTATGTCGGAGAGGCGAAAATAGCATCGCTAGGACTAAGAATTAGAAAAGGGCGCTCTTTCCATGGGTTAAGTCTCAATGTAGACATGGATCTAGAACCTTTTTCTCGTATCAACCCTTGCGGCTATCAAGGCATGAAAATAGTGCAGCTAAGCGGATTGAATACAAAGATATTAGACGGAAATGATTCGCCATCACAAGAAGGCCCTGTGTTGATAGATCATGTAGCCGAAATATTACAGTCGAAACTGGAAAAGGCGTTTGGGTATGAGGTAGTGAACCTTGCCCGTGAGCTACCTAATTTTTAAAACGATCTTAATGCCAACCACTGGCTGAACGTTAAGACCTAGCAAAACGAGTTGAACCATGAAAGAGTCGGATAATAGTACTGGCACAGAAAAAGCGGAAGCGGTAAAGAGCAGGCGAGTAGAGACTGGGGTAAAACTTCGAGGGGCCGAAAAGGTCGCGCGTATTCCGGTGAAAGTAATTGCGACAGATAAAATGCCGCGTAAGCCTGATTGGATACGTGTTCGTGTACCGGCAACACCCAGAATTGATGATATTAAGAAAAAACTTAGAAAGCATAAACTGCATACTGTTTGCGAAGAGGCGTCCTGTCCAAATTTAGGTGAGTGTTTTGGTGGCGGTACCGCTACCTTCATGATTATGGGGGATATCTGTACACGTCGCTGCCCATTTTGTGATGTGGCGCATGGCCGACCTAAGCCGTTAGACCAGAATGAACCGACTCAGCTTGCTGAAGCGATTGCTGATATGGGGTTGCGATACGTGGTGATTACCTCTGTTGATCGTGATGACCTAAGAGATGGCGGTGCTGGACACTTTGTTGACTGTATTAGAGAGACTCGTATTCTGAGTCCTAAGATTGAAATAGAGGTATTAGTGCCAGATTTTCGTGGTCGAATGGACGTAGCACTCGACATCATGCAGCAGACTCCACCTGACGTATTCAACCATAACCTTGAAACCGTGCCGAGCTTGTATCGTAAAGTGCGACCAGGGTCTGATTATGAATGGTCACTTAAGTTGCTGAAAGAGTATAAAGCACGTGCACCAAAGGTGCTGACAAAGTCAGGTTTAATGCTGGGTATCGGCGAAGAAATTGCTGAAGTCGAGCAGGTGATGGAGGATCTTCGACGTCATGATGTCGATATGCTAACCCTAGGGCAATACTTGCAGCCGAGTAAAGAGCATCTAAAACTCGAGCGGTTTGTGACACCCGCCGAGTTTGATGCATTGGCAGAAAAAGGCCGAGCGATGGGGTTTAAGCATGTAGCAAGTGGCCCCATGGTTCGTTCGTCTTACCATGCGGATAAACAGGCACATGGAGAAAAAGTGAGCTAAACGCATCGTAGTGACTTAAAAGTATAGTGGTGATTTAAATTTAAGACGCTTATAAAATGGGCTTAACTGAAGTTAGTTAAAGATGGCAGACGATAAAACCAAGGGTACAGTTTCTCGTATAAAAACGGGCAGTTTTGAAAGACGATTAAGCCTTACTAAAGCAGGGCTATTTGTTAGTACCAGAATGGCAGGCCATGTCGCCGCCAATGTTTTTACTAGTAAAGAAAAAAAGCTGGAGAGGCGAAAAAAGATGCTCTCCAGGCAGGCTGAGTTTTTAGTTGATGAGCTCGGAAAGTTAAAGGGTAGTGTCGTTAAAATCGGTCAGGTGATGGCGCTTTATGGCGAGCACTTTTTACCTGTTGAGGTAACCGAAGCGCTGCATACGCTCGAAGATCAAACCACCGCCCTAGAGTGGCCCTCAATTGAAAAGGTACTTTGCTTTGAGTTAGGTGAAGAGGTCATAGAAGAATTGGTGATCGAGAGACAGCCCATAGGTGCAGCTTCACTTGGGCAAGTTCATCGAGCAAGGCGTAAATCAGATGGCAAGGAAATTTGCTTAAAAATTCAGTACCCCGGTGTCGCTGACGCCGTTGATACTGACCTTGATTCGGTAGCTCAACTGTTAAAACTGGCAAAGTTGGTTTCGTTTAATCGCGATTTTGACGAATGGTTAGAAGAAGTTCGGGTGATGATGCACCGTGAAGTAGACTATACCTTAGAGGCAGAAACAACTCGGCGGTTTGGTCAGATGTTGCAGGATGACGAACGTTTTATTGTGCCGGAAATACTACTGGAATATTCAACTCCTCACGTGATGGCAACGTCTTACGAGCCGGGGCTGTCGGTATCAAGTGAACAGGTGATGACGCTTCCTCAAGCTCGAAGAAATAAACTCGCTGAAGGCTCATTAGAGTTGTTCTTAAAGGAGCTTTTTATCTGGAAAGAGATCCAGACTGACCCCAATTTTGGTAACTACAGAGTTCGGTTAGCAGATGCCGAACATGCTGAAGACCGAATTGTTTTACTTGATTTTGGAGCAGTACAAAAATACCCAGACGCATTTATCGACCCCGTATGTGACATGATTTATGCCTCTTACTCAAGAGACCTTGAGAGAGTTATTGCGGGAGGAATCAAACTCAACTTTATGCATGATGACTGGCCAGAGAAAGTGCTTGAAGAGTTTGGTGGTGTTTGTATGGCTGTACTCGAGCCGCTAGCTGACCAAGACTTAGAAGTCCCAGACTATGCATTAAATGAAAAAGGGGAGTATCGATGGAAGCAGAGTGACTTGCCCACTCGTATTGCTAAACGAGCGGCAATGTCAGCGGTTAATCGTTACTTCAAAATCCCCCCTAAAGAGTTTGTTTTTCTAAATCGAAAATTGGTCGGCGTTTATACGTTTATATCGGTTTTAGGGGCAGAGTTTAATGGACGAGAAGCATTAAAGCCCTATTTGAAACGGTTTGAGCGTCTATAATTCAATTGACTTGATACTTTATTAGCTACATTAATGAACTCTCAGGGCTACATCCATAAAAATAATGATATAGAGTGAAAACTCAACATGCTAAGAGTCGTATTAACCGGCGCATCAGGTTATGTAGGGCAAGCTATCCTTGATCAGCTTGCCTTACTTCCTAAAGGCAGCGTAGCGGTTCGAGCGTTGGTAAAGAAGGATAAAGCATTTCCTCCTCGTGACTTTGTAGACGTCATTGAGGGTAACCTGCCTGATATTCCTGATAACCTGTTTTTTGAAGACCCCCACTTACTTATTCACTTCGGCATTAAGCAAGTAGATTTTCTTAAAACGGGTTTTTATGAAACAAATGTATTGGGCACCCATAATCTGCTGTCAAAATGCAATAGCAATACTCAGGGGATTATTTATGGCAGCACCCTATCTATTCAAGGTCGTAACTCCAACAAACCCGTGCTAGAGTCAGAGCTTGTTCAGCCTGAAACTGCACTTGAACGCTCTCGTGCTCAAGCAGAACAACTTATTATTGAGGCTATGTCCAGAGATGATAAATGGGCTTTTTGCCTTAGACCACGTTTTATTTTAGGCCCTACAGACTCTTTATTAATGAAAGGTTTGATAATGCTATCTCGTTTGGGTGTTAGAGTCGGTAATGGCGAGCAGCAGTATTCTGTGATCACCGTTGAAGACTATGCGCGTGTCGTGGTTAACCTAAGCGAAAAAATCGTTTCGGCTGCTACCGGAGCTTCAATTGAACCATCTATTCGGTGTGCGCTTAATGTAGCCTATCGCTTGCCGGTCTCATTCAATCAGATGTTTACCGAAATAAGAACTGAAAAGGATATCGAGAATCGTGTTAAAACGCTCCCGCTGCCGGTTTGGTTACCTGGGCTTATCAAATGGATTCCCCATGCGATAGCAGAATCAGCCGCAACGCAACTTCAGTCAGTGGGGTTTAATCACTGTTGCGATGTCACCGCACTTGAGCAGCAATTGGGTGATGAGATCACCCAATTGGACGGCATTAAAAAGCTTCAAGCGCTGCTTAAAAATCAACATGAATAAGTATTCAGGGGTATTCCTGTGGTGCATACTTTAATATCTGGTCTTTTTCATCCTTCCTTAAAACAAACATAATCTTGAGCATTATCGCGATAACGTTCATCAGTGGTAGATTGAACGTTATCGCTTGCTGTAATGAAGTGCGGTCCAACAAGGTCAGCGTATTCGGTATAGGTCATTAAGCGCCAGTTTCGCTGATCTGACATTAACTTTGAAACCAGTTTATGGTTTAACTCATGTCCACCTTTATGGGAGTGGTAGTCGGCAATAATCGGATAGCCGGACAACGCCAGGTCGCCCATGGCATCTAGCACTTTATGGCGAGCAAATTCCGTTTTATAGCGTAATTGTTCTTGGTTAACGATTTTTAGTTTATCCACTAATATTGCATTGCTCAACAATCCCCCTTTGGCAAATCCAGCTTCTTTTAATGCCTCAACCTGCTCAGCAAAACCAAATGTCCTTGCATTGGCGATCTGCTGTTTGAAGCCTAAACTATTAGTGTCATAACGAAAGGATTGTTGACCGATTGCCGTGCCTGGGAAGTCCAAACTTACTGAAAATGATTGGGATAAACTAGGCAGGAACATCGCTGACTTATCGCCATCAGAAACCTCTACCTTACGTTGAACCCAGAGTACAGACCGTTCTTTTTCTAGACGTCTTACGCCTGCTTGTTCAATGTTAATGACAAAATCTTTTGCGCTGCCATCCAAGATCGGAATTTCGGGACCATCTATCTCGACTATGACATTATCAATGCCGCAGCCAAAGAGTGCCGCCATCAAGTGCTCTACCGTAGAGACGGAGATACCGTAATCATTGGTGAGAGTGGTTGAGAGCGTTGTATTACTCACATTGTATGGTCGGGCAAGAACCTCCCCTTTATCCCGTGGTATGTCTGTTCTCCTAAAGATAATGCCTCGTGTTTGAGTGGTAGGCTTCAATTTTAGAATCGCGACATCACCTGAATGAACGCCAATGCCGACAAAGCTAATGGTTCTGTCGATAGTGGTTTGAAAATGGGATTTCAATGAACTCATCATATATCTCCTCTTGTTGACCTGTAGCCATGATATAAAGAGGGAGGTCTTGATGCGGGTCACTAGGCGCCAATCGCCAGTCATTTTATGACGTGTTCTAAATCATCAATAGCTTTAGTACCAACCATCGACCGATAAACCTAATGAGCCATCATTTGTTCTTTTCGGTACTGCTGAGGTGAAACGCCTTGCCAGCGACGGAATGCCCTCGCGAAGTTCGATGCATCGACATACCCGAGTAAAAACCCAATCTCAATAATGGGTTTTCCTGACCCTTTGAGGTAGTTAACGGCGAGTTCTTCTCGGGTTCGATTGAGCAGTTGTTTGAAGCTAGAGCCTTTTTCTTGCAGGCGCCTTTGTAGGTTTCTGGTACTCATATTAAGGGCTGATGCGGTGTCTTTTTGACTGGGTACGCCGCTAGGCAATTGCTCTATTAAAGTCGATTGAACCTGAAGTTCAATATCGTCTTGCTTAAGCTTTCTTAGATAATCAATGACGACCTGATCATTCATTCTTGCGAGTTCAGCATTGGCGGCCGGTTGAATGGTTTCCAATAACTCCTTATCAAAAACGATACAGTTACGGTCTGAGCTGAACGCTACTTCGACACCAAAAAACGTATTGAAGTGTTCTTGGCATTGGGGCAGGGGGCGTATCATTGAAACTGACTGGGCAGTGAATGATGGCCCCATACTAATTTTACACATCTTGAAGAAACTGCAGATCATTGCATCTGTCGAAATATCTTCAAGTTTTCTGTCGAGTGGCTCTTGGTCAAATACAATGGTGTAATTCTTCTGACTCTCCTCTAGTGAAAAGTGGCAGAGGGTGGATACTACTCGTTGATAACGAACCAATCGATTGAGGCTATCTTTTAATGTTGAGCTGGTTAACCATGCTAGCCCTAAGCCATGCAGTACAGCGGGTTGAAAGTAGGATGCGTAAGTGAGACCAAACCCGTCATCTTTTGTTTCCTCAAAGGCAACTTTCCATATGGTTTGAATCTTTTTCACGGGTACTCGGTTGCCAGAGTCGTAAATGGTTAAGGGTTGAATACCTGCCTGACGTGATATCTTATCAAAATCTAGGCCGTAACTTTGTACTGTTTGCTTGAGCACCGCTACTGCCGTTGCTAGTGTCGTATGATGTTCTTGTGGACTATTCATAGCTTACTGTATTTATTTGATTTGTTTAAAGGCACAACGTGTCTGACCTCAGATTAGTTATCTCATTCAATAATACAAGAATCGAACGATAGCAAAATCAAATTAGACGAAAAATTGACCTAATACCTAGTTATTGGTGGAGATTACTGCCTAAACTAAGCATAAGCGTATAAATCTACAGAACATTGAGGAATCAACCCTATGGGACGGTGGATTGATAGAACTGATTTTAGCCCTAAAGAGTATGCTCGGTTCAATGAACGGTTAGCAGATAACCTTTCAGCGTTTCGAACGCTGTTAGATCAGAAAAACTTCGGCATCGGTAAGCGATCTTATGGTGCGGAGCTTGAACTATATATTGTTGATACATTGGGTCAGCCATTACCCCTTAATAGAACGCTCTTAGATGAGCTACAAGACCCTCACCTCACACTAGAGTTAAATCGATTTAACCTTGAGTATAATCTCGACCCTGTATTGGATAGCGATAGACCGTTCTCTGAACTTAGTGAGTCGATGAAATTGGCCATTGCGAAGCTGTCATCAGCCGCACAAGGTTACGATGCTCGTATTTTGCCTATAGGGATACTTCCAACACTGCGAAAACCGCATGTGGGCATGGATGCTATTACCGATATTCCGCGTTACCACGCTCTTGCTCGCGCATTAAGAGATAAACGTGGCAGTGACTTTCATATCAATATATCAGGGCAGGATGAACTTGATTTGAGTTGGGAAGACGTCACTCTGGAGGGAGCGAATACATCTTTTCAATATCACTACCGCGTCAACCCCAATGAATTTGCCTCAGCGTTTAATGTTGCTCAGTTAGTGACGCCATTAGTGTTGGCACTAGGTGCAAACTCTCCTTTCTTTTTTGGTCAGCGATTGTGGCACGAAACTCGAATAGCGTTGTTCAAACAGTCGGTTGATTGCCGCATGGAAGATCCGCTATCACAACGGTTACCCGCTAGAGTATTTTTTGGTCATGGTTGGGTTAGACATGATATTTATGAGCTGTTTGCAGAAAGTGTATACCTATTTGAGCCACTAATGCCCATTTGTAGCTCAGAAAGCAACCACCAAAAAGCGTTGGCTGGTGAGGTTCCTTCTTTAGACGAACTAAGGCTACATCAGGGGAGTGTATGGAGTTGGAATAGAGCAATCTACGACCCTGTTGCTGACGGTCACTTGAGAATAGAGATGCGGGCGTTACCCGCTGGACCCAGTGTTGATAATATGATTGCCAATGCTGCACTAATGACTGGCTTGATCGAAGGCTTAAAACCTCATATTGATAAAATTCTTCCTGGTATTCCTTTTAGGTACGCAGAGCATAATTTTTATCGTGCAGCGAAGCATGGGCTTGATGCCAAACTCTTCTGGCCAGAACCCTCAGAGGGAACACTAAAAGAACTATCGGTTGCTGATATACTAAGCTCAATGTTAGTCGTTGCAGAAGAAGGGTTAGATGAGATTGGTATTGCAGGCCAAGATATATCGTATTATTTAGGGGTTGTTAAGAATGGGCTAGCGGCCAGAATGAATGGTGCAAGGTGGCAGCTCAATGTGTTTGAAAAATTATCGCAGAAGTGTAGTCCGCAGCAAGCGCTTGTTGAGCTAGTCGACAGATATTATCGCCATACTATGACTCATCGACCTGTTCACGAGTGGAGTGAGAAAATCTAGCTTGGGTAGGCTGTTATGGCTACTCATTAGGTGTAAAGATTATTTAGAGTAGAGTGAAGTAACGTAATATGTTGAAGATTATTCATGATCCAGAAAGTGCCATATCAGGCACCTCTGTAGAGTCTTTTTTACATCGTTTAGCGGTACCTACGGCCATATTTGTTGAAGGGCATGACCGTACTCGAACCCGTGCAGTCTGCACTCTTTTGCATGGTAATGAGCCGTCTGGCATTCATGCAATACATCAATACCTGTCAGCGGGTGTGAAACCTGCTGTTAATGCGCTGTTTATTATTGGCTCTGTTCAGGCTGCATTGACCAAACCACTATTTAGTCATCGTACGCTACCGGGTAAACGTGATCTTAATCGGTGTTTTAAACCCCCTTTTGAAAATGGTCAAGGCGAAACAGCGGGTGCCATACTTCAACTTATTCACTCGGTTAACCCTGAAGCGTTGATTGATCTTCATAATACATCCGGCTCGGGCCCTGCGTTTGGTGTGTCGATAAACGGCGATACTGATCATCTAGCGCTAACCTCGCTGTTTACCAATGACCTTATTGTGACCGATTTACGATTGGGGGCCATAATGGAGATCAGTGAACGAGACGTTCCAACGGTGACTATAGAGTGTGGTGGCGCGACGGATACATCGGCAAAATTCGTGGCACAAGAAGGTATTTCGCGTTATTTGAGTGCTGAGACTATTGGTGCAGAACCAAGGGTGGACTATCGCGTTAATATATTTCGTAACCCAATTCGTCTTGAGCTTAAAAAAGGGTTCAGTGCTGCATATTCAGATGAGCCGCAAAAGCATGCTGATATAACATTGCCAGAAAGTGCTGAACGATTTAATTATGGAATGGTTCCCCATGAAGAGGCCTTAGGATTTTTATCGGATAAAGGGTTAAGTGTTCTTACTGCAAAAGACCATAGCGGAGTGGAAAGACTAGACGATTTTTTTGAATGTCGAGAAGGGCGGCTTTATTCCAGGCATCCTATTAAACTATTTATGGTCACTACGAATGCTGACATTGCCGCAAGTGATTGCTTATTTTATTTTATCGGGCGTAGTGCGTAGTCAAGCTATAGTGACTAGTTAATCTATAGGCGCTAGGCAGCAACGCTATTGGCTAATGCAATCACAACAGCGTAACGTGCCCCTTTACCTATAAAGACAAGTATTATAAACGGTAATACACGTACTTTCATGACCCCTGCGACAAAGGTAATGGGGTCGCCAATAATCGGTAGCCAAGCGAGTAGCAAACTCCATAAACCATACTTTTGAAAGCTTAATTGAGCTTTTTCTAGGCTTTCGGGCTTAAATGGAAACCACTTTCTTTCTTGAAAGTGAAGTAAGTACCCGCCCAAAAACCAATTCACCCAAGACCCTAGTGTATTACCGCAGGTCGCGCTGAGCCATAACCAAAAAGGGTCATAGCCGTTAACCAGCATTACGCCTAAAACTACCTCCGAATAAAACGGAAGTAAAGTAGCCGCGATAAATGCGGAAATAAACAGTGATAAATAAGTCATTGCTAGAGGCTAAGAGGGGGATTGCAGTCAACAGTATACCTTATCAACTACTTCAACCTCTTTTCGAGGTACTTTCTGAAAGCTTCTTTACGGTTATATTCTGGATGATCGCTCTCTAGTGGTACGCTAGCGTCAAGGTAGGCTTGTGCTTCGCCAAGGGCTCTTTCGCTGCGTTGTCCAGATTCAATTAACTTTAAGGTGGCTTGAATCGCATTGAGGTTAATCGATGGGTGATGAGGGTATAGATTTAGTGCATCACGAAATGATGAAAGTGCTTGTTCGTAGTCTCCGGTATCATATTCGTGTTTTCCTTGACGGTTTTTCTCGGTTATCAATACACGCTGATGATGAGGTAAAGGGATATCCAAAATAGACTGTGCTTGATCGACCAAATGTTTATTTTCTTTGTGGTCTTCTATCAGTTTGCGCAGCAAACTTTCTGCGCTGGGCCGGTCACCAGCGAGAAGCTTGGTCTCAGCAATATCAATGATCAAAGAGGGTTGCTCTACTAACAAGTCTTTGTGGCGTTCAATAGCAGCATCCATAATGGCAATAGTTTCTTCGTTATCGCCTTTCTTAAATTTATCGAGGGCTCGATAAAGAGTATCGTTTGCTTTTAGAGATTCTTGATCTTCAAACTTTTGAAGGCCCTCCTTGATCATCTGGCGGCCTTCACGAATGCGATCGCCAATGACTTTGCTATCGGTTTCTTCCTCAATGGCTTTTCGCAATGTTCGTGAGAATGTCTCATACTGCTTAACGGATTCTTTTAATGTGCCTTGGGCTAACCTAAGAACAGAGCGATTAGCTTTAACGGCTATTTCAAGTTCGCCAATATCCATGCTGAGCTCTCCCAGCCAGCGTTGCCTTTCTATGCTCATAGGGGAGAGTGCAATAGCTTTGGCAACTGAGGCTTGGGCATCTTTCTTTCGGCCCTCGCGCAGTTGGCAGGTGGCTAGACTATCAATGGCCGGAACAGCCAGACCGTTATTTTGAATAATGGCTTCAAACTCTTCTATCGCTTGTGCGGTATTGCCGAGTTCGGCAATGCATCGAGCTCGGCCAATTTGAGCCCAGGTGAGTGTGTGTTTTTCTAATGCTTTATCAAACTGTTCCAGTGCACCCTCATATCGTTTGAGTTCGTAAAGCGTGCCCGCTTTTTTACGCAAAGCCAGATTACCGTATTTGGGTTGATCGGCACGTATCTTATCGGCTTCAGCAAACGCTTCTGCGTATTGCTTGTTATCTAATGCTTCGTTAAAAGTTTTAAACGCGGCTTGCTGTTCTACCAGACGAGTGAGGCGTCGAATAAAATCGCCTTGTGTAAATGGCTTCGCAATATACCCGTCTGGCTCACACTCTATAGTGCCTAATACAATATCTTTGGTGCGCTCTGCTGATACGACAATAAACAGTGTGGTGTAACTTAGGCGGTCTATATGCCTCAAATCTCGCAGCAGTTGTTGGCCGTTTAATCCTGTCCCCAAATTGAAATCACATAAAACCAAGTCATACTTTTTACGCGCAAGAAGAATAAAAGCCGACTGATAGTCGTTAGCAGTATCAACTTGCTTGGCACCGAGGGACATTAACATATTGCGCCCGATGGCTACGGCAGCGCCCATATCATCAATGACAATAGCGCGTTTGCCATGTAGTAAGGGTTTTGCTGAAGGCTGACCAGTAAGCGACATAGGCTGTTTTTATCATCCGAAAACGTTAATTAATGGGTGTCAAAAGGCTTATAGGTACGAAACTTATCAGATAAGCCAATTAAGGTAAAAATAATCTACCGTGCTGGTATGATATGACCTACAAACTCAATGATACTTATAGAGTGTAACTGATAACCGTACTTTTTGGGCCGTTATAGTGCTAGAAATAACCCAGAACATATTGATCCCCGACGATGAAATTGAGATTTCAGCTATTCGAGCGCAAGGAGCGGGTGGCCAAAACGTTAATAAGGTATCTTCAGCCATTCATCTACGCTTCAATATTCGCGAGTCTTCTCTTCCTGAATTTTATAAGCAGCGGTTGCTAGAGTTGCGAGACCGACGTATTAGTAAAGAAGGGGTGATTATTATTAAAGCCCAGCAATATCGTACTCAAGAAAAAAACCGTGACGATGCTTTGGCGCGCTTACAAGAGCTTGTTAAGAGTGCAGGTATTGTGCAAAAAACAAGGCGCCCGACTAAACCCACAAAAGGGTCCCAAACCAGACGTATGGATAGTAAAACCCAGCGCGGCAAAACTAAAGCCCTGAGAGGAAAACCGTTTGACCACTGAAAGGTCGTCTAAACGCATGCGTATTGATCGCTTTATGAGTCTTCATCTCGCGATTAATCGCCGAGATGTTAAGTTGATGCTCGCCCAGAAACGAATTTTAATAGACGGTGTGGTCGCTGATGATACTCTGCAGGTGATCGATGAGTTTTCTCGTATTGTCTTTGATGGTCAGGTATTACAAGCCAGCTCACCCACCTATATAATGATGAATAAACCGGTTGGAGTCGTCAGTGCAACCAAAGATGAACAGCACAAGACAGTCGTTGATTTACTGGAATATACAGAGAGCGCTAGCTTACATATTGTGGGTCGGTTAGATCTTAACTCATCTGGTTTGCTGTTGCTCACGAATGATAGCAGGTGGTCTAGAAAGTTAATGAAGCCTGAAAAAAAAGTATCTAAAGTATATCGCGTCACGGTAGGGAAACCTTTAACAGAGGCTTATATATCAGCTTTTTATGAAGGCATGTATTTCGAGTATGAAGACATTACCACCAGACCGGCTAGGTTAACCATAATAAGCGAGCAAGTGGCAGAAGTAACGCTTGTAGAAGGGCGGTATCATCAAATAAAAAGGATGTTTGGTCGATTTAGAAACCCTGTATTGGCACTGCATCGAGAGAGCATTGGAGGTTTGTTGTTAGACCCTGAGCTTGCTCCTGGGGAGAGTCGTCCATTGAAAACTGAAGAAATCAGGCAATTAAGTTAGTTAAGTACTTTGATACGTTAGCAGGAATAGTAAAAGGGACTATATATGAGCAGTGTAATTTCGAGAATAAAACATGAGATTATTGAGGCAATACCGCCTGCAATATTTTTCTTCATCTCCTTCCAGTTGATTGCTCTAACAAGCTCCTTGATGCTTGAAAAGTACGGTATTGAGGTTTCGACGTTTGTATCTGCAACGATTGGCGCATTGATTGTTGCCAAAGTGGTATTGATTACCGATATGCTGCCTATTGTGAACCGCTTTCCAGAGAAACCTCTTATTTATAATGTGCTCTGGAAGACTAGTATTTATCTGTTTGCTGCATTGCTAGTTCGGTATATTGAACACTTTATCGGCTTTTATCGCCAATATGGAGAGGTAGCATTGGCTAATCGTCACTTGTTAGAAGAGGTGGTTTGGCCGCACTTTTGGGCGGTTCAGATTTGGCTGCTAGTGCTTTTCTTTATGTATTGTGGGCTACGAGAGTTGGTTCGAGCGCTTGGCAGAAAGCGAGTGCTTCATATGTTTTTAGGTGATCCGAAGGCTCAATAGCTGCCTATAAAAAAACTTATTCCTGCTCGTTGTTTGCTTGAGGGAGTGCCTCCATCTTTCGATGCAAAACAGCGGGCGGCTGAATACTGTTTTCACCAAACAGTTTCATAACGTGTAATGTAATGTCTGTTTCAAAGTCTTTTTCATATTTAGTATCCAATACATACGCTTTAAGTCTTAAGCGAAGCGCTACACAACTGTCGATAACCACTTGTGACACGATTACTTTGATAGGTTTGGGTAGATAAATAAAGCGTGTGTTGGCGGCGACTTCTTGGATAATCTCTCTTGCTTGAGTGACATCTTGGTCTATGCCGATGTGAAAGTCGATCATGATTTGCATGTCGACTACACCATAATTTCCGCAAGAAGTGACTTGACCTAAAAACATATTATTTGGGATGGTCACCGTACTGTCGTCAAGTGTTTGTAACTTAACGGAGCGAAGGCCAATAGCAATAACATCGCCATATTGCTCACCAAAGCTAATGCGGTCACCGACCTGAAAGGGGCGGTCAAACATGATCATGATTCCGGCCATTAATGAGGCTGCGAGATCTTTAAGCGCAAACCCAAGCGCGACCGCACCGGTACCACTTAGAATGACCAAAATTTCTTTGCTAATCTTAAAGCTTAGCAACACTACACTGAATATGGTGGCGATGTAGACGGCAAAATGAAAAAATGCGCTGATTTTTTGAATAAGTAGGCGCCTATCAGCAAAAACACCACCTAGTTTCTCTACGATGCCGTCTGCAAACCGCAACACTATCCAGCTTGCAAGGATGACGAAGAACGATGCAAACATGCCTTCCCAGCGAAACATTTCAAACATCGTGGAAAGTGGATCATTTTTAATATCTGGTGCGTCAGCGGCTTCGTTTGCCATTGCTATAGCGGGTGAATTAAGCGCTAACACTACAAGTAATGTTATCGAGCGTAATATGGAAGAGTATGGATGGGTTATCTTCATGTTATCCGTAACTCCTAGGCATGAGGTTTTGTCTGGCTAGTACTTTCATGATGACCTTTCGCCAATACCAACTTAATCGATAGTAGTCATCGTCGATAACTTCGACCCATCGATTATAGATTGATAGTTGAACGGCTCCGGCTACCTCTTGTTCGTGTATTTGCAGGCTTTTAACAATATCGTCCTGGGTAATAATTTCAGACTGACAAATTACGCGCAGTACTAGCAGTAGCGTAAGGCTCGCATTGTCCAGCACGTCAGATGTAGGTAGCCGAGGGAGGCGAGCGATAACATTGTTATTCTTGTCTAGGTAGAGTGACTTCACCCATAAGCCTAATGCGACTTGAGGGTTACCCGTTGCAGCGCCATGTAAGATTCGAATAAAACCTGAGAACGCTCTCTCTTTAGGGTCATCAAAGTTATTGTCATCATATTGACGAGGGATAACGACATTGGAAAAATCAGGGTCAATATCGGCTGCTTCGCATGAGTTTTTGATGAGTGTTGCAATTTGGTCTGATGTCCATAGAGGAACTTTAAGCATAGTTTTATCAAAAATTCGGTCTGCACGTGCTCGTAATATATATTGCCAAGTTGATGAATTAAGTGACATTACACATAGTAAATTGGGTGCATGAGCGAATATTTCAGTTAATTTGTCCAGGTTGTCTTGGCTTCCTACGTAGGGGCGAATTAACCAGTGAAGGTTATCGATCACCAACACTTCGATTCCCTTTAGGCTTAGCTCCTTGTAAACAATTCGCCGAGTGGGTTCTTCACTTTCAACATGAAGCTTACGGGCTAGTTCTTGCACAAGAGCATCAAACCCTTCCTTTGGGCAGGAGACCATAATGGATTTTTTGTCTATCGCTTTGGTTGCACGCTGAAGTAGTGTGGTTTTACCAACGCCTGTTTCACCCACGACAATAACTGCTCCGCCCGGGCCACTTTCAGCACGAGAAAGAATTGATTTTAACGCTGAGTTTGCTTGTAACTCCATGATCTTATTGCCACAATCAAGTAATTTTTTCTCGATATCATCAGGGAGTGGTTGGGCATCTGGGTCGATCTTTTGCTTTTGATAAGCTCTTGCCATTTCCATCCCCAAAAGGCTCTCAAGCATCTGTTGGCCAGTATTAAAGTTTGCAACCCAGTCAACAAATCGCTTGCTGGCGTTTATCTTCAATAGATATCCTGCCCCCAAAAGGTTATACAGAGTGCCCAGCAGGCCTTTATGTTGTTCTTGTACTGCTTGAGTTATAAAATTTTGGAGTGGCTCACCTTTACAATCTTCATGTATTGCCGGGCGCCAAATATTGAGTAAGCGTAATAGAAGGACGACCAGCAAGAGTTGGTTACATAGAGTCATCCAGCTATAAAGTGTACCTTCTCCTAAATAGTTTGAAATCAAATCTAATGTTAGACCGGTGAAGATGATCCAAATCCCTACATATTTTAACGATCTCAATATCAAACTTGCTCGTTCTTCTCTCATTGAGCGAGAGCTTCGAGAAATAACCGCATGAGTTAGCAGTACACCGATCCAGCTGATTAAAATCCAATCAACAACGACTTCCGCCAGCTCTACAAAAAAGCTGAGATCAGGGCTTTTCACAAAACTGAATATAACGTTCAGCAACACTAGCCAGCTGACCGGGTTTTTAATTTGGTCAAAGTACCATACTAGCTTTGTAAGCCTTAATTGATGTCTTGTTCTAGGTGTTTTTTTCATTAGACTTTTACGTAAGCTAATAAGACCTTCAGGCGCCCAACGTCGCCAGTAGTTGAACGCAGCAATGATTAATATTAGCTTTAATAAACCGCCGATAGCGGGCAGAGGAGCCGCGATGCGCTCTGAAATTTGTTTGCTAAGAAATATGGGGAGCTTGTCTACCCGATAATGTAGCGTCACTCTAAGAAATGCCAGTTCCCTATAGAGCTGCTGTACACCACTAAGGCCAGTACCAATGGCTTCCCGTTTTGAGCTGGATGTCATGTTTTCTAGTAGGCTTAGGCGACCTGAATAGAGCGTATCGATGACATGGTAGAGTTCTTCTTTGGTGGTGGGCGGAGCATAAGGCGTATTTGTGTACTGTTGGTGCTCAGGTGGGGCTTTTTCGGTTAACCAAATTCGGTCGTTGTATCTTTTAATACTGTGATCTAACGCTCTACTAAGTTCAGTATAAAGGTAATTAGCTGTTTTCGATTCGTTATCGCCCAACTTACTCAATCTGCTTTTTACCTTTTGCTCCCAGTACCTTGCTTCTGAAGGTCGCTTTTTAGTTAAGCTAGCCGTGCCATCAAGCGTTTCTGGAGGGGAGATAGGTATGGTGCGAGACGGGTTAACATATTGTATGGGGCTTGAGTCTAATGTTTCTTGTGAACTTTGAGGCGTTTTCGCCTGAGCAAAAGTAAGAGTTGAACACAAAAAAAGTAATACGCTGATTATACGCGCTGCGTTGTAAGTTACTTTCATGTTGAGTGATCCATTATTCTCGAAATTATTATTATTTCTATAAAACTATAGCATGATACTGATATGTAATACCTTGTGGACCAAATTGTTGCCGATTCGAGCTCATGATTTGCTCATAAAACGTGTTAATATAAACAATATCTTAAATTAAGCGTGAGTTATAGCGCTCTCTTAATACATTATTTATGGAGCAGATTAATGGGCAGAGCCTATCAAAACCGTAAAGAGTCGATGGCTAAAACCTCTGATGCGAAAGCCAAAGTGTATAGTAAGTACGGTCGTGAAATTTATGTATGCGCTAAAGCGGGTGGTCTAGACCCCGACGGTAACCTTGCACTTCGTGGCATGATTGAGCGAGCTAAGAAAGACCAAGTGCCTTCCCATGTAATAGAAAAAGCGATCGCAAAAGCCGCAGGCGGCGGCGGAGAAGACTTTTCACCTGCGCGTTACGAAGGCTACGGCCCTGGTAACAGTATGTTTATTATTGATTGCTTAACGGATAACCCAAACCGAACCTTTGGTGATGTTCGTCAGTGCTTCACCAAAACCAAGTGTAAAATTGGTACTCAGGGAAGTGTTGCTCACATGTTTGATCATGGAGCGCTGTTTGTTTTTAGTGGTGATGACGAAGAGGCAGCACTTGAAACGCTTATGGAAGCCGATGTTGATGTGATCGACATAGAAAGCGAAGGTGGAAAAATTACCGTCATAGCGCCTCACACTGATTATTTTAAAGCGAAACAAGCATTGATGGATACGTTTGAAGGCGTTGACTTTGATGTGGATGAAATTCAGTTCCTACCACATAACACCATGACTATTGAGGGTGATGATGTGGAAATGTTTGATAAGTTTATGGACATGTTGAATGATGTTGATGATGTTCAAAGCGTTTATCATAACGTAGAGCTATAATGTCTCTGTGCCATGATGGAGTAGAGTGTTTAATGTTGCTCCGTCATGCGCCTCGATAGATTTGTTTGCAAAAGCACCGACCTTATTCGCTCCGACGCTACCGCTTTGATTAACAACGGCAGGGTCGTCGTGAATGGAGGGGTGATGACTAATGAAGCGGTTCAGGTGCATGAAAACAATTGCATCATGCTTGATGGTCAAATGCTCACCCCTCGACCTTCACGTTATATTATGGTGCATAAGCCGCTCGATACCATCTGCTCAAATGTCGACGAAGGCTACCCCTCTCTGTTTCACTTAATCAATGTAGAACGAGCATTTGATCTTCATGTCGCAGGGCGTTTAGATACAGATACCACAGGTTTAGTGTTGGTCACCGATGATGGTCGCTGGTCTTATAATATTATTACGCCAAAAAAACACTGCGAGAAGGTGTATCGTGTCGGTTTGCGCGACCCTATCGTGGTTGATGTCGCAACACGTTTTCAACAGGGCGTTCTGTTACAAGGTGAAAAGTCGCTTACTCGCCCCGCTAAACTCGAAATATTAGGTCCTAAAGATGTTCTGCTCACGATTACCGAAGGAAAGTTTCATCAAGTTAAACGGATGTTTGCAGCGGTGGGTAATCGTGTTGTTTCACTCCACCGGCAGAAAATTGGTGAAATCAATTTGGATATTGAGCTGGGCCAATGGCGTTATTTAACAACGGATGAAATCCAGTCATTTTAAATGATAAGGAATTTTAAGTAATGTAGTGTATGCTAACGGTACTATGATCGAACCTCCTCTCCTCAAATGGCTCCCTTTCCTGAAGTGGGCGAAACACTATGATCGAGCCACCTTTGTAGCAGATGGTATTGCAGCACTGGTGATTACGATCATGTTGATTCCCCAGTCGTTGGCCTATGCATTACTGGCAGGGTTGCCGCCTCAGTTAGGGCTTTATGCCAGTTTGTTGCCATTAGTCGCGTATGCGTTGCTGGGGTCTAGTGGACCATTATCAGTAGGGCCATTTGCGATAACGTCTATCATGACGGCTGCCGCTTTAGGGGCTACGTTTCCAGGTCCCTTTACCTCACAACATATAGCCGGTGCTGCGATGTTGGCGTTTATGTCAGGCTCTTTTCTGCTAGCATTTGGGATTTTTCGATTAGGTTTTTTAACTAATTTCATTAGCTTTCCTGTTGTGACGGGCTTTATTTCTGCTTCCGCTATTGTGATTGCCTCTAGCCAGTTAGGGAATCTATTAGGGGTCGATACCAATACCTCAAGCTTCTTTGATGTCATTACTTCAATAATTGAGCATATTCATCAAACGCACATTGAAACACTGTTGCTGGGGTTATGCTCTATTGCTTTTTTGTATAGCGTGCCGAAAGTGATTAGAGCGATTACCTTGAAGCTGACGTCCTCCACGCTTGTGGCAGATAGTCTTAGTAGAACCGCCCCCGTTCTTGCGATGCTAGTGGCGATCTTGGCGGTAGTGGTCTTGGATCTTGAGGCTAGAAACGTCGTGCTATTAGGTGATATTCCGCGAGGCTTACCTCAACTGAGTTTGCCTGATTGGCAGCAATTAACCTGGGATTTCAATACTTGGAAGAGCCTTGTAAGCTCCGCGTTATTGATCAGCATTATTGGTTTTGTCAGTTCATTGTCTGCAGCGCAAGCATTTGCAGCCAAGCAGCGTCAGCGTATCAACCCTAATCAAGAGGCGTTGAGTTTAGGTGTGGCCAATATCTCGTCGGGTTTATCTGGCGCTTTTCCGGTGGCAGCCAGTTTATCTCGATCAGCCGTTAACTTTAATGCGGGTGCTAAAACACCTGCGACAAGTGCATTTACTGCAATAGGCATGGCGATTAGTTGCTTATTTTTGACACCTTACCTCTATTACCTGCCTGTTGTAACTCTAGCGGCTATGATTCTGCTGGCGGTACTCACATTATTTGATTTTAACGCCATGCTACGTACTTGGGAGTTTAATCGCCAAGACTTCTCTGCTCTGCTTATTACGATGGTGCTAACACTGGTCAATGGCGTGGAGTGGGGGTTAGTCAGTGGCGTGCTGCTGTCGATAGTGTTACACCTTTATCGCTCAAGTCACCCTCATGTAGCGGTTCTAGGGCGAGTGCCATCAACAGAACATTTCAGAAACATTGATCGGCATGATGTAATTACCGATCCTCAAATTGTCTCTTTTCGGGTTGATTCCAGCCTCTATTTTGCGAATGCTCGCTTCTTGGAAGATAGAGTGAATGAGCTGGTGGCATCACATCCAAAAGCAAAACATCTTATTCTGATGTGCAGTGCCATTAATGATATTGACGCCAGTGCGTTAGAAAGTCTCTATGATATTAATCAATACCTTAAAGATGCCGACATGCAGCTTCACCTATCAGAAGTCAAAGGCCCTATTTTGGACCGTATCAAACGCAGTGATTTTCTTGATCAAATGACAGGTAATCTTTATCTCAGTCATTATTTAGCTTGGAAAGACCTGACCTCTTAGCGGTGATTTAAAGTACGCTCTGTGGTTTACTAAATTTAATCAGCCTCTGCGAGGGATATTTTGAAATATATTGCTGTTGTAATCTCACTGCTAGTAGTACCGGTCACGTTTTCGGCAGCCGACACCTTGCCGGTGATGACTCATGGCGAGTTTGAGGTTTGTGTAACGTCGTTGGAGGATAAAGCGTTGGCAGAAGGGGTATCCCGATCTGTTGTTGAGAATCATCTTGCCAACGTAAACTATAACCCGCGGATTCTCAGTTATGACCGAGCCCAGCCGGAGTTTACTCAAACGTTCTCGGACTACTACTATCAACGAGTGAATTCATATCGCATCACACGTGGACAGGAACTTTATAGTCAGCATCAGCCCTTGCTGACCGCAATCACTCGCCAAACCGGTGTTCCTGGTCGGTATATTGTGGCTTTTTGGGGGATGGAGACTAACTATGGGCGCCATTTTGGCAAATTACCAGTGCTTGACTCGCTAGCGACGCTTGCCTGTGACCAAAGAAGGTCTGCGTTTTTTACCGCTGAGCTGATTGCTGCCTTAAAAATACTGGATCGCGGCGATGTCAGTGTAGACCGGCTTAAAGGTTCTTGGGCTGGAGCCCTAGGGAATATGCAGTTTTTACCTTCTGTGTACCTTCGCTACGCGCGCGATGCGGATGGTGACGGACGGAGAGATCTTTGGAACAGTATTCCCGATGCGCTTACTTCGGCCGGCTTTTTTCTACAAGGGTTGGGGTGGAACGCAGAGGAGCGTTGGGGTAGGGAGGTCATTTTACCCCAAGGGTTCGACTATAGCCTCGCGGAAAAAGAGAATCGCCAAACATTGGCGTATTGGCAAGACAAAGGTGTGCGAACTGTTTTTGGTGGTGCGCTCCCTGACTTAAAACAAGAGGCAGTACTACTGATACCGACAGGGCATCGAGGGCCCGCTTTTCTGGTTTACCCCAATTTCAATGTCATCATGGGTTGGAATCAGTCCGAGTTTTATGCCCTGAGTGTGGGTATTTTGGCTGACAAGATGGTAGGTGCTGGCTCACTGCATCAGCCACCACCCAAGAATCTACCGCGAATGAGCAGAAAAACAGTTGTACTACTACAAAAAAAGCTTAAAGTGTCGGGCTATGACCCTGGTTCTTTGGATGGCATTATGGGGCCTGCTACCCGCAGAGCTATTAGTGGCTTTCAAAAATCCAAGGGGTGGGTTGCAGACGGTTTTCCGCACCCTGAAGTTCTCGCAGCGTTTATGTTGTCGGCTGAGAGCTAACATTAGCGCTAAACGCCAGCCCTATTAAACAAACATAGTGGCTGGCTTTTTCAGCTCAGCCCATTATCATAGCGCTCTCCTTATTGATTCTCAGGGTTTCATATTTTGCAGACGTTAGAGCAGCTACGTTCAAGACAGCTTATTGGTACAAAAAGATTACAGTTGGTGGAAGCGCTAACGGAATTCCCTTCTGAGATTTTTGAGTTAGCTGATACGCTAGAAGTGCTTGACCTATCTAACAACCAGTTAGACGCATTGCCTGCGGACTTTGGTCGACTAAAGAACCTCAAAATACTCTTTTTATCGAATAACCGGTTTGAAACGCTACCAAGCGTGATAGCTGATTGTCCTGAGTTGGACATGATTGGTTTTAAAGCGAACCTTATTAAACAGGTGCCTGAGGGCTCATTACCCAATAAGACTCGCTGGTTGATTCTGACCGACAACCAGATAGACCAGTTACCAGACTCGATAGGAGGGTTACATCGTCTTAGAAAACTGGCCTTGGCGGGCAATAGGTTAACCTCACTGCCAGACTCAATGGCTGACTGTCGTAACCTTGAGCTCGCACGACTCTCAGCAAACCTGTTAACGCATCTGCCTGAATGGCTCCTCGAGCTACCCAAGTTGTCGTGGTTAGCCTTTTCAGGGAATCCACTTGGCAAGCCTTTAACCGAACTGAGCAGCTCAATGCAGTATGTATCAATGTCGGATATCGAGCTGGGTGAGCAGATAGGTGAGGGGGCATCAGGGGTTATTTCCCGAGCTAAATGGCTCAACCAACCTGACAACCTCAAAGGCACAGCGTTAGACATTGCTGTAAAAGTATTCAAAGGCGAAGTCACCAGCGATGGATACCCACAGGATGAACTCGGGAACTGCCTGAAAGCGGGTGAGCATAGCAACTTGATTAAAGTGGTTGCGCAGGTTGCAGAACCAGATCAACTCGCATTGGTGATGGAACTTATCCCTGATAGGTTCTATAACTTAGGGTTACCTCCGACTCTAGATACATGCACTAGAGATACGTTTAAAGCAGGTACTCAGTACTCGCCTAACGACATCGCGAAAGTGGCTTATCAAATGGCCGATATGCTGGCTCATCTTCACCAAAATGGTGTCAGTCACGGAGACATTTATGCCCACAACACCATGATTGATGGCGCCGCTTCGGTGTTGTTTGGTGATTTTGGGGCCGCATCAAACCTTTGCGTGCTGCCTAATGTTCAGCAGCGCTTGGTTGAGGCGGTGGAGGTGCGCGCATACGGCTGCTTGTTAGACGACCTGTTGACGTTAGTTGAGCCAAGTGGTGATGAGCTATTTAGTCAGCTCAATGAGCTTAAAAGTGACTGTATGGCTGACTCGATAGCTTTACGCCCTTCGTTTGTTGAGATAACAGGGCGTTTAAAAAACACCTTTCGTTGATTTACTCCCCTTTAAGCCATCTCTTAGATTGACCCTCTTCTTGTATTGTCTAGGCTGTAGATAATATGAATAAAAATAAAGAGGGTCTGCATGTCTTGTCATCGAACCGATAAACGAAGAAAGTCAGCAATAATAGTCAGGTTTAGCGTGATTGCGATGACATTGCCTTTCGCTCAATACTTGCTAGCCGATGATGTGGCCTGTTCTGCATCGGGCGGATCTTCTAATGTAGACTTTCGCCCTCTGCCGAGCACACCCGGTGACACCGTTCTAAATGGTAGGCAGGATGGCAGCCCTGATAGTTGTATTATTTTTAGTAGAAATACTGGAGCGGTTGACTATCCCAATGGTTTGACAATTAACACACAGGGCACAGGTATTGCGTTTAGAGGGGCAGGTTTTGCAATTGGAAATGGGTTAACCGTTGACGATTCAAATAATGGTGCAGGCCTTGTGACCATCCGAGCAGATAATATCACCAAGATTTCTGGCTCCGTTAATATCGTTAATCAGGGAAAGCTTAGATTTAACCCTAAAAATACTGTCTCATCGTCGACTCGCCTCAACCTTAAAGACGCCTACATTTCGGTTGAAGCAGGGAGTGAGCTGCAACTGGAATATGATTTAGGAGATAGTACGGGGGATTATATTCCAATAGGTGCCCTTCAAGGGGCAGGAAATACCCGTCTGACCAACGTAGATAACCGTTCCAGTACTGCTTCTGCTTCGCTTTTTATCGAAAATGGGGATGGCGGTGACTACACCTATTCAGGTGATATCATTTATGACAATCAGATATACCCAGAGATTGGTAAAAGGGGGGCAGGTACCTTCACGTTTTTGGGCGATGTTAATAAAGCGACAGGCGATTCATTAGGCTTTACCGATGGCTTTGGTGTTATTGATATTCGTGAGGGGGCTTTTCAAACTACGACGGAAGCGTTCGTTTATGGCACCGTAGTGCGTCTTGATGGGGGTGACCTTATTTTCAATCAGAACACTGATGGCGTTCTAACCGGTGCAACGTTTACCGGCAAGAGCGATATATATAAGCGAGGTTCGGGGTCGGTTACACTCCAAGCGATCTCGACGCTATTCACTGGCAACATGTTTATAGATAGCGGGCAAATAGCGCTGACAGGCTCGGCGTCATTAGCAAACGCATCGAATATCAACATCAATAATGGGGCAACGTTAGACCTATCAGGCTCAACAAGAAGCTCGCCATTAAGCCGCCTTAGTGGCTCGGGTACGCTCGCGCTTGGTGGGCATAGCGTGCAAAAAATTGTTCATATTGCCCCCGGCACTAACTCGATTGGGGTGTTCAATGTGACGGGAAGTGGAAACCTTAGCTTAGACGGCACGTTACTGCAGATGGAGCTTGACCCGACTCAAGCTGCAGGTGATGCTCCGGGTGTGACCCATGACCAACTGAATGTACAAGGTTCTGTTAGTACAGGGCTTTACCAAGGTATTTCGCTAACAGATAAACAAAATGCCGCGTCTGTCAGTGAGTTTTTAGGGGGAAGAGAGTTCACGGTGGCGACTGCTGGCAGTGGTCTGAGTGGATTCACACCCAGTATGATAATTGAAGATACGGCTAGCTTTCATGCGTTTGTCGGCGCAGACCCTGAAGCCACCATCATTACCGATACTGAGATTAAGGTAAAGTTTGGTATTAAAACGGCACAGCAAGTCGCTACAACGGTTAGCACAGCGATTGTGTCGACTCCCTCTGGTACCAGTAGCGGCGGTTCTACCAATAATAAAAACAACGCAGCGCAGCAGTATATTCAATCGACGCTAGGCTTGAGTGGCAACCAGAAGCCTACAGAAGCTCAGCTTAATAGTATTTCTGGGTTGAATAACCTTACGACCAATCAACTTGCGCGAGCGGTTAGTAATAATAACCCGGAAGCCTATTCATCAAATCTCACGCTAAATTTGGAATATGCTGACCTGATTGCCAACATGGTGATGGATCATGCGAATGGTTCAGGGATTGCGATGCAGGCCTTGGATGATGAGCAGGTGCGCAATGGTCGTGTCTGGATGAACGCCTCATACGTTGATGGTAAGGTGGAAGGTACGCAAAACAAAACTGGTGGTTTTGGTTATGACTTGTCAGGTATTGTCATCGGTTCTGATTTAATCAAAAACGAAAAACATACTATGGGATTGTTTGCCGGTGTGGGTATCACTGATATGGATGAGCATGACCATATTGATCAATCATTTGATGGTAATATGTTTCAAGCAGGCCTATATCATCAGTATCGCTTTGCCAATGACTATTCGTTAAATAGTATGGTGAGTGTACTCTACGGTGATTACGATACTGTGCGCAAAAACTACGATACGGCGGGTGGTTATGGTCCGCAATCAAAAGCCAGTTTTTCAAGTTATGGTGGCATGTTGGGCGCTAACATAGCAAAGAGTTTTAGCCTCGACGAGGCTACCTCTGTAACCCCATCAGCAGGATTAACATACACACATATCAGGCAGAATGATATTAAAGAGTCACAGGGTGGAACGGCTTATGACTATAGTATTGATAGTGCTGATGCTGATGCCATCGTGTTAGGCATAGGCGCTGATCTGACTCATTCAATAGGGTTAGAGGGTAGTATAGTGCTCTTAGATTTCAGAGCACGATATGAATATGATGCTTATGCCGATAACAATGATACCCATGATATTAAAGCGGGTCTCGAAGGGCAGCAAAAAGATACCTTTGTAGGCCAAAATAGAGGGGCGCATGGGCTTATCGTGGGAGCAGGAGTAGAAGGTCAAATTGGCGATAATATGACAATGGGCGGGGGGTATGTGTATTCAGCACGCTCTGAAGGGTATGACTCCAGTTTTGGCGCGAACTTCACTTACTTTTTTTGAGTTAATCGCGCCAAAGTGGTGATTCTACACAGATAAAACTATGCGTCTCTGATTGGGTAGGAACGGTTCTTAGCCGAGATCTTTTTTATTAGCCAGACCGGCGTGACCGCTACCCCAACCCTTTCCCTGCATCTTTCTTGTTAATCAGCTCAATACTATAACCATCTGGGTCTTTCACAAAGGCAATAATAGTGCTGCCACCTTTTACCGGGCCTGCCTCACGAGTAACCTGCCCGCCTTTAGCTTTGATGGTCTCGCAAGTCGCATAGATATCTTCGGTTTCGAGCGCGATATGGCCATAGGCATCGCCTAAGTCATAATCGCTTTGACCCCAGTTGTAGGTTAGTTCAATGACTGCACCTTGAGATTCATCTCCGTATCCGACAAAGGCTAATGTGTATTTATATTCTGCATTTTCTGATTTTCGAATTAGCTGCATGCCTAATACATCGGTATAAAAGGCGATTGAGCGATCTAAATCCCCGACACGCAACATAGTATGAAGAACTCTCATCAAGGCTCCTGTTGAGTAAAGTTGAGTCTATTGTTTGCTTAATGACACTAGCTAGACAGTAGCTTCTCAAGTTCAGGAATACAAGAGCCGCAATTGGTTCCCGCATTCAAGCATTCCCCAATAGCTTTCACAGATGTTAACCCCTTATCGCTAATCGCTGACTTAATGGTGTTTTCGCCGACGCCAAAGCAGGCACAGATTGTTTTACCACAATCCTCTCGGCCCGCCGGTGGAGAGCCTGACAGCATTGCCATACGTTCATCTAACTCAATACTACTTTTATTAAATAGCTCCGCTAGCCAGCCGCGAGTTGGCAGGTCGAGGCTGGGGGATATAAACAGACAGCTTTCCAGCATATCTCCTACGAATCGCGCACCTCGGTACTTTCGTTGCTTAATATCTGAGTATTCAACCCATTCTGTTTCTGCTTTTTTGTTATCGCAAAGCAGGGCTCTAGCCCACGCAGACAAGTCTTCAATAAACGACTCTGCTGCGAGCTCATAACGATAGAACTTTTGGCCGCGTATTTTCACGACATATTGAACATCTTTGATATCCAGAGCCCGGCGAGAAAGTAAAAAACCATACCATTGAGGTCGATAAGGTTTAACTATCGCAGGAGTATGCTTGCTTTCAGGTTGACCGGATAATGGATCGGTTACTGGGTTTACGAGGGCACCTACACGGCCTTTTGAACTTAGTTGTTCAGTCCAGTGCATCGGGACAAAGATATGACCTAACTTCTGACCGTCATTGACTTCAGCTCGGGCAATCATTTCGCCATAAGCGGTAGACGCTAATACTAATTCCCCATCCATGATGTTGTAGTGCTTTGCATCATCCGGGTGAAGCTCAACGAAAGGCTCCGCCTTATGGTTATTTAACTGAGGCGCTAGTGCTGTTCGAGTCATGGTGTGCCATTGATCACGAACACGACCAGTGTTAAGTATGAGTGGGTACTCTTTACTGAGAGCTGCTTCAGGCCGTCGAGGTGTAATTTCGATCATCTGAGCTTTACCTGAAGGAGTAAAGAAGTGAGCGTCTTCAAACATTCGTTCAGTGCCATTTGGAGACAAGGGCGTGACCGGCCACTGAATGGGTAGCATTTCATTGTACTGCTGCGAGCTAAGCTCAGTTAACGAGGCTAAATTAAAATCACGTTTTATGAAGTTAGGATCGTCTTTGTGCAGTGTGTTTTCAAACGCTGAAAGCTGTGCATGTTCTTTAAAAATTTCATGGGCAGATTCGTACTGAAATGAATCATCAAAACCCATTGATTTTGCGACCTGTGTGATTATCCACCAGTCTGGTTTTGCTTCGCCGGGTGCCGGTAAAATAGCGCGTTGGCGAGAAATTCGCCTTTCTGAACTAGTGACGGTGCCGTCCTTTTCACCCCAGCCAAGCGCCGGTAATAGCATATCGGCATATTCGGTGGTATCGGTGTGCTGCATACAGTCAGAAACCGCTACAAACTCGCACTTTGCTAAGGCTGCTTTAATTTTATTGGCATTGGGCATGCTGTCCACAGGGCTGGTTGCCATAATCCATAAGGCTTTTACCTTACCCTCTTCAATGGCATCAAATAGATCAACCGCTTTTAGCCCTGGTGAAGATGACACTACGTCACTCTGCCAGAAGCGGCTCATCCGGTTAATACTCTCTTCACTGAAGTCCATATGGGCGGCTAACTGATTTGCTAACCCTCCGACTTCACGACCACCCATAGCATTAGGTTGGCCAGTAAGCGAGAAGGGGCCTGCGCCCACCTTTCCTATTCTAGCCGTTGCGAGATGCAGGTTGATAATAGCATTGACCTTGTCAGTGCCTGAGTTAGATTGGTTAATGCCTTGTGAGTAGGCAGAGATGACTTTATCTGTATCAGAGAACCACTGATAAAACGACGCAATGTCAGCTTCTGCTAACCCGCATATATTCGCTACGCTCGCAATATCAGGTGCGCTTTCAATCGCAGAGGCAATGGAATTTGAATACCCTTCTACGTGTTGCTCAATATAGTCTAGGTCTAATTTCCCGTGTTTTGAAAGGTGCGACAATAAACCATTGAACAGGTATGCGTCAGTGCCTGATTGAATGGGTAAATGCAGGTCAGCGATGGCGCAGGTATCGGTTTTTCTCGGATCGATCACTACAATTTTAAGCGCAGGATTATTCTCTTTTGCCTTTTTAATACGCTGAAAAATAATGGGGTGACACCAGGCCGTATTGCTACCGGTGAGTACGATTAAATCGGCGTGGTCAATATCATCGTAGCAGCCAGGTACGGTATCAGATCCGAACGCACGCTTGTGTGCAACGGTGGGTGATGCCATACATAGTCTGGAGTTAGTGTCGATATTTGATGAACCTATAAAGCCCTTCATCAACTTGTTAGCGACGTAGTAGTCTTCAGTCAGCAATTGCCCTGAAATGTAGAATGCAACCGCATCAGGCCCGTATTCGTTGATGACGGAATTAAACTGGTCCGCGGTTTCTTTTATAGCGTCGTCCCAGCTGACTTTTTGGCCTTTATGAATGGGGGAGAGCAGTCGCTCATCCAATGATAAGGTGTCCGCTAACGCAGTCCCTTTTGAGCATAATCGGCCATAGTTTGATGGGTGTTGTTCATCTCCGCTAACGGTAATTATCCGGTTTTCTAAATCGCTGATGGTCGCGGTTATTCCACATCCGACGCCACAATAGGCGCAGGTGGTATTGACTGTTTTTGGCTCAAATGTTTTGACTGCATTTTGCATATTGTTCGCTCTACACTTCTGACTAACAAAAGTTTTTCGACCACTATGATAACAAATAGTGGATCAATATGAGTTGATTTCTGTAGGAGTGAAGCGTCACACTTTCTGAGTTGGGAGCGAAGAAAGTGTGGGCTTCGTAGGACTCAATGAGTCCTGTCGGCGGGGAACCGGTGACAGCCCCCTAGAGTATTCACTAAAGAACTGTCTAACTTCGTTGGTTGATTTTTCCGTACGGGTTTCATCAACCGTAAACATTAACTTGTAGTGTCTTCCAACACTAAATAAACCGTATCGCCTTCCTGGATAGCTTCAAAGGTTTTTGTGCAGCCTGTATCGTGACCTTTTGCTTCACCGTCGTCCAGGCCTATAACCCAGTTGTGAAGAGGGCAGGTGACTGACTTTCCGTGAACAATACCTTGAGATAATGCGCCTTGTTTATGTGGGCAGCTATCGTGTAATGCGAATACTTCGTCTTCTTTGGTACGGAAAATGGCAATGTTACCCTGTTTGGTTTTAACTACTCGTGACCCTAGTTTAGGGATATCCGTTAACTTACCTATTTCAATGGTTTGACTCATTGTTTTGATCTCTCGAAAGTCTTAAAAATCTTTATTATAACGCCGAAGAGCAATGCTCTTCGGAGGACCATACTGTTAGTTCGCGCTTACACTTCAGCTAATGGAATAAAGTTGTGCTGATCTACACCTTCGCTAGCGCGCTCTTTCCATGGGTCTTTCTGAGAGAATTTCTGCGAGAATAAGAAACCTTCATAATAGGCTTTACGTTTCTCGGTATTCTCTACGATTTCGTCTTTAATATATTGCAGCCCTACACGTTCAATCCAGGGAGCCGTTCGCTCATTATGGTGACCCTGTTCACGGTACATCTGCATAAAGGCACCTGTGTATTCAAGTACTTCATCTTCGGTTGCTACTTTAACCAGAAAGTCAGATACTCGTACTTTTATGCCACCGTTACCCGCTACGTATATTTCCCAGCCAGAATCAACCGCCACAATACCTACATCTTTAATCGTTGCTTCTGCACAGTTACGTGGGCAGCCGGATACAGCGATTTTGAACTTGGCTGGTGTCCAGGTACCCCATGTCATTTCTTCAATCCTGATACCTGCTCCAGTGGAGTCTTGAGTACCAAATCGGCAGTATTGTGATCCAATACAGGTCTTAACCGTACGTAGTGCTTTACCGTATGCGTGACCGGAAACCATGCCGGCATCATTAAGGTCTTTCCACATAGGGATAAGATCTTCTTTCTTAACGCCGACCAAATCTATACGCTGTCCACCGGTTACCTTAACCATCGGTACTTCGTATTTATCAGCTGCATCGGCAATCACTCGCAGGTCATCAGCGGTGGTAACACCCCCAAACATTCTAGGCACAACGGTATAGCTGTTGTCTTTTTGGATGTTCGCGTGCATACGCTCGTTTGTGAAACGTGAAGCCATATCGTCTTCGTACTCACCAGGCCATGCAGCTAATAGGTAGTAGTTGATTGCAGGCCTACAAACGTGACAGCCATCAGCGTTTGAAAACTCCAGGAATTCAGATACTGCATGGAATGATTTCAATTCGTTTGGCTTGATAGCATCGCGCACTTGATCGTGCCCGAGGCTGGTACATGCACAAATACTCTTTTGGGTTTCACTTGGGTTGTAATCGCCACCCAATGTAGAGGCGATAACCTGCTCAACCAAGCCCGTACATGAACCACAAGAAGCTGATGCTTTGGTAGATGCGCGGACTTCATCTAGCGTGTATAAATTCTCCTCTGTAATCGCTTTAACAATGTCGCCTTTACATACACCATTACAGCCACATATTTCGGCTGAGTCTGGCAGGTCGGCGGCAGCATTTACGCCCGCGTGACCTGAATCACCCATATGCGCTTGGCCAAACAGCAGTGAGTCACGGAAGTCGGCAACGTTAGTGCCATCTTTCATTAGCTGGAAGTACCAAGAACCATCTATGGTGTCCCCATACATGACCGAACCGATAATTTTGTCTTCTTTTAAAACGACTTTTTTGTAGATTCCGCGTTTCGGATCCTGGAAAACAATTTCATCTGTTTCATCATCACCGGTAAAGTCACCTGCAGAAAATAGGTCAATCCCCGTCACTTTTAGTTTGGTAGATGTTGCCTGTGTGCGGTAAATGCCAATGCCGTAAGCGGCCAAGTGGTTAGCGGCTACTTTTGCTTGATCCCATATCGGTGCGACTAAACCAAATAGTTCTTCACGGTGTTGAATACATTCACCGATAGCGTAAATTTTAGGGTCAAAGGTTTGCAGGGTATCGTTTACTACGATACCGCGCTCGCAATGCAAGCCTACTTTCTGGGCCAGTTCAATGTTAGGTCGAATACCGACGGCCATAACGACTAAGTCTGCAGGTAGCTCTACACCGTCAGAGAAGGCGATAGATTTAACATGGCCATTTTCATCTGCTTTTAATTCAGAGGTATTAGCGTTCATCTTGAACGTTAAACCACGTTCAATTAATGATTGCTCTAGCAATTTCGCAGAAGGCTCATCAAGCTGGCGGTTCATAAGAACATCAAGGTTATGGATAACGGTCACATCCATGCCTTGCTTCATCAGTCCGTTTGCTGCTTCAAGGCCCAAAAGACCGCCACCGATTACAATCGCGTGTTTTTTCTCTTTAGATGCCTTTAACATGGTTTCTACATCGGCGATGTCTCGAAATGCAATAACGCCGTCAAGGTCGTGACCCGGTAGAGGAATAATAAATGGATTAGAACCCGTGGCCAGAAGCAAACGATCATATTCGGCTTCAGTGCCATCAGCCGCGATCACTTTTTGATTACAACGATCAATATCTACGGCTTTTTTATCATCTCCGGCATAAAGTGTAATGTTGTTCTCTTTATACCAATCGAGATCATTGATCATAATCTCTTCGATTGTTTTCTCACCGGTGAGAACAGGAGAGAGCATGATACGGTTATAGTTACCATAAGGCTCAGCACCAAATACGGTAATATCGTATTTTTCAGGTGCGATTTTAAGAAGCTCTTCTACAGTACGCATACCTGCCATACCATTTCCGATTACGACCAGTTTTTCTCTCATTCGTCTCTCCAGAATCTTTGGAAACTTTTATAAAAATGTAATTATGTAACACTTAGCATAAGCTGTGCCATTATTGTAAAAAACTATTAAGTATCTGAAGTAACAGAATTATATTGAATTTTTAATGAGCAATTAATTGCCTTTCTGGGGTGTTATGAGGTGCCATTATGAAGCGCTAGCACTAATGTGGTGCGATAGTGGGATTGGTGCTTTGATGTTTTTTTTAAAGTGGGGCGTGATAAATAATAACGTGCACCAATATGGGAATAACAACCTAAATTTATATTGTTAATTTAGGTTGTATTAGTATGAATAGTTATTAATACCTTATATAAAAAAAGAGCTAGTATCGGGGTTTCTTGTTTCTAAGCACTTAAGCTATAGCGCGTAGGCGCAATGAATGTCTGCTGATAAGCTTAATATTCTGATTTTTTAGAAGGAGTAGCTCTCAATCTATCGTGGTTCGCTTTCTTTATTGCCTTCTTTAAGTGGTTTAGCCACTCTTCGCTAACCACGCCTAGTGAAGAAGAGTTTGGCGTTGGACGATGCTGAAGTCAAAGCATTACTGCTTTTAAGCGTGCACCAATCATGCTTTCTCGTGCGCCGATTAGGGTGATAATTGAGAAGTCGGGTCCAGTCTTATGCTCTATTTTAGGGCTTCTTCTTTCTTTCTTGTGCACCAAAATATGATTTTGGTGACTGTAACCAGGTGTTTTAGAATAGATGTAAAGTACCATCATATTGAAATATAAGAAAAAATAATTATTGGCATTCATCTTGTAAGTAGCGGGTTAATTACTTTATAAATAGATGGAGAAAACCAATGTCTGGTGACAGTCTCAACCTTCTTAATTTTGCGGATAAAAAAATTCGCATGCTCCACGTTTCGTGGATTGCATTCTTTATTACCTTTGTGGTTTGGTTTAACCATGCACCTCTATTGGTATTTATGAAGGAAGCGTTTGATCTATCAAGCCAGCAAGTTAAGGCGTTAATGATTTTGAACGTAGCGATGACAATTCCTGCTCGTATTCTTATCGGTATGTTGGTTGATAAATTTGGGCCTCGTATTATCTATAGTGGCCTGTTAATGACATCAGGGGTTGTGTGTACAGCTTTTGCGCTTGCGCAAACATACGAGCAACTCGCATTATTACGGTTCTTGATGGGCTTTACTGGTGCCGGTTTTGTAATTGGTATTCGTTTAGTCAGTGAGTGGTTCCCTGCTAAAACGGTAGGTGTGGCTGAAGGTGTTTACGGTGGTTGGGGTAACTTTGGTTCAGCTGCAGCAGCTATGTTACTGCCTACCCTTGCTTTGATGTTTGGTGGTGAAGACGGATGGCGTTATGCCTTGATGTGCACCGGCGCGGTTGCGTTTTTGTATGGTATTTTCTTCTATAAAGTGGCTCGTAATACACCGAAAGGTTCGACGTACTTCAAACCTAAGAAAACGGGTGGCTTAGAAGTAACGTCTAAGCGAGATTTTTACTTCTACCTGGCAATGAATATTCCTATGTATATCGCATTGGCAGTATTGACATGGAAATTGGGGCCAGAAAAAATCAACTTGTTAAGTGACTTTGCAAGTAACTGTATTTACGTCGGCTTGGGTGCGCTATTCTTTTTCCAGACCAGTCAGATTTATAAAGTTAATAAAGAAAACCTTCAAAACGGTGTACCAGAGCTTCAGCAATACAAATTTAAACAAGTCGCGATTTTAAATTGGGCTTACTTCGTAACGTTTGGGTCTGAGTTAGCGGTTGTTTCAATGTTACCTTTGTTCTTCATGGAAACATTTGAGCTAACAGCCGTAACCGCAGGTTTATTGGCTTCGGGGTTCGCCTTTATGAACTTGGTTGCACGCCCTGGTGGTGGTTGGTTAAGTGATAAGTTTGGTCGCAAAAAGACATTGTCTATTTTGATTTGTGGTTTGGCGATAGGTTATATGGTGTTGAGCCAGATAGATAGCATGTGGCTGATCCCTCTAGCGGTTGTGGCTACAATGAGTTGTTCGTTCTTTGTACAGGCAGGTGAAGGTGCCGTATTCGCAATGGTGCCACTGGTACAGCGCAGAATGACCGGTCAGATTGCAGGCATGACAGGCGCTTACGGTAATGTGGGCGCGGTTATCTTCTTAACGGTATTGTCGTTTGTAGATGCCTCGACCTTCTTTATGGTTATCGCCGGAGCCGCGGTCGTATGCTTTATCTTTGTGCAGTTTCTTGAAGAACCTCAAGGTCACATGGCTGAAGTTATGGAAGATGGTTCTGTACAGTTGATTGATGTGACGTAGTTTATTTCTATTTATGACAGTGTTGAATGGATGTTATTCATTCCATAGAGCATATACGTTAAGCAATAGACCCTATTCTTGAAAGAGGATAGGGTCTATTGTTTTAATCCATTTAAATATTCTAAGGGTATCCTGATGCATTTGAGCAGTCGTTTAAACACCACAGTAGGGCAGGCGACTGATAAGGGCCCGAAGCATCAGAATGAAGATTGCCTCGGTATCATGGTACCTGATGAGCCAGCGATTACGATGAAGGGAATGGTTGCCGTCATTGCTGATGGTGTTAGTAGTGCAGAAGCTGGTAAGGAAGCCAGTGAAACCTGCGTTAAGAACTTTCTCAATGACTACTACTCGACACCCGATTCATGGACGGTTAAAACCTCATCTCAAAAAGTGCTAACGGCGCTTAACCGTTGGTTATACGGTCAAGGTCAGCGGTTTATTGATGCTCATCGTGGCTATATCAGCACGCTCTCTATTTTGGTTATTAAGTCGCATATGGTGCACATTTTTCATATTGGAGATAGCCGTATTTATCGTCTGCGTGGGGGGGATTTTGAGCAGCTTACGACCGATCATAGCGCCCATGTGAGTAAAGACAAAGCCTACCTGACCCGAGCGATGGGCATGGATATTCGACTTGATGTCGATTATCGAACAGAGGCGGTAGAAAAGGGAGACTTGTTTTTCTTAAGCACTGACGGGATACATGATTTCTTATCAAAGAAAGAGATCAAGGAGGTGTTGCAATCGGTAGGTTCAGATTTTGAACAGGTGTGTCAGACGTTGATAGATCAAGCCAAAGAGGTCGGTAGCGATGATAATTTAAGTTGCCAAATAGTACGTGTTGATCAACTGCCTGATGCAAACTCAGAAGATGTTTATAAAAAACTAATCGATTTACCGTTTCCGCCCTTTTTAGATATCGGCATGTCGATAGATGGTTATCGTGTGCTGAATGAGATTCATGCCAGTAATCGAAGCCAATTATATGTGGTAGAAGATATAGAGACCCAAAAAAAATGGGTGATGAAAACCCCTTCTGTAAATTATGAAGATGACCCTGCCTATATTGAACGTTTTATCATGGAGGAGTGGATTGGGCGTCGCATAGATTGCCCTAACGTAGTGAAGGTACCGACAGAGGAGCGAAAGCGGCAGTGTCTGTATTATCTATGTGAGTACGTTGAAGGGGAAACGCTGGCAAAGTGGATTGAAAGCACCAATAAACGCGATGTAGGCCAAATATTAGATATTATTGAGCAGGTTGTTAGAGGGGTGAGATCGCTGCACCGAAAAGAAACCCTTCATCAGGATCTTAAGCCCGACAATATCGTACTGACACTTGATGGAGTTGCAAAACTTATAGACTTTGGTTCTTGCCTGGTCGCAGGCGTAAATGAAATTGCTACGCCGTTTGAGCGGGACACGATATTAGGTACCGCAACGTATGCCGCGCCAGAGTATAAATTGCGCCGAGCCGGTAGTGTGCGTTCAGATCTGTTTTCTATTGCGATGATTGCTTATGAAATGTTGACCGGGCACCTCCCATTTGGAGAGACCTTTGATCATTGTGAAAGTGCACAGGATTTCTCACGACTTAAATATGTGCCCGCGTATCGATACAACCCGATGGTACCCGCCTGGATGGATGGTGCATTGAGGAAAGCGTTACACTTTTCACCTGAGCTACGTTACGAGTCGCTGTCCGAGTTTGTGTTTGATCTTCGCCACCCCAATCAGCAATTTATGAGGTTAAAAAATCAACCGATGCTTGAAAGCAACCCTATGTTGTTTTGGCAGGTTACAAGCGGGGCGTTGCTGGTGGGTCAGGTGATTACGCTATGGTTATGGTTGGGCTAAGACCTACTTAAACCATTTCTGAATGGTTCTAGTCGTAACACCGATGGCTTTGGCGATTTCCTTTTGCTTATAACCTTCCATTCTCATCACCGCCGCAATTGATTTGGGGTTAAGTTCTACGTCTTGTATGATCATAAACACCTCTGATTAGACTCTCTCCAATAGTTGAGAAGTGTGTCTTAATAGTGTTACAAATTGGTTTCAATCATATGAATTTGTACTTATTAAAGGCTGTCCGATCTATGATATAAGTTAATGTATAAACTGCTCCCAATCCAATACCGCTTGCTTAAAATCATTAATCCCGCATTCAGAGTAAGATTCCTGATCATAAAGTTCGGTGTTCTCGGGTAGCTCTTCATCTATATCAATATCGAGTGCCAGTGCAATCACTTCTGCTTGTTCGGTACTGAGGCGTAATTGAAACGTTCTGCCTTGAGAGTGGTGATGAATTATTTTGCGTTGTTCTAGCTGTCGGATGGCATCAAGCAACTCGGCAACTGACAGTTTGTCTTTGCGCAATTCTTCTGTAAACCACAGGCCTATCGCTTCGTGGCCTATGGAGAATTGAGCAACGGGGTTATATTGCTCATCAATAGTAAATTCGTAATCCATAAAGGCCTCTAACCGGTACTTGCTGCTCGGAGGCGCATTCTACATGAATCATTAGCATAATAGTAAAAAAGGCTTGGTGGCTATGTTTCAGACTATGAGAAGCTAGACCCTCAACGAGTTAGTGTATATCGTTTTTATCTGGCGCAATTAAGCTCGAAAACGTCTATATTTATACCTGTAATCGAAATGTAGTAAAAGAGAGTTATTACTTTCTAAACTTCAAACTACAGTCTGGGGCAGTTTTTCAGTATACTATCGCCACGAAATTACCGCTCTGTTGACAAAAGGGGGCCAAAAGCCGCCTTTTTATTGATTTTTTGGTTACCTTACCGATAAAATTGGGGAAAATATGACAGTACAAAAATCAAAAATAATTTATACCAAAACCGACGAAGCACCAGCGTTGGCAACCTATTCTTTACTCCCAGTCGTTAATCGATTTACAGCTGCCGCTGGCATCGATGTTGAAACAAGTGATATATCTTTAGCAGCTAGAATACTTGCTACTTTCCCTGACAATCTTAACGAAAATCAAAAAGTACCTGATGCGCTTAAAGAGCTGGGTGATCTGACCAATAAGCCAGATACGAACATTATTAAACTTCCTAACGTTAGTGCTTCAATCCCCCAGCTTAAAGAGGCGATTGTTGAGCTTCAGTCTCAAGGGTTTGATATTCCTGACTACCCAGAAGATGCTCATACTGATGAAGAATCAGAGATTCAGTTGAAGTATTCTAAGATTTTAGGAAGTGCCGTTAACCCTGTTTTGCGCGAGGGTAACTCAGACCGACGTGCTCCAGCAGCCGTAAAGCAGTATGCCCGAAATCACCCGCACTCAATGGGTAAATGGAGTCAGGCATCTAGAACTCACGTAGCGCATATGCGTAAAGGTGACTTCTACCATAGTGATATCTCAACGGTTATCGAAAAAGATGGTAACTTGCGAATAGAGCTTGTAGATAAAGATGGCAACGTCAATGTACTTAAGAAAACACTGCCGGTAGTTAAAGACGAAGTAATCGACAGCATGTTTATGAGCGCAAAAGCGTTGTGCCAGTTTTTTGAAGAAGAGATGGAAGGCGCCAAGAACGCAAATTTGCTCTTTTCGCTGCACGTAAAAGCCACCATGATGAAGGTGTCTCACCCGATTGTTTTTGGTCATGCGGTGAAAGTTTACTACAAAGATGCGTTTGAAAAGCATGCAGAAACGTTTAAAAAATTAGGTGTTAACCCGAACAATGGTTTGGGTAATGTATATCAGAAAATTGAAAGTCTACCTTTCTCACTTCGTCATGAAATTGATGATGATATTCGTGCCTGTTATGAAGATCGACCTGAAACCGCGATGGTTGATTCAGAAAAAGGAATCACCAACTTGCACGTACCGAGTGATGTCATTGTAGATGCGTCTATGCCAGCGATGATTCGTGTTGGCGGTAAAATGTGGGGTACTGACGGTAAACTAAAAGATACTAAAGCGGTTATCCCTGATAGCTGTTATGCCACTATTTACCAGGAAGTGATTAACTTCTGTAAGCACCACGATGCATTCGACCCGACAACAATGGGTACGGTTCAAAATGTTGGCTTGATGGCTCAAAAAGCTGAGGAGTATGGTTCTCACGATAAGACGTTTGAACTTCCGTCAGACGGCACTGTGCGTGTGGTTGATGATAGTGGTAAGGTCTTGTTACAGCACGAGAACCTAGAGAAGGGTGATATTTGGCGCATGTGCCAAACTAAAGATGCACCGATTCAGGATTGGGTTAAGTTGGCCGTGACGCGTGCACGAGCAACAGGCTTACCGGCTATTTTTTGGTTAGATAAGTATCGTGGGCACGATGCTCAAATGATTAAAAAGGTCAGAACTTACCTGAAAGATCATGATACCGAAGGGTTGGATATTCGTATCATGACCCCTGATATCGCGACTCGATATACCTTAGAGCGTTTAAGGCATGGTGAGGATACGATTTCGGTAACCGGTAACGTATTGCGTGATTACCTGACTGATTTGTTCCCCATTTTAGAGCTAGGTACCAGTGCTAAAATGCTGTCTATTGTTCCATTGATGGCAGGTGGTGGCCTGTTTGAAACAGGTGCAGGTGGTTCAGCGCCTAAACATGTTCAGCAGTTTGTCGAAGAAGACCACTTGCGTTGGGATTCACTGGGTGAGTTTTTAGCCATTGCGGTCTCGCTAGAAGATCTTGCTGGCAAAACGGATAATGGCAAAGCTAAAATTTTGGCAGAAACGTTAGACAAGGCGACCGGGAAATTGTTAGAAAATAACAAGTCTCCTTCACGTAGAGCAGGTGAGCTAGACAATAGAGGGAGTCACTTCTATTTGGCACTTTATTGGGCTCAAGCGTTAGCTGAACAAACAGAAGATTCAGAGCTACAAGCTTCGTTTGCTGGGTTGGCAAAAGAGTTGACTGACAATGAGTCTAAGATTGTTGAGGAGCTAACGGTTAATCAAGGTCAGCATGTTGATTTGGGCGGCTACTACCATCCAAATGTTGACAAGACTGCTAAGGCGATGCGTCCAAGTGAAACCCTGAATGGGTTGTTAGACTCTAACGCTTAACTCTACATTGAGAAACAAAAAACCAAAGTAGGGAAGCCTGCTTTGGTTTTTTTATACCTGAGTCTTACTGCGATTAGTCTAAGGCACAGTAAGATTTAGTTACGACGCTTACTTGCTATTAAGCAGTGCTTGCGCCTTTTCTTTCCAGGTATTAAACCCTCTGGTTTTTTCAAACTGCTTAAGCGCTTCAACCTTGCTTGCAGGCGTGTTCGCTAAGTCTTCAAGATTTGTAAACCCTGCTTCAGCCAGCTTTTTTTGTACGACTGGGCCGATTCCATTAATCGATGCGATGGTAGGAGCTTTAGGTGCTCTTGGCTTTGCTGCTTTTGGTTTTGCAGCGGGGGTTGTCTTCGCTTTGCTGGCAGGTGGTTTAGCACTGCTCTTTGGTGTTTTTTTAGTTGGGTTGCTACTTTTCAGGTTTAGTTTATCAGCTAGTTCTTTTGGTAGCTGCTCGATCACTTTGTCTTGCATTTTAAGCACAGATTCCATGCGCTCATCAAACTCATCTTGTAGTTGAGCTACTTTTTTGTGGTAGCCTTTCTCGATTTTTTTGAGTAGCTTGCGTGCTGGTTTGCTAGGATCTTTGCTTAGAGTTTTTACTTGCGAAGTTAAGTCGTCAACTTGCTTTTGTAGATCTTTTTGAGTTGATTTTAGTTTGGCATTGATCTCTTTTAGCATGGTTTCGCCTTTTGATTGATCTCTTTTCACTTTTTTGGATGTGCTCTGATTATTTTTTGCCACTTTTTAAGGTTCTCCAAGGCTAGGTGAGTTTCATAGCTAAGTCTACTTACCCGAACCAAGTGTTGCAAATAAAGGCGTCACTTGATTCGGGGAACATTCAACTATGCCGCTTTTTTCAGTGCTTTCTTAAGTTTTTTAAGCTTACCTTCTTGTTTCTCTACCTTTGCTTTTCGTGCTTTAATCTCTTTTTTAATGAGTGATACTTTTTTTGATGCTTTTGCCATTTCTATGCTCTCCTGGTTTGATGTGTGCGAATTGCACGTTTAAAACATTGTTTTATGTTCGGTCAGAAACTGTCTTATACACTTTCTGATTTCTCGCGCTGCACTGGTATCTAGGTCTTCACAGAGTGATACGAAGGCATCGCGTTCCTCACCATTAATGCGAATAACCAATTGGTTATCTTTCTTTCCGAGTTTTTTTTGCTGTTTTTTTGTCATGTTATTTTGCTGCTCAAAAGAAACTCTTGAAAAAGTTTCGTGCTATGCAATGTATATACAAATGATATTCGTGGTATAGTCTTTCGTCAAATGTTTTTTTGTTAAATAAGTTCTCTGGATTGTCAGCTGCGCTCTTCTGTTTCATAAAAACTTCACTAGAGATTCATCGATAGTGCCTATCTGTTCGATATATTGTGAGTTGACAAAGTTTTTGAGTTAAGAAAATAGGACTAACTACATGATGATTATCGATAGCTCGAATGTATACCAAGAGTACGACCGCAAGTGTGTTAGTGCGCTTTATGCTGCGCGGCAACTAGAAGGCACTAAGAACCTGATTTTGGGTATGAGCGTTGCAATGCCTCCTGGTTTAATGGCTGGCGTGATGGCCGCTCTCAAAAAACATGATATAGCCCCTCTCAGTATCTACTATATGCATGGAACGGAAGCATTAAAGAATACTTTACTTTCACCTGAAATGAAGAGCTTAGTAACCCCTCACCCATTATTCATGAGCGCCCATGACCGGGATGCAATAAAACGAATGGGTGACTCTAATAGCATGCAATTTGTCCCCGCTACGTTTCACCAGGTTGGGAGAATGCTGACGGAACATATTTCACCAGACTGCTTTATGGTGACGGTCTCAAAAATGGACAAACACGGCTATTTTAGTCTGGGTACTAATGCAGATTATGGTGCCAGTGTTATTCGTAAGGCGAAAAAAATTATCATTGAAGTGAATGAAAATATGCCTAGGACGTTTGGAGAATGCACTGTTCATATCTCCGAAGTGGACTACCTGATTGAAAATAATCAACCATTGATTGAATCTCACGCACAGGAAGCATCTAATACCGACCTAAAAATTGCGACGCAAATAGCGGATTATATTCGAGATGAGGACACACTTCAGATGGGTATTGGAGGGGTACCGAACGCGGTGTTGAGCCTACTAAGTGAGCACAAGGATTTAGGGCTTCATTCAGAGCTGTTCTCGCCTGCAATTGCCAAACTAGTTCAGCAGGGAGTGATTACTGGAAAGAAGAAATCATGGATGCAACACAAGCATGTTTTTACCTTAGCCATTGGCAATCGTGCGATGTATGATTTTATGGATGATAATCCTTCGGTGGTGGGTTATCCCGCATCGTGGGTTAACAACCCAAATATTATTCGAAAAAATAAAAATATGGTATCCGTTAATGCGGCTATTGAGGTTGATTTGGCAGGCCAAATCAATGCAGAGCAACTCAATGGGCAGACCTTCTCTGGTACGGGAGGGCAGTTAGATTTTGTTCGGGGGGCGTATGCCTCTGAAAATGGTCGATCGTTTGTGGCACTTCACTCTACGGCCAAAAAAGGAACTATTAGCCGTATTGTGCCGAGATTAAAAGGCAGTGCCGTTACTGACACCCGAATGGATACGCATTTTGTAGTGACTGAATATGGCAACGTTAACTTAAAGGGGAAATCTTTGCCTGAGCGGTCGCGCGCGCTAATTCAATTAGCACACCCGCTGTTTCGCGATGAACTGAAACAGCAGGCGCAAGAGTTAGGTTTGTTGTAGTGGGTTGTGGTGTCTTAGATTGAGCCCCTCGTTAGGGGGATTCAATCTGCTTTAAATAGTCATAAGTGGCGATTTGTGAGCGGATTTTTCGTCGATTTCCTCTCGCAACGTAGTTATTTTGTTGTAGGTGATCGATGACTCTTGCTTTGGTTGTATCTGACCACTGAATTTCCAAGATATCAATAATGCGTTGTTTTAAGTTTTCATCATAAATCGGACAGCCAACTTCTACTCGCCTATCGATGTTACGGGTCATCCAGTCTGCGGACGATATAAATACTTCCCGTTTGCCATTGTTATGGAAAACCGAGACTCTTGGATGTTCGAGGTACCGGTCTACTATGCTGATGGCCTTAATGTTATCGCTTAGGCCTGGAACCCCGGGTAAAAGGGTGCACATTCCCCTGATGATGATTCTCGTTTTTACACCGGCTGAACTGGCTTTATATAGACGATGTACGATGCCTCTATCAACAAGGTTATTCACTTTAATCATGATCTCGGCGCGAAGGCCGTTAGATGCATTGTCGATCTCTTGATCAATTAGCTGATAAAGGCGCTTGCGGGTATCATTGGGTGAGACTATAAGGTGTTTGAACTCGTAATGTTTGTAGCTGAAGCGAATAAAATTGAACACATCTTCCACTTCATGGGTAATTTCGGGTTGTTTGGTAAATAGCGAAAAGTCAGTATAAATCTTGGCTGTTTTTTCGTGAAAATTTCCGGTTCCTACATGGGCATAGTGCGCTAAAGTGCCGTTTTCTTGTCGCGAGACCAGGCATAGTTTGGTATGGCATTTTAGGCTAGGAATGCCGAATTCAACTTTAATACCTGCTTCAGTGAGTTGCTTTGCCCATTCGATATTGGCCTCTTCGTCGAATCGTGCTCGAAGCTCAACGACGACCATTACTTTTTTACCGTTACGTGCAGCGTTTATTAGAGAGTGGATAATTCGGCTGTTTTTCGCAACACGGTAGATGCTTATTTTGATTGACCTTACGTTAGGGTCAAACGCTGATTGCCGTACAAATTCGGTAAAGTGGTGGAACTTATGGTACGGGTAGTAGAGTAAAATATCTTTTTCAGTAATCGCCTCATATACCGTAGGAAAGCGCTCAAAATCTTTGCTTTCAAGTGCTGGTAGCGATTCATGCTCAAGATACGTACGGCCAATATTCGGGAAGCCAATAAAGTCACGGAAGTTATGATAACGACCACCCGGTATGACCGCATCAAAATTAGCGATGCCTATTTTTTTGATAATAAATTGCAGCATTTCAGGTGGCATTTCTTTGTCGTGAACCAGTCTTACAGCAGAGCCTGTTAAACGCTGCTTTAAGCTAAGTGACATTTTCTCAAGTATCGACTGGTCTATGTCATCTGAAAGGCCGTACTCTGCATCCCGTGTTAATTTCATCGAATAGGCTTGGGTGATATCGTATTCGAACGAGCCTTTAAAAATAGTATTTAGGCAATAGCGTAATATATTATCCAGCATGATGATGCTGCGCTTCTTTTTACCTTTCTCTCTTGGTAACTCAATGAAGCGGGATACGTCTTCTGATGGTACTTCAAGCAATGCATATTGTGTTTTACTATCACTCGACAGTTCAACGACCAGATATGTCACATCGTCATCAACCACTTGGGTTAGGTCTACGATATCGGTACACATAATAGGGGTGATATGCTGCAATACTTCATTTCTAAAGTAGCTGTTTACCCATGCGCCTTGCTCTTCGGTCAGCTGTTGTTCGTTGATCAGAAATATATTGCGTCTAGCCAGTCCTTTAAGCGCTTCGAGGTAAATAGTGTCAAATTGCTGAGTAAGGTCGAGTACTTTGGATTGAATCTCATGCAATAGCGCGGTGGCTTTCTCTTCGTTGCCACCATGAGCACGGCTAATGAGGATGAGTCGCTTCACATTTGCGACTCTAACCCTAAAAAACTCATCCATATTGTTAGAGAAGATACCTAAAAACCGGATTCTTTCAATGATGGGTACACTTTTATCGGCTGCTTCTTGCAGCACTCTTTCGTTAAAGGACAACCAACTGATTTCTTTCTCGATAACGGCGTTTTCAGTAGACATTATTTAAAAATAACCTGAGTATGAGTGTAGAGCATCTATTTAATCGATAAAATATGACACTAATATGACAAATATTGGCTTTAGTAACGCTGCAATATTACTACTGTTCATCTTCTCTATAAATAGATACATCCACAGCCTTCATGCTGTAACCCGATACTGCTAGGTCACTTTCAACTTCACCGACATTGATGGGGCCTTCTATCCAGACGGGGTCATAAAGCATATCCGGGTGAACCCCCTTAGCGTAATTGACATGGACGATTTGATTGGTAGGCGGTGGAGGCATGTGTATACACGCACCAAAATAGGGGACCAGTAGAAACTCGGTGACTTTATTTTCATCGCCATCTAAGGGTACCATAAAGCCGGGTAATCTTACCTTTTGGCCATCAAGTTCTTTTTTGACCGAACTGAGAAGGGGGGACATCTGTTGCTCGACTGGGTCTCCATTGTGGTTGATCGCCGCACCCGCGATTTTTTTAAGCTCTGCCATCGCTTCATCTGGGATCAGGTCGTCCCAACCAAGTGTTTTGGCCGAGTCTGCATGCGCTGCTGAAAGTGGTATGATAAAAACCGCCAGTAGCAGATGTTGATAGTAGCGGAACCTGTTTGATCGTTTTTTTATGTACATCGTCTTTACCTTTATAAAATCATAGTTAGGCGGAGGTTGAACCTGCCTATACCCTAATGGTCATGCCATCGGCTAACGACATTCGATAGGCACGTATTGAGGGCACAACCCCAATGGTTAGCCCTGAGATAAGTACCAATCCTAGTAGTTGCCATTCATAGACAGTTAATAATGAAATGGTTATCAATATGCCAAATTGCTCTTGTAGAATGGGTTGGGCAATGGCTAACATGCTAAACAAGGTAGCGATACCCAGTAGCGCTCCCGCTAATGCTAATATGCCGGCTTCGCTAATCATCAACATAAAGATTTGTAATGGCCGAGCTCCCACCGCCCTTAGAATGGCCATCTCCCGCCTTCGTTCATTAAGGCTGGCCAATATCATCGTCAGCATGCCTAATAACCCGGAGGCTACGACAAACCCCGAAATCACCACTAATGCTTGCTCGGCAATGCCCATCATGCTCCATAACTCATAGAGTGCAACACCGGGAATAATCGCTTGAAGGGGTTCTTGCTTGTATTGATTAACCATGCGCTGGAGTTGGAATACTCTAATTTTTGATGTCATACCCACTAATGCGGCGGTGATTACCTGTGGCTTCAATGTGTTGATGTCAATTGTGGATACATTCACTGATCCAGTAACGGGTGGTGCACCGTTGTTCCAACCTAAATGAATGGCTTCTATGGCGGACAGGCTCACATGAACGGTTTTGTCGACAGGTGTTGATGTAGGCGCCAATATACCGGTAATGGTAAAGGGCATTTGATCATGTTTGGTAAACGATGTAGAGCCTGCCCCGTGGGCAATGATAATTTTATCGCCAATCGTGTAGTTTAGTTTTTGGGCTACTTCGGCGCCTATGACTGTTTCGAACAGTGAGTTGAAGGGTTGGCCTTGGTGAAACTGCAATGGTTGAGATTGTCCAAACTGGTAGTATTTGAAGTAGTCGTTATTAGTGCCCAGCACGCGGTATCCACGGTGAGAATCACCAAGCGACAGGGGCACGGACCACTTAACTGACTTTTGCTTGGTAATGTCTTCATAACTCTGCCAAGAAATATTGTTAGTAGCATTGCCAATTCTAAAGACAGAATAAAGTAGTAACTGAACGGGGCCTGTTCGAGCGCCGATGATTAGGTCAGTACCTGAAATAGTGTTGGCGAAGCTCTCTTTGGCTTGTGTCCTTACGCGCTCAACACCCAGAAGAAGGCTAACGCTAACCGCGATGGCAAACACAGTTAACAGAGCGGTTGCCCGGCGATTGTAGAGACTCTTTAAGGCCAGTTTTATGATCGCCATTATAGCGCCCCACATGTTTGGTTGATTTTGCTGAGTTCAACTTGCTTATCAAACAGTGGCGATAAGGTATCGTCATGACTGACGAACAGCAGAGTACTGTTGTCTCTTTTACACTCTTGAAATAGTAAATTAATAAACGACTCTCGGGCATCGGTATCTAGGGCAGAAGAGGGTTCATCTGCAATGATTAATTCGGGTTGGCCGATGAGTGCTCTCGCAGCTGCCACACGCTGTTGCTGGCCGATGCTTAGTTCCGATACAGGTCGATGTATCAGTTCATCCCCTAACTGAAGGTCATTTAGTAAACGTTGAGCCTCTGCTTTTAATGTGGCTGATTGCGCAAGTGCTTTGGATCGTCTGCGTTTTGAAAAGTGGCAAGGTAGGCAGACATTTTCTGTGACCGAAAGGTAGGGGAGTAAATTGAACATTTGGAAAATGTACCCCATATGATCTGCCCTAAAGTGATCTCGATGACGTCCTTTCAAGCTGTTAATCTGATGCCCCAATACTTTAACTTCGCCACTATCTGGCAGATTTACACCCGCTACTAGCCCAAGCAATGTTGATTTTCCAGTACCGCTTGGCCCTTTTAGAAAGATTTTATCTCCCTGCTCGATTGAAAAATGTTCGATATCGATAACAGGGTTTGATGACCCAGGCCAACGATACTTAACATTGTTAAGTTCAATAATCGGCATATGGTTTAGCTCCTGAATCTCTCACGGTAGGCATTATGTTGCCTACCGTGAGGTGCTATCTGTTAAAAATTGATGGAAAACCTTGTGGCTGATAGCTCAGCCGCAAACTGACGTTTGCCGGTCACTATTTGAGCATCAATCTCTTCAGTCATCGGGAACTGTTTGAAAAATTGAAGTTCAAGCGATTCTAAAGACGCTGGATTATCACAGGAAAACTGATAGTGGATGACAAAGTCTGAGTGACCTTCATGTTCGTCATGACCAGGCTTTTCATGTTCGTCATGACCAGACTCTTCATGCTCATCTTCATGCTCATCTTCATGCTCATCTTCATGGTCTGAGTGTTCAGCTAGCTCTGACTCTATTTCAACGCCAGTTTGAGTACATAGGGCATTAGGTGAAAATACGAATAGTTGCTCTCCTTTCTTTAATATATCTAGCGCGCTCTCAACGAGTTGTTTCTCTTCCGTGTTCTTGGGTTCGTGTTCGAAACCGACAATGTTAGCCGCAGGTGACTCTAGTATCAGTTCAATGCTTTTACCCTCTTGCACAATATTTAGGGTAGCGTGCCCATGATTGTGAGTGCCGTGTTGGCGGTGATCATCGTGTTCATCATCGCCAGATGCATAGACTGACGCAGTTGAGCTTAGGCCTGCTAGAAGTGCAAGGGCGTAGGCGTTTTTTCTGCGCAGTACGTCTTTCTTTAACTGTGAGTTGTTCATCAACGTGTTCCTGGTTGTTAATATCATGCATAATTCTAAAAACGTTATAACCGCTGCAGACATTATTACCTTGAAGGCAATGGACTGAGCGAGATATTCGTTATCTGAAAAGTGTTAACTAAACCAGGGGTGGGGCGCGAGTTGTGTAATTAGGCCATATGGCGTTTCTATAGGCTGGGGCTGAGCGCACAATTTCGAAAGCTGTACTGACTATTTGTTCGCCCCATAAGATAGTTTCAAGTGGAATGACGGGGATGTTGCCGGCGGAAATGCAGATGCTACAATGTTCGCCATGATCTGAGTCGAGCGCTGCCTCTATATTATGGCTTAACCCAATACCTATACACATTATGATTAACGTGAAGGTAAAAGCATTTTGCCAATGTCGCATTTGTTTGAGCATTAAGTGATTGCTGCATCTAAAGGGAACAAACGTATCACTACCATATTTCATTCTTGCGATAGATTCAATGTTGCGAATAGCTAGCTATAGCAGAAGAACGTTAAAAAGGTTTTGGTGCAAACCCTGTGACGTCTGAAACGCCAACTTCACGACCGATAGCGGTTAATGGGTGCACTACCACAAGCCCTCGTACAGACTTTTTCAATTTCCCCATATCAGCCTGTTCAGCTTTGGTAAGGGGGCGGTTAAAGGCCATTGCCTTGATTTTTGCTCCCTTACCGCTAATCTGGTTTGCTTGAGCACCTTTCATAGACTCTATTTGTTTAGTTAGGGCTGCGATCTCTAATCGACTTTGAGCGATGATCTCTTGGTCAAACCGTTTCTCAGCCGCAACAAACTTACGACGAGTCTTGTCTAACTTATTGTTGAGCTGTTGCAGTTCTTGCTTTAAATTCATGTTGTTACCTTAAAGTATTCAATTCTGAGTGGAGATATAGCAGCATTATACAATAAGTCGTTGGTAATAAGGGGGTTGTATGAGGTTATGTTTCGTCCCTGCGCTCTGCAGAGGCAAGGGGGTAGAAATAGAGAAAAGATACTCTTAAACCTGCTAAAATAAACGTCATTAACTTGGCAGTAGGTCATTGGGACACTACTGCACTTTATATCAGGGCTTATTTGTGACCAATAATGATATCTTGCGCCGTCTACGCTTTACCTTAGATCTCAATGAACCAAAAATAGTGGCTATATTTGCCTTGGCTGATCATAAGGTAACAGGAAACCAAGTCACACGATGGTTAAAAAAAGAAGATGACCCAGCCTACACAGAATGCACTGATATAGAGTTTGCGACGTTTCTAAATGGTTTGATTACTGATAAACGGGGTAAGAAAGATGGCCCTGCGGCGGTGCCTGAAAAACGTTTAAACAATAATATTATTTTCAGAAAATTAAAAATAGCGCTCAACCTTCAAAGTGATGACGTATTGGCAATTATGGCTCTAGCTGACCTGAGAATGAGTAAGCATGAACTGAGTGCATTTTTCCGTAAGCCCGGTCATCAGCATTATCGCGACTGTCTTGATCAGGTTATGCGTAACTTCCTAATGGGCTTGCAGTTAAAGTACCGTCCTGATTCAGGTTCAAAATAAAGCCTGTTTCAGTTGTTATTCCCAATGTTATATGTCATTCCCGCTAACAGGGTGAATTGCGAAGCAAGAGAGAGCACTCTGGAGTGGGGCGGGAACCCCAAATTTTTAGGTAGTCGTTTTATTCTACCTCTTGAAACTCCAACCGCTCAAGTTCTGATACTGTGATCTGCTGACCGGTAATTGTCCTAAAGGTTCTACCTCGAAGGTCTTTTTTATAGGCTTGATAGCTATCTATACCACCGGTTTGAGGGTTAACGATTTTAATATCATATAGCCGGTGGTCATCTTTCCAGTCTAAAAACAGCATTACTGTGCCGGTTAGCAGAGAAAGCGATAACACGCCAATTGCGATAAATTTTATATTGGCTTGAGACTCACGCTCTGAGTCAGGCTGAATAGTAATAGTGTGGGTTGTTTTGCCGCCAATGGCCTGTTGATCTGACGGCTTTTTGTGCCTGATAAACACCACTGCACCCACAATGATTAAGAGAGTAATAAGTATTTTAGTTAGCATGGGCTCGTAATCTCTAATGCTTGTATGTTGATAGTATCTCTAAGGCTTGAGCGTTCAGGTCTGACTGACCGTCTAACCAATGAATGGTGGTGCCTTTACGTTCCATTCGTCGAAACCACTTCTCTTGTTGTTTAGAAAAGGTGTGAATAGCCGAGTTGAGCCGCTGAAACATATCATTTCGGTTGACCTCACCTTTAAGGAAGGACGCGACAAAGCGATACTCCAGCCCATAAAAATGCAATGACTCCCAGCTAACCCCTTCTTGGTGGAGTCGCTCCACCTCTTCAATTAGCCCATTGTTCATGCGCTGCTTTAAGCGTTCAGTAATGCGTTTTTTAAGAATGGTACGATCCCACTTTATGCCAAGAATAATGGGGTTTAAGGTAGGTAATTCAACTGACGCTTTTTGCGGTTCAGCTTCTGCCTCTGCAATCTCTATGGCTCTGACCAATCGCTCAGGATCGAGCAGATCAGTGGTGTTATGAAGGTTAGGGTTCAGTGTTTTTAGGCGGTCGCTCAGTTCTACATGGCTCTGAGTGGCCAGGGCCTCTCTTAGTTCTGCGTTAATAGGCACTTCGGTAAACTGGTATTGGCTGAGTATCGACTCTAAATAAAGTCCCGTGCCCCCTACCAAAAGCGGTAAGCGCTGTAGGCGCTCAATGACTGAAAATGCGTCGCAGAACCGTTTCTGAAACTCGAAAACGTTAAACTCATACCCTGGATCGACAATATCAATTAAATGATAAGGCGTGTCTCCATACTCATCTAAATCTTTACCACTGCCAATATCCATCCCTTTATAAACCTGTCGAGAATCGGCAGAAATAATCTCCCCCTTAAACTGCTGGGCTAGCTTTACCCCTAGCGCAGTTTTGCCCGAAGCGGTAGGGCCGAGCACTACGATTAGATTGATGTCTTGTTGAGGGATACTGCTCACCTATTTAGCTCGTTTTCTGATGATTTTAAATGGGTGTTAGTTTACCGTGTTCCGCTTTGAATTGTCTTGAGTAGAAACAAAAATAACCGTGCGCAACGAACAATTGGCCTTGATATAAGTTAAAAATATGGCCTGTTAATTGATGTTCCTAAACTAGTTGACGGTTAAACCCTTATAAGACAGTACGTGTTTTTTGGTGCAGCCATGCTGCAGTGGGTTGTGGTTTTACTCTTTTTTTGGGCTTTATTATTAGGTGAATTTTATGCTATTTGGCCTCACTTAAGTTAGCAACAGGCTCGATACGCTCTTTCATGCTGACGAGTCTGATAAAGGTGATAGCAAGTACAAAGCCGAAACGGACTTTCTCTCGACTCACCCTCCAACAGATCTGCGGATTAAACTGGCGGAGGAGTACTAGCAAAAAGGCTGTAACGGCAATTTCTGGGGCGTGTGAGTCATTATCAGCACCCCCGCTAAAGACAGAGGATATTAAACAATATAACGTTATATTTTTTCGGCGAATTGCAGCGACGCCCATCAACATAAGAGATAGTGCTGCAGGCTCAGGAACTGACGCAAACAGCTCGCCATTTGTAACTCGAATATTGTCTAGGCCCACACTGTCAAAAGAAGTAGTTGATGATCCCCCAAATGAGAATCGCATACTGTTAATATCATTACCTGATGGTGAGAATATGCTTGATGAGAGCAGGGTGTCATTCATAAAGACATCTCATGTATTGGCCACTAGACTAACGTCTATCATCATATTTAGTAGTGAACCATCTGTGAAATTTCCGATAGCTCCACTAGGCCCATAAGTGTTGTAATAACGGATAGTACCATCATTGTTGAAATAGATATTTCGCACTTCAGGGGTATCAAACAATAGTGTAAAAGTGTTACCTGAGCCTGTATTGACATAGTTTTCAGTGCTTAAATCAAATAATACTTGATACCGGTCTGAGCCTTTTCCTAAACCTAATTTAATTTGGTCATAGTAGCAGCAACGCTGAGAATTCCCTGTGGTATTAAACACTAAAGACTCGCTAGAAAGAGCTCCAAATGAGCTTTCAACTACGGGCTGACCAAAAACGACTGAGGATACTTTGTCGGTTCCAGTGCCTGTGGTTGGCGCTGCACCTACATTATGTGTCGGTGTAGAAAAGTCAATATCATAATAAGTTGTTGGTATAGCTTGAGCTGAGGCAGCCAATAGCAATTGGAAAATCGTAACTCCCGTTAGTACTTTTAATTTCATTCTATTATCTATATAAATTATAGCCGAGCACAGTAACAACTCATTCAGATTTAAAAACAGTCTATGTTCACGTTTTGACGTATTCTGTTTTAAAGCCGTACAACAGGACCTTTTTATAGAGCACCTTGCTAAGGCGCAATCTTTTTCTTCAGTGAGCGAGTCAACGGTAGCGGAAGTTTTGGTAGAGACCGCAACAGCCACGGCAATACCTTACGTTTCACACCGCGTAGAGATTCAGGCACCATCACTTCAATTAGGTGCGGGCCCGTATGAGCTAGCGCGTACTCTAACGCTTTATTTAATTCTTCAGCGGTTGAAACACGCACACCGTGTACACCCATACCTTGTGCCAATTGTGAAAAGTTGAGCACAGGGCCTTTCAGATCCAATTGGGATTTTGCTTTCTCACCGACGGTATCTACACCTACACGCTCTAGCTCAATGTTCAGCACTGAATAAGAGGCATTGTTAAAAATAATGTTGGTGACGTTGAGCCCTTCGCGTGCCATAGTCCACAACGCTTGGTTGGTATACATTGCTGTGCCATCGCCAATTAGAGCCAATACAGGGCGATCTGGGCAGGCTATTGCAGCGCCCACGGCATTCGGTAAGCCTTGACCTATCGCGCCACCGGTAAGGGTGATCATATCGTGACGGGGGGCGCCTTCGGTCATGACGTTTAGCATCAGGCCTGAGGTAATGGCTTCGTCGACAATAATGGCGTCTTCTGGCAAAAAATGCCCCACGGCTTTACAAACCTTTTCGGCGGTGAGTTTGCCTTGTGGGCGATCTGGGCGTTTAGGTTCCTGCAATAGTGGTGTGGCTTGTGATGCACCCAGTACATCGGCTAATTTGTTCAGGCTGGCAGTGGTGTCTTGTTCTGGGGTGGCGAGGGTATGCACGGTACAGCTATCGGGCACCAGATAGCTTTTCTTACCTGGGTAGGCAAAGAAAGAGACCGGGGCTTTGCAATCAATAAGTATTAAGTTGTCGATATCTGCCAGTTGTATGCTGGCCAGTTCTGCTAAGTAGGCAATACGTTCTACTGGAGGTAAGCCTGCACCGCGTTCGATACGGGTAGGGAAGGTTTCTGCAAAAGCTTTAATACCATTGTTGGCAGAAATTTTACCGGCAGCCAGTAAGCTAGGTTCACGCAACCCACGTCCGCCTAACAAAAATGCGGATTTTTTACCGGAACGAATGGCGGCTGCAATTTTCTCGACTGTCTCGTTATCTGCTGCAGGCGCGGGTGGTTTAGGCGGGACCTGACAAGGCAATGCGCCTTCGCCCCAAGAAACGTCGGCCGGCAGGATGAGTGTTGATACCTGCCCCGGAAAACCACGTGCTGCAGTGATTGCATCTGCGGCATCTGTGCAGAGCGCTTCGGTGGTTTGTGAGGTACGAACGAACCCTGGTGATACGTTGCGAGCGACGGTTTCAATATCTGATTGAAGCTGGGCATCGTATTTCACATGATGGGTCGCATGATCGCCGACGATATTAATCATCGGTACCTTGCCTTTTCGGGCATTATGCAGGTTTGCTAAACCGTTACCTAAACCACACCCTAAATGCAGTAGAGTCGCTGCGGGTTTATCTGCCATGCGGGCATAGCCATCGGCAGCGCCCGTAGCCACCCCCTCAAACAGCGCCAGTACCGCTTTCATTTTGGGCTCGTTGTCGAGCGCCGCGACAAAATGCATTTCACTGGTGCCAGGATTAGTAAAGCAGACGTCCACCTCAGCATCGACCAGGGTTTTCATCAGAGCTTGAGCCCCATTTAGCATGGTAATTCTCCTAATTATTCTTTGCTGAGGCGGTGTCGCCAATAATTGACCGGGCTGCTTTGCGCGCTGTCATAATACAGCCGGGTAAAAACGTGCCTTCAAGTGATCGTTTGCCATTGGAGCCACCGCCGCCAAACCCGGCGGCTTCTCCGACACAGTACAACCCCTGCACTGGCTGGTCTTCGGCGCCTAATACTTTGCAATTAATGTCTGTGCATAAACCACCGAGGCTTTTACGAGTCACTAATTGCATTCGAATAGCGATAAAAGGGCCTGCTCCATACTTTTGTAATGGTGCCGGTTTGCAGGTGCGTAGTTTGTCTGGTTTCCACTGGCGAGCATGCAAAATGCTGCGAATCTGATCGTCATTTTCAAGCTGGCTACCTTTGTCAAAATTGGCATCAAACTCGTCGGCAGTGGCTTGCAATACGTCCGGGTCAATGTCGTGAGAGCAGGTTAGGGCATTCATTTTTGCCGATAACCCTTCCAATGTCTCATCGACCAGAAAATCTTTACTCTCGCTTACCATTTGTTTGACTAGGTTTTGGTTGCCCAACAATAGATCTTTCACGAAGCGAATAAACTGTTTATCGCGAATACGCTGGTTGTGTTCTGCGCCAGAAATCGCAAACTCTTTAATGGCAATCCGCCAGTTAAGTAGGTGCCAGGTCCATGGCTGTTCTTGTTCTGCTACTCTAAGGCATAACTCATGAGTGTCAAACCCGGTGACGAGTGGTTTAGGGCCAATTCGCTCACCTTTACTATTCAGCCAAAGTGCTGATTTACAGGGGATGGTAGATAACCCATGGCCTTCAAAGTGTGGGTATGGATGCGGAATACCTGCTGCGTAATTCCACATTTCACCTGCATTGACAATTTGACCGCCGAGTTTGTCTTCTACTTCATGATGTAGGTTGCCGTCTGCAAACGGGTGAGCGCCATTAAGCATGGTGTTGGGTTGTGCTCGATGGTCTGCCCAGTTAATGCGACATTCTTTATGGCTGCCATTAATACCGCCGGTTGCCATTACAACTATAGGGGCATGAAGCTCAATCGACACATTCGTTTCGTCATTAATGCCTACTGCACCGACTACGCTGCCACCCTGTTTAACCAACTCGGAAATACTGTGTCGATGTAATAACGTGAGGCGGTTATCACTGTTGGCTGCATGCATGGCGGCAATCATGGTGCGTGTGAGTTCACGAGAGGTTCCCCATACCACGTGATAACGAGGTACGCTGTTACCATCGCCATATAGGCCACGCTCTACCCAGTTGACCGCGGGCATAAACTTAATACCTTCGTTTTTTAGCCAGTCGTAGACTTCAGTACGGGAGTTCTCAACATAGTACTTTGCCCAGTTAAGGGAGTGGGTGTCGTTGATATCCAGTTCGCCAAAACGAATCCAATCACGTAGTGCGCGTTTGGGGCTGTCTGGGATTTTCATCGACGCCTGCAACGGCGTACCGACCAACGCCATGCCGCCGAAGGCCCATAAGGCGAGCCCTCCGAGACGCTCCGGCGTATCTCGGTCAACCAGAGTAACGGTTTTACCGGCACGTAATAGCTCCAATGCTGTTACGATACCGCTAATACCCCCACCCACGATTAATACATCAGATGAAATTTTATGAGTCATTAAGACTGTCCTTTCTGATCGCTTTATACATTAAGATAGAATAGACGGTATTATTAAAAAAAGATTGGCCCTGCGGGACGGGTAAATTGACCCTGCAGGACCAAGAAGTAAAAAATGTGGTAATGTCGGACCATTGTCATATTGCTGGTTATTGGTATTGTTATGTATTGAGGAGCTTATATGGATGCGTCATTTTGGCATAAAAGATGGGAGTTAGGGGAGACTTCCTTTCATGAAGAACAAGCTAATGGCCTACTCATCAAGTATTTCGGAATGTTAAATTTAATGAAAGGTAGCCGGGTGTTCGTGCCTTTATGTGGCAAGACACAGGACATCCCGTGGCTGCTGACTCAAGGCTATGAGGTTGTAGGTGCCGAGTTGAGTGAAATTGCCGTAAAAGAATTATATGAAGGGCTTGGTATTGAACCGGTTATTTCAAATAAGGGTTCGTTAATTCATTACCAAGGGGAGAATATTGACATATTTGTGGGTGATATTTTTGATATGACCGCTGATAACCTTAAGCTAGTGGATGCGGTGTATGATCGGGCCGCGTTGGTTGCGTTACCTCAACCGATGCGAGATCAGTACACTGTCCATCTCATCAAGATAACCGAAACTGCGCCACAATTGATGATCTGTTTTGAATATGACCAGAGTGTTATGAAGGGGCCTCCGTTTTCAGTGTCTGCAAAAGAAGTCTTGGGGCACTATGATTCAACTTACTCGTTGAGCCTTCTTGAGAGTCGTGATGTTGAAGGTGGACTGAAAGGAAATGCAATGGCCACGGAGATGGTTTGGTTGCTAACTGATTGATTAGGTCTTTCAGGTCAAGAGTATTTGAAAACTCCTCCAGCGTTACTGGAGGAGCTTGTCAGGATGTTACTTCTTTTTTGATGCAGGTTTTTTTTTGGATTGTTTCTTTGCAGGAGACGTTTTAGCAGCTTCTTTTTTTACGACAGCTTTCATCGCGGCCTTTTTTTCTGTCTCTTTTTTTGCTTTCTTAATGGTTGAGCTCTTAGCTGCTCTTTTCTTAGCGGCTTGTTCAGCCTTAGCTTCACTTAATGCTCGAAGCGTTCTTTTTAGGTTCTTTTTTGCAGCTTGTGCCGTACTTTCAATTATTTCAGCTTGTTCTACCGCTTTTTTTGCTTTTTCAGCGGCTTTTTGTGCCGCTTCGACTGCTTTTTTAGCCTCTTTTTCATTTTTCTTGAGCGCTTTTTTCAAGGGCTCTAATTTCTTTTTGTCGCTCATATTTGTCCTCTCTAGATGAATTTGGTGGTAAGTTTCAGATGAACAAAAATTTAAGCATTTTCATCTTTCTCATAAATCTGCTCAGATGTGCCAGCAATCAACGGGTCAGGTTGCTTCACTACATCGGTATCTTTGTCTGTGTAATTTAATGAGTTTAAAAAGTGGCGCATACAGTTAATACGGCCCCGTTTTTTGTCATCAGACCGGATAATGGTCCAAGGTGCATCTTTGGTATCGGTATGAAACATCATGGCATCTTTAGCTGTGCTGTAGTCATCCCAACGATCCAGTGATGCTAAGTCAACCGGGCTTAGCTTCCAGTGCTTTAATGGGTCTTTTTTACGCGATTTGAAACGTCTAAACTGCTCTGTTCGACTAGCAGAGAACCAATACTTAAATACTTTAATGCCGCTGTTAACGAGCATGCGTTCAAAGTCGGGTGTTTGGCGTAGGAACTCTAAATACTCCTGATCACTACAATACCCCATCACTTTCTCAACACCTGCACGGTTATACCAAGAGCGGTCAAATAGGATGATCTCTCCTTTACTGGGAAGGTGCTTAATGTAGCGTTGAAAATACCACTGATTACGTTCATGTGCGCTGGGTTTTTCCAGTGCGACCACATGCGCGCCACGAGGGTTAAGGTGTTCCATAAAGCGTTTGATCGTACCGCCTTTACCAGCCGCATCGCGCCCTTCAAAAATAATAACAATGCGCTGCTTGGTATCTTTAACCCAGCTTTGCATTTTGAGAAGTTCAATTTGGAGTTCGTGTTTCTCGCGCTCATACTCAAGCACCCCCATCTTCTTTTTGTAGGGGTACGTGCCTTCTGCATTCCACGGGATTTTGCCGTTTTTTGCATCAAGGTTATATATGATACTGGTATGATCTTTAAATTTTATCTTTTTCAATTTGTCTTTTTTGTGCTTTTTCAAATCAATGTACCCACAAGTATTTTCGAAAAGTTATTTACCTATATATCTTAGGCATAGCCCAAAAAAAATCCTGCGTCCATTTATTGGGCGAGATTTCGATACATAGTCATATTAATTGACTTAAAGTATGACATTTACTTAGAGATAACTTAAATTGTATTAAATTATACTTTTGATAACGAAATATTATCTTATGAATATAACTCAATTAAGGCTTTTTAGAGACATCGCACGAGACCTGAGTTTTGTAAAAGTAGCTCAGAAAAACCATATTACACAACCGGCGGTCAGCGTTCATATTAAGAAGCTTGAGCATGAGTTGGGTAAAAAATTGTTCATCAGAACACCTCACAATACTCAGTTGACGTCAGAAGGCGAGTTGATTCTAGCAGACGTAAAAGAGATTCTGCGGCTCTGTGATAGTTTGAAAATTCGTTCTAGTTATAGTCAGGGGGTATTGGAGGGCAATATTCGTATTGCGACTATTCACAGTATTGGTATGTATGAAATGGGTGAGTTTCTTTCTTCATTTATGAAGGCATTCCCTAAGGTGCATATACATCTAGACTATCGCCGTTTTGATGATATTTACAATTTACTGTTGAAAGAAAAAGTAGATTTGGGAATTGTCGCCTTTCCTGAAATGAGGACCAAGATAGAAACAATTGGTTGTGGTGAAGATGAGTTGGTATTGATTGTGGCTAAAGGGCACCCTCTCGGGGCAAAAAAATCAGTATTGCTGGAGCAGATAGAAGGAGCACCGTTTATAGCATTCGATGAAGGTCAGCCGACCAGAGAGGCAATCGATAACCTATTGTGTGAGCGTAATATCCATGTTGATCTGCGGATGACTAATGACAACATATATACGATTAAAAAAGCGGTAGAAGCAAATGTGGGTGTATCTATCGTGCCTGCAAATACGGTTAACGAAGAGATTCATCAAGGGACGTTAGTCAGGCTTAGCATACGAGACGCTAAACTGTCCCGTCCACTTGCCCTGTTAAAACTGAAGAAAACCAAACTCAATACGCCTCTTGAATTATTTGTTAAAAAACTGTTGGCGTTTAGCGTCAAGGAGAAAAAGAAACTAACAAGGTAGAGCTGTTTCATCTGATTGTCAGATAAGAGCAGCTCTTATATTTTATAATGTTTGATCAACCCTGTTGGTTGCGAATGATGTCGGCATACTGTTCATCAAACTCTCGGAACTGCGTATCGCTATGATGGCAGCAGCGAATGCCGCCATTTTTTATATCGTAAATCCAGCCATGAATATGCACTTTGCCAGTCGCTAACTTGGCTGCAACGGCTGGGTGAGTGCGAATATGCTGAACTTGTTGTAGTACGTTCTCTTCAATGGCCTCGTCTAGGTGTTCATGGCCTACACATTGGTCAAGAGGAATGTCATTACGTTCTCGTACAATCTCCATGGCAGAGCGACAGTGGCTCAGCCACTCCTTAACGTGAGGTAAACCTGTAAGTGCGTTTAAGTCTAATGCGCCTTTGATAGCGCCGCAGTCGGTATGCCCGCAGATGATGATGTGTCGAACACCTAATACCGCAACTGCATATTCAATGGATGCAGTCATGCCTCCGGTCTCGTTGCTGTGAGGCGGGATGATGTTGCCGGCATTACGACAGATAAACAAGTCGCCAGGGTTCGAGCCCGTTAGTAAGTTAGGATCTATACGGGAGTCTGAGCACGTCACAAACAAAACCTCTGGGCTCTGCCCATCAGCGAGGCTTCCGAACAAATCTTTGTGTTTCGGATATATGTTTTGGCGGAAGTTTAGAACGCCCTTTACTATTTTTTCCACGGTAGATGGTTCCTATAATGAGCGAGCTGAGCGGAGATTTATTAAATCACTGTGAAATCAATATATTTCGCACTATTATACATTGACGTGGGTTATTAAAAAAACACCCAGTTAGCGCTTTATTTTAGAAATTATCGTTTGCAAACGTTTATTACAGATAAGTCAGCCTAGAAATATGGTGGCAATGCTAAACTTGAATCCTGCTATCTAGACAGTAACCGTCTATTCAAAAAATATTGAAGGGGTTATCGGTGCAATGGGGTCGCGATCTACGTTCAGGTGAGAAACCGCGTGTTAGGTATTACGCTATTAGAGTAGGTACCCTGTTTTATGATTATTATCACAATAGAGAACTAAATGAGAGTTTTGCAAGTTGGGCTTAAGCAGGCATTTACTATTATTGTCGCGCTGTTGGTGCCAGCCATTATTATTGAAGGGTTAGACTATTTTAATTTGTTTGACGCCCGTTACCATCGAGGCGCGATAGCGAGTGGTGAATGGTGGCGCTTACTAACAGGTCATCTTGACCATTTGAACTGGGTCCACTTGCTCATGAATGGGCTTTGTCTTGCTCTTCTACTTGCGCTGCTCAGGCCATTAGAAAAACCTTATCGAACACTCTTTTTATGGTTGCTCGCCTCGTTATTAATTAGCGCTATGATGTGGTTTTTTAGCCCAAATATTACTTGGTATGTGGGTTTGTCAGGCAGTTTATACGCGTTATTTGTGTACGCCATTGCAACGGATACCAGCTATCCTATGATTTTTCGTATTGTAGCGTTGGGGTTAACCGGGTTAAAAGTGGGGGTAGAGCAAGTGAGCGGTGATATTTCTTTTATTTCTGAGGTTATCTCTGGGCCGGTTGCGGTCGACTCCCACTTTTACGGTGTGATAGCAGGCGCACTTTTTGTGGTGATGAATAAGCTTCTTAAGCGCTTTTTATAGCTGGGTGTTAAACCGTTTTTAGTGTTGGAGGGAGGTTGAGGTATAAGGTGATCTAGAGTCGTTGAGTGGGACGCACTAAGCTGTCTGTGCGTCCCATTTTTTAGACGATGATTACGCCTCTGTCGCCTCTATAACCGCTTCGACTCTGCGGTTCTGTTTACGGCCTTCTGCTGTACCATTGTCGGCAATGGGCTTTTCTTCCCCGTAGCCGATAGCGGACACTCGTGAGCTGTCGATACCGTAATCTTCAACCAATATATTGGCAATTGACTTAGCGCGTCTCTCAGAGAGAAGCTGGTTGTAGTTGGCTTCGCCGGAGCTATCAGAATGGCCTTCGATCGTCACTTTGGTTAACGGGTATGACGTCATAAAGGCTGAGAGCTTTTCAATCTCAGGCTTAGATGAACTCGGTACGACTGAAGAGTTGTTTGGGAACTTGACGTGTAGCGTTTGGGTAACAGTTGCAGCGATGACCAGTGCACAACCATTCTCATCTACCTTTGCATTAGCTGGCGTTTCAGGGCATTTGTCGTCGCCATCTACCACGCCGTCTGCGTCTGAATCTAATTCACAGCCGTTTTCATCTACTGTCCTACCTGTTGGTGTGTTAGGGCATTGGTCTGCGCTATCCTCTATGCCATCGTTATCACTGTCTTTAATCATTGCGGCCGCTGCCACAACAGCACATCCTGAGCCATCAACTTCAGCACCTGAAGAGGTATTAGCGCATTGGTCTTCGCTGTCCATCACACCATCGCCGTCGCTGTCGTAATCTATTTCTTCTGCGTAGCTCGATGAACCTCCACCGAATAGATACACTAGGCCGAAGTTAAGCAGGGCATCTTTGTTGTTAGAGTTATTACCATAAAACATTCGAGCTTCTGCTCGTAACGAAAGATTATCAGTTAAGTGGCGCTTGAAACCTGCACCTGCGTTATAGCTTGTTTCTGCATCATTTTCAGAATTTGGAATATCCAGATCCATATTGCCAATACCGGCCAACACATAAGGTTGTACGGTGTCATCGTCGTTTAGGTGATAAACCGCATCTACATGGTAATAAGTACCATCAATGTCTTGGCCGGTTACATTGGATTCGGTGCTAAAAATACCGTAAGCCGCTTCAGTTGAGAACCGGTTGTTAAATTGATAACCCACTGCAAATGAAGCCGTGGGTGTGTTATCTGCTTCACGATTCTCATCGAGAAGAAAGTATCCTATTGACGGGAATATATAGAAGCCGCTATCTAGTTCTTCGGCATGAACCGAAGGCACTGTGGCGGTCAATAAAGCGATACCGGTAAGAAGCTTTTTCATGGTTAAATCTCAGTGTTTATGTGGAATAAGTGAGTACCAACAATCGATTAACTACAGGACAAATGAGATGTTATTGATGAGCTTTATTTATTGTTCTCTCATGTCTTTGGGTATTAATAATCAATATTAGTGGTGCGCTTTAATATGGTTATTAGAGGTATTCTAGGTGGTATTATAGCAAAAAAAATAATGATTTAACCTCTCTATTTGCTCATTATCAGTGCGAATGGAATATTATCTGTTTTAACCTGAATAGCATTAGAAGGGCCTATTTTGAGTTGCTTAAAGGCTTTTTCATGCATTATTTCCAGTACCATCTCGCGGTATAAACGCCCGTGAGGGAATACGGGGTCAGGCTTAAATACGTTACTGAAATATCGGTTTTTGGTATTGCTGGTTGTGGTAGCCTTTACGATTCTTAAACTTTCATGATATTGTCCTGCCAGTATGCCGCAGGACATCGCGCCTTAGGTAGCTGCGTACACTGTTATGTAAAAGTACTCAGTGGTGGCTTTTCTGAGCTTGATGAGCCGTTAACGCTTATTGTGCTAGGGCTACAAAATAGCTAGTGCGGCAAGTTCGGTTTAGTTTTTCTCTATCATTATGATAAAAACTATTCATTGGTTCTATTCTGAAGTGTTGTTTATCCTGTTTTCATTGGATCTATTATCAGCTCACTACTAACGGGTTTGGAGAATGCTATGAAAAGAGTGACTATTTTTGGTAAGCCAGGTTGTGGTTTTTGTCAGCGCGCTAAACAGCTTTGTGATATCAAAGAATTTGATTATAAGTATATCGATATTTTTGAAGAAGGTATTAGCCAAGCTGACTTAGAGAAAACAGTTGGCAAAAAGGTCGAAACGGTACCGCAGATTTTTATTGGTCAAGAGTATATTGGCGGTTTTACTGAATTTGATCAGCATGTCGCCGAACTTTCACTGACATAAGAGATTAACCCCGTCAAAGTGTCAATCAATAGTTAAACGCAGTGAAAACCTAATGGACCTGCAAGGTGATATGACACAGTAACCAAAAAGGGCGGCTCAATGAGACGCCCTTTTTGGTTAACTGATATCTGTGCTAAATATCAAAGTCTGTACTGAGTTTTCTCTCGGCCAGTGTGTTTTTTAGCTTAACGTATTTTGGTAAACCATTGTGCTGATACGGAGGGTAGTCTTCGCCTCGAATCAGTGGCTCCAAGTAACGACGACACTCTTCTGTAATGCCAAACCCATCATCAGTGATATAGTGAATAGGCATTTTCTTTTCTTGGTTGGCGACTTGGCTTAGAGGTGCTTCGCCAATTGTCCACTTATAGTGCTCACCTGATTCACGTACAATAATAGGCATCACTGCATTTCGGCCTTCAAGAGCAAACTCAACTGCTGCTTTACCCATTGCATAAGCTTGATCTACATCGGTGGCAGACGCAATATGTCGCGCTGCACGTTGCAGGTAGTCTGCAACTGCCCAGTGATACTTGTAACCTAGCGCCTGTTTAACGATATTGGCTAATGCCGGAGCAACGCCACCTAATTGAGTGTGGCCAAATGCATCTTTTTGGCCTGCGTCTGCGACGAAACGACCATCTTCATATTGAGCACCTTCAGAGGCAACCACAACACAATAGCCGTATTTCTTAACACTTTCGTCAACGCGTGCAAGGAACTTCTCACGGTCAAATGCTACTTCAGGGAACAGGATAATATGCGGTGCTTCTGATGAATCTTTACCGGCTAGCCCACCTGCTGCAGCGATCCAGCCTGCGTGGCGACCCATTACCTCTAGAATGAATACTTTAGTGGATGACTCGTACATTGATGCGACATCCATTGCGGCTTCTTGGGTTGATATCGCCACATATTTAGCAACCGAGCCAAAGCCTGGGCAGTTGTCGGTAAATGGCAGGTCGTTATCAACCGTCTTTGGTACACCAATACAAGTGATGGGGTAACCCATTTTTTCGCTTAACTGAGATACTTTATAAGCGGTATCTTGGGAGTCTCCGCCACCGTTATAAAAAAAGTAGCCAATGTTATGAGCTTGAAATACTGCGATGAGGCGTTCGTATTCGCGTTTGTTTTCTTCGAAGTTTTTGAGCTTGTAACGGCATGATCCAAAAGCGCCACTAGGAGTATACCGAAGAGCTGCAATGTCTTCTTTGGTTTCGAGGCTGGTATCTATCAGCTCTTCTCTGAGAGCGCCGATAATTCCGTTATGACCTGCGTAAACGGTACCAATTTTATCGCTGTTAGCTCTAGCGGTTTCTATTACACCACAGGCTGATGCATTGATAACGGCAGTTACACCACCAGACTGTGCATAAAAAGCGTTTTTGATCGACATTACCTTGTGCCTCAAGAAGTATTAAATTCTGGCGGGAATGATACGTGATTTTTATTAATTTTTCATGACTCGAAATGAGAAATTTAGTGAATTATCGATCGGGGAAGTGTTTTTTGAGTGTTGTGATGACTGTTGGCGCTTACGTTAAGTGAAGAGGAAGGAAGGTGTGCGTTGAAAGCCTCACACCTTTTTACCGACTAGAATGTGAAGCCTAGCTCCGCTCCCGCGCCGTATTCTGTGCTACTAATCAAGCCAGATAACTCGATATGTACGCCAAACGGAGACAAACCGACGCCTGCGGTTAACTGGCTATTTTCTTCAATGCCTTCGCTACCGTTACTGCTACCGAAATTATGACGAACGCCTAGTCTGAGTTGAGCGATATCGAGCAGGTCAAACTCGCCACCTACGGATACAAATTGATTGTCGTCTTCAAAACCAAAGGCTTTATTCTCAGTCAGGTCGAGATCACCTGTGAGGGTGAAAATGTCACGGGTGTAGGCAATGCCGACTGTCGCTTGAGGGTCAATATCCATGCTGATTCCCGATTTTGTTTTCAGGTCTGTAGGAATAACATTTCTAATGCTAAGACCTGTAATCCACTGACCATCTTCACCAAACTGATAGGCAACACCCAAGTCCATATTGAATGTACTGTCATCTGTTTCGTAATCATCAGCATCGAAGTCATCGTCATCAAATGAGGCCACATTGGCCGTGTATTCGTATGTGGTTAAGGACACATACTTTGGGGAAACGCCAACCGTTAGTGAATTTCCGTTCATTTCGAAAGCAGTGGCGAAGCTAACGCCAAGCTCATGAATACTACCTACGATTGCAGTAGCTTCGGAGGTTAGTGTGGTTTCATCTATTTCTGATGGTGGTGCGCCTGCTGCTACGGCATCAAGATATGCGATATCACTTCCACTGATATCGCCTCGTACTGTGCCCTTTATTGAACCGTCTAGAAAGACACTAACGGCAAACGTTTCGTTGGGGATCACTAATGCGGCTCCTAGTCCTGCTTCTACTCTAGCTGAGTCGTTATCCAATTTCGAGAACTGGCTGCTTAATCTCGCGGCAGATGCTTGGACAGCAGTCGAGTTGCCGCTATTAACGGCTGAGTTGAAGGTATCAATTTCACTTTGAATATCATCGATTTGATCGACTACTTCTTCGTCATCAGCATACTTTATATTAACTGATGGAAGTATAAGTCCGAACCCATCATGCTTTTCTTCATGCTTGATTGCTAGTAGTGCAGGGTTATGAAAACTTGCGCTAGCGGGGCTTGAAGAGGCGACACCAGTGCCGCCCATAGCAAATGAACGAGCATCCTGAAATGCGTTAGGGGCTGCAGATATTGTTTGGCTCTGGGCGACAATTAATCCTACAGTAAGCGCCAGTAGTTTTTGTTTCATGTTGGAGGGGTCCTTACATGGTATTTAAATATCGCGATGTTGAATTATATCGCACCGACTAGCCGCTTCTGAGAGCTTAATAGCGGACTATAATAAATTTAGTTTAGGAGAAGATTTCATATTTAGACATGGCAAAGTGTGTTTGTTTGTAACGACTAATGAGGAGGGGGGAGTGGCAATAGATCACCTCTAAAGCTGACATTTGAGGGGAAGATAGGCAGTGAATTGCCGATAATAGCTTTATTCAGCTGGATAAAGGTGGCACGACTTTTTCATGTAAACTTAAATAATTCAGTGCAATCGCCAGTGCTTTGTCAGATTTTGTTGACGTAAGGTGATTTGTTAGCAAACAGGCATCAACGTATACGGTAGGTTTTTTATGAAGTATTTGTCAAAGCTGAGCTTGATGGTCGTGCTGCTTGGGTTTTTATCATCTTGTGCAGGTACGTTTGAAGACGAGCAGGAAGAGAGTAATGTTAACGAGACATTACCCCCGATTTTGGTAAGGGTTTCTGGTTATGGTACTTACGAAAATGAGAAGGATCGTTTGTCAGAACGACAGCGATTAATGGCGATGAGGGCATCACGGCTTGACGCGTATAGAACATTAGCTGAAAGAGTCTATGGTACCGTAATATTTGGCTCCTCCACGGTTAGCGACTTTGTGTTGCAGGACGATAATTATCGTACCATGGTCGATAGCGTTATTCGCGGCGCTAAAGTTATTACGGTAACAGAGCATAAAGGGGGAACGTTTGAGACGGTGGTTGAGCTTTTATTAGAGCCTCGTTTTAGAGAATGTTTATCTCATGTGAATCATTTCCGTTACAACGAAGATTGCAGGTTGCCTCTGCCCCATGGTAATGATTCTACCGGTGATATAAAAGTATCTAGTAAGTCGAATGATAGTCTCTACTACTTGAAATAGTTCTGCACTCAACGTTTAGAAGCTTTGTGAGGATGATATATGATGGCTAAGGCGAAAGTGCCTTCTGTTTTGTTGATCGCTTATTGGATGCTCTTGTCACCAGTAGCGAATGCCGAATGGGTTCAGGTGACCGGCCGAGCGAATGTCGTTGGTGGCCAATATGAACTTGCGCGAAAGCAAGCCAGAGATGATGCGTTACAGCAAGCAGCGATGCGACTTGGTGCCAGTATAGAGGGCAGTCAAGAAATGAATAACGGTGCGCTAATCAAAGATGATATTACGGTCACAACGCATGCTAAAGCAAAAAGCGTAGTGGTGGTTAATGAAACCATCGATGGCGATGTGTTGAGTATGGTGGTCAATGCCGACATGGTTAAAATTGAAACCCAGTTGTGCTCAGCCGATAAAGCGAATGGTTATAAAAAAGAGATCGCGGTACTCGGCTTTTCGGTGCAAAAGCCCCAGCAAGCAAATTTAGGTGCGCTATACGATGTAGATAGAAAGCTACCAAGCTTTTTGAAAGAACAATTAGTTCGGCTTGATAACCTGGTTGTACACGAATCTAGCCAATACCAGCTGTATGATGAACTCATCAATGCACCGACGACTGAAACTAGCCAGCGAACCCTCACTAAGGTTGTGAAATATGCACAGCAAATGGATGTGCAGTTTGTTGTATCAGGTATTGTTAGGGACTTATCGGTTGTTGACGAGGATGCTTTTGGTAGCTCTATATGGAAGTCTTCAACGCGTTACTGGGGGGTTGCTGATCGCAGTCGACGCTTTGCCGTAGAGGTGTTTATTCATGATGGATTTAGTGGTTCAGTTGTGTTTCAGAAACACTATGAGTTAACTGATATATGGGATGCAGACCCCAATGATCAAGTAGGGTTCGCCTCACCAGCCTTTGCTGAAACGGCTTATGGGCACTCGGTTGCTGGATTGCTCAATAATATTGCACAGGAAGTTAACGGTGCGATGCGTTGCCAGCCATTTATGGCGAGAATAACGCGTGCTGAAGGGAAAACTATTCACTTCTCATCTGGGGCGAGTACCGGTATTCGACCAGGCGATCAGTTAGCGGTGTATAGGACCTATCGGTTTTATGATTCTGATTTATTGGCAGGGTCCGAGTTGACGAATGCAAAAGCGGCGTTGACTGTTTCACAAGTACACCCATCATTTGCGTCAGGGACTATTTCGGTTGATAGCGGTCGGTTGAATATTCAACAAGATGATTTGTTGATTGCTTGGTGAGGAGTCAATCTTATTAACAGAGGAGGGCGATTGGGATGAACGTTATAGGGTGTGTTTGCGCAACGGTTTGCAAATGGTGCGCAAGCACAGCCTATATAATGACGCGTAATTTATATCAGTTGTTCGGCAATCACCTGAACTTTTTTCACCATTGAGCGCAAGCCGTTGCCCCGTGTTGCGCTGACATGACGTATTAGATCCATTTTTTCAAATATTTCTTCTACATTTACGGCCAGTAGTTCGTTGGGTGATTTAGCATTCATAGCGGCTAATACGATAGCGGCTAGGCCTCTTACAATCAGTGCGTCGCTGTCTATCAATAAATAGAGCTTTCCGCTTGCTTTATCGAGGTAGTGAATCAGCCAAACCTGGCTCTGACAGCCATGAACATAATTCGCTTCGACTTTTTCACTTTCTGGAAACTCAGGGAGTTTTTTGCCTAAATCTATAATGTAGGCATATCGCTCTTCCCAGTCTTCCAGAAACTCAAACGTATCTAGTATCTCATCTGTGTTGATCGAACCACCAAAATCATTCTGGGTAAATTGAGTGTGTTTATCGATAGTCATCTGATTAATAATCCAGTTTTTTAAGTCTATGCAGGTTCAAATTGTAGCCTTGATGCAGCGAAGCGGAATCAGGGGGGATGTTTTTAGGTGGCTTATAACATCCCTAACTCCAGTTTCGCTTCGTCCGTTAGCATATCATTGCTCCAAGGCGGATCAAAAACCAAGTCTACGATAACAAGGTCAACATTAGGGACTTGTTCAACTTTTGCTTTCACATCATCGACGATGACCGGCCCCATACCGCAACCGGCGGAGGTGAGGGTCATGTCGATATTGATCACATTGCCTTTGTCAGTGTTGTTTTCGACTTTGCAACTATAGATAAGCCCAAGATCAACTACATTAACCGGTATTTCAGGGTCGTAACACTGCCTTAGTGCTTCCCAGACCTGATTGTCGTTGATGGTGCCGTCTGCGGGCGTCTCAAAATTCTCAAACTTTATCTCTTTACCCAGTGCATCGGCGTCCTTTCCTTCAATTCGAGCCAGGTTACCGTTAACGGCAACACTAAAAGTGCCCCCTAATGCCTGAGTGATGGTCACGAATGTATCTTTCGGAATCATGATCTCAGTACCCGCAGGTACTAATCGAGCTTCACATTCGCGCTTAGTTAATACAACCTCTCTTTCCATTAGATTGAAACCTCAGACGATAGAAAAGCTTTCGCCGCAGCCACATTCAGCTGTTGCGTTAGGATTGTTGAAATGGAGTACCGAGTTTAACCCTTGAGTGACATAATCAATCTCAGTGCCATTTAATATGGGTAAGTGTTTTTTACTTACAAACAGTTGTACGTCTTTAGCTTGGGTAAAAATCTGATCGTTGTCCTGCTGCTCCAGTGCTTCTTCTTGGCTTACAAGAGATGTTTCGTACATATAGCCAGAGCAGCCACTGGTCTCAAGCCTTAGTCGAATGCCTTGGCAGTTTGGTATTTTCGAAATTTCTTTACGGATGTGCTTGATAGCCGCGTCTGACATCGTAATGTTTACATCGGGTGTAAATTGTTCGGTACTCATTCTCATTCCTCAACTCAACGTCTATATGCGAGTGTCCTTACCTAGATGGTTTCAGGTAAACAGACGCTGGATTTTTTGCAGACATTCAAATAGTTTTTCTACTTCAGATTGGGTGTTGTAGAAGGCAAACGATGCTCTTGCGGTACCTGGCAAACCATAAAAATCCATGAGTGGCATGGCGCAGTGGTGGCCGGTGCGGATAGCGATACCTTGCTGGTCTAACAGTGTGCCTATATCGCTTGGGTGAAGCCCATCGATCATAAACGACATAACCGGTACTTTACTTGCTGCCGTTCCGATAATACGCATACCAGGTACGTCACTGACCATTGAGTTGGCGTAATTCAATAGATTGTTTTCATGCAGTTCTATTGATTGGCGATCGAAGACCGTGAAGTAGTCTATCGCTTTCGCCAGACCAATTGCTTCACTAATCGGTGGTGTTCCTGCCTCGAACTTGTAAGGTAACTCGTTATAAGTGGTTTTTTCGAACGTTACACGTTCAATCATTTCGCCGCCCCCCTGATAAGGAGGCAGTGCGTTTAGCCTATCTTCTTTACCGTAGAGTACGCCAATCCCGGTAGGGCCGAACAGTTTATGAGAAGAGAACACAAAATAATCACAGTCTAACGCTTGAACATCCACCAGAAAGTGAGGTACTGCCTGTGCGCCGTCTATTAATGTGATCGCACCGGCTGCCTTGGCTTTGTCTATGATCTCTTTTACCGGGTTAATGGTGCCGAGTACGTTTGATACCTGTGTGACCGCCACGATCTTAGTTCGCTCGGTCAGTAGCTTATCAAATGCGCCTTCTTGCAGCTCTCCCGCTTCATTGATCTCTATAACTTTTAATATTGCACCGGTTCGCTCTGCCAGCATTTGCCAAGGGACGATATTGGCATGGTGCTCCATTCGGCTGACAATAATTTCATCATCTGCTTTAAGTGACGCAGTGAGGCCGCTTGCCACCAAGTTGATTGCCTCAGTGGTGCCGCCTGTCCAGATAATTTCTTTGGTACTGGCCGCATTGATAAACCGACGAACAGTCTCACGAGCACCTTCAAAGGCAGCTGTTGCTCTATCTCCTAATGTATGAGCGCCACGGTGAACGTTGGAATTGTCATGGCAGTAGTAATCGCTGATAGACTGAATGACCGTATCAGGCTTTTGGGCGCTGGCGGCGTTATCTAAGTAGATAAGGGGCTTGCCATTAACATTCTGATCCAGAATAGGAAAAGACTTCCGTACCGCTTTAATGTCGAAAGTCATTTTGCTATCGTTATTACTCTCTACTGCCTGCTGATTCATATCTGCTTAGACCTCTTTAAACGCGCTTTGTATCAAACTTTCGAGGCGCTTCTCGATTTTTTCTCTGATGATGTCGTTTGGAATCTTCTGTACCAGCTCATTAACAAAACCTAGTGTGAGCATGGTCGCTGCGTTATCAGGTGAAATGCCACGAGTGACCAGATAGTACAGCTCTTCTTCGTCCAGTTGCCCGATGGTCGTGCCATGAGCACATTTAACATCATCTGCATAAATTTCAAGTTCAGGTTTGGTGTCGATTTCTGCGCTTGAAGAAAGAAGAAGGTTCTTGTTGCTCATTGCCCCCGATGTTTTTTGAGCATCACGGTGAATCATAATTCGACCGTTAAATACGATATGGGACTGATCCCCTGCAATGCAACGGTAATTCTCTTCACTTTGACAGTGAGCTGAAACATGCTCAATTTCGGTGTGATTATCGTAGTGCTGCTTTTCTAGGGTGACGCAAACACCATCAAGCGAGCATTCTGCGCCAGGTTCTACAAGCTTAACTTTAAGGTCATGTCTTCTAAGGGTTCCGCCCAACCCGATGCAATAGCTTTTAAAGCGACTATTTCGGTGCTGGGTTACACTAGTAATACCGACGTGAGAAATCTGCTGTTGCTCGGTATTGAGTCGAATATAGCGTATCTCACTTTGTTCTTTCAGGTTAATGTCGGTAACGCTAGTGGTTAGCAGTTCAGTTTGGGTTTGGCCACTAAACTCTTCAATCAGCGTTGCTTCTGCGCCTTGCTCGGCTACCAAAAATACGCGAGCGGCAGATGTTCCTTCGCCTTCTGAATGAAACTGTACCTGTATAGGCTTATCTACCTTGATATTTTTAGGAACGGAGATATAAACTCCATCAGATAAGTACGCTGCATTTATGGCGGTAAACGGGAATTGAGCAGGCGGTGTTGCAGGTGCACTGTCAGCTGAAGGCATTGCAGTTGATAACACCTGTTCAGCTTTTTCGTTTGAAAGTGCTGAAAAGGGTTTAATCGTTAATTCAGCGTTTTCCGGCAATCTTGATCTATCGGCTGCAAAGTGTCCATTTACAAATACTACCAAGTAGCCATCAAGATCAACGAAATCGTTATTGAGTGTTGATTTGGTTGCTGTGGTTAAAGGCTTAGCGATGGCGTCTGACATTTTTAGGTGTCGGCTTGAATAACGCCAGTCTTCAGTTTTTCGAGTCGGCAGTAGGCACTGCTCAAGCTGGTGTAGCTGACTCTCTCGAAATGCTACCAGCCAAGGTGCCGATATGCGGGCTTCGTCATGATTTAATGCTTTTGACGCATCAACAAAAACGTTTGGGAAACTGAGTGTTGCACTCATTCAATGACTCCTGAAATTCTAAACACGGCTTGGCTATAGTGGTTAACGTTGAGTTATGTGGGTTAACGTTGGGTATCAGTCGTTTTTACTCTTCGTCGATACCGAGCCAGCCGTAGCCTTTCTCTTCCAGTTCTAGCGCTAACTCTTTACCGCCAGATTTAATGATTTTTCCTTTTGCTAATACATGAACATAGTCAGGTACGATATAGTCTAGTAGTCGCTGGTAATGGGTGACCATAATGACAGAGCGCTCTGGTGAGCGGAGTGCATTAACGCCGTCTGCCACCACTTTAAGTGCGTCAATATCGAGGCCGGAATCAGTTTCATCCAATATCGCTAACTTTGGCTCAAGCATTAGCATCTGCATAATTTCATTACGCTTTTTCTCGCCGCCTGAGAACCCTTCATTAACACCACGTTTTAAAAACGCAGGGTCTAAGTTAACCTGTTTAATCTTTTCTTTAGCGCGCTTCATAAACGATACAGCGTCAATCTCTTCTTCGCCGCGGTATTCTCGAATGCTATTGATAGCGGTTCTGAGAAACTGCAAATTACTAACACCAGGAATTTCAACCGGATACTGAAACGCTAGGAATATGCCTTCACGAGCACGTTGTTCGGTTGGCATTTCAATGAGTGATTTTCCGTCAAGAGTGGCTTCGCCACCGGTAATGTCATAGGCTTCATTGCCTGCCAGCACTTGAGATAGGGTGCTTTTTCCTGATCCGTTAGGCCCCATAATGGCGTGAACTTCTCCAGGACGTACGACCAAGTCGATGCCTTTGAGTATCTGGGTTCCTTCGACTGATGCTTGTAGGTTGCTAATTTTTAACATTACTATCTCTCTCAAACACTGAATCGTTGTTCATATTGTTGATGAACAGCTGTATAAATATTTTGTTGGAATGCGTTTAACCGTTATTAGCCGACTGATCCTTCGAGGCTGACTTCTAGCAATTTAGTGGCTTCTACGGCAAATTCCATCGGCAATTCTTTAAAGACCTCTTTACAGAAACCGTTAACGATCATTGATACCGCTCGTTCCGCATCCATACCGCGTTGTTGGCACAGAAATAGTTGATCATCGCTTACCTTAGAGGTGGTTGCCTCATGCTCGATGATGGCGCTTTTGTTTTTGCTTTCTATATAAGGGAACGTATGAGCCCCGCACTTGTCGCCAATCAACAGTGAGTCGCACTGAGTGTAGTTTCGAGCGTTGTCTGCATTGGGACCAAACTTGACTAGTCCGCGGTAGCTGCTATCACTTTTACCTGCTGAAATGCCTTTAGCGATGATGGTACTCTTGGTATTTTTACCCAAGTGAATCATCTTAGTGCCGGTGTCAGCTTGCTGGAAATTATTAGTAAGCGCAACGGAGTAAAACTCTCCGACGCTATTGTCGCCACGCAATATGCAACTAGGGTACTTCCAGGTAATAGCAGACCCTGTTTCAACCTGTGTCCACGATACTTTAGAGTTTTTACCAATGCAGGTTGCACGCTTGGTTACGAAGTTGTAGATACCGCCTTTACCTTCGTCATCACCGGGGTACCAGTTTTGCACCGTGGAATATTTGATTTCGGAATCATCAAGCAGTACCAGTTCAACGACCGCTGCGTGTAGCTGGTTTTCATCCCGCATGGGGGCAGTACAGCCTTCTAGATAACTCACATGGCTGCCTTCGTCTGCAATAATGAGTGTGCGTTCGAATTGGCCTGTATTAGCTTCGTTAATTCGGAAATACGTTGAAAGTTCCAATGGACAGCGAACGCCCTTGGGGATATAGACAAATGACCCGTCACTGAATACAGCAGAGTTCAATGCTGAATAAAAATTGTCTCGCTGGGGAACAACAGTGCCTAGGTATTTTTTAACGAGTTCGGGGTATTCTTGAATCGCTTCAGAAATCGGACAAAAAATAACGCCTGCTTTAGCCAGTTGATCTTTAAATGTAGTGGCGACTGAGACACTATCAAAAACCACATCAACCGCAACACCTGCTAAACGAGCACGTTCGTGTAGTGGGATACCAAGTTTTTCATACGTGCGTAGTAACTCAGGGTCAACTTCGTCTAGACTTTTTGGCGCATTCTCTTGAGACTTTGGCGCAGAGTAGTAGGATATATCTTCAAAATCGATAGGTGGGAACGAGACATGTGCCCACTCTGGCGTTGGCATTTCGGCCCATGCTCGATACGCTTTGAGGCGCCACTCAAGCATCCATTCTGGTTCATTTTTACGGGCAGAAATCTTGCGTACGGTCTCTTCATTAAGGCCAGGGGCGAAAGTATCTGATTCGATATCGGTTACAAAGCCATGTTTGTATTCATTTTTGATGAGTTCGTTAACCGATTTATCGGAGTCTGACATGATTTAATTCTCCGCATTCTCTCATTAATGCTTGGTATGCGTTAATTAACAACATTGCCTAACAGGGTTTAGTTGTCAGTGATGTTGTCGAGGTGATATCGCATTGATCGTTATCTATTGGAGGTATTTTACAATAACCGAGTAAAATAGTCAGGTATTATTTTTATGGCGATCAAAAGAGCGCAAATTTTAATCTTTTTTGAGCTAAAGTTGAACTGTTAGTTAGTTCTGACACGTATTAATTTTAACTTATGACAGTTGAGGGTGGTTTCTCGACAGGCATTAATAGCAGCTGCCTCTCGGACATGGTTTGGTATAGATCGAGCATCCAAAAAAATAGGTTTGAGACTTTACGTAAAAAGTATTGATGCTTCACTTTAAAGCTCAGCGACCGAAGCGCCACCTTAGTCGTCAAACAGGGCATCTATATCTGTGTTATAGGTAACGTCTACCAGCTTCCAGTCATTTTTTGGTTGGTAATAATTGACTTCCCAAACAATGGCGGCATTTTCAAACTTAAGCAGGTACTTCTGTTTAAAAAAGTGTTCTTTGATGCTATCTGTGGTGATTAAATCATAAGAGATGGGCTCACCCAGTTGCTCTCTTACTTTTACCATAAATGAAGAGACGTCTGAGGCTTGCTGGTTTAGCCGCTCTACATCACCCCCGACAGTAGATATCAGATCTTTATAGGCCAACTCAGTATTGCCTTTCAATAATAGGGACATAAAGTGATCCCCCGCCTTTGATAGTGTCCCTTTTGTGTCGGTTGTTGACTCTGCTGTGTTATTAGCGAGTGCTATGGATGAGTACGAGAATATCATGCTAAATAGAGCGACAATAAACCAGCGCATATTGTTATATCCTTTGCAGTGCTTAAGTAAAAAATGTATTTCCGAAAACTTGCAACATCATACCTTAAGGTCCATCTTTAGAGTAGTCGTGGCCAGAGTGGCTTTTTGATGGCGCTTTTTCTTCGATGTTCGATTCTGTTTACACGTGAGGTGTGAGTATGAGTAATTTTGAAAAAGAACACCCGCTGATGAATGAAGTGACACGCACTATTAACCAACTATGCACCAATAAAAAAGAAGAAGAGATGCTTCAGGCGCTACTGAAGCACCAAGGGGCTTCTAAGAAGTCGTTAGGGGTAAAGAACACTAATGCTGATGTAGGTTGACGTAATTCTGTCAATACAGTTATGGGGAAGTAAGTCATTTATGGAATACACAATATTAAAATCTCTTGGTGTAAAAGAGTTAGATTACGTTGAGCGTTACTCGGTTCGAACGGAGGGTAACAGTGATGTGCTAAAAATCTATTATGAGAAGAAAAAAGGTCAACTATTCCATAGAAGTGAAAAATTTAAATTTTCACGATCATCCCGTGGTGTTCGGTCTTCGTCATCTGACCCAAATGCTTATAATGAAATAAGTGAAGTGTCGCCAATGCTGACTAAGGTGATGGCGGAACTTGATGACATTGTTGATCATGAGCATCAGGAACAGGATGCGAAGAACAAAATCCTTAATGACTTAAGGCATTTAGAAAAGGTTGTTCAGCATAAAATTCAGGAAATAGAAGCGCAGCTAGATAGACTCTAGTGTTGGAAGGTCGTGTCACTTATTCTGTGCTAGCTGTCGCCTTCTTTTATTAATGACGAGTCATTAAGTGGTGGGCAATGGTAGTCGTCCACCACTTTGTCGCCGCCTTCTTTGTTACCAATAACGCTCTCCAAGTGAATATCAAACCCCCATAGCCGGTGTATATGTTTGAGTACATCGGCAGTGTCTGCTTCCATGGGGACTCGATTTACCGGAATATGCCTCAGTGTCAGGGATCGATCACCCCTGATATCGACATTCCATACCTGTATATTCGGCTCGTTATAGCTTAGGTTGTATTGCCTCGCCAGCTGCTCTCTTACAAGCTGATAGCCACTCTCATCATGTATAGCCTTTACGTGGTATTCGTTTTCCATGTCGTCATCCATAATGGAAAACAGTTTGAGGTCACGAATGACTTTAGGCGACAGGAATTGAAGAATAAAGCTCTCATCTTTAAAATTTTCCATGGCAAAGTGAAGGGTGGTTAACCAGTCGCTCCCCGCAATGTCTGGGAACCATTGTTTATCTTCATCAGTGGGCGCTTCACAGATTCGACGAATATCCTGATACATGGCAAACCCAAGTGTATAGGGGTTTATACCACTATACCAAGGGCTGTCAAAGGGTGGTTGATAGGTGACGGCGGTATGCGATTGTAAAAACTCGATCATAAATCCATCGGTGACCAATCCTTTGTCATATAGACGGTTAAGGATTGTATAATGCCAAAATGTGGCCCAGCCTTCGTTCATCACTTGAGTTTGCCGCTGAGGATAGAAATACTGCGCTATCTTGCGAACAATTCTGACGATCTCTCGTTGCCATGGCTCTAATAAAGGCGCGTTCTTTTCGATGAAATATAGTAGGTTTTCTTGCGGCTCTTTGGGGAACCGTTGTTGTTTACCAGATTTCTCTTTCCCCGGTTTGGTTGGGAGTGTAAGCCATAATTCGTTGACTTGTTGTTGCAGGTACTCTTCGCGTTCTTGCTGCCGGTTTTTTTCCTCTTCAGCCGAGATAGGAGGAGGGCGCTTATAACGATCAACGCCATGGTTCATAATGGCATGACAAGAGTCCAGAAACTTCTCAACCGTCTCAAGCCCATGACGCTCTTCACATTTGGATATATAGTTACGCGCAAACAACAGGTAGTCGATGATAGCACTAGCATCCGTCCAGGTTTTGAATAGATAGTTACCTTTAAAAAAAGAGTTGTGACCGTAGGCTGCATGAGCGATCACCAAGGCTTGCATCGTAATGGTATTCTCTTCCATCAGGTAGGCAATGCAAGGGTCAGAATTGATCACGATTTCATAAGCCAACCCCATTTGACCTCGCTGATAGCGTTTGGACGTATTCAAGAACTGCTTACCAAAAGACCAGTGATGGTAACCAACAGGCATACCAACAGACGAGTAAGCATCCATCATCTGCTCAGCGCTAATCACCTCAATCTGATTGGGGTAGGTATCGAGCTTAAACTCCTTCGCGACTTTGGCGATTTCTTCGTCATACTGCTCTATTAGCTCAAATGTCCACTCTGACCCTGTTGAAATTGGTTTTTGGCTCATACACACTCCCACTTAATCAAATCATTGGTTAAGTATAGCTCATGATTTTTTAGATAATTGAGGCTGCTAATGATTAGAGTAAATAGTTCTGTATTGGGGGTTTGTAAGCGCTCAATAAACCCCACCTAACATCCGCGAAGTGAATCAAATACGCTCAAGCCTCATTCATTATGAGGCAAAATCATGAGCAACGCAGCACTCACAGAAAAACAAGCCTACTGGCTCAACCATATACAGCTGTGCGAACAGAAGAACCTAACTGCTCCCGTTTACTGTGATCAACATGACTTAAAAGTATCACAGTTTTACAGCTATAAACATGAACTTCGCCGCAAAGGTTTTCTGCAAACGGAATCTACAACGGCCTTTGCAAAAGCCATCGTTGCACCGCCACAAAAATCGGTGGCGGCAAGGCCACACTCTTTCTCTTTGTCCGTTGTTTGGGGTAAGTTTCGATTCCAAATGACGACGGGTGGCTCGTTGTCATGATGAGGCCTGATGACTTATCGACTACCGTTTACTTGCACAAAGACCCAGTGGACTTTAGAAAGTCGATTAACGGCTTGGCCATCTTAGTCGAGGCGGAGATGGATCTGAATCCATTTGAGAAAGCGCTATTTGCCTTCTGTAACCATAGAAAAAGGTGTCAGATCTATTTTTTGAAACCAGAGAATAGTTCTGAGACTTTTTGATTAAAAATAAATAGAGAAAAGTGTTTATGAAAAGTAAATCGAATACCATTTTTAAACAAATGCGGCTGCTATCAGTGACTTTAAGCCTATTTCTTCTCAATGGGTGCACCTCATGGTTTTATACCCCCGGTATGAGTGAACTTGAAAAACTGTGTGAAAAAGATGCTGGTATGAAAATATATGAAACTGTCGAAGTTGAAGGCTATTTCAATGGTTATCTTGATTATTGTTATGCCTGTTGGAATGAAGTTATTAGGAATGGATTTACTTACATAGAATTTGAAAACAAAGCCCCTGAAAGTTATCACGCTATTACTGAAACAGGCTATTGGCGGTTAGAGAAAGTGGCTAGGAATAGTGGCAGGTGTCACCTAGGTATTGATAAAAAGCTAGAAAAAAAGCGTGCAAGCACTCCTTTTCTAAAAAACTTTTGCATTGCCGCAGAAAAGGTTGATAAACCGAAGAGTCGTTATGCTATAGCCGGTGAAAGAAAAGAATGGATTGTTAGTGATTACCATCGATCAACAATTACCAGGTTAAATACGCGAATATGGGAAATTGATACGGATAAAGCCTTAGGAACATGGATCAGTTATTTACTGAACCCGTGGCCGCAAGGATTTGATTATGGAAAAGTGTATGACTGTGTAGATATTGGTGCAATAAAAAGAGAACAACCACTTATTCAGCAAACATTAAAACTACAAGATAAATAGGGATATTAATCATGACTGCAAATACGGAAGAAATTTATCAAAATGGTTTATTGGCAGATTCGGCTTATATTGATTTCAATGGATTATATGATACAGCTACAAGAAAAAGGTGTCAGATCTATTCAAGAAAAAGGTGTCAGATCTATTTTTTGAAACCAGAGAATAGTTCTGAGACTTTTTGATTAAAAATAAATAGAGAAAAGGGAAATGAAATCTAAAGATGTAAAACAGGGCTGCCTGGGAATGAAACGAAAAATAGATCTGACACCTTTTTTGTTTTTTGCTTGATCAGGGTACATGCTCTATGTTTTTTATATTAGTGGCACAGCAGCGAGTGGGAAATCGGCCAGACAGAATAGAGCCTAGAGCGTTAAAACGTAGGGCAAAGCCTTACCCTTTATTGAAGAAACATCGAAATTTAGCAAGATCGGAAGTGCGAGAAAATGGGCACCCTTAGAGGCTTAAGTAAGTGCCATTCAGATCTGACACCTTTTTTGTTGAAGCAACGGCAACGCCGGTATAGAGAGTTTGTTGAAGCAAGTGGAATTGGGTCAAATAACGACAAAATAAGATTGGCGTTAGATAGATGCCAGTTAACAGATTCTAGTTGTTTTGTAGATGAAATCGAGAAAAGAATGGGGTTAAGAGTGGAATCACGAGGACAGGGTAGGCCAAAGAAGGAGGTTGTTTATGGAAAATAGATCTGACACCTTTTTTGGTTTTGTAGATGAGATAGAGAGAAGGGTGGGATTAAGAGTGGAAACTAGAGGGCAAGGTAGGCCAAAGAAGGAGGTTGTTTATGGAAAATAGATCTGACACCTTTTATGCAGATTGATCCTGCAGATATTGACTTGCTGGTTGAAGTCATGGCGTCGTTTGGTGCACCTACAGGGGGTGAGATAACACTCTCTGCCGAGCAACGAGAGCAAGCCAACACATCAATTGCTGCAGCATGGCAGACGGTTTAAGGTGGTGTAATTAGGGAAGGGGTCGAGAGGCCCCTTTTATGTTGCTAGGTTAGTCTTTATAACAATACAGCTGTGCTATTACGCTTGCTTCCTCTGAAACAAATCACGAAAAACCGGATAAATATCACCTGCGTCAACAATTTGCTGCATGGCGAAGCTATCTTGAAACTGGGCGCTGAGCTTTTCGTATTCGTGCCATAGCATTTGGTGTTCGTGGGGGGTTATTTCAATATAGGAATAATATTGCACCATCGGCAGTATTTTCTCATTGAGCAGTTTTCCGCATATAGGAGAGTCGTCATTCCAGTTGTCGCCATCTGATGCTTGTGCAGCGTAGATATTCCAGTTGCTAGCGGGGTAGCGTTTTTCCATTACTTCGTTCATGAGTTTTAGGGCGCTGGATACAATCGTGCCGCCGGTTTCTCGGGAGTAAAAGAACTCTTCTTCATCCACTTCTTTAGCGCTGGTGTGATGGCGTATAAACACTACATCAATTTTTTGGTAATTGCGTCTTAAGAACATATATAACAAGATGAAAAAACGTTTGGCAATATCTTTATGGGTTTGGCTCATTGACCCTGAAACGTCCATCAAACAAAACATGACGGCGCTAGTGGTCGGGACTGGCTGTTTAATGTGCTGGTTAAACTTGAGGTCAAACTCATCGATCCACGGGATCTTTTTGACGCGGTCTTTTAGTTTCTGAATGTCTTCTTTAAGGCTTTTAATGAGGTCTTGATTACTAAATGCTGGGTCTTTGATATCCGGGGCGGTTTCGAGTTCTTTTAACTGCGCCTCTAGCTTTCGTATGGCTTCACGGGACTTTCCGGTCAGGGCGATACGGCGAGCATAGGCGCCCCTTAGTGAACGAACAATATTGATTTTGGCGGGCACACCTTTGCTTGAGTAGCCTGCTCGCACGTATTTATAGGAGGTGGTGTCTTTAAGCTGTTTTTTGATCAGGTTGGGAAGTTCGAGGTCTTCAAACATGAAGTCCAGAAATTCTTCTTGAGAGATATTGAAAACAAACTCATCCATGCCTTCGCCAGAATCACTGGCATCGCCGGTCCCGCTTCCTCCGCTGGAGCCTGATGGTGGCCTTGGTAAGGTATCGCCTGCGATAAACTCTTTATTGCCTGGGTGAATCGCTTCTCGTTTGCCCCCTTGGCCATGTCGGAATACAGGTTCTGCAATATCTTTAGCAGGAATACTAACGCTTTCGCCTCGTTCTATATCGGTTATGCTGCGCTTATCAATGGCATCTGAAACGGCTTTCTTAATGTGGTGACGATAGCGTTTCAGAAAACGTTCGCGGTTGACTGCGCTTTTATTTTTACCGTTCAGACGACGGTCTATAACATGGGTCATTCCCATAGGCCCTCTCCAAGCGTTGTATTACTGTGACTTACGCACTCTGAGGTACCACTCAGCCAAGAGTCGCACTTGCTTCTCTGTGTAGCCTCTGTCTATCATCCTGTCGACAAATTCCTCATGTTTGGTTTTGTCTTCGTTAGAGGCTTTAGCATTGAAGGATATAACCGGTAGTAGATCTTCAGTATTGGAGAACATTTTTTTCTCGATAACCGTTCTTAGTTTTTCATAACTTAGCCATGACGGATTGTTGCCTGAATTGTTGGCTCTTGCCCGAAGGACAAAGTTGACAATTTCGTTTCTGAAATCTTTGGGGTTGCTGATGCCTGCGGGTTTTTCAATTTTTTCCAATTCTTCGTTGATGGATGCACGGTTGAGAATTTCGCCGGTTTCTGGGTCTCGGTATTCCTGATCTTGTATCCAAAAATCTGCATAAGTGACATAGCGGTCGAAGATGTTTTGACCATACTCGGAATACGATTCGAGGTAAGCGGTTTGTATTTCTTTACCGATGAATTCTACGTAGTGAGGGGCGAGGTATTCTTTGATATAGCGTAGATAGCGCTCTGCGACCTCGGACGGAAACTGCTCTTGTTCGATCTGTTTTTCGAGTACATATAAAAGGTGGACTGGGTTGGCGGCTATTTCGGTGGTATCAAAATTAAACACTTTAGACAGTATTTTAAATGCAAAACGGGTTGATAACCCTTCCATGCCTTCGTTAACGCCCGCAGAATCTTTGTACTCCTGTATGGACTTGGCCTTGGGGTCTGTGTCTTTAATGTTTTGACCGTCATAGACCTTCATCTTTGAGAACACACTGGAGTTTTCGGGTTCGTTGAGCCTAGAAAGCACCGAGAACTGACCCAGCATTGCCAAGGTGTCGGGTGCGCAATGGGCATTTGATAATGAGCTGTTTTTGAGTAGCTTGTCGTATATTTTAATCTCTTCAGTGACGCGCAAACAGTAAGGGACTTTAACGATATAGATGCGATCTAGAAATGCTTCGTTGTTTTTGTTGTTGCGAAATGACTGCCATTCCGACTCATTGGAGTGTGCCAGAATGATGCCTTCAAATGGCACTGAACTCATACCTTCTGTGGTATTGTAATTACCTTCCTGAGTAGCCGTTAACAGTGGGTGGAGTACCTTGATAGGGGCTTTAAACATCTCCACAAATTCCATTAAGCCTTGATTCGCGCGGCATAGGCCGCCACTAAAACTATAGGCATCCGGGTCGTCTTGTGGGTACTCTTCTAGCATTCGAATATTCACTTTACCCACTAATGACGATATATCTTGATTGTTTTCATCACCTGGCTCGGTTTTGGATATGGCAACTTGGTCTAAAATGGATGGCCAGAGCTTAACGACTCGGAACTGGCTAATATCACCATTAAATTCATGCAGACGTTTCACTGCCCAAGGCGACATAATCGAGCTGAGATAGCGGCGGGGGATACCGTACTCGTCTTCTAGAATCGCGCCATCTTCATCAGCATCAAACAGTGCCAGGGGCGACTCTTGCACTGGGGAGCCTTTAATCGCGTAGAACGGCACCTTTTGCATAAGTTGTTTTAGTTTTTCGGCTAGTGAGGACTTACCACCCCCGACAGGGCCCAGCAGGTAAATAATCTGCTTCTTCTCTTCCAATCCTTGAGCGGCATGCTTGAAGAATGAGACCATTTGTTCGACACACTCTTCCATACCAAAAAAGTCGTCGAACTCCTGGTAGCGTTTGATTATCTTATTGGAAAAAATTCGACTGAGACGGGGGTCTTTAGATGTGTCGATGAACTCAGGCTCACCGATGGCTAACAGGATACGCTCTGCGGCAGTGGCATAAGCAGAAGGGTCATCCTTGCAGATTTTTAAGTACTCTTCGAGCGTATACTCTTCATGCTTCGTCGATTCATATCGCGACTGGAAGTGATTAAATATACTCATATAGCCCCCTGGAATGTGTTCCAAATTTACACGATGCTTGCCTCAGTACGGTTGTGCTGTATATAAATTATTTACCGCAAATACTCATCACATTAAGATGTTTTGTATAGCATTGGCACGAGAGTATTTACTCAAACCTGAACGGTCACTTACTGCTATAAGGTTAGTCGATATTTTTAATATTGGACAGAAATGGTAATGTTTAGTTTGGGTTCTATGTAGAAACTCCAGCCAGTTAAATAGAAGAGGGGTGTTAAGTGAATGCAGTTATTTTAGATGCAGCGAGCTTGGGGGATGATGTTTCGCTCGAATGTTTGGGGGTTCATGTAGAGGTCATTACGCACTACGCCGGAACGCAACCGCATCAAGTCTCTGAGCGTATTCAGGGGCATGAGGTTGTTATCGTAAATAAGGTTTTATTGGGTGAGGCCGAGTTGCAGCATGCACCTGACTTGAAATTAATCGCCGTAATAGCCACGGGAACCAATAATGTTGATTTAGATGCGGCAAAAAAACGGGGTATAAGGGTCGTTAATGTAACTGGCTATGGCAGAGCAACAGTGGTGCAGCACACGTTTTCGTTAATTCTTGCACTATCAAATAACCTCCTTAACTATGTTGCTGATGTAAAATCAGGATTATGGGCAAAAAGTGAAACTTTTTGTTTAATGGATCATCCGATACGGGAGCTGGAGGGTAAGACGTTAGGGGTTATTGGTTATGGGGAGCTAGGAGAAGGCGTTGTAAAAATGGGACAGGCATTTGGTATGAATATCCTGGTGGGTACTCGCAAGGGAGCAAAAGTGAATGCTGTTGACGGTTTTGACCGGGTGCCGATTGATGAATTGCTGCGTGCGTCTGATGTGGTCTCCTTACATTGTTTACTTAGTGAAGGTACTAAAGACTTGATAGGCGCTCGGGAGTTAGCATTAATGAAACCTGATGCCATCATAGTGAATACGTCACGAGGGGGGTTAATTGATGAAAAGGCTCTGGCCTGTGCGCTTAGGCAGCAGGTGATTGCAGGGGCTGCTACTGATGTATTGAGTGTTGAGCCTCCTGTAGAAGGGAACCCATTGTTAGCAGGTGATATCCCTAATCTGATTGTGACCCCTCACTGCGCATGGGCGAGCAAAGAGGCACGACAAAGGTTGGTGAACATTACAGCAGACAATATTCAGCGGTTTGTGAATGACTCGTTAGCGCGTTATGTTGTTTGATTAGTAAGGAGTCAATATGTGGATTCAAAAAGAGTTATCGCTTAGTCAAAAGAGCAGAGGGTTTCACTTAGTAACCGATGAAATTCTCGCTCAACTACCTGAGATACAGTCGCTATCTGTCGGTCTTTTGCATTTATTTATTCAGCATACGTCTGCGTCTATTGCCATTTGTGAAAATGCCGACCCCACGGTAAGAAGTGACATGGAGGCCCACTTTAACCATTTTGTACCTGAGAGAGCACCTTACTATCAACATATCCTAGAAGGCAGTGATGATATGCCTGCACATATCAAATCGGTTACGGTTGGAACTGACCTAGCGATACCCATCGGGGGTGGTGTGTTGAAACTAGGCGTATGGCAAGGAATATATTTGGGAGAGCACCGTAACTATGGCGGCAGAAGGCATATTGTGGCAACTATTCAGGGCCAATCAGGCTCAGCCTAACCCTAAGATCGTTTAATGCTTGTTTTTTAATGTAATTCTTTGCAAAAAGAACATTTGATTTCTATGCTATAGAGACGGCTATCTACAGGTAATTATTGGATGAATCCCCCACTATATTCGTCATTATTGGCAAAATTTTTGTTAGCAGCAGCACTCCCGCTGTTGTTGCTTTTAGTGTTTGCGAATGTGGTTTATGTTTATTTAAAAACCGATGAACTGCGCGCACGGCATTTAGATAGCGTGAGCAGTGAAGTCCAGTTACTGGCAACTCAGCTGTCGATCCCCGTCTGGCAGTTTGATAAAGAAACGGTCGTGTCGCTGGTCAAAACATTGGGAGACTCAAATTACATTGTCTGTGCAAAGCTTGAAGAATATGAAAGTTACAGTGATGTGGTTCGACAGCTACATCAAGTAGGTGAGTGTTCGGTTGAAGGGGGTAAAACGATATCGACAATTGAAACAGTTAGTGCAGAAGTCACCTATGATTATGATGGTGAGTTGATCAAAACGGGGCTGCTTGAGGTTAACCTCGATTTGAGTCAGGTAGGTGACTCGTTAGTCGTATCACTCCTCAGCGAGCTAATATTGTTTGTTCTTTACGTTGTTATTTTTCTGGTTGGCTTTACGGTTGCATTGAAGGCAACAGTGCTTAAGCCACTGAAAATGGTCCATGATTCAGTTTTGTCATACCAAAATACGGGTAATAGAGAGTTGGTAGAATGGAAGTCCAAAGATGAATTGGGCACGCTGATTGAAGAGTACAACAAGAACTTAGTTGGCATGGATAAAGCCGAACAAGCGCTAAAAGATAAAAATGTCGTCTTGGAAGAGGCAAAAAAGGAAGCTGAAGAAGCCCGTGATATCGCTGAGCAAACGGCCAGCGCCAAGAGCGAATTTCTTGCTAATATGAGCCACGAAATAAGAACGCCGATGAATGCTATTCAAGGCTTGTCTGAAATGCTTAGTCGCACTCGGTTAAGCGTAAAGCAGGGAGGATATCTGAATCGAATCAGGAACTCTGCAGATATACTACTCGCGATCATTAATGATATTTTGGACTTTTCTAAAATTGAAGCCGGTAAACTGGAACTAGAGAATGTCGAGTTTTCATTGGCTGAAACCATTGAAAAAGTATCGGATGTCGAATCATTTGTTGCGGATAATAAAGGCATTGAAATGGTGGTTAGGGTCTCTCAGGATATCCCGGATAGACTGAAGGGGGACGCGATGAGGCTTAGTCAGGTTTTGATTAACTTGATTAGTAATGCCATTAAGTTTACGGAAAGCGGCGAGGTTGTTGTTGCGATAGAACTGGAGAGACGAACGGCTGACCATATTGTAATTAGAGGCACCATTACCGATACCGGTGTCGGTATTGCTGATGACGCATTACTTTCGTTATTTGATTCGTTTACTCAAGCAGATGGTTCGACCACCCGAGAATTTGGGGGGACAGGGTTAGGCTTGACGATCTGTAAACGCCTGGTTGAATTGATGGGAGGAGGGATTGAGGTAAAAAGTAAGTTGGGCAGAGGCAGTGAGTTTGCATTTACTGCCGAGTATTCAATAATGCCAGATGGCCTGCAGATAGAAAACCCGCTGGATCTCTTCGAAGGCAATACGCCTAACGTAATGATTGTTGGGGATAGCCGTTCTTGTGACGAGCTGTTTGCTATTCTTAGTAAAATGAATATAGATATTCAGCGCATTGAGTCGGGAGATGCCGTACTTAGTTTCCTAACATCCCTTAGTAAAGAGCAGGAAAGTTATCATTCAGGGGTAAAGGCCCAAGCTCCCGTTGTTATCTACATTGATGTTAGTAATGTTAGGGTGAGCTTTTCGGAGGTAGCCGAAAAAATAGCCCTGCTGAAGCAGCCTTCGGAGTACAAGCTGGTACCGATACTTTCAGTCAGCCAGCGGGATAAAATTGAGTCTGAAGATGAGGATATAAAAATTCCGGCTGTTCTGACCAAGCCTATATTGCAGCGCAGAGTGTTTAGCTCTCTCAGAGATGCAGTATTGTTACCGCGAGACGAAAGTGGGGAGGCAGCACTGCTTTTTACCGCTGAAACTAGCCTCAAGGGCGCTAAGATTTTGGTAGTAGAGGATAATCAGGTGAACCAGTTAGTTGCTCGTGAAATGCTGGAGTCTGTGGGGGTTGTTGTACGAGTAGCGGATAATGGCAAGCAGGCATTGAATAGATTGGAAGATCAGTTTATTACCTATGATGCGGTTTTAATGGACATACATATGCCCATAATGGATGGCTACTGCGCCACTAAAGCTATTCGTGAGAAATATGGTGACAGTTTGCCGGTTATTGCGCTGACTGCAAATGCCACAACAGACGAGAAAAAACGTTGTTTGGATATTGGTATGAGTGATTTTTTAACTAAACCGATTGATAGTGAAACTTTGTTTAAAGTGCTTTCTTACTGGGTGCGTATTAGTAAAGAAGATGAGAGCTATCGTGAAGTAAACGAAGCTCGTTCAAATGAAAATTCATTAGTTGCAAATGTAGAAAGTAGTGTTGTGAATAGTCATGAAAATGGTGGAGAAGTTACCGTCTCTTCGGGTGCGGTCATATCGATGGATGACCTTGAAATTCGGTTTAAGTCACACCCAACTATTATTCCTCGTATTTTTCAGAGTTTTAAAGAGAGTTTCTGTGACTTTGAATCTGAGTTTATGGATGCTCTGGAGGCATCGGATGATGAAACCTTGTATCGTTTAGCGCACTCACTTAAAGGAAGTGCGTCGAATATATCTGCTGAGAGGTTGCGAGAGTTGTCTGCAGACTTAGAAGAAAAGTTAAAGGACAATAAGCCAATAGAGGCTCTGGAATGGTTTCCCTGGGTTGTTGATCACTTAAGTAAAGTGTTAGCGTTTATTGATGAATATCTAAGAAATGAAGAGGCTAAGTGATCACTTTGCTAGTATTAGTAAGTCGTAGCTGTATTAGTAGTTGGAAATGTAAATGGATTTGAGTGCAAAGGTTGAACGGGTAGAGCAGTGGTTATTCTCCAGTCAAAAAGGGTTGGGTAGAGTAATGCAGTGGGTTCACCGTGTCGCAAGAGTATTATTTGCCGTTATTCGTGACGTGCTGAACGGTAACTTAACGTTGCATGCGATGGGGTTGGTATATACGACGATGTTATCGGTCGTCCCTCTCTTGGCGTTGAGTTTTTCAGTTCTTAAAGCAATGGGAGTACACAACCAATTAACACCGCTTTTATATAGCTTCTTCGAGCCCATGGGGCCGCAGGGCGTTGACATCGCTGATAACGTTTTGAGCTTTGTAGATAATATTAAAGTAGGAGTGCTTGGTTCATTAGGGTTAATTTTATTAATTTATACGGTTATCTCATTGGTTCAGAAGATTGAGAGGTCGTTCAACTATATTTGGCGGGTGCCGCAGTTAAGGTCTATCGGTCAAAGGTTTAGCAATTATCTTAGTGTGATAATGGTGGGGCCGTTATTAATGGCGTCGGCTATTGGCGTTACTGCTACCATTATGAACTCATCTGTTGTACATGAGGCGATGCAAATTGAACCGTTTGGTTTCCTCATCGCAAGTGCTAGTAAATTGATGCCATTCGTTCTTATTATAGCTGCATTTACATTTGTATATCTATTTATGCCTAACACAAAAGTACGTTTTAAAAGTGCGTTGGTAGGCGGCGTTGTAGGAGGCATTACATGGCAGATGACTGGGGTTCTATTTGCATCATTTGTAGTGAGTTCTGCTCAGTATGAGGCGGTCTATTCTGGGTTTGCAGTCGGTATCGTATTATTAATATGGCTCTACATTTGCTGGTTGATACTGCTACTGGGGTCAAGTATTGCCTACTATGATCAAAACTTTAACCGTATATCACGTAGCTACGAACTAAAAGTCTCTGCAGAAGTATCTGAGCGTCTAGCATTGGCTATTATGGAAGAAGTGTCGCGTCGTTATGATCAATCAGAGGAGCCTATCACTCAACTACAGCTTGAAGAGCTGCTGCCTGTGCCGCCCGTGTTGACGAGAGAGGTCTCCGATAAGCTATTAAGGCAATCAATTTTAATTGTCGCAGGAGGGAGTGGTGATGCGCTTGTACCAGGTACTTCACTGGATAAAATTTCGGTGTTATCTGTTCTTAAAGCCGTGCGCTCTGATGAAGAGGGGCTTGTGGATAGGTTAAAACTGAATGTTGGTTTATCTAAATTTCAGAGCTCGGTTGATCATGTGCTAGAAAGTCAGTTTAAAGATATAACGTTACAAAAGCTGGTAAGGCAACAGTCCTAACGTTCAAGCTGCGCCTTGATTACCGCACGCTTACCCAGATAACCGTGCAAGCATGCTGCATCGTTCATGTATCATTGACTCATAAGAGCGAACCGTACCGAACGAAGGCTTTGAGCAATTCGCTTCAGCTACTTCCAGTTTTCGAATGAGGTGGGTTACTTCTTCTAATAACTGCTTTCTTATTTGATTGCGCTTTTTAACTTCATTTCCCAATCGTATTTGACAAAGGTTACTTGTCATTTCACTCTCCTGAATACATCCGCTTGGATCACGTTTTAATAAAAGAAATAAAATATAACAAAAGTTCACATTTCTAATAAAAGTTAAGTACATCAAACAGGATAAGTCAAAAACTTCGTGTGGTTTTTATAAGATCTTTGTATGTGGTTGTATTAAAGTGGTTTTTTACTTTCAGGGGGTGGATCGAAACTAAACTCCAGAGCCAAACACCAGTATCAGTTGAGCCAGGCCCGCTCCAAAGCCAAGGGCTGCACCAATAAGAATTAGTTTCACCTCGTCCTCCTGAAAGCAAGGCCTGAGTAGGTCTTGAAATTCTTCTGAGCTGAGGTTTTCCATCCGTTCCCTCATGAGACTTTCTACAGCTTCAGCCCTATCGTTATTGAATACGGGGTCAGTAAAGGCGTCAGCTGATATTTCGATGGCTTTTTCACCGACATGGTGCTTGAGGTGAGCGAAGCCTTTAGGCCCAAATGCGATTTGAGTTAAGGGTTTTGATAGGCCTGCAGTATCATCAACGATAGGCTTAATATGTTTTTTAATCATGTTTTTGGCTCTATCTGCACTAGACCCGTTTAGGGTAGCATTAATGATATTGCCTATGGTTAGTATTTCGTGAGTAATAATGGAACAGAATGAATGAGCAACCGCCTTTTGCCGTTTAAGGAATAACCCCTGAAACTCAATTCCCATTATTTTTATAGGGTTAACTGGGCGGAAAATAACATTGAGTGCGATCCAGTTGGTTGCGTAGCCCACAATAAGTCCGGCAACGGGTAATATCCACCAGTTCTTGAAAAAGTACCATACGGCCATTTGAATAAGGCCAAAGAATAATCCAAGCCATGCGCCGGAGTTAATGATAAAACGAAACTCCTTGTCGCCGCATTCTAAAAAGATTCGGTTGAGCAATATCTTATCTTCAGCCAGCTGATCTATTACCATACCTTTAATATCTAAAAGTTCTTCGATATTGGTTGCAAGGTCGTCCACTAAATTGTCGACAAGGTCTGGTGCGCTCTTCCTGACTCGGTCATAGACCATTTGGCGCATAGGTGTGGGTAAGTTTTCCCAAAAGGTGGCGTGCTTTTTTAGCATTAGCTCATCGACATACTCTTCAATTCTAGGTTCAACAGTTTTTATTATGTGGGTTGCTAACACTTTTGGGTCAATCTGCTCGAAGACCTCACGGACAGTACCAATTTTAGAAATGGTCGCATCTACGCTAATAGCGGCCATTTTTCGTGCTTTTGACGGAATGATTCCCTGCCACCCCAGTAAAGGAGGAATACCAACAAACTCCAAAGGTAAGAATGTTAACTTTATAGCTAGCCAGTTGGTCGTCCAGCCAATTAGCCCTGCAACAAAGGGGATGCTCACGTACTTCCAAAACTCTGGGTTTTGTAATAGTTCCATCATGTGTTGATCTAGCCTCTTAAGTGCGGGGCGAATGGCTGCGTTCGCACTCAATATCAGAGTTATTAGTCGGTATCCAGCTGACGCTAGATAAGGGGGTTATTTCGAAATCTTAACCGAGATGTTTAAAAGCGAACATTTTTGGCACAAGGGTATTATATCGAGGCAAAATAAATTGAAAAGTCAGACTTATACTATTTGTAACAAAACACGGGGTAGCTCACGTTTTGTGAGCTCTTTAGGGTTACAAATTGCAGCAATATAAAATGATATTCACAATTGACAATGGTTCATAAATTACTTGCGATAAAAAAGTAAAAAAATGTCATATTACATTATTGACATTTATAACCTATTGAATGTAAAGAGTATTGTGTCTTGGGCTATTTTTCGGACAATTTGACACGACCCCAGATAAAACAGGGCTGATAGACTGTTTCCCAAAATGTATTAACAGAGTTATCCACAGAATATGTGGGTAACTCGTTAACTCATTATATTTGTTGAAATTAGGGGCTGTTTTAGGGTTTTTGAGACGCTATTTTGATCAGGTCTTGAGCCTCTTTAGTGGCCGCTAGTTCTTCCTGTGTATTTTCAGTGACACTGTTTTCACTTAGAGCGTATCGTTGAAAAATAGCCTTCCCATCTTCGATTAAAGACAAAATAACCGGAATGACTATCAACACGAGTAAGGTTGCGAATGCGAGCCCAAAAGAGATGCTGACGGCCATTGGGATGAGAAACTGAGCTTGTAGTGATGTTTCAAATAGTAGAGGGGTTAAACCCGCAATCGTGGTCAATGATGTCAACAGCACTGCTCTGAGTCTTAAACAAGCGGCATCAATAACCGCTTGTTTGATTGCTAGTCCTTTTGCTCTTAGCTCTTGGTAGAATGTGACCAAAATAATTGCATCGTTTATAACAATACCTGAAAGGCCGAAAAACCCAAATAGAGAAAGGATTGTAAGGTCGATGTTGAGCAGGGCGTGGCCGAATACTGCTCCGGTTAGGCCAAAGGGAATAGCAACCATAATGGCAAAGGGCCAGGTATACGAGCCAAATACCCATGCGAGTATGAGGAAGATAAGGGCAAATGCGATTAATGCGCCATTTTTCATATCGTTGCCGGTTTCTCGTTGCTCTTCGGCTTTTCCTTTGAGGTCTACTTTAAGCCCATATCGTTCGGCTAAATTTGGGAAGAAATTTGCCTGCATGTCATCCAGAATAATATTGGCGTTGTTAGCGGTTGTGTCCACCTCAGAGGTGACGTGGATGCCCAACTGACCATCGGTGTGTCGGAGCAGTTCTAGCCCTTTACGGCTAGTGAGGTTGACTATATTGCTCAATGGCGCGCTGCTGCCATTGGGGGTGATAATTGGAAACGTTTCAAGGGTCGCATAGCTATCGCGCTCTTCATCAGGCAGTATAACCCTGACCTCGACTTCTTCGTTATCGTCATAGAAGATCTGAATAAGCTGCCCATCGAACGCAGCTCTTAATTGACTGCCCACATTAGATACGGTGATCCCTAATGAATTACCCAAAGGCGTTAGCTCATAAATGAATTGCTGTTTACCATAAGGTAGGTCATCTTGAACGTTATTTACGCCAGCATAACTTCTTAGCTTGTCGCTAACTTCTTCTGCTGCCTTTTTAAGCTCGGCGGGGGCTATGCCAGATAGAAATATGTCGATGTCTTTGCCTGGAGGGCCGCCTTTAGGACTGGTAACACTGAGTTGCTCAATCCCATCGGGTATACTCATCGCGGACTCCCAAGCTGCTACGAACTCGGTATTGGTGACGTCTCGAAGGTCTGGCGACGTTAGTTCTGCGTGAACGGAAGCGTATTGGTCTCCGGAAGAGTAGTTTTTTCCGCCATCAAAGGTGGCTGTATTTATCCTGAGCACGCTATGCATCAGAATATCACTCTCTGTTTTTAGCTTTTCATTGGTGTTCTGAAGCTGCTGTTCCATTTCTAGGCCGAACGCCCGTACTTTTTCAGGAGGCGTTCCTGCAGCAAACTTAACACTGGATATTAGTACTTTATTGTCGGGGGAGGGGAAGAAAGTAAACTGGATTCTACCGCTGACGATTAACGATATGGCCAATGCTAATGCACATACTGCAATTAATACGGTGGTTAGGCGGTGTTCCATCGCCGCGGTTATGAGTGGACGAAACCGAAGGTCTCTGAACCTGACAAAGCCATTGTCCAGTTTGATACGAAATGGCCCTGGTGTTTTGTGGTGGCTACGATGAAAACTATGTCGTAGGTGACCAGGAAGAATTAAAAAACTTTCGATGAGTGATGCAACAATAACGCAGATAATGACCAGCGGAATCGCGCTGAGTATATTTCCGATGATACCACTGATCATCATTAAAGGTAAAAAGGCGGCTATCGTGGTGAGAGATGATGATACGACGGGTATAAACATTCTTCGAGCACCGCCTTCTGCGGCTTGCAGTGAACTTTCGCCGGTTACATAGTGAGTGAGAGCATCTTCACCGACTACAATCGCGTCATCAACAATGATGCCAAGCGCCATAATCAGCGCAAACAAGCTGACCATGTTGATGCTTCCTCCGGCCAAGTATAAGACGGCCAGTGTGCCCATAAACGAGATCGGTATACCACAAGCGACCCAAAATGCGACCCGTCCATTGAGAAATATAAATAGTATTCCTATGACCAGTATTAAGCCGCCCAGCCCGTTTTTTAAAAGAAGGTCTATTCGCTCTTCAACTAGTACATAGGCTTCATTAAACGCATGTAATTCTGTACCTTGCGATAACCTGGGTTTCACGCCATCTAACCATTGATGAAGTATTTCTGCGGCTTTAAGTGTGTCGGAGTTTTCTGTGCGCAATATCTTCATCAATATCGCAGGGTTCCCTTTATAGAAAACCTCCACTTGGTTGTCTTTCGAGCGCTGATCAATATTTGCAATGTCATCAAGCGTGAGTCGTTGGGTATCTTTCGATGTTAATATTGCTAGTTCACGGAACCCCTTATCGGTCCGGCGTTGTTCAAGGCTTCGAAGCTCTCTTGCAACTTCGTTTTTGCCGCTGGTACCTGCGGGAATATCCTGGCTTTGGTCTTTTATTAGACGGCCAATTTGGGGCAGAGATAGTTTTAACCGTTCGATGGTCTGAGCTGGAATCTGAATCGCAATTTCCTGTTCAGGTAGCCCGGTAAAATCAACTTTAGCGATACCTAGTGCCAATAGTTCTCGCTCAAACTGGTAAGCTAGAGGCCGTAACTCCTCGAGCGAATTATCTGAGGTAAGTATTAGGGTTGCGACATCCTCATTACGCACGACTTTGGTGACTTTGGGGTCTTCCGCATCCGACGGAAGGTTTCTAACTAGGCTCACGAACTCTTTTACTTGATCAAGGGCTAGCCCCATATCGCTGCCTTCTTCGTACTCGATAATGATGGTGCCGAAGCCACGACTCGACACCGAGCGCATCTCTTTGACAAAATCGAGATTTTTCAGTTCTTGCTCAAGCGGTGTGGTGACTGAGCGCGCTATGTCTTCAGCTGTTGCGCCCGGCCAGACGACTCTGACCGTAACGTAGTCTAAAGCGAACGTCGGTAGAAACTGGGTGTTGAGTTTGCTAAGGCCAATAATGCCCGCCAGCAACATGATGATCATTAATAGGTTGGCGGCCACTTTGTGCTGAGCAAATCGCCCAATCATATCTTGTTGGTGAACAGCCTGAGGGCTTCCTAAGCGGGGCAATTCTGACTTTGGATATTCAGAGCTAGGTCCATTGGGTGAGGTCATAGGTTGGCGCCTCTAACCGTTACTTTTAATCCATTGATAGCATTAGGTAGCTGTGTAGTAATGAATGAATCGCCGGTACTTAGTGGTGTGTCAAGAATCAGCCGTTGTTGCCCTTTGTTGGTGAAATATGCTCCGATAATAGAGGCGTTGACAGACACTAATCGTTGATCTTTTATGCTGTAAATTCGGTTAGTGCCGTATACCGCAGAGATGGGCGCAGTAATCGCCTTTTCTAAAAGAGGGAGGTCAAGTGTCAGTTTTACGGAGCTGCCAATAATAAAAGGAGGGTTTTCACTAGTGGCTTTAAATAAACCATCTACGCCACCCGACCCTGTGTTGGTTTTTCCCGATAGCCGGTTGAGTGTTAGTGTTACATCTTCACCGTAAATTGAAATGGATGCTTTTAGCGGCTCGCCTATTTTAAGTGACGATCTTACAAGGTTGATAGATTTGTCGGGTATCTGAGCGCGTACTTCAATTTGGCTACTGTCATAAAGTTCTACAATGGGTTCACCTGGGCGAACTCTACCTCCAGGCGATACATTTACCTGAGTGATTTGCCCATTGTACGGGGCCGTGATCAATGTTCTGGAGAGGTCTAGCTCAGCATTCAAAACATTAGCTTTTGCGCGTGATAGTTTGGCGTCTAACTGATTAAGTCTACTGGTATGGTCGGCGATGCTAAGTTGTCGGCTATTGACTGACAGCGCTTGTAGCTCCAGCTTATTGCTGGAATTATCAATTAGCTCTTGGGATGTAAGGTTCGATTTTTCCAGTTTTCGTTGGCGTTCAACAGATCGCTTTGCTATTTGCAGTAGAGACTGTTCACTCTTTAGGGCTGCAAGGTCTGACCTATAACGATTCTTCTCGGCAATAATTGAGGCTTCGAGCTCGATTATATCAGCTTGTTTTTGCTGGAGATTAAGCCGTGCTTCAGTTTCGTCTAACTCAACTAGAGTATCCCCTTTTGATACAAATTCACCTTCTCTGACAGGAACACTAATAATATCGGCATTTATCGCTGCTGATAACTGCGTGGTATAGGGTGACTCCACGCTCCCTAACAATTGTAGTTGAGGGTGGACTGCTACTCTGGTTGCCATCTCTGTACTGACAGCCCAAGCCTTTTCTTCTTGCTCTTTAGTGGGGGGGATTGGCCGCGATGCCATGAGCGAGAAAATGATCAAACCTGTGATAACAACAATAATCAGCGGCAAAAAACGTTTAATGATTGTTTTTTTGTTGGATGTTTGTTCCATTTTTATTGTCCTACATTGTACCTTTGAGTCTTGCAGGCTTTTGCTGCCTGAGTCTGTTGGCAAGTCTGTGGTAACGGTTATTCGTTGAAATCTCCCCATAGCCACTGAAGAATTGATAGTGTGGCTACGGGCGCTGTTTCTGTTCTAAAAACCCGAGGTCCAAAGGTTGTCGCGATAAATTGTTTATCAGTTGCTATGTTTATTTCAGGTTCTGACAGCCCGCCTTCAGGGCCAATGAGCACGCAAACGCGGTCTGGCTTTTTTATATCGGTAAGTTGCTGCGTAGTGCGATGGTGGAGCACTAGACCAAGTGTATCTTCAGGTTTATCGTTAACCCAATCTTCTAGCGATGTAATGGGGTGAATCGTGGGTATTTTAGAACGCCCGCATTGCTCCGCCGCGCTGATTGCTATTTGTTGCCACTGTTTTATGCGTTTTTCTTCCCGGTCTCCCTTTAATTTGACTTCACAGCGCCCACTGGTGAGAGGCGTTATTTCGGTTGCACCTAACTCTGTGCTTTTTTGAATCATGTAATCCATACGGTCGCCGCGAGACATGACCTGACCAATATGAGTGGCAAGAGGGGATTCTGATGCAATCGTTGTTGCACTCTCGATAGCAGCTGTGACGTGTTTTTTGGTTACTTCGGTAATCTGTGCAGTGTAATCTGTACCGCTGCCATTAAATAAAATGAGTGGTTGACCTCGCTTCATGCGAAGCACCTTGCCAACATGGTTAGATGCTGCTGGATCAAGTCCGACAGAAGTATCTGTTGCAAGGTCTGTAGCGGTGTAGATTCGGGGTGTTCTCATGCTATGTTTACTTGAGTTTAGTGTGTCTAAAGGTATGAAGGATTATAGGTAGACTTTACAGGATAGTGCAGCAAAAAGTGAAGAATAATTATATAGAGGACAGATAGTAGTTGTAATGAAAGGGAGGGGGCTGGAATCAAGGAGGGGAGGGGCGACGTCTTGATTCCAGGTAGCGCTATTAAAACGCGATCTTTTCTTGGTCGCTCAAGCTCAAATTATCCCAGATATTCAGGCTTGGCTCCACTTGATTCAGCGTGTAGAAATGCAGGCCAGGCGCGCCTTCGTCTAGCAGGCGTTCACACATTTCGGTGACGACTTCTTCACCAAACTTTTTAATACTATCGATATCGTCGCCGTAAGCTTCTAATTGCTTACGAATCCAGCGTGGTACTTCTGCGCCACACATATCACTAAACCTAATAAGGTTTGAGTAATTGGTGATCGGCATAATACCCGGCACGATCGGAATATCGATACCCATCGTTTCTGCACGATCTACAAAGTAGAAATATGAATCTATGTTATAGAAGTACTGGGTGATCGCACTGTTGGCGCCGGCATCCACTTTACGTTTGAAGTTAATCAAATCTTGCTCAGCATTAGCTGCTTGAGGGTGAAATTCAGGGTATGCCGCTACTTCAATATTGAAGTGGTCGCCGCTATGTTTGCGAATAAACTCGACTAAGTCATTGGCGTATCGAAGTTCGCCATGAGCGCCCATGCCAGAAGGCAGGTCACCACGAAGGGCGACGATACGTTGAATATCGTTAGCTTTGTATAAATCTAACAGCTCAGTTAATGTCTCAGTGGTTGCACCGATGCATGATAAATGAGGTGCTGTTGAGATACCTTGTTTGTGCAGGTTGACCACCGTATTAATGGTGCGTTCTTGTGTAGAACCTCCTGCGCCGTAGGTTACAGAGAAAAAATCTGGGTCACGCTTCGCCAGCTCATCACGGACGGTTTGAAGCTTTTCCATGCCTGCAGGTGTTTTTGGCGGGAAAAACTCGAAACTGAAGCGTTGTTTAAATGGTCTTTGCGAATTCATGTCTAAATTCCTTGGGGCGTATACCCTAATGACACTTAGTTACGTTGGTCACTCCCGCTTTTGCGGGAATGACCGCTATTTAGGGTTAATACTATTAGTACTTGTAGCTTTCTGGCTTATATGGACCGTCGACCGGTACATTGATATAGTCTGCTTGCTCAGTCGTTAGGCGGGTCAATACTCCACCGAAACCTTCTACCATATCTTTTGCAACTTCTTCATCTAGCTTTTTCGGAAGCACTTTAACGTATAAGTTTGCCGTCTTCTCACTCTCTGGAAGGTCTGCGAACTTAGCATCCCACAAGTATATTTGTGCAAGTACTTGGTTAGCAAAAGAACCGTCCATGATACGAGATGGGTGACCTGTCGCGTTACCAAGGTTAACCAAACGACCTTCAGAAAGAAGAATCAGGTGGTCGTTTTCAGCGGCATTACGAACAATCTTGTGAACCTGGGGCTTAACTTCTTGCCAGTCCCAGTTCTCACGCATATAAGCGGTATCTATTTCGTTATCAAAGTGACCGATATTACATACAACTGCGCCACTCTTAAGTGACTGAAGCATGTTCTTGTCACATACATTTGAGTTACCGGTGGTGGTAACCACTAAGTCAGTTTTTTGCAGCAATGCAGTGTCGATAGACGCCAGTGTGCCATCGTTAACGCCATTGATAAACGGAGATACTACTTCAAACCCGTCCATGCAAGCCTGCATCGCGCAGATTGGGTCTATTTCAGACACTTTGACAATCATGCCTTCCTGATTAAGAGAAGCGGCAGATCCTTTACCTACATCACCGTATCCAATAACCAATGCTTTTTTACCTGAAAGCAGGTGGTCAGTACCACGTTTGATCGCATCGTTTAAGCTATGACGACAGCCGTACTTATTGTCATTTTTAGACTTGGTGACGGCGTCGTTAACATTGATAGCCGGTACTTTGAGCTCGCCTTTTTCAAGCATTTCTAACAAACGGTGAACCCCGGTAGTGGTCTCTTCAGAAATACCGTGTATGTCATTCAGCATTGCAGGGTACTTGTTGTGAGCCATTTCGGTTAGATCGCCACCATCATCAAGGATCATGTTAGCGTTCCATACTTCACTGCCATCTTTTTCAGACAAAATAGTCTGCTCAATACACCACAAAAATTCTTCTTCAGTTTCGCCCTTCCAAGCAAAAACCGGAATACCAACAGCGGCAATAGCTGCTGCTGCGTGGTCTTGAGTCGAGAAAATGTTACACGAAGACCAGCGAACATCTGCACCCAAGTCAACCAATGTTTCGATCAAAACAGCGGTTTGAATCGTCATGTGAATACAACCCATGATGCGAGCATCTTTTAAAGGCTGTGCTGATTTGTACTTACGACGCAGTGCCATCAATGCAGGCATTTCACCTTCAGCGATTTCTATTTCACGACGGCCCCAGCCTGCTAAGGTTATGTCGGCTACTTTATAATCTGTGAACCCTGCTTCTATTGCTGTACTCATTGTAATGCTTCCTAAATGTTCTTTGTCATCCCCGCGAAGGCGGGGATCCATTGTTTTTTTGGGTAGTGCTTATAAACCCGCAGCCGTTTTTAGTGCCGCGGCCTTGTCTGTGTGTTCCCAAGTAAATTCTGGCTCAGTACGACCAAAGTGTCCGTATGCTGCAGTAGCACGGTAGATTGGGCGACGAAGATCTAGCATATCGATGATGCCTTGTGGACGTAGGTCAAAATGCTCACGCACTAAACTTTCGATTTTTGATTCTTCAATTTTGTTAGTGCCAAACGTATTGATCGCAATTGATGTAGGTTCTGCAACCCCAATAGCGTAAGAAACCTGAATTTCACAACGGTCAGCTAAGCCAGCAGCCACAATATTCTTCGCAACATAACGACCTGCGTATGCAGCTGAACGGTCAACTTTTGATGGGTCTTTTCCTGAGAATGCGCCACCACCGTGACGAGCCATGCCGCCGTAGGTATCAACGATGATCTTACGACCCGTTAAACCGCAATCACCTACAGGTCCACCGATTACAAAGTTACCGGTTGGGTTAATATGGAAAAGCGTATCGCTGTGTAGCCATTCAGATGGAAGGACTGGCTTAACGACTTCTTCAAGCACTGCTTCACGCAAATCACCTAAAGAGATGCCTTCGTCGTGTTGGGTTGAAAGTACAACGGCATCAATTGCTACAGGCTTTCCGTTTTCATAACGCAAGGTTACCTGGCTTTTAGCATCAGGGCGTAACCAAGGCAATACACCTTTCTTACGAAGCTGAGCCTGGCGTTCAACTAGTCGATGAGAGTAGAAAATAGGCGCCGGCATTAATACTTCGGTTTCGTTGGTGGCATAACCAAACATCAACCCTTGGTCGCCCGCACCCAGATCTTTATCGCTCGCTTCGTCAACGCCCATGGCGATATCTGAAGATTGCTTACCTATGGCGTTAAGTACAGCGCAAGAGGCACCGTCAAAGCCTACCTCAGAGCTGTTGTAGCCAATATCCAAAATAACGTCACGAACCAAGTCTTCTAGATCAATGTACGTGTTGGTGCGCACTTCACCGGCGATAACCGCCATACCAGTTTTAACCATGGTTTCTACAGCAATTCGCGAGTGTTTGTCTTCCGCGATGATCGCATCAACAATGGCATCAGAAATCTGATCTGCCATTTTATCTGGGTGGCCTTCAGAAACAGATTCTGAGGTAAATAAAGAATATTCGCTCATTGTTTTTTCCTTACGTTAATAATGTGGTTCTAACAATTATGTTTAGGGTTATAAATCTGGCTATGTATTAAAATCGACGTTTAATAAATTCTCTTACTTGAATCTGAAATCCATTACGAAGACCTATATATAAGCTTTCGCCTTCGTCTAATCCTGACTTTTTTGCCCATCGCGACAGCTCTTCATTTTCAAAACCCAACCAAAGATCACCGCAGTTCTCTTTTACCCAGTTTTGATCGTGGTGGCTAAGGTCGCTTATGAGCATAATACCGTCGTCATTTAGTAACTGGGCGCAGTCGGTAAATATGTCGGCGGGGCTTGGAATATGATGCAACACCATATTGAGTACGATGGCATCTACCGTTATATTTTGTTGTAGTGCTTTGCCGCTTTCACCTAGTATAAACTTAATATTTGCTAGGTTGTTTTCCTCTGCATGGGCCTTTGCTTTGTTAAGCATGCCTTCCGAATTATCGAGGGCGTAAACGGTATTAAAGCGCGTTGATAGTTCATTTAAAAATGCACCTTCACCCGGGCCGATTTCCATTGCGGTTGCAGTTCCTGAAAACTCATGGGCCTTTATTAAATCAACCACTGGCACTGCATATTGTTCAAACAGCGCGATAAGTTCTTGTTGCTCTTTGAATTTGTCAGCATAACGAGAAAAGAATGCTTGGGACTGATCTGCTCGCTGTTCTTTAATGACGTTAATGCTCTCTGCTGTAGAAGGCGATATCTCTGTTTGATCTATAATCCCGAACAGTGAATGGATTAATTCATCGTTGATTCCATCATCTTGTTTAATAGGGCGACGATAAAATATTGAATTGCCTTCACGCTGAGTTTCAACAAGACCTGCTTTGAGTAACACCTTTAAGTGATGGCTCATACCTGATTGGCGGCTATCGAAGATGTTGCACAGTTCCATTACCCCAAACGTATCTCGTTGTAAAACACGTAAAATCTCCAGCCGTAGCGGGTCACCGCTTGCTTTCAATATAGGTGCTATAGATGACAGACACTGCGCGCCTGCAGGGCTTGAATGCTCTGCGGTGTTGCCGGCGGTCTCTGGTGGGATGGAAATAAGGTTATTTAACATGTCAGGCAGTCTATCAGTGGATTTTGAATCACACAATATCTATATCAACTATTTTTGATATAGATATTGTGTGATGAGTGATTTGTCACGTTTCAGTGATTTAAGGCATCTCGAAAAGGCATGATTTGGCGAAGCTGTCAGTTACTTTCAGGGTTGTTATGTTCTATAATCTTCCCTCGCTATTCAGGAAGAATGGCTCTCAGTCGTAGCACGCATTACCTCAGCGTGTTAACGCATTGGATTTTAATTGAAAGGGGCGTTAAACCCTCTGACTCAAGGAAGAGTAATATGTCATACCTCACGCCTTCGGTGCTGAATCAGCAGCACTGGGATGCTCGTTTAATGTTCTCTGTCGCGGGTATTAATGACCTGCTGCGTGTTGTTCACTTTGACGGCCACGAAGCGATTTCATCGCTTTATGAATACTCCATCGAAATTGCCTGTGAAAATACGTCATTATCCTTAAATGATGTGATTGGCCGTCAGGCGACCTTCCAGATTAAAGACGAAAAAGGCCAGAGTCGCACGATTATGGGGGCGATTTATGCGCTAACCCAAGGGTCAATTCAGCGTCGTTTTTCATTTTATACCTTTAAGCTAGTGCCTCAGTTTAAATGGCTTCAGCATCGACATGGTTTTCGAATATTTCAAGATCAAGACGTTCCATCCATTGTAAATCAGGTGTTTGCTGATGCAGGGTTTGATAGCCAGAGCTACCGCTTCGAGCTGCAAGGTCGCTACTCTCAGCGAGAGTATTGCGTGCAGTATGATGAGCACGAATGGAACTTTGTCGCTCGCCTTTTGGAAGAAGAGGGCATCCACTTTCACTTTGAGCTGAGTGATCGACAGTCTGTGATGGTGATGGCGGATAGCCCTTCTGCATTTCGGCCACTAACACCGAAACGAGAAATAAAATTCCAAGGTAATAGTGGTCAGACGGGGGGTGAGGCCGTACTTCATACGCTGGTTTGGAATCAGCAGGTGAGTCATGACCAAATTACCTTTAATGACTATAACTATGAAAAACCTAACCGCTCATTAGAGTCGTCTGTACAAAATGGAGCGGAGCCCAAATTAGAACATTATAGCTTTCGAGGCGGCTATAAAAAATCAGAAGAGGGAGAGCGTTTGTCACATATGGCGTTGGCGAGAGACAAAATCGAAAGCTGCAAGGTAGAGGCAAAGGGCGCTGTTTGTTTTTTTAGTAGCGGTGCCGTATTCACGCTTACTCAGCATCCGCGGAATGACTTTAATGCAGACTTTTTGATTCTTGCTATTAAACAAAGCGGTGATCAGCCGCAAGTGCTGGAAGAGCAGTCGGGGAGTGGTGCATATCGTTTTCAATCTACTGTTTCGTGTATTCCTTCAATCATGGAGTATCGTTCTCCTCGGCAACATAAAAGACCTGTCATTAGTGGCGCTCAAACCGCTGTTGTTTATGGTGCACCAGGCGAAACGATTTATACCGATGAGTTAGGCCGCATTAAAGTCAATTTTCATTGGGAGAGAGAAAATAAAAGCTCTTGTTGGTTGCGGGTATCACAGTCATGGGCGAGTAACCAGTGGGGAGCCATCAACCTGCCGAGAGTGGGCCAAGAAGTCATAGTGGAATTTGTCGATGGTAATCCAGATACCCCATTAGTCACGGGGTGTGTCTATCATGGGCTGCACAAACCACCTTATAAACTACCAGACCACAAAACCCGCACAGCATTTAAAAGTCAAAGTGTCCCTTCTGGCGGGTTTAACGAGCTTAGAATTGAAGATAAAAAAGGGCATGAGCAAATTTTTGTTCAGGCTGAAAAAGACTTCGATATAAAAATCCTCCAAGACCATAAAACTCATGTAGGAGGCAATAGCCATTCGATCGTGGAGAAAGCTCAGTTTGAGCAAATTAAAGGCGAGCTTAACCAGCGTGTAACGGGTGATATTAAAGTGCAGACCGAGGCAGGTCATCATGTCAATGTGAGTGGCGACAGGCAGGAAAAAGTAGCAGGTGATATTAAGCAGGAGGCAGGAGGGGATGTACATATCAAATCTGGCAGCAGAGTGATATTGGATGCAGGTGTTGAGCTGACTATTCAGGCAGGCGGCGCCTTTATTAAGTTAAGCCCCGCAGGTGTTCAGATACAAGGCGCTACGATTAATTTGAATGGCGGTGGTAGCGCAGTTTCAGCCAGCGACGCGTCGCCTAAGGCCCCTAGCCGCGCAATTGAAGTGGTTAGGGAAGGAACAGGTAAAAATGCTGAAGTTAAAACCGCAGAAAAGCCTCATAGGTTAGGCGAACTGGCGTTTACGGACGCTAACTCTGCGACCATTAACAAACGGGTTCACCTAAAAGGGTTGGTGACCAACGAGCAATTACTGTCGGACGAGTGCTTGCGAGATGAAAGTGGACAGTGCGCTAAAAAGACCTGTACGTGTATTTGAAATAAGGGGGTCAGATTATGTCTGCATTAATAAGTCACCATCAATTGACGGGTCTGGGTTTATCGCCAACAGATGCATTTGATTACCTGCTCATTGATGGCGTTAAAATGGAGCCAGTGTTGAATTGGGTTTACCAAAATATTGAAAACCCTGAATGGTATCCGCTGTATAAAAATACACGATATAACGATGTTATCGATCTTAGTCCTTGTTTGGTTCGGGTGCCTGCTGATTCCGATATCACTTACCAGTTTGAGCATGAGTTAGGCCCTCAAGGCGTGGCCATTTGGTTGCGCTCTTATCAAGCGGTTGATGTTTTGGGCGCTCATTTGAGCCGCTTACTCTGGATCACCACCGAAGAGGGTCAATACCTCCACTATCGTTTCTATGATCCGGCATCTCTTTCTAAGTTAACACCTGAATTGACGTCGGAAGAGAGCGCAAAACTTTACCATGGGGTTGAACGTATCACTTGGTTTGATGCAGCGCAGGGCCTTTGGAAACAAATGTCAGTGCCTCAAAAAGAGCCGCAGAGTTCGCCGTCTGCAGGCGTGGTATTTAAACCTGAATGGATAAGCGCAACACTTAAGGTGAGTTAAGTTGCGGCGAAGGTAAGTCAGCGGCGCAACTCAACCAGCGGCGCAGCTTAATCACAGGCGCACCGCCGCATATTACCCAACAACATTGATCACTCAGCAAGGATGCTAAATGACTACTATTTGTAAAGAAAGCCCAAACACCACGACGGGAATCGCGCCAGCAGCCTGCGAAACTGAGTGGACTGATTTAATTCATGTGACGGGAGACAACGCGCAGGTCTATTGTCTTACCAAAGACCAAATCAAAGAGCTAAAGGGCGAAGAAGACTTTGTTTCAGCCCCTATTAAAAATTTGTTGGATGCCTATTCACAATCGAATGAAACAATCATAGAGGCTAAAAAGAAGATCTGGGCGTCGCTCAAAGAAGAAAAACTAATCCCGCCCTTAGCTCCTTCTGCGGGGGTTACGCCGTTAGCGCGTTATACCGCACAATATAAATTAGCTAATCAGCGCTACGAACGACAGCTTAACCGATACAAACGGGTTCGCAGTGATATTCATATTATCGAAAAAGAGCTGCAGCACGGACTTTTAGCGCCAGAGACTCGGGGTTTCTATATGCGCTACTTAGCCACGTTGCAGCAAACGCACCTTGATTTAGGGGCGAACCTCGATAATTTAGAAGAAACCGCCAAGCAAAAGCAAAAAAAACTAGAAGACGAGCAAGGCAGAATTAGCAAGCTTCAAGAAGCGGTCGAAAGTGAGGTTGCGTATAGGTTTGCACAGCAAAAAACACCACCTGAACGTGATGAAGAAATAAAACGACTAAAAGAACAGGCTAAAGCCCTCAGCGACGAAACGGGGATGGCCAACTATGTGTCGCCTGCTGAACTAAAAAGCCTCACTGACATTGAAATTCAGACACTCAAGATAGAAAACCATATCGATAGCAACGCCTCACAAATGATAGGTTTGAGGCTTCTCAAGTTTATTCACGGGGCGACTAATAAGCATCTGATTTACCAGAAAGCGGTCGATGAATTGGCCGGTTATGAAAACAGCCAAAACAAGCTACATGCTAGCAAGAAAAGCTTGCAACAAAAGAAGCATGCTTTTTATCGCACGATGAAAGATCGAGTGCCTGTAGAGGCCGCGTTCCAAATGCCTAATTTGCGATACGCTCACCAACTAATTGAAATAAAGCGCACCGGCTCCCAAGGGTTTAGCTACATTCGGAGAGACTCGCTTGATCAGTTCAAAAAGAATTGGCAAAAAATATCGATCAGCGACGTAAAGCGATCCCTCACATTAACGCGAGCAGGGCTAGAAGGCGCCGCCCAGCAAGCCGCTAAAGGTCTAAAAGAAAACGTCAGCGGTAAATTAGTGTTTTCATCGTGGCAAAGTAAAGAAGACAACTTCTTCAATCAACTCAATAAAGAACTATTTAAAGTCAGTCTAAATGGCGATGCCGTGCCCGAAGATAAACAGTTGACCACCAGGGCAGAGGCACAGTTGATGAGATTCTCCGCAGGTGCCCAATTCGCGGGAGAATATGACCCTAAAAAGGGAAGGATTCACTTAGGGGGAGCAACCAGTGCTGAATTCAGCCTGTTAAAAGCAAGCGCCAAATCGACGTTACACCTGCCCAGTGAAGCAGGGCACGGGCTTAAACTCAGTTACCAGGGGGATAGCGGCGAGCTAAAAGAGCTTCATTGTGGTGTCTTCAGAACCTCATTTGAGTTAACTATTCAGGGCTCGGTGGGCGCCTGTGCCATGCTATCGACCAAAATACGTGTTGATACCAAACCAGGTGAACTCAATGTGGGTGGCGATATGAACGGCAACGTGTTTGCCGGCGGTATGTTAAAAAATGAAGCAGGCCTAAAAGTCGAGTGGGCGAAACCGGTAAACCAAAATAGAGTTAATGCAGGTCGAGTGACTCAACCAACACTCGCTAGCTTTAATGAGTTGGTAAAAATATCGCCCAGTGTATCCGTCGCATTTGGCGTAGGGTTCGGGTTGGATTTTAATGTAGGTTATTCCCGAGGTAAGTTTTTTGTTCATTTAAGTGGTCAGCTAGTGTGTGGTCCTGGTGGGGCAGGGGGGGTAGCGGCTGAATTAAAAGTTGATCAGGTCATTGAGTTGATTCAGTTTGTTCGGCAGGCGCTGGAACAGTCGGATTTTCGGTTTTTGGAATGGGTTTCTGAGACTGCTTTTGACATGATTTCTAAGATTATGGAGCTGTATCTAAATTTAGATAAATCGCTTGAGTTTGTAGTAAATATGTCTTATCAAAAAATTACAGAGAAAATGGATGAGATGTCTAGTGATCAGCATTTAGTTAAAAATGAATGCCGCAAAATTTTAGTAAAACCTGATAGAGTCGCTTTAGCTAGTCCTGAAGCAAAAGCTCGCATACTTAATAGAATCTGTGAAACATATGTATTTAACCCATTTAGTTATAGTTTCGACGATGATGAGCTTCAAGCAGTCGCGTGTATAAATATTTTAGAGAGCATGAAGTCAGAACGTGAATTTATAGAAGTGTTACGCTTAATGGGTATGGAGGGTGAAAAAGGAGGTTCAACCACTTTAATTGGTAATTTTAGAAGATTGTTTGATCAATTGCTTTATCAGTCAAAGCAAAAAATTAAAGCTCGCGAGTGGCTTAAAGCTCACTCAGGTGAGCTTTATTTAGAGCTTGAGTAACAGAGGAATCATTCCATTGCGCATCGAAAGCCAGTATCTAAGCCTGCGATGCCGCTTGGGATGTTCAGTTTGCTAACGGTAGTATTCCCCCAATAGTCATAAAAGGATCCTCCTCTCGCGACTTTTTGCTCAAAAATATCGTGTACATGTCCTTTAGGAGGACCTTTAGGGTTGAGTTCAGGAGAATGCTGGTAATAGTCGGGCTGGTAATTATCATAAACCCATTCAACGGCATTTCCAGCCATGTCATACAAGCCTAAAGGGTTGGGCGGGAAATGACCTGGAGGGAAGGGTAGGGCATCACGATCAAATATACTTTTAGCTGCTTTAGCCATGTTTATATCTTCTACTGCTTCACCTGTATCAGTGGCAAAGCGAACCATTTGTCCCCGAGATCGTGCCGCATACTCCCACTGTGCTTCAGTGGGTAAGTCTATTGATTGTTTGCTGAGCATGCCTAACCATTGACAGAAAGCCCTTGCATCACCCCATGTCACTGCCGCTGGTAATTCATTCACAAATCGATTCGGGTATTTATTTCTTTTTCTATCATAGTTCTTATAGGTAGACACATACCCCGTCACCTCCATAAACAAATCCATATCCCCTTGAGTCACTTCATACTTCTGAATAGAAAAACTATCCAGCGTGACTTTGTGAGCGGGGTAAGAATCCGCCCCAAGAGCCCAACCTAAACCAGGATTTCCCATCATAAACGACCCACCTTCTACAAACACAAACGCATTCATATGACGTTTTAGTAGATCATTTATTTTGTCTTCGGTGGATGTGCAAGCGGCGAGGGTTATTGTTGATAGTAAGACTACGGTTTTTAGGGCGGTATTCATCCATGTATTCCTTGATTAATTGAAATCCGTTTTCAATTTTGAAGGGGATTATAACAGGGACGTGGGTGAGATTGAAAACGTAATTGGGGGCGTATGTTAGCGTATCGCCCCGTGATCTTTGTCATGATTTGGTGTGTAAGTGCATATGATAAGTTGTAGCCTTGATGAAAGGAGGTACGACTGTAATCAGGGATGGGTTATAGGTGGTTTCAGTGTGGCAGGCTCCTTGATTCCGCTGCGAGGCTGTGAAAGTATTCTAGTATTACCTGTATTACAATAAAGGCACCATTAGTG
>OJFV01000020.1_pt1 | contig 172981 bp, 157 predicted proteins | sample 1594391 | NCBI WGS metagenome assembly OJFV01 (sample SAMN05416856, study PRJEB24817) | seawater metagenome | isolation source: Sea water | place: Canada:Atlantic | collected 2013-11 | reverse complement strand
GTAAACTCTTTATGAGTATCCATGCCGATAAATAATATGCTATCGTTTTTCATGGCTCTGGCTTTGCTAACCCACGAATTGGAGGTCAGCACTCTCGTGGGGAGTCATTATGTCTATATCTAAAAGGTACGTTTGATATCCCTGTAGAAATTTTCGTGTGTACCTAATGCCATCAACTCAAGGGTAAGTACACCTTCGTCATAGCTATAGCCAAGTAACGTAAGTTGCTTAACCATCTTAAATTTATAAACTCTAAGAAACGTAAGGTCGCCTCGTTTCTGCTCACCTAAAAGCGGTTCTTTAACAAGCTCTTTTACAGCATTATCCAAATCTTCCTTCTGGTTAGCTTTTAGTTTCTTTACGGCTTTTCTAAAAGTTGGTGTTTGTAATATATTCTCAACTTTAGCCAAAGTCGTAGCGCTCCAATTTACCTGCTTCTTTTTCTGCTTGGGCAATAATGGCTTGCTTCACAAACTCGTATGGTAAATCAGGGTTATCTTCCATCATTTCGCCAATTTTTGCCCAATGTTCAATCTGCTTTGGTGGCGTTCTATTGTAGGCTTTAGCCATAATGGTGGCTTTTTCAATAAGTTCTTGGTCTAATCTTACGCTATTAGTTGCCATAGTTAATACCTTGTGTGTCGATTTGCATTAATTGTGGCATATCGCTACAATTAAATAAAGTTATAACCAACGGCTCAAACGGACTCTGTAACAGTCGCACCTGAGTTCCAGGGTGATTCAATCCGTGAACTTATTCACTCACCATTTCGTGTCGTGTATCTTCGTGAAAGTGAATCAATAAATATTGTGAGAGTTTGGCGCAGTGAACGGTTGCTTAAGTTACCCGAAAATTGGGTATAACCAAGCTTCAACCGGGCTCGCCTTCGGCTCGCGCGGCGTTAGCATTCTATATCAACTAGCTTGCTGAAACCTAAATATAGGTCTAAAATATGGTCATATTTAATGGAGGTTGACCCCATGAGACAAGTTTTAGCTGAGTGTTCCGCAAGTATCTCCGAACTTAAGAAAAATCCTAGCGCTTTGATTGCAGAAGCTGATGGCTCTCCTGTTGCGATTTTAAATCATAATGTTCCAGCAGCATACCTCATTCCAGCTGAAACATATGAGTGGCTTATGGATGCTTTTGATGACCATGAACTGGCAAAAATTGTTGAAGAGCGTCGAAAAGATAAATCAGAGGCAATAGAAGTTTCATTGAATGACTTATAAGTTAAAGTTCTTACCAAAAGCTTTAAAAGAGTGGCATAAACTTAGCCCTCCTATACGTAGTCAATTTAAGAAAAAGCTGGAAGAACGTTTGGTTAATCCTAAAGTTGCTCCTGATAAATTAACTGGCTATGAAAATGTGTATAAAATCAAGTTACGAACGGCTGGCTACCGTCTTGCTTATGAAGTTATCGATTCTGAGGTAGTAGTCTATGTTTTGGCTATAGGTAAGCGTGAGAAAAGCGAGATTTGCAATAAACTCAAAAACCGTAAATAAAACGCTAACCACACGCCCTGAGGTGGACTACAAGCGATCAATCTAATCATTTATCGCATATTCTAATAGTGGAGAACCTTTTTTCTTCAAGGCTTCCAAGTACTTTGATTCATCATAGCTGTAGCCAAGTAACGTAAGTTGCTTAACCATCTTGAATTTGTGAACTCTCAGGAATGCAAGATCACCTCGTTTCTGCTCTCCTATAAGAGGGTCTTCAACCCGCTTTCACTCGCTGCTGGCATGCAACCCCATTTCACCACGATCGATGGCTGTAAATTGCCAACGGATTCATCGAAACAATCGAGCGGAACACACGCTGAGTTATGTAAGAAATCTGACAAAATGAAAGAAGCTTCAGAAAAATTGTTAGCCAGCATATCTCAAATGACAGCACTAAAAGTAGCCACAAAACGTTAGCTGAAGAGAAGCAACAAACAAGCGAAACCTTATTAGAGAATGCTAAAAAAATAGATGAGTTTCTGGCAACCCTTATAACTGGGCATAGCCAGTCATCAGCTTATTTACTCGACGTAGCTACTTAAGTGTGTTCTTTGTTTATAGCGTTGTCACTTCTTTGTCATATTTAGACGATAGCCTTTTAGGACTTTAAAACTACTCATAATATGTATGGAGTTAATACCCATGAAACTTGCTTCAGGTTCTATTAGATTTATCCTTACCGCTACTGTATTCACAGCCCTAATAGGATGTGCATCAAACGAGTCAAAACAAGTAGATGTTTCGGAGGAGGTGAAAGCAGAGGTTGCAGTTGAAGCCAATAATGACGAACTATATGAAGTCCACCACGACGGTCGAATCTACATTTTTGATGACTTTACGCTGTACCAGAACTTTAATAAGTTAGGTCATACGCCTTATATCCTTGCCCGTATTGGTGCAGGCCCAAAAGGTGAAACCATTAAGTTTGGTTTGACTAGTCAGGATAAAAAGAAGCAATCAGGTATTGCGAGCGTAGACCTTTATGATGGAACACTAGCGCCAGCAGAAAGCTTCTATGGCGAAATGCGATCAGAAGGCCGGATTTATGTTTTCAGTACGCTTAAAGATATGAATGACGTGAGAAAAATTGGCGAAGCATCTTATCGATTTACCGATATTGGAGCTGGGCCAAAAGGTGAAACAGTGGTTTACGTCTTGAACAAAAGCAACAAGAAGAAAAAGCCTGTTGCATTAATGGACGCATTTAAACAGCGTAATATATAAGGTTATATCGGGGTGCTATTACGTTAGGTGATAGCTCCAACCAGAAAGGCCGCCAATGTAACCGGTGGCCTTTCTCGCATATTTTCCTGAATACACCAAATGGAAGCTGCGCTTTTTGGTCATCGCTAACCTAAGGAAAAAATAAAACTATAGTAGACGTCGGTGTGAATTTCAGATTGTGACTATCTACGACTATACTGTTTAGCCTACAGTCGTCTTGAACTGAGGTTGATATGAATTTACTTTGTATCATCATTATTTGTTTACTTCCCTCCTGTGCTTTTTCTCAAAAGGCAGGCTAAGACTTTGAACCAAACGATAAAGGTGACTTCCCCGTATACACTAAGTACCTTTCTGAAATGAACTATGATTTTCTATGTTTGCGCATGCCGCAGGGTACTAGTTAAACTAACCATCGACCACAGGTATAGAGGGCAGCTTTCCGGTGTCTTGACATCACCACCAGGTACCAAAAGTAAAATATTCTATGAGTCTGCTGCTGATGTTGAAGATAATATCAACTGGACATTTTTGAGTAATGCTTTTTGGGGGGAGAACACAAAAGGCACATGGGAGTTAGCCATATACATGGATTCACCCAACATAATATCGTTTATGCCAACCACAACCGGCAAGGTGTTGGAGGCTACATTGAAGCTTCGTACTGGACACCTTTTGCCAGCCAATTAACCTGAGCGGGATAGGGGGTTATTAAGGTCTGTAGTGGACATGCGTAAATAGCAACAATAACGAGCAGTTATCCCTCATGGATTGGTATTTATGATTGAATGGCAGTGGGCTGAATTTGGTGAGTTAACAACGGGTGAGCTTTATCAGGTTTTGAAACTTCGTCAGCACGTATTTATTGTTGAGCAAAACTGTATTTATGAAGATATTGATGATTTAGATGAGGCTGCGTGGCATCTTATTGGGTGGCGGATCGAAATAAGCGGTGCGCGAACGATTGCTGCCTATCTTCGAGTATTAGGCCCAGGGGTTAAGTATAAGGAGTCATCTATAGGGCGCGTAATCGTTAGTCAAGCTGCTAGAGGGGTTGGCTTAGGGAAAGTGTTGATGGCCCAAGCGATTTCAATAATGAATGAGAAACTATCCAACACGCCTGTTAAATTATCGGCCCAATATCATTTGGAGGGGTTCTATCGAGATTATGGATTTGAGACAGTATCTGACCCCTATGATGAAGATGGTATTCTTCATGTTGAAATGTTGAAAAGAACCGATTAATGATGTCTACCATTGCCAGCTCATCGTTAACGATGTCTTCATCTATTATACGTTTTTTGATTTTTTTGGTGTTGCGCTTCTCACATACTGGGAGGAGGAACGTTAATAGACCTGATATGCTAGGCCAAATAACATTTTGAATATTTAATTATGGATAAATCTAATCAGAAACATCATGTTGGAGACGTGTTCCGCACCTTCATCAAGCTCGGAGTTACCTCATTCGGAGGCCCTGTTGCGCATATTGGCTACTTTCATAAGGAGTTGGTTGAACGAAAGCGCTGGGTTAGCGAAGACCAATTTAGTCAGTTGTTAGCTATTTGCCAATTTTTGCCGGGCCCCTCAAGTAGTCAGCTGGGTTTTGCTTTGGGGCTATTACGTGCGGGCTGGTCAGGGGCGATAGTGGCTTTTTTAGCGTTTACATTGCCGTCAGCGCTATTGTTGTTTGGGTTTTCGTCGGTATTAACATCTATTTCAGGTTTAGCTGGAGACGCTGTTATTCATGGTTTAAAGCTAGTGGCTTTTGCTGTGGTGGCAGATGCCGTATGGGGAATGTCTAAAAAACTTTGCCCTGATATGCTTCGGCGAAGTATCGCTTTGTTAGCGGCTTGCACACTATTGTTGATGGGCTCTGTATGTGCTCAACTTCTTGTCGTGTTGGTCGGGGCGATTATTGGGTTGCTGTTTTGTCGTGAGCCATCAGGTGGTAGCCGTTATAGTATTAAGGTAGGTTATGGTCAACGAACAGGCATTGTTATTTTTACGTTATTTACCTTACTACTGGCTGTTTTTATCTTGGTACCTGGTGGCCAGCAGGGCTTATATTCGCTAGCGGCGGCATTTTACCGGGCGGGCGCGTTGGTGTTTGGAGGAGGTCATGTAGTATTACCTTTGCTTGAAGACTCAATTGTGAATACGGGGTGGATAACGCAACAAAGCTTTCTGGCCGGTTATGGTGCATCTCAGGCGATTCCTGGGCCTATGTTTGCGTTCTCGTCTTACCTGGGGGCACTCATCCCTACAGGCTATAACAGTGGCTTAGGTGCGTTATTCGCACTGGTTTTTATGTTTCTGCCTGGTTTTTTATTAATTGCGGCAGTGTTGCCTATATGGCAGTCTATTTCAGGTAGTGATAAAGCGGTTAATGCCATTGCAGGTGTTAATGCGGCGGTTGTGGGGGTGCTAGGGGCCGCATTATATGATCCTATATTTACGTCGGGGATAACCTCTAGTAATGATCTGGCCATCGCATTAGTGGCTTTCGGCATGTTAGCGATCTGGCGGCTGTCTCCATTATATGTCGTTCTTTGGTGTATAGCCGCTTCTACCATACCGCTTCTAGTGCTATAAGCTTGTGTAGAGCGGCTAAAAAAGCTCTATTGCGCTATCGTTGTTTGTCGCATTAAGGGCGCCACTTTCAATCAGTGATTCATATTTAAACACTTTATTTCTCCCGTTTTCTTTGGCGTGGTAAAGGGCTTTGTCGGCTTGTTCTTTTACGTGTGGAGGGAAGTCATCGGTGCCGAGTTTTGAATAGCCAATGCTCACTGTTATTTTACCCACTCGGGGGAACTCGAATTGCTCTATTTCTGCTCTGAAACGCTCCATTACCATTGCCGCGTTTTTAGCGGCTATTGGCTCTAGTACAATCACAAACTCTTCACCCCCAAAACGAAAAGGAAGGTCTGAGTGACGGAAGTTTTCTTTCATTTTGTGAGATAGTAACAGCAGTACTTCATCGCCGTATATGTGGCCAAAATTGTCGTTAACTAATTTAAAGTGATCTATATCGATGATAGCCAACCATGCACTCTTTTCTTCAGAATCTACCTTTCGTCTGTTAACGGGTATTTTTTCTCTTGAACGACGGTTCTGCTCTTCTCGTTGTACATCGAGTAGACGGCTAATACGTTTGTTAAAGGACTTTCTATTGAGTAAATCGGTTAGTTCATCCCGCTCACTTTCATTGATAATAGTGAGATGATTGGCATAGATATTAACCAAACTTTCTATGACTTCTCGATGAGAATTGAGATCAATGGTACTGGTTAGACTAATACACCCTTCTACTTTGTTGTTAGTTTTGATAGGCAAAATGAAGTGCCACTGGTTATCGCTCAGTGGTGCAAGTACTGGAAAATTTGCGGTGACGCAGCCTAGTATAGCGACAGAAATATCGCTACCTTTGAGAAAACCGCAGGTGTGGGTATCTTTATTGGGTGAGAAAAAAATTTGTAGTGTATTCGCGATTGTTTTGCGCTCATTATCAAAGTAGAAGTGGATGAGTTCTACTTTCTCAGTCGGGACTAGTTCAGCTATTATTTCGACGAGGCAGTTGTCGAGTGCTTCCAGGTCATTATGACTGGTTAGCTTAATGACTGCATTTAATACTTGGTGGAGCAAGGCAGACCTCTATAGTTAGATACAGGATGAATTAGAGGTGTGAATAATAGATGAGTTGAGAGAAATTTATAAGGTTATGAGTCTATTAGAATTATAATTGTTCCATTAACCATAAATTATATAGGGTTTGTTGAAAAAAGGGGGGCGTTGATATCTATTATGTAATGGTTTGAAAGCGATGTTCTGATCGGTTTTTGATAACATTTTCAGGGTTAAATACTTCACCATTCATCGCGATATAGACACCTTTTGGCACTGTTTTTAGTGCGCCTAAGGCAAAGCCGATATTAAATATGGCATCGGTATCTTTAAAGCGGGCAGGTTTCATAGCGCCGGTTAATATAATTGTTTTGTGTTCTATGTTGGCTAGTACTTTTGCTGTCTGGGTCATGGTATCGGTGCCATGGGTGACTAGAATAAGGGGTTGATCTAGTTTATTGATAAGGCTCCGAAGGTTTTCACGGTCTTCGTCGGTCATATCCAGGCTATCTTTTTTCATCACTGGAATAACCTGATAGTCAAAATTTACGTGAAACGTGTGCAACAGCTCATGAATAGGGCTTTCTGTGATTTGATAGTCGCTTAGCGCATCAAAATAGTCTTTATCGATGGTTCCACCGACCGTTAAAATGGCTATAGACATAAGTTTTTGCCTTAGGAGTAGTATATAAAGTATCTAGCAATAAGTTGCACTGGGTATGATGATAGCTTAATTGAATTATTTTTGAATAGTTAGCGTTTCATAGCGCGAAGTCGCTTATAGGCTTTAATTTTCTCGGCCAATTGGGCTAATGTATCAATGGCTTGTTTCTCCGCTTCTCTTAGCAGTATTAGCATTAGTTCTGCGGTGGCCAGGGCGTCGGCTGAAGCATTGTGACGGTTACTGACGTTGAGCCCAAAGTGATCTACCCAGTCATCCAGCCCTGCATTCTGCATTGATCGGCCGACATTAATTGAGGGCAGTAGTGTCGCTGCAATATCAGCGACATCAATAAATACATGCTTAAGCGGCAGGCCAATATCGCGCTTTAGCGTCCGAGATAGCATGCCTTGGTCAAATGGCGCATGGTAAGCAAGAAAAACACACTCACCTGAATAGACCATAAACTCCGATAAAACATCAATGGCAGGCTCACCTCCCGCGATCTCTTCGGGCGAAATGCCATGAATGAGTACGGTATCATCGACTTTGTTTAACTCCCTGAAAATGGTGCGTTCAAACGATTGAATAAGTTGTATCTCGTTGTTCTCAATCACTACCGCACCCACGGCGATGACTTGGTCTTTATGAATATTGAGCCCTGTTGTTTCAAGGTCCATAACGACAAAGCGGGTCTCGTTTAGCGGCGTAAAATCAATAGCCTGAGGAGGTGGAAAGTCTTCGGGTTTTGCCTTTATATTTGGGCCTTTCTTTAAACGATTTAACCAGTTTAAATTGAAGAAACGCCCGCCTAAGTTACTCATATCATGACCCTGAATGTCATAAGGTATAGGTGATTTCCAGTTTGTGCTGTAATCGCTTAGCCTGCCGGAACGATTCACGCAATATACGTTGATCGAGCTGGTTTAATTGAGCAGGCGAAATCCGGTTGGTGAGTTCTTTGCCGGTGCGTGATAGTTCTTGGTGGTTACGCATTCTAAGTAGTTGAATAAGTCCATAGGATTCGACCCAGGCATTGGCATCTTTACTATCCATTACACCGCATTTTACTAATGCCTGAATGCGGTCAATGGTGTTCGGTTCGATAATACCGTTCCCCAAAGCAAGAATACGGGCTGCGTCAACAAAGGGTGTGAGCCCTTGAGTTTTTAAATCAATGGTATGTTTTTCTCCGCCTTTGGCATAGACAAAACCTTTGAACATATTCAGTGGTGGGCGATGGTGCATCGCACAAGCGGCCATCATTTTTTGAAATAACGTATTTTTCTGGATCGTTGCAACAACCCGTTTAAACATCGCCGTCGCGAGTTTTTCATCTCCCCAAATGGGCCGCATATCGAGAAAAATACTTGAGTTCAATAGGTTTTCAGGGGTGTTGGTATTGATAAAACGATAATACCACTCTTCCCACTCATTAGCGCTTCGGCATAGGTCAGGGTTACTCGCCATGATATTGCCTTTGCACCAAGTGAACCCACATTCGTCTAACCGAGTATTGATTTCTTTTGCCAGTGGCAACAATAAGGCGCGAGCATCTTCATCGGTCATGTCGGGAGGTGTTTGAAACAAAATGCCATTATCTTGATCGGTGACGAGGGTTTGTTCTTTGCGACCTTCGCTGCCAAATACTAGCCAAGTAAAGGGTATTCCAGGGTCTCCAAACGACTTAAGGGTCAGTTCAATTACTCGCACTACGGTGTAATCATTAAGCAGTGTAATAATGTGGTTAAGCTGCTGAGATGCTGCCCCATAGGCGATCATCGTATCAATGAGTTTGGTGATATCTTCCCGAATACTGAGTAGCGTCACAATGCTTGGCGCGCTGGCGATGGCTCTCGCTAGATGAACAAGGTCTACTCGCTGAAGTGAAAACAGGTCACGCTCTGATACCACTCCTGTGAGCCTGTTGTCGTCATCAACTACGCAGACATGGGCAAAGTGGTGCTTTGCCATCAATAAAGCCGCTTCAAATGCTGATGCGGAAGAGGGTAGAGACATTGGGCTTGGGGTCATGACGTTAGATATCGGTGCGTCGAAGTTACAAAGACCTTCTGCAATCACTCGTCTGACGTCACGCAGGGTAAAAATGCCTCTTGGTTGGCGGCTGTCATCGGTGATGATAATGCTCCCTACATTTTTATTATGCATGACCGAAATGGCTTTTTGTAGTGGTAAATCTGGGGTGCATACAATGGGGTTGCGTACCGCTAGTTCTGCAATAGCTTGATCCAACGAGTGTTGGTTACCTAGCGCCTCAACCGCCTTTGATTGTATTTTTCGGTTCACCTGATCCAGCAGGCTACTCACGCCTCTTAGGCAGAAATCACGAAAAATATTACTTTGGGTAAATACATTAACAAAGTGGTCACGCGGTATTTTTAAGCAGAACGTATCGCCTGAGGCCCTATGAACGGTGCGAGTTGCTCGCTCACCCACTAATGCCGCTATAGGGAAGCATTCTCCTGGCGATATTTCAAATGTAGCACTAGGTGGTTTCGTCGACTCTGCATCTGAGCCTGCGTTTGAGACAGACGGTGAAAACGTAGTGCCGTTAATGAGTGCTCGATTTTTGATCGACTTGCGTTCACCTCGAATATGCCCCTGTTTGACGATATAAAAATGATCCACGATGCCTAAGTCTGGACTTAATATAATGTCGCCATCTGCATAGAAACTGAGTACGGCACGTTCAAGTAGCAATGCTGTGTGGCCTGATTCCATTTGGCTAAAAGGCGGATACTGAGTCAAAAAAGCCATTAAAGCGCGTATATTTTGTTGTACGGCAGACTTTCCCGTTTCTTCATGAGTCATATTGCCTCGTGCCTCTGTATATCCGCTGAGAGTGTATGAAATGGGTGTATTAAGGGCTTCCACTTACCTCATTAGTTTAGTGTAGAGTCGTATTGTTTGATCTAAGACCTATGTCTAATAATGGATAACTATTTGGAGAACCGTACAGAAAATGATAAGTTCCCAATTAACGAAATTTTAGATGATAGACTGATACGATTGAAGATAGTTATGGCTGATAAAGATACTGATCTGTTCTTTGAAGAAATGGGTGATGTTGAGCCTTTAAAAAGCAGAGATAAAGCACACTTGGATGTTCAGCAAGAGGTTACGCCAGGCCATTTGATTAGGCGGGTTACTGCGGTGACAGGGAAGGCGATTGATGATAACCATCTAACCTCTGCAGACCATATTGAAATACTCAAATCTAACGATGTTCTTGAGTATAAGCAGGATGGCATACAGTATGGTGTTTATAAAAAACTGAGAATGGGACGATACCCGGTTGAAGCAAGGTTAGATTTGCATCGAATGACCGTAGAAGAAGCGAGAAGAGAGGTATTTCGGTTTATTAATGACTGCATGAAGTATGATTTGCGAACGGTTATTATTTTGCATGGTAAAGGCGATCGTAACCCTGATAAAAAGGCGTTATTAAAAAGCCACTTAGCTAAATGGTTGCCCGATATGGATGATGTGATGGCATTTCATTCTGCGCAAAAGCATCATGGAGGTACTGGTGCGGTCTATGTGTTGTTAAGAAAGAGTGAAAATGACCGGCAAGCGAATCGAGAACGTCACGGTTTACGATAATTGTGGCCCACTCATGTGCTTAAGAGTCTTAAGGGTAGGTTCTTAGGCAGTCATTAATAAAGAAGTAAAACCCTCGATAATCCTGCCTAAAGTGTGAAATGTCCATTAATAAACTATCGCGTGTTGCAAAGTAGACTGCACGCTGGCCATAGTGGTCAATGACTTGGCTCGCTTGTGTGAGGTAGATGCCGAATTGGTCCAACCTCCTCACTAATTTTGGTTCCATCGTTAAAAAAACAATGCTCAAGTGACTCTGGATGAAGAGTGATAATGCTGCGAGATACAATCCAATGGTGATAAATGGGAACCTACGTTGCTGTTCAGTCATCTCTGAGGAAAAGTCATTAATGATGCCGCGGGGTGATAGCTGCTCGCCACTCCGTTGTCTGAACTCCTTAGGTATGACCATTCGGGAAATTTCACAGTAGCAGCCGTAAGGTAACGTATCTGGGTTAATTAGGTTACGATAAAATGCTTGGCTGTAATGTTGTTCAAAGGGCAGCAGCATTCCACGTTTGTGTGATGGAGGGATAATTAATCGAATACTGCCAGCGGGTTTCTGGCTAGATTGGAGTCTGAGCAGGCATTGCAGAGAAAACCGATCGTACTCATCCCGCTCTCTTAATTGATGATGATAAATATCGTAGCCAAACTCTTCACAATAGGTTTGATAACGCATCTTATAGATTTCATCATATTGATCGGGCGTACAGACTTGTTGCAGTGCGAAGTATTCTGCAAATAGTTGTGCCAAGGCCGGCGAGCTACTTTGCTGGCTTGGAAGGGGGGGTCGGTTCATAGTTGTTTTTCTCCCGCCCTCAACATGTCCTGTATAACGGAATGAAACCTGATTACTATTGAAGGTAATTACTTTCAGTCTAGTCCTGATTAATAAATATACAAAACGTGATGAGAATCTTTTTCATCTTCTTTTAAAGGTCTGTTTTTTCCTAAACAATGCCCCGCTATAATAGAGTGTATGGCTTCTTGGCAGTCTAAGTCTAGGTAACAATATAGGCATCCATTGCTTTCACCAATGAGAACAAATATGTTTGATATCACACTCTATGCAGACGCTTCGCAGAGCATCATCAATGCAGGTCGGTTTTTATATAAAAGTGGTTGGTCTCCGGCAACGAGCAGTAACTTTTCTGCCAGAATTGATGAGCAGCATATTGCTATAACGGTTTCAGGTAGGCATAAAGGGGCGCTAACGAACGGAGATGTTATGGCGGTGAACCTGGAGGGAGAGCCGGTTCAAAGTGATTGCCGCTCATCCGCTGAAACAGGGCTTCATACTGTCATTTATGATCTTTTCCCTCATATTGGCGCTGTTTTACACACTCATTCGATGGCTGCCACGGTATTAAGCCGCTGGATGGAAAGCGAGAATGAACTATGTTTAACGGACTATGAATTACAAAAGGCATTTCCGGGTTATGAGAGCCACCAATCACAATTGGTAGTTCCTATATTTGAAAACACTCAAAATATTAAAGAGTTAGCCGCAGAGACAAAAGCGTACTTTAGCCAGAACCCGAATCTGCCTGGTTATCTTATTCGAGGGCATGGTCTATACACGTGGGGTAATAGTATGGCTGATTGTCTTCGTCATGTTGAAGCGTTTGAATTTTTATTGCAGTGTGAATTAGAAATGAAAAGGTTACCTTAATGAGCAAATTAACGGTTTATGAACGTCATGATTTGAATACCCCTGTGCTGGTGACCGAAGAGAGTACAGAGATTGCAGATCTCCTGAATGAAAAAGGTGTTAGGTTTGAGCATTGGCCCACTCAAAAACTACCCGCTAATGCCGAACAAGAAGAAATTTTGGCTGCCTACAGTGTAGATGTATCAAGGTTGAAAAGTGAGTGCGGCTTTACGACGGCTGATGTGGTGAAGCTAACCCCGGATAACCTGCAAAAAGATGAATTCAGGAAAAAGTTCTTAGCCGAACATGTTCATGTTGAAGATGAAGTAAGGTTTTTTGTTGAGGGACAGGGGTTATTTTTTCTTAACATTGACTCCCAAGTCTACATCGTTCTTTGCCAGAAAAACGATTTGATTAGCGTTCCAGAGGGCACTACACATTGGTTTGATATGGGGCCTTCGCCATCGTTTACCTGTATTCGGTTGTTTACTAACCCTAAAGGTTGGGTGGCTGAATTTACTGGCAGTCATATCGCTGACCAGGTGCCAGGCTGGGAGCAGTTGATGGAGCCTGCTCAATGATCAAGGCGATTGTGACTGATATCGAAGGTACGACAAGTTCAATTAGTTTTGTTCATGATGTTTTATTTCCTTATGCCAAACTACGAATGGCTGACTTTGTTCAAAACGCGGATAAATTAGCTGATAGCGAGCGGCGAGAGGTCGACTTGCAGCTTGACGAGGTTGCTCAGGTTGCGGAGCTTCCCCGAGATGATATCGAAGGTCTTATTCAGCAACTGATAAACTGGATTGAGGAAGACAAAAAGGTGACGCCGCTAAAGGCACTACAAGGGTTGATTTGGCGGCAAGGTTACCAACAGGGTGACTTTGTGGGCCATGTATACAAAGATGCAGCGGATTATTTAAAACAATGGCATGATAAAGGTATCGATCTCTATGTGTACTCGTCAGGTTCAGTCAACGCTCAGAAACTAATCTTTGGCTACACCGATTTTGGTGATTTAACACCGATTTTTAAAGGCTATTTTGATACCCAAATAGGGGGGAAGCGAGAGGTCTCGTCTTATCAAGCGATAATCAGCGAAATAGGCTTACCGGGCGATGAAGTTTTATTCTTATCTGATATTAAAGAAGAGCTTGAAGCAGCCACTCAAGCGGCGATGAAAACCTGTTGGTTAATAAGGGAAAATGACTCGAAAGTGGCAATTAAAGCGGCATCAAAAAACTACCTTGTGGCTAGAGATTTTAGTGAAATAGTACTTTAGATAAATTAATTGATGTGGCAATCGTCTAAATAGTTTGGTAACCTGCCGACCATTATTCCACTCAAAAGGATTTTGAGGGAACGACAAAAAGTACACTCACCCACACGGATGTAGGTAGTAAAAACATGGATTTGTTATTCCGGATTGAACCTATTCAATCTGAAGATACTTCACGTACAGATAGTCCTTCACAGGACGCTTCGAACCAAAACTTACCCCTTGATAAACGTTTTATATTTTCACCGTTGGGCGGCCTTATTGGGCGATCACCTGAGTGTGACTGGGTTTTGACTGATCCTGATCGTCGTTTGTCGGGTAAGCATGCCGCTATCTCATATGAAAACCATCAATACTGTATTACAGACCTTAGCACTAATGGGCTTTTTGTTAATGAGCATCGAGAGCCATTAGGTAAGGGGAGTTCTTACTCCATTGAATCGGGTGACCGCTTTACGATGGGGCCTTTTTGCATTGTCGCTCGTCTTTCTGACTCCTCGAATATGCCGGACGAGAATGATGGGATTAAGAGCTCTACCGTTGAGATTTCAGCCCCTAGTGAGGCCTCGCTTGCTGAGCATGAGCACCTCATTGGCACAAATGAAATGAGCCTTGATGACATACTCGAGTTTCCAGCACCTTTACAAGACGAGCACGATGCAACGCTATTGTCAGAGAGTACTAACCGTATTCCAAAAGAGGTGTGCTATAGGGACAATGCTCCTGATGTTGTCCCCCCCCCAAATATCGAAACTACATTCTCCAGTAATGCTTTACCCTCTGTTGGCGATAACGAAAATCTAGCACTATTGCAATTTTTGCGAGGTGCTGGGGTAAACGAAGATCTTCTATTACACTCTGATATCAGTGAGCTTATGTTTAACTTCGGTGCTTTATTGAAGTGTTACACCGGAGAGATTATGAAATTGATGGGAGAAAGAAGCCGCTATAAAAATCAATGCCGGTTGGATATGACCCTAGTGGCAGCCGAGCATAATAATCCGTTGAAATATTGTGTCAACGAGGCTCAGGCGTTGCGCGAAATTATCATATCTCCTCAACCTGAGAATCTCTCTGGCGGCCGCGCCGTAGAATCTGCGATGGACGATATTCGTGATCACTTTTCACGTGTCGAAAAGGGCTATCAAGGTACGTTATCTTCACTTATCAACTTTTTGGGTATGACAAACGGAAAGGATGAACATTCTGGAGTGACACCTGATAACATTCAACCGACACCGCTATCTAATAGGCCGTGGCATTATCGTAGGCGCCTAAAACAGCTGCAACAAAAAACGGCAATGCTTAAAGAGTCCAAATATTACTCCGATGAGTTCTTTTCTCCTCGTTTTGCTTATTTTTATCAGAACCCTGATCGTGTTTGTCATCATCCTGATACAGAAATGTCTGAAGCAGAAAAAGGAGGGGGTTCAAATGGCTAAGCACCTGATACATGTATTTTTAGGCATCATGCTATGTGGTGTTATCAGTGGATGTGCGAGTTGGGTGGCATCTGATATTACTAAATTGGATATTAGGCTTACTGCTTCCGGAGATTTAAACCCTGATATTTCTGGTCGGCCCTCTCCACTGGTGGTTCGCCTTTATGAAATAAAAGCGCCTTCAGTATTTGAGAATGCAGATTTTTATAGTCTTTATGATTACGGTAAAGAAACGCTTGGACCTGATTTTGTAGCGATGGAAGAATTGACACTAAAGCCGGGCGAACAGTTGAATATGAAGTTAGCGCTCCAACAGGATACCAACTATATCGCTATATTAGGTGCGTATCGTGATATGAATAAAGCAAATTGGAGACGCGTGTTTCCCGTATCACTCAAAAACAAGAACAGTAAAAATGTAGTGTTTGCCGGAAGTAGTATAGATGTCCTTGACTAGATTATTCACTTTAATAGGAATAGTTAGGGTAATAGAAATGATAGCGCTAGATAGGTTAAGGGGTTCGCCATGGATAAGGTGATATGGAGCGAGGGGATGTTTCTTCGACCTCAGCATTTTCAGCAATTTGAACGTTATATTGAAGACCAGATAGCCTCAAGGAATCGGTATTTAACCCCTTATAATTGGGGTATTACGAAACTAGAATTTGACTCATCTCTGCTGCCTCTGGGCAAGGTTGCTGTGGTTTATGCTGAAGGCGTTTTTCCTGATGGTAGTTTATTTAGGGTGAACTATGACCCGTTATACCCTTTGGTTGTTCATGTAACTAAAGGGCAAGAAAATCAACAAATATTTATCGCCATACCGCCACAAATTAAAGGCGCGATCGATAGTGATGAACCAGAGAAAAGCCTGGGTATTAGGTATCGCCAGAAACTAATCGATATTAGAGATAGTCATGGTATTAATAATGAGCGCGTTTATCCCATCGCGACCGGTGATGTGAATGCGCTGATCGTTGCTGAAGATCAACTTGAAGATCAGTTTGTTTCATTGCCCATTGCACGAATTAGTGTCGTTAATGATGATGGGGCTATTGGGCTTGATCCTGACTATGGTGCGCCAACGACGGATGTGTCTATTTATGAGTCTTGTATGTCAGGGTTGGCCGATTTGATTCTGTTGATGCAAGAAAAAGCCAAGCAATTAGCCTCTTCGATTGAAAGTGGTATGGGGAATAGCGCAGGTACAGTCGTCGACTTGTTGATGCTGAAGGCTCTTAACCTCTGGGGGGCTGAGTTTAATATCCTTATTAAGCAAGTTCCTCTTCATCCCTATGAGTTGTTTAAGCGTCTCTCTGCGTTGGTGGCCGAAATGAGTACGTTTGCACGTTCAGACAGGGTCGCTATTAGCGGAGGTGCGTATAACCATATAGGTGCGGTTCAGGATCTGCACTCGTTGATGGAAGAGGCTAGGGTATTAGTTTCCACTGTATTCAAAAGTAACGCTATTTCATTGCCTATCCGGCGAAAACAGTTTGGTATTAGTGTGGTCGGATTACCTACAGATTCTATGAGCGGCGATGAATTAATATTGGCGATAAAGGCTGACCTGCCAACGGACAGTATCCGTAAGTTAGTAGCTAACAAGCTTAAAGTGGGTAGCATCGATAATATTAAAGACTTAGTTAACCTACAGCTGCCTGGATGCACTAAGGAGCTATTGCCGGTGACGCCGCGGCAGATACCGTATCATGCAGGCATGAACTATTTTCGTCTGCTACCTGATTCAGAAATTAAGGCGGGTATCAAACGCTCAAGCGGCATTGGGTTGCATGTTTCAGGCGATGTGCCTGGTATGGAATTGGAGTTTTGGGTAATCCCGTCTGGCTAACATTGGTCGTACAGCCATTGGGGTCGAGGGAGAGTCTGGGAACGGGAAGGCTCGCGTAGTAGTAACGAAGAATTATACATCAGTATCTAAGGAAAGAGACTGAGGAGTTAACAGGAACAATGGATAGTTTATATAAAACAAAAAGACTTGATCATGTTGAAGGGGTGCTGCCCATAGCGGGAAAAAATAGTGGTGAAAAGCTTGAGGTGTGGTCTGAAAAAACCATTGTCCAGGCTCAGCCTGATGAGAGTATGAGTGTTCAGGCATATGACCGGCCAACGAACGTATTGGATGAATCTATTCAAGGTGCTGCACTTAACGACAAGACGATTGTATGGGCTGATCAATCTAAACATCAAGAGAATCGTTATACGAGTGATGCTACTACACAGGTTTCTGAGTTAAACGACCCCGAGGTCTATTCAGAACGTTCGCATATTACTATGAATAGAAGAGTGGTTAATGAAAATATGCTGGTTAGCTGTGCAATGCCATTAATTCATCATGCGATGAGCCTGGCGTCTATGGTAGAACCAGCTGATATTCATAGCATAAGGTCGCGGTTAATCTCAGATATTGGGCGTTTTCAAAATAAAGCAGAACAGTGTATTAGCGACCAGCATCATATTGTGGCCGCTTGTTATTTGCTGTGCTCATTTATTGATGAAACTATTGCCACGACCTCATGGGGTGCCTCTCAACGGTGGGGCGGGGAAAGCCTATTGAGTCATTTTCATCATGAAACCTATGGTGGAGATGGGTTTTTCAGATTACTTGAACGCGCCAAGCGCCAACCTCAGCAATACCTAGATTTATTAGAGCTGATGTATGTCTGTATCTCACTGGGTTTTGCAGGCCGTTATAGCGTTGATAAAAATGGCGCGACAAAATTAGAAAGTATTCGTGAGTCAATGATGGAGACCATTACAAAACATCAGGTGCCTGATAATAGAAGCTTAGTGGTGGGAGAAATCAATGATCGAGTGGACAAAAAACAGCGCGGAATGTGGCTGGCACCGGTTGTTATTACGACAATGATATTGAGTAATATCGCAGGGTATTTAATCTTTTCGCATCACATTGAGGCGCGTATGGATACGACCTCAGATTATGTACTCAGTAGTATGGGCATATCCCATTAAGTTCATCTAAAGAAGACTCAAGTACGGCCTGTTATTCAGGGCCGATTTATACTACTTGTTCGTACGAGTAATTAGCGGATCAAATGGAATTGAACGCATGAATTGGAAGTCTATTCGTTTTTTTAATAGAAATCGAGAAAGTGAATCATCTATTGATCTACCTGAGGTGGCTACTTCAACAAAGGCCTACCAGTCTTTGTTTAAGTCTCAGCTTAAGGCGTTGCGGGAAGCATTAGGTGAGCAAAAATTTGGACGGGTATTTAAAAAGTCACTCCATAAAAAAACACACTACTTGGTTTTAGAATCACCCCATGCCAATTTAACAGAACTCAGTGGTCATTCGATTGCTAATGTGACCCCTCCAGTTAAAAGGCAAGCCTTTGGATCAATAGATCGACTAGCCAGTAATAACGGATCAGATAGTCGATATACCTTACCTTCATGGTATACAGATGGTTCGGCACTGCTAATGGGGCTTCATTTCGAAAATGATGTCTACACCGCAAATTATTCGTATGAAGATACTCTGCCATTATTAATTGAAACAATAGGAAGCGGAAGAAAAGGCCCGTGCTTTGGTGGTGCCGTAATCTACGCTCATCGGCACGATCTTGTTTCAGATAGTACTCCCGCATGGCTAAGTAAAATGGCTTCACTCATCGGACAGGCATCCATGTTAGCCAAACAAAGAATCCCTGTTTATATCGTACTGGAAGGCGTGGGTTTTTCTTCGGTATCGATGACTGATAGCTCTTCGTTCAATAGCTTATCCATGCCGATGGGGATGTTTAGAGATGATGAAACAGTATTAACAGAGCAGTTCGGGCAATGGTTTACGCAAGCCGAAAGTGAGCTAACAAAGCGCCTATTGAGGAAAACATTAAAAGAAGTTCAATATGTGCATGATATTGAATCTCGTAAAACGGCATTTTCTGAACTAAATGCAGTCGAGCAGGGTTTAAAGCAGCTAAAGAATCTTTCTGAGCATCTTAATCATCGGTGGGGTTTTTCGGGTAACGATATAACTCCCTGGGTTAGAGCTGTATTTATTGCACCTAATAGTTCGCCGATTTCAAATGGTTTAACTGCTCAGGTTGGTGGGACGCCCAGTACTGAGCGTCAGAGTGATTTTGGTACTAATCATTGGTGGCAGCGATTTAGCAATATTTTGTTAAAAGACCGAGGTTGCGGTAAAGCTGAACAGACTCGTAATACGCGCCATAAACTCGTGGCGCTATCTACTGCGGCTGTGGTGATATTGGGGGTAGGTTGGAGCCAATTGATGTGGCGTGATTATGCTCAGGCTGGCGTATTGGTAGATCAGTTTAATGAGCAGCTATTGCCACTTTCATCCAATGGCATGAACGCTGGGTTAATAATGCTTCCTGATGAATTGACTGTGCCCGATCAAATGTTAGCGTTTGATCGAGTCTTAGGTTTGTTATCGTCTATTGAGACCCTTGATCAAGCGCTTCAAGAGGAAAAACAACAGGCTAAATGGTTGGCTTTATTCACTACGCCGATCATTGAAACTCAACAGTACGTGCTTGATGTGGTTTCAGATAGCATTTTAATGACTCAATTTAACAGCGCAGTAGAGCAGACATTGGTTGATATATTGGACAGACAGCATGATTTTGAGGTTCTGTATCCTGCGCTAAAAAGTTACCTATACCTTCATCAAGACAGAGTGCAACGAATAGACTATTTGATGTGGTGGTTTGGTCAGCGCTGGCAAAAAGATTATCAAGGTGACCCTAATAAAAGGGGAAAGCTAGCTCACTACTTGTCTACCTTTTTAGAGACGCAAATGATCGTTAAAGAGATTGATAGTCAAGCTGTATCAATTGCACGGGCAAAAATGTTATCAACGCCTCTAGCAACGCGCTTGTACTTTAAAATTAAGCCGTCTGGGTCTACATCTAACAACATCTCGCGAGAACTTAAGGAAGTGATTGGTTATCGGCAAATGGAAGTCTTTGATAATTCGTCGGTCTCACTACCTTCTTTTTATACAAAACTGGGTTATCAGACACTATTCTTACCCAAATTAAATCAAGTTGTTAAGCAAGCTAGCGCAGATGAGTGGGTACTTGAAGAGCCTGAAAATACGGTCAAGACTGAGGTAATGCCTGGCTCAGGACTATTGAAAAAAGCCATTTATGACCTCTATATTGCAGACTACTTGGCTGCATGGGACCGCACTCTTAATGAACTATCTGTTGCCAGAACATCATCATTTGATCACCTAAACAGTGTGGTTAAAAGTGCAAACGGGCGTGACGGCGCTATACGTCGAATGCTCAGTTATGTACACGAAAATACCGTTTACCATTCAGCTCGTGCAGCGGCCAGCGAAGCAAGTATCATTGATGGTGCGGCAGACATGGTGCCTACGGGGCTTGCTGCATCGGTTAATAAAACCACTCTAGGGCTTAAAGGTGTGGATCGCTTTCTTACCCAACAAGGGATAGATTTAATTCACCCCATGAGTGCCGTAACTGAACATTATAAGCCGCTAAATTCCGTAATTGACCATAATGCGATGCAAGAGGTTGATCAACAGTTGGTGATACTTGAGGAGTATTTATCTGAATTTGAGGGTTCCACTAATGAGCTCGATAATATGTCATCTGTTTTTGATGCAACGGTTAAGCGAGCAAAAGGGTCGAGAAAAGATGCAATATCTCAGCTAAAAAGAACCTCAAAATTAATGCCTGCACCATTGAACCGGTGGATGAATTCTCTGTCTGATCAGGGATGGGGTCATATGGTCGGTCGGACAAAACGTTATATAAATAAAGCCTATCAAAATGACATATATGCCTTCTATAACGCCAATTTGGATAATAAGTATCCATTTGATTCCCATGGTGAAGAGGATGTTTTGGTTGATAGGTTTAGTGACTTTTTCAAACCTGAAGGGCGTGAACAGACATTTGTAAATCAATATATTAAACCCTTCGTGCGTACCGACAATGGGCGATGGCGCGCAAAGACAGTAGATGGCCTCTCTCTAGGTTTCAAGAGAGATTACCTCTCTCAATTACAGCGAGCCGATACTATTCGAAACCTTATGTTTAACAGTCGTCAAGAACTCCATGCCGAGTTGCAATTACAGCCAGTTTATCTGGACGCTAACATTAGTCGTTTTGACTTATCGATAATGGGGGAGCGCTTGAGTTATCGCCATGGACCTCAAAAAATATCAAGAATATCATGGCCCGCAACGCTTAATGAGGATGCTATCGCGATGCGTTTTGAGGACTATAACGGCAACCTTGTTACTGAAGAAATATCCGGTGAATGGTCATTGTTCCGATTGATTGATCAATATGGAAAAGAACCTGCGCCTAACGGTCAGCGGTTTCGTATGAGTTTCGAAGTAAACGGTCAAAGAGTGGTATATAACATTGCTGGGCGAACCCTTTCACCTGCGTTGCTTGAAATGTTAAGTCAGTACAGAACACCAATCAAACCATTAGGTTAATAGTTAAAATGAGTAGCAAAAACAGGATGATTTGGAGTAGTAGCGATTATAGTCACCCAGGTCATCGACGTAGCACAAATGAAGATGCAGTCTATAGTGATGCCCGGTCTGGAGTTTGGTGTGTTGCTGACGGCATGGGAGGACATCAGTACGGAGGACTGGCAAGTCAATTGTTGATAGAAGCGGTGGCCTCGACACCTCTTTACCGTTCACTTGACGCTAGGGTTAACGAGTTACAGAAACGTATTTTTGCGCTCAATCAAACGCTTTATGAGAAAGGGTTAGCAATCACGGGTAATGCTCACAATAGTCGTCAAACGATTGGTTGTACGTTTATTATCTTTCTCAGCGACGGTACTTACAGCGCCTGCCTTTGGGCTGGAGATAGCAGGCTGTATTTATTGCGTGATGAGAATCTTTATCAGGTGACCAATGATCACTCGGTGGTCAATGAGTTAGTCGCTCGTGGAGTTATATCTGAGGCAGAGTCCCATGAGCACCCCCAGGCTCATGTGGTAACCCGAGCATTAGGGGCATCCGATAGCATAGCCCTTGAGAAGAAAGTGTTCGCTGTTAAGAATGGTGATCGTTATTTGTTATGTAGTGATGGGTTGTACAACGAACTGGAGCCAGAAGAAATATCGGCTGCTTTGACGAGTAAAGAGAGTAGTCAAGGTTGTAGAGTGTTAGTCGATAAGGTGTTGGAAACAGAGGCGCCAGACAATTTGACCGCTTGCGTAATTAACGCGACGTTTGCGGCAGAGTATTACTAATAATCACTAACCGCCATAGCGGTAATGACACGTTAGACATCAGTAAATAGATAAGTAGACCTATAGAGCAATGGATTGCTCGGAGAGATAGATGCAGGGTAGAAAACAACAAGGAACTCAAGAGAAGCGTATCAGTGCAGGCTCTGAACGCACTCCTGCCGCTGTTATTCAAGTGGGTTCTGTATTGAATAATCGTTTCTTGCTTCAAGAAGTCTTAGGGGTGGGCGGTATGGGGCGAGTCTACAAAGCGTTAGACCTAAGACGGGAAGAAGTACAAGACCCGTCCCCCTATGTGGCCATTAAGTTATTAAACGAAAGTGTCAGAAATATGACTGGTGCAGGTATTGCGCTTCAGCGTGAAGCCGTTATCGCCCAAAGACTCCAGCATCCCTGTATTGCCTCTGTGTATGACTACAATCGTGATGAGTTTCATGCCTATATCGTCATGGAGTTGATTGAAGGGTATACCTTGGATCAGTTGATAATATCGGATTACCCTGATGGTTTGCCTGCTGCTCAATCATTTAGAGTGATTGGTCAATTAATTGAAACGGTCATTTTTGCGCATCAGAAAGGCGTTGTCCACGCTGATATAAAACCGTCAAATGTCAAAGTTATGCCTACTGGCGATATTAAGGTGATGGACTTTGGCTTGGCCCGCGTGATGAGTTTAATGAATATGACTCAAGACAATAACAAAGATCTTGATGCCCATTGGCGCCACCGATCACTGAGTGATGCTATCACGCCATCATATGCGACCAAGGCTCGATTACACGGCCGCCAACCTATTAAAATAGATGATACTTATGCCTTAGCCTGTGTTATTTATTTGGTGCTTTCCGGGCGGCACCCTTATCACCGAATGAATGCTGATAAGGTGCTTAAACAAGGCATAAAACCAGCGCGACCTCCTCATATAACCAGCAAGCAGTGGTCTGTTCTGCTGAGAGCGCTTGACCCAAATATTAATAAAGAGAGCGGAGTGCTCAACGCGCTTTCAGGCGTCTTTTGTAAAATTAGAAGAAAAGCTCAGCACCAGAAGAGAAAGTTAATATCTATCGCTGCGTTATTGTTGTCGATGTATTTGGCTATACCGATTAATACATGGGTTAGCGATCAGCTCCCTGTATGGTTAATTCAATACGCAAGTGATGAGCAGCGAGTTGAGGCATTAACGCAATATTTATCTGGGCCATCCAGCTATAAACAGAAAACCCTTGAAGGTTTTTACCTTCCGACGTTGGTTAGTGGTTGGCAGGTTAGGTGGTCCGGTGTTGAGACGTTGTTAAGCAAACCCTTTCCCGAGCAGCAGCGACTGCTTGCTGCATTGAAGCAAGACTTGGTAATCGCTGATTTAGTTACCCCCTATCTATCTGCGAATAAACTGTTTTCAGAAAGTCGGGCTCAATTGGAGCAGGTTCGGTCAAAATATCTTATTGAAATATTGGCAGGCTATGAGGCTCGATTGAGCAGTTATCTAACCAATAACCGGTCTGTTTTGGATTCAGATATGAACGTTTTATATAACCATACGCGACTATTAGATTTAATCGACAGTTCTTCAGTATTGATGCGGCAAGACCCACGACTTAGGCTGCTTCTGTTCAAGAGTATGAATGAAGACTGGATAGCGGGTCGTTATCTGCCGTTGGGTGAAAAACTACAATTTGCAAAGGTGTTATTTCCTGAGAGCCAAGAACGGGTAGTGGCGATTGATAAATTGGGGCGCTTGATGTCTACAGATTTGTTGCTGGGGAATGAGGCTAAGAAGGAAGCATTGTTTACAGAAGAGATTCTGGCCAATGAAACACCTTCTTATATCTATACCCCCACCATGATCAAATTGGTCAAAGAGATAAAAATAGCGTCTTCAAATCAGTTAGACCTGATACCTGCTTACCGAGATCGTTTAACCGATACTCATAAACGGTTTATTTCGTTTGGCGGAGATGAATATTATTGGCAGCAACTAGTATCTCAAGCTGAACTGGAATATAGCAGAACGCTTGCTAGCTGGGGGCGAACTGAAGAGGCGTTTCAAGTAGTGGATAAGATGCTTGCTAGACAACTAAAGTACTAACGCGTTCGTAATGACATTGCCTCTAGCGTCCGTACGTTTAACGTAAGAGGTATTACAAATTAGACAAACTCTTATGTTGGAGTTTGTTTGATAATTAAGGATAGGGATTTATCTTTAATTTAGCTCGCCACATTTCAGTGGCTAAATGAATAACTTGAAAGAAAGGAAGCAGTATGCCAACTCCAGCGTATATGACGATTAAGGGAGAAAAACAGGGTTTTATTACAGAAGGAAACTTCACTGAGCCTTCAGTGGGGAATATCTTTCAGGAAGGCCACGAGAACGAAATCTTAGTAGAAGCATTTCAGCATGATGTTGTATTACCACGTGACCCTCAGAGCGGACAGCCAACGGGACAACGGGTACATCAACCACTTGTTATTACTAAGATATTTGATAAGTCTTCGCCACTATTGTTTCAAGCGTTGACCAGTGGCGAGCGTTTGCCAGAGTGTGAGATTAGGTGGTACAGAACCTCAGCGACAGGGCTTCAAGAGCACTACTTCACAATCAAACTGGAAGACGCTATTTTGGTCGATATTAAATCGCATATGCCAAACTGCCAAGACCCGGCACAAGCACACTTTACTCATCTTGAAGATGTCTCTTTCACATACCGTAAAATCACTTGGACTCATGAGGTGTCAAACACTTCATCGTTCGATGATTGGCGTTCATTGAAAGTATAAACTCTTGACTATTTGGGCACGAAGAAGATTCGTGCTCTCTCAGGTAATTTATCTCTATTTAAAAACAAGCCAAGGTTTCATTCACTGCTTTGGCATAGAGTGTTCCGAATTGCTCACGATCTTTTTCATTGATGCCTACCACCCAAGCCTGTGATGTTTGGCCTGAAAACTGATAGTAAAGTTGCTGCTCAGGGTAAGGCGAACTGACGCTAACTTGATCGGCAAAATCCCAGAGGCCTGGGTGTGCGTACTCGCTATCTTGTATTTGATCTAGAATGTTTCGCTGTGTTGTTCGGTCATGGTAAACCAACGCCGTTTGAGTGCTGTTTTCTATCAGAGAGAACCGATGAGAACCGCAGTTATTAGGAAATTGGTAGTGGCAAAATTGAAGAGGCTCAGTGCCTGATTGGGTCGAGGTGGTGAGTGGTTGTGCCGTGCAGTGTATGCGAATAGTTTGGATGATTTTTCGAATGGTTAAATCGTGTCCAAATCGACGAGAAAGCTGGTTAGTCTTTAACGAAGATTTACTGTACCCATCAGCCTCATAATGAAGTTGCTCGGGTGTATCGTATTGGCTGGTTTGAGGGTTCGATATATTTCCGTTTAAAGGTTTTGTTTGCCCTACCGATCGATACTCTGAGTCGTCAAATTTTACATTACTAGAGCATGATGCCAAGCCGATAAACAGTGGCGGCAATAGTAACGACAATACAGTACTTTTGACCGGAAAGCTGTTTACACCGTGAGAGTGAGAATACGAAAGGGGTAGACGTGAAATAAAAGGGCGTAACATGTTGCGAATCCTTCGCTCAAAAATAATCACCTCTCAATCCATTGAGAGGGCTGAGCGCCTATTCTATCAAATAGTCACTCAACACAAAAACAAATTATTGTTACCGATCCGAAAGAGACTTGACCATCAAACGTATTAAAGATGGTTGTGCCCATTGGGTGCCTGCCGGTAGCTAATAAATTGCTTCGAGTGAGCAACCTGATATCTGTGAAAAGGTAGAAACGTATCCACAGATATCAACTTAAAGTGACAAGTATAAGAGCTTTTTGCTCGTCTAACTTATCTTGCTCGCTTCAAACTGTTTTTCGTAAAATCGTTGTCTTCTAAGCCCGTTTGAAACTGATAGTCTTCCCATGTGAGGGTGGTGCTTTTTTTGGTCTGGTGGTTCACCATCAGGTTCTCAAGTGGGCGCCAGTATTTATCTAGGTACTGTTGATAGTTTGATGCCGTAAAGGTTTTTAGTAGGGACTCTTTACGGTCATAGTATTCAACTTTTTGTACTCGGTATTCTGTTTGGTCAATCCATGAAATTTGCCGGGTGTAACCAGAGTTTTCATCTTTTGGAAAACGCTCGACCACGAAACAAGTTAACTCTCCGCAAGCTTCATCTTTAATATATTTATAGTCGTACTTCTCGACTTCTTGTGAACTCATATCTTCGAACGCAAACTCACTTCCCATAAACGGGCCTGACTTATTGCGTGATGCGATTCGCTTGACGCGTTTAAGGGCAGGTAGGTAGAGCCATTGATCGTCAGGTTCCACTTTGTGGGAGAAGGTTAGGAGTGCTGTACCGCGTACGTCTTTTGGTTCGTCAAATATCGTGAGGCTCTTATCGCCATCGTCTTGTCCTTCTAACGATTTCACTCGTAATGTTCGGATACTTTCATCGCCACGCTTGTTACGGAGCACCATGGTCATATCTGCGGTAGAGTCTTTCCAACCCTGGTTTCGTTTATCGGCTTCTACTGCGATGGCATGACCTTTATCTTCGGCGGTTTCTGCAAATGCTGTGATAGGTGTAATTAGTGCAGCACCGATAAGTAATGACGACAAAGTATGGTTCATTTAACTGTTCTCCTTAAGCACGCTCTTCGATTAATGCTGTTGTGGCGTCTTCAATGTTTTTATTAGTTAATGGTTCTATATCTTGCTGTTTTTTAGTTTCGTCTTTGCCCAAGTACCCTTTGCTATTTAAAAACAATAGGAGTGGGGGCAGGAAGAAGAAATCAACGAGCAGTGCGATAACAATCGTAACAGCCGTTAATAACCCCATTTGTGAATTAAGTCCGAAATTAGAAAACGCTAGGACTGAGAAGTTTGCAAACAGTATGATGGTTGTAACAAACAGGGCAACACCGACTGTGCTGAAAGCATACCTGATAGCATCTTCGGTACTCAACCCAGATTCACGTTTAGCTCGCAGAAATTTACTTAGAAAGTGAACTGAGTAATCAACTACAATCCCTAAGGTCATACCTGCGACAACAGATAACCCTAACCCGACTCGACCGACAAACATTCCCCATATGCCAAAGGCGACCAGTGCGGGTAATAAATTGGGTAGCAAGCTAATTAGCCCGTAACGGAATGAGCGTAGACTTACGGCAAGCATGGCTGATATCAGTAATAGTGCTAAAAAGGTGCCTTCTAGCATGGCTCTAACATTGCGGTAACCGATATGCGCGAACATAACATCACTACTTGAGCCTTCGCCGATCGTGAGATTTTCTGTATTCTGTTGCAGCCATTGATTGGCGCGAGATTGCAGTGACAGTAACTGGTTAGTCGATAATTTATTAACGGTAATCGTAAGACGCGTGGCCGACTTATCGACATTAATTTGGTTGTTAAGGTCTAAGCCAAAGGGGAGTGACATCTCATAAAGTAAAAGATATTGGGCTGCCAACTCACGGCTCTCAGGTAATGAGTACCATTGAGGGTCATCACCGTGCATGTTCTTGTTCAGTCGTTTAATGACATCAGTAAAGGTATTCACGTGAATCACTTCAGGTTGCTCTCTGAACCAGTCGGTTATTTTGTCTAGCTGTACTAGATAGCCAGGTTCACTGATGCCACCGACTTCACCGGACTCTATAGAGTAGGATATGCTATTTAACCCGGTCAGGTTGGTTCGGGTAAAGTCGATCGCTTGTCTTTGGGGCATACTTTCGTCGAAGTACTCTGACCAAATGTCATTAAGTTCATTAGAGGGCAAAAAGGCACCGCAGCCAAGAATAACGGCGATGCTGATAAGCAGTACTTTTCGATACTGCTTGATTAATGTTTCAGCTAGACGACTAATCGCCCCTATATTATCTTCGGTCACCTTTTTTACCTTAACGGGCAAAATCATCATTAAGGCTGGTAGTAGCGTTATTGAGAATAACCATGCACCAAGCACACCTACTGCTACGATATTACCCAAGTCTCTAAATGGTGGAGCATCACTAAAATTAAGGGATAGAAATCCCACTAACGTGGTGATACTGGTTAGAAAAACCGGTTGATGGTTAATGCGCAGACTCTCGCGCATGGCCGTTTTCTTATCTTCGCCTTGTCGCATATGGTGAAAGAATGTCACCAGAATATGGATGCTGTCTGCAATAGCGAGGGTGAGGATCATTGTTGGGGCATTGGCGGCGGGAGGCGACATATGGATACCTGCCCAAATAGCGATGCCTTCTGCAAACAGAATCGACGTAATAATAACCGCTAAAGTGGCTAATGTGCCGCTAATCATGGTAACCAGGCTGCCACTGGCCGCAAACATATAGATCGAAATACAGAGCATGGCGATTAAAAATGCCAGTGGTACGATATGTGATAAATCAAATAGGCTGGCTTCTTTAAACGCATAATTATTAATCACTCGGCCAGTTAGGTAGATATCCACATCAGGATACTTCTCAGTAAACACGTGCTTTAATGAGCGAGCGGCTTCAATAACAATAGGTATTTCTTGGGTGTTGTTTACGCCTGATATTTCAACCGTCACGTTAACGGCTGTGACTCGACTATCCTCCGAAATGAGTCGTTTAACCAGTGATGGTTCAGTTAGGGAGACTTGCTGTGCCTGATTCAGCTCGTCGATCGTTCGTTGGGTGGCGTTGTAGACGAGGTTTTCAACAATCAGGTCATCCTCTTCAGCTTCGGTATGCTGATAGTTGGTGATTGAGTCTACCCGTTGCGAGTGGGGTAACTTCCACGCTTGCTCAGTGAGTTCTTCTACCAACGATAAGGTCGATGCTGAAAAAGCATTGCCATTTTTTGGCGCAACCACAAACATCACACTGTCGTTTTTGGTGTAATTGCCTTGTAGCTCTTCAAAGGCTCTTAGTTGAGGGTTATCTTCGCTAAAAAAAATTCGGTAGTCTGAATCGAATTTTATATTAGGTAAGTTAGTGGCGATAAGGCCAACTGTCACGAGGACCAATAAGGTTGTAATAATGAAGTGATTGAGAACCCAGTGGTTAAATTTATCTATCATTTTATTGTCCAAGTGACGATTAAATATATGCGATAAAATACTAATTGACCAAGGGTCATAAATGTAGACTAAACTGATATTAGGGTGGTTTGCAAACAAATATTTTTTATATCAGTAAAATAGTGATCTTATAACTGCCTGATTATGCATTTCGTCAAGAATACCCAGAAGATACTAAGGGTGTGTTGCTTTACGATGGGGTAATGGGGGGTGAGCAACGCTGGTTACTGTTACCGAGTAATATCTATCATGCTCTGGTATCGGTAAAAAGCTCCCACTTTCAGCTCGACCTAATAAGACTTGAAACTTATAGAGAGATCATAAAAGTAGTTAACTTCTTTACTATTCATCTGTAGTTACCTGATACAACTACTACTGCCTCATGCTTTGAGGGGTGACTCGTAATACTTCTTCTATGGTTGTAAGGCCTGCTCCGACTTTATTTGCACCACTGAGTCTAAGGCTATGCATGCCTTCCTTAATTGCCTGTTTTCTTAGTGACTCTAAATCGCAACTATCAGAGATGATGGGTTTCAGTGTATTACTGATAGGCATGATCTCATAGACGCCTGCACGCCCTTTGTAACCGGTATCTCTGCATTCAAGGCAACCGACCGGACGGCAGGTGTTCTGAGGAAGAGGTGCTCGCCAGGGAGCAGTAATGCTTTTCCAGGCTTCTTCGTCTATGGGGTGAGGTTCTTTACATTTAGGGCAGAGGGTTCTGACTAGGCGTTGTGCCATTACACCTAGAACCGTAGCTTTAATAATATAAGACGGCACTCCCAGCTCTATGAGTCGGGTAATCGTACTGGGTGCGTCATTGGTGTGCAGGGTGGATAATACTAAGTGGCCGGTTAGTGCTGCTTGCGTGGCCATTTCTGCGGTTTCTAAATCACGAATCTCGCCGATCATAATGATATCGGGGTCTTGCCTCATTAGTGCTTTTATACCGCTTGAAAATGAGAGGTCAATATTGGGCTGAACTTGCATCTGGTTAAACAGCGGTTCGACCATTTCTATGGGGTCTTCAATGGTGCAGACGTTGACTTCGGTAGTCGCAAGCTGGCGTAATGTTGAATACAGTGTAGTTGTTTTGCCAGACCCGGTAGGGCCTGTGACTAAGATGATGCCATTAGGTTGCTTTGCCATGCCTTCCCAGCGACGGCTATCTTCAGCAGAGAATCCTAAATCAGGGAAAGATCTTAGTAACACATCCGGATCAAAGATTCTCATGACCATTTTTTCGCCAAAGGCGGTGGGCAATGTTGATAGGCGTAGCTCTATCTCTTTGTCGTTTTCACCTTTGGTTTTAATTCGGCCATCTTGTGGTTTACGTTTCTCAGCGACATTAAGGCGGCCGAGAATTTTAAGTCGGCTAATGACGGCTATGCCGACCTGAGCGGGTAGCTCGTATACATTGTGCAACACGCCATCGATACGAAACCTTACCTGTGCGATTTCTCGGCGTGGTTCAATATGAATATCACTCGCCCGTTGTTCAAAGGCATATTGAAGAAGCCAGTCAACAATATTAACGATATGTTGATCGTTCGCATCGGGGTTCGCGTCGCTGCCAAGCTGTAGCATTTGCTCGAAATTTTGAATACTACTTTGAGATTGGCCTGACGCTTTGTTGACTGAGTTTGCGAGTTGGTAGAACTCAACCGTAAAGCGTTTTAGGTCGGCTGGGTTTACAACAACGTGTTTAATACTTTTTCTCAGCACGTGCTGTAGGTTTTCGGCCCAACCATCAACAAAAGGTTGGGCGCTGGCAATTACCACTTGAGTAGCGGATATATCGACCGCAAGTATGCCGTGACGCTGAGCAAATGCAAACGACATAGCGCTGGCACTGGCGCTAGCGTCAACCTTAAGTGGGTCGATATGAAATAGTGGCTGGTCAGCCCAATCAGCTAACCATTGGCTCAAGCTGTCTAAGGTTAGGTTTTCATCACTGATACGATTTTTTAGGTTAGCACTTGCAACAATTTCAAGGGGGTGTAGTGAAAGCTGCTCTCTTGATTTAGATTGGTTAACGAGTTGGTCAGAGTCTTCTTGAACAATGATGCCATCGGCGACCAACTGGTTAACTATGTCGGAAAGCGCCAATGTCTTTTTTATTTTTTGCGAAACTGCATTATTCATTGTGGTATGAATGCCCGTTCAAGTTAACCTGAAAAATAGCCGTTATAACCAAAGGTGTTACCAGTATTACATTAAGTATAACGGCTGTTTATCTTTATGCTTATTTGATTTTTACCTAATGTTCTAAGTTGATACGTTTAAAGCTTTGCCCCCGTGCGCTTTTGCCAAAAAACATTCATCATTGCCGCGATAAATACTATAACGGTGGTTGCAGTGATAACCGCTTCTAATATTGCACCTTCGGTTAAAAATGCATCGACTACCGCTCGGGTAAAATAGAATAGCACGACGAAACAGAGCCAAATATGAGCGCGAAGATTTCCTTTTAGTAAGCCTGGTAAAAATATCAGTAGTGGAATGACTTTTACCGCGAGTATAAACCCACGAGATGCTTCTGGCGGTAAGGTTGAAAGAACCGTCGAAACTACCATGAGAACCAGTAGCAATAGGTAAGAGAGTAGTGTGGTGATGTGGGAATATTTTACTTTTTGGGTCAATGTCATGGTGGTCTATCTCAATGGTTCGTGAGTCATTAGCTGTTTAGTTTTGATGCAAGTGTAGCAATCCGCTGCCCTTGTTTCTGACATAATGTATTCTCGGTGTCAGATAACGTTCTTTTTTGTTTCTCGTTAGCCCAGTGACTGGCGCCATAGGGCGTGCCACCATCGGTGGTAGCATTTAGCTCACTAACAGAGTAAGGAATGCCTGAAATAATCATCCCTTGGTGCAGCAGTGGTAACATCATTGTCAGTAGTGTGGACTCTTGCCCCCCGTGAAGGCTGCCGGTAGAGGTGAATACCCCGGCCGGTTTGTCACATAAAGCGCCGCTTAGCCAGATGTCTGATGTACCATCCAAAAAGTATTTTAAGGGAGCCGCCATATTACCAAATCGGGTCGGGCTACCGAGTATGAGTCCGGCACAGCTTTTCAGTTCTTCGTAGGAGCAGTAAAGTGCACCCTCCGCGGGGATGTCACTGTCAGTGGCTTCGCAAGTTGCTGATATAGCGGGTACCGTTCTAATAAGAGAGCGCATGCCTGCTACCTTTTCAACACCCCGAGCGATCTGCATTGCCATCTCTTTGGTTGCGCCATGTCGACTGTAGTAGAGTACAAGCACATAAGGCTGTTCTGTGGTCATAATAAAACTCTCTATTTAGAACTTTCTATTTCAGAACTTTTTAATCCAGCATCTGGGTTTGTAGACGCCCGGACGTTATAAGTAGACTGTTCTTAATTACAGAATATTTAACACATCTTCAGGAGGCCGCCCTAAAGCCGCTTTATCATTCGCTAGAACAATAGGGCGCTCGATCAACTTAGGGAACTTAACCATGGCATCTATAAGCTGCTCGTCAGTTAACGATTTGTCAGCCAAACCGTTTTCTTTATAAAGGGCTTCCTTTACTCTCATGAGCTGGCGAGGCTGAATAGCTAGCTTGGCGAGTATATCTTTGATTTGGTTGGCAGTTGGAGGGGTTTTCAGATAGAGAACGATGTCGGGCGCAATTCCTTTCTCTTCTAATAAAGCAAGCGTTTGGCGTGACTTTGAGCATCGTGGGTTGTGATAGATAGTGGCGTGAGTGGTCATGGCGGTTCCTGTGAGCAAAATCGAATGACGCTATTCTATAAGATTTCTTTTAGCGTATCATTAGTGGCTCGCAAACTTATCGCTATGCGGAGACGCAATGTTACGAATAATCTGTTTTTTGTTGGCTTTCTTGGTGATAGCCCTCACAGGGTGTGGGCAGGTTGAGTTTACACTCTCCAATGGCCAGCAAAAATCGTTAGACGAGTTTAAACGTGGTTGGTTAGTCATAAACTACTGGGCTGTTTGGTGTAAACCTTGTATTGAAGAGATTCCCCAATTGAATCTTCTAAATGAGCGCGAGAATATTGAGGTACTGGGGGTGAACTTTGATGGTCTACTGGGTGATGAACTTGTCAATCAGGCTCAAATCTTTGGTATAGAATATGAGATGGTTGTTCGTGACCCGTCTGAAGCCCTAGCGATTGAGCGTCCTCGCGCTCTGCCTGCAACGGTGTTGATCGATGAATCAGGGAAGGTCAGAGATGTGCTCTATGGCCCCCAAACGGTTGACTCCATTTTAGAAAAACTTAACGTGCTTGAGCGGGATGAATAGCTGACAGGATGGTTATTTTGCTGTCTTGTTCACGTGTATAGGTTGCCGTTGCTGGCGCTAGCCCAAGGTATGGATCAACGTCTTTACCAGACATTTTGGCAATCGCCGCCATGATGGCAAGGTGATGAGTTAAGTGGCTTGAAGCAAAACACAGCTCGCGGCCAAAAGATGATTTGAATACCTCGCTTTGCTGATAAGTCAGTGACACTTCAGTGCTAACAAGTGCTTCTTTGTTAATATCCTGTTCTGCAATACTGTTTAGCCACTGACGAATACTTGATAGTTCAGCTAAACCTGTCTCTTTATCTGTTTCTACACAAGCGCCACGTCGCCTTATGTCATAATTAATATTGCAGATGTTTGGGCTGAATGACTTTGACCCTTGAGTCTCTGAGCTAGCTATTAGTGCTAGATAAAGGTCTACGATATGTCTTAGGTGTTGACCGATGGAGCTTTCAAAAAGCGGTGTGGCGATGTATTGATATTCGGTGGTCGTCAGTCCTTCGATAAATATCATTATCTGATCGAGTGACTCCAGACTGCCTGCTATAGACGTGTTCATAAGAAGTTTACCTGTTGTCCTTTTATATGTTGCTCTGTACTTGAAGAGCGGCTTGTAGTTCTGCTATGAGTTAAAAATTGGTTCGGGGTAATTGCTTTATCGTTTTGGCTAACGGTGAATAACTTCCGAGCGTATAGCCCGTAGAGAAACGCAAAAGGGCCAGCGAACCAATAGAAAGCGGTAAGAAACTGTTCGATGTTTAACCCGTCTATCATTGCAAGTAGTAGAGCGCTTGCACCAAAGAACAAGATAATGCCCAGCTGTGAGTAATAGCTCTTTAAAACAATATACGAGTGGGGTTTGTTGCTTCGCGAAACGTCGAAGAAACGCTTATTAAATGCTAGCCGGAAGAATGCTGTTAAGAACGCGATTAGTATAATTGTGGCATATAGTAAAAATTCATGGCTGCTGGCATCAAATTGCGCCCGTAGAATCCAAGATAAAGCATAGAGGCATACGGCAAGTGAGAAGACCTTTTGAGTGTTGGCTTGGTCAATTTTGGCTTTTATGAAATAGAACAGAATTGAGAGTAGAAGCGTCAGTGAAACAATGATGATACCGAGTTCCAGTACATTCTGATTGGATAGAAAATATAGTGATAGTACCCAAAAATAGCTTTCTAGAAACAGAAAGGGGCCATCTAGTAAAAATGTTAGCTTTGATTGGTTAGAGTCTTTAAAGTTCTTTACCTGTTTAACTGATAGGGCACTATAACTCCGCTTTGGTTGGGAGGAGGCTTCTCCGGTATAAACACTATTTGATATTTTATTTAAGGCGAGTAAGTTTGAGGCTGGCAGGTTGGGTAAAAGCAGTGCAAGTGCAATGGACGCCGTCATAAATGAGCATAGTAATATGGCGTTTGTGCTCTGATTTTCTATTAAATAGGCGCCTAAAAGTATTCCTAGTTTTAATAGAATAACCACTAGTATTTGAAAGTTACCAAAGGTTTTTCCTGAGTTTTCTTGTGAGGTTATATCACTAAACATAGCTCGCTGGGTTGACCAGTAAAAACAGTTATATGCGCCATTAATAAGGGCTAACCCAATCAAGTAGAGACTACTGTCTGCGAACGTCAGTGTGCCGACCAGAAGTAGTTCAATAATAAATGAAAGCATAAAGACCATGCGCCAGCGCTGCTGATAACGCAGGCGATCCCAGCACCAAAGTGTGATGATGTAGCCCACTCCGGTGAGTGCGATAAATGCGGAAATTACAGCTAAAGATGCGCCTTGTTTCCAGAGTAATACGGGTAAGAAAAAGGGTAGAAGGCCTATTAACAGGGAGTGAAACCCCGAAAACAGATAAAATTGCCGGGTAATGATCAGCATTAGAATACTTCTGTTTGTGTAATGTTAAGTTCATTGAGCTCGTCGAAGTAAGCTGACAGATCTTCTCTTTCTCCATATCGAGGGTAGTCATGCATTTTTAAATAAGGGCGTGAATTGACTTCAAGAAAAATACATTTTTGATCTCGGTAATCTGTCTCAATACCCTTTTCGAAGATGACGTCGATGCCGAGAATGTTGGCATCAAACATCTCCAACACATCTTTAAATAACACCTGGTTTTTTTTCGGAATCGTCTGTTTTTTGATGGTTCTGACTACGCCACCGGGGGCTAAGGATATTCGGTAGAAGAGTGTAATAATTTCGCCTCTGGCTGGAATGCTGTTTAACGTATAGTGTTTCTTTTTAAGAAAGCGCTTTGTTGCTTGATTTTTCTGCAGTGGATGAATGCAAGGGTAGAGTCCCATCTCTTCGCGTGTTTTGTTTTCTATGTCTATTAAGGTATCAATTGAGTCAATACCATTGCCTGTAACGAAAGGGGCATATCGCTGAAGAACTGACATAACCTTGCCTTGTGCCACGACTACGCGATAATTGCTTCCTTCAAGGTATTGCTCAACGACCGTAGTGGGCCACCATAATTTGGCTAGAAAAATCGCTTTCCAAAGCTCTTTGTAGTTCATGATAGGAAAGTGGCTACCGCGGGAAAAACCGCTAACGTTGGGTTTGATTACCAGCGGGAAACCAAACCTCTTGGTAAACTGGATAGCTTTGAAAGGGTTAAAGAATATATCACCCTTGGCATGAGGAACGCTGCCATTAGCGAACACGGCTCGCGCCTGCTTTTTAGAGCGACAGCTTTTCCTCACATCCAAGCTATTGTAGTTACTGCAGCCGTCCATAAACCGCTTACTGACCCATTGATATATTAATTTTTTAAGCGCGTTCATCGTATGACCTCATCTTGGTCGTAAGCTTGAGTGAGCGGGATAATTTGAGTTTTTTGAAAAACACCGACTTGTGTGGCTGCTCTAAAGGTATGTTTTTGGTGGTTTTAGCCAATTGCCACATACACCTAAAGCAGAACAGACATTTCTCTTTTCGGCTTATATTGTTTGAGATAAGCGTTAATGGCATGGGTAAAAACAGGTTTATCTCGATAATTTGAAACGCTCCTGCCAGCAAGTGTTTTAGGGATGCGGCCCTGATGCCAAAGCGGGTGATGCGAAAGTTGCCAACTCTTTTCAATTGCCGCCAAATAGTGTGGAGGTCTTCTGGCCTAAACTGGGCAGTAATATCTTTGTAGTGAGTCGCCTTATTGTAGATGCCATTAATGGGGTAATGGTCATTGCCGTGGTTAACGGTCTCTGTTATCGAAATAACCGCAGGAAGGCGTGACGAGTCGCTTAGGCTATAAGCAGAAGGAATAATAAAAACCTCGTATTCTCTTTTTTCTTTTGCTGCATGTTGGATTAAATAGTTCAGGTTACCGTCTATACGTGTGCGTCTAATGTTATCGAGCTCAGTCGCATTATCTGCTCGCTGTATGCCATGTGAATTTTGTCCCCACTCAGGCTTCACAAATACAGGGTATTCTGAAGGGTACCTATTACCGATATCCAAAAACTGCTCAAGTTGCCAGTTATGAGGGATTAGTTGGTCCATATCCAGTTTCGAAAAAATCCCCCTTTGCTCGTTAAAGTAAGGCGCATTTAATTGAAAGTACTTGCGTGGGTCAACGCGAAGTAGCAAACAAAAAAAGATATATGAGCTTATAAGTAGTAATCGAATCATGATGTTAAAGACACCGAAGTGATGATTGAGTTCATACGATATTTACCTGTTTTGAGCATCTTTTGATGCGGTCCAATTGAGGTAATTGATGATGAACAGTACAGCGCCGAGAAATATGATGGAGACGGCTGCATAAAAAAGAGACCCGTTGTCGCTTTGCCCCTGGTGAAGAACTTCGACCCCCAAAGGTGTTGCTAAATGGAAAAACGCGGCACCACACATGATGCCTGCTGCGATAAGGCCTCCTAGGGCATGTAAAATATTTCGGGAAGGGAATTTAAGCCCCTTATCACTACGTTGAATCAGCCAGATTAAAGCAGGTGCAAGAAGTATGAGAGATGTTATCAATTCCATTGATCCTACCGCATAGGCGCCGTATTGAGTAAAGGCGTCACCAATGGCGCCACCTAATAACTCCCTTATCCAAGTACCTATAGTGCCGAAAATATGTTGAGTATCGGGGTGTCCGCTAAATTTATAAGGTAGGGAAAATAGAAAAACCTTAGAAATCCATAGGACGATTAACCAGCTAACAATGCTTAACGTTCGATTACTCATATTTGGACTCTGCTAACAGTGAACCACTAAAAATATAGGATTGACGGTTGTTTAATATCGGTTTGGTTAGAGGGTTAAATTCGGCCAAAATAAATCGGCTTTTTTGATTAGCTGATCTTTGTCAGCACTCCACTTGGCTTTGATGTCAGCGTTGTAATTAAGGTAAAGCTTGTCGTTATGAATCGCCCATTGCAGCGGGTCGCCTTTTGCAGTTTTGTTGTAAGCCGCAGCCCACGCGCAGTACCCGCCGTATTGCGGGGCAAACTTTTTAGGGGCTGACTTGAATAAGTTTAGGTTCTCTTGGCTACTAAAATGCCATTCAGCGCCATTGTAGGCTGTTGAGTATTTGGAGGTTCCTTTCATCGGCTGCTGTTGTGTAAAGTAGCTGACTACGTCATAGCCTGAGGCGGCGACATCGCTAAAATAAGATGTGTAAACGGGTGCTGCGGCAAAAGCTGTGTTGGCTATTAGCAACGTATTGAATAGCAATATGGTTAAAATGCTGAAACTGTGCGTATGAAACATAATTTTTTACCCTCTGTCAGAATTCCCAAAACCTAGCCAGAATCACTTAAATTGGTTGGCTGGAGACGTAAGTTCTATGTATCTCTATAATGGTTAATCAGTATATTGTTGAGTTATCACGAATCTGTCCCATTTATTAAACGGTTGTCTAACAGTCATGGTGTTGATACGTCTATCGAAATAAATGCGGGAGATTTGTTATATGTCTGCGCTTGATTCGTGATAAGAATTCGACAATTAGTCTTATATTCCTGCTATTCACTCTGTGGTTGTTTCTTGCGGCGTGCTAATATCACCTATTGACTTCAATAATAATAAGTAGAGATTTTTGCACGGTTACTGCGCTTGCAAATAAGATGTTAAAAAATGAACCGAAATGCTCATTTTTTTCATTATTTGTGGGTGCTGCTGCACGTATTTTAAAGGTCTCAAGTAAGCTATCTCGGGGACGATGTATGGATCTTGCCGAGTTATTCATTTAAGGAACGAATGCCGAATATGTTCTCTGAACCGGATTTAAAAATGTTGTTTAGTCAGCTGGTTGAAAGCTGGCAAGACGGAGTGATGCTGCTAGACGAAAGCTCTACTATTCGTTACTGCAATACGACCTTTCAAAATATGACTAAAGGTCAATGGTTGATTTCAGATTCTGACTTGCCTTCAGGGTTGCTTAACCAAGCGTTTGTGCAGCCGTTTGCAGAGCAATTGCAGGGGCTGGCAGATGCCATATTTAAGGTTGATGATCCTCACTGGTTAAGCGATCATCTTATCATTACCGATGCTCAGGAAGTCGAACGGCATTTTAGTTTGCAGGCGTTGCCGCTGTCTTTGAATTACGATACCTGTAACCGCAGTGACAGCACTAAGTGGGTCGCTATCTGCCTGAAAAATATATCGGCCCTTATACGCCATGAAGTTAGAGGTAATGAACTGGAGCTGGAACTGGAGCAAAACAGCTTACGGGATGAAGTGACAGGGCTTAGTAGTCGGGCCTATTGGGAATCTTGGTTGAGTAGTGAATTTAACCGTAGCAAACGATACCAGCAAGACCTATCTATATTACTGATTGATCTAGCAACCCATCATGAAAACTTGCCTGAACTACCGGTTGAGGCATATGTTAACGTTCTGGCGGATGTAGCGTTATTGATACAAGGTGTATTGAGAAACTCCGACCAAGCAGCCCGTTATAGTGATAAACGAATCGTTGCTTTACTGCCCCATACCAATGGCACCGGCTCAGAGATTTTAGCTGCGCGTATTAAAGCAAAAATCGAGCGCTACCTAGAAGAAAGTGAATTACAGGAATGGGTCGAATTTAGAATGGGCGTTGCCGTTTATCATGGTATTGCCCAAAATGATGAAGACTTTGAAATAGATCGCTACGATGATCTATTACAGCTCGCTGAAGATGACTTGTTAAGCTGGCGTTAATTCGAGTGCTAGCGCGTAATTATATTAGATAAATAGAAGCATTTATGTCTGTCCCTTTTGTACACCTAAAAGTTCATTCTGAGTTTTCTCTCGTCGATGGAGCCGTTCGGTTAAAGCCGCTGATTAAAAAAGTGGCAGGTTATAATATGCCGGCGGTGGCCTTGACCGATCAGTCGAATATGTGTGCTTTGGTTAAGTTTTATAACGGGACAATGGGCGCTGGTATTAAGCCGATTATCGGGGTTGACCTATGGTTAAGAAATCTAGAAGAGGATAACAACCCAAGTCGAATCACCTTATATGCTCGCAATGATGTAGGCTACCGAAATATTACGGAATTAATATCCCGAGGGTTTACAGAAGGGCAGCGTCACGATAAAGCGATTATTGATAAAGAGTGGATAGAAAACGCATCTGAAGGCGTTATTGCGTTATCGGGTGCAAAAATAGGGGAAATTGGACGGGCACTGCTTTCGGGTAAAAAGGCACTAGCTAAAGAAAAACTGTGTTATTGGATGAGTGTTTTTCCAGATACGTTTTATCTTGAACTACAGCGAACCGGACGAGTAAATGACGAAGAGTGTGTACATTTAAGTGTTGAGCTAGCCGCTGAAATGGGGTGCCCAGTCGTTGCGACCAATGATGTCCATTTTATCGCGACAGAAGATTTTGAAGCACATGAAACCCGCGTCTGTATTCATGATAGCTGCACCATTGATGACCCTCGCAGAAACAAATTCTATAGTCCGGAGCAATACCTTAAATCACCTGAAGAAATGGCCGAGATTTTTTCGGATATTCCAGAAGCACTTGAAAACACACTGGAAATCGCCAAGCGATGTAATGTTGAAGTTCAATTAGGCGAGTATTTTCTGCCCAATTATCCTATTCCTGAAGGGATGACGATGGACGAGTTTTTTCGGAAAATCTCTCAGGAGGGATTAGAGGAAAGACTTGAAACCATTTTGGATAAGGGCGCAGGTGATTATCAGGAGAAACGGCAGCCTTATCTTGATCGCTTGAAGTTTGAGTTAGATATTATCATCCAGATGGGGTTTCCTGGATATTTTTTGATCGTAATGGATTTTATTCAATGGTCAAAAAATAATGATATCCCGGTTGGGCCTGGGCGAGGTTCAGGTGCAGGTTCGCTGGTAGCCTATGTACTTAAAATTACTGACCTTGATCCGCTGCAATATGATCTACTTTTTGAACGATTTCTCAATCCTGAGCGGGTTTCGATGCCTGATTTTGATATCGATTTCTGTATGGATGGGCGTGATAGGGTTATCGCGTATGTAGCGGATAACTATGGCCGAAATGCCGTGTCGCAGATTATTACCTTTGGTACGATGGCAGCGAAGGCCGTGGTGCGTGATGTTGCGCGAGTACAAGGTAAATCTTATGGTTTGGCTGACCGGTTATCAAAGATGATCCCGTTTGAAATCGGCATGACCTTAGCAAAAGCGGTTGATATGGAACAGCCGCTACGAGAGTTTCTAGATCAAGATGAAGATGCCCAGGAAATCTGGGAGATGGCCCTTAAGCTTGAAGGTTTAACCCGTAATACCGGTAAGCACGCTGGTGGTGTGGTGATAGCGCCTACCAAACTAACCGACTTTTCGCCCTTGCATTGTGATGAGTTAGGGGATGGCTTGGTTACTCAGTTTGATAAGAATGATGTTGAATCAGCAGGGTTGGTTAAGTTTGACTTTTTGGGTTTAAGAACTCTGACGATTGTTGATTGGGCATTAAAAATGATCAATGGTCGAAAAATGGCTCATGACCCGGTGAATATTGATCGAATTCCACTTGATGATCCGCCATCTTTCGCATTATTAAAACGAGCAGAAACCACCGCTGTATTCCAGCTGGAATCACGGGGTATGAAAGATCTAGTAAGCCGCTTACAGCCTGATGATCTGGAGGATATGATTGCATTGGTGGCATTGTTCCGCCCTGGCCCTCTTGAGTCAGGAATGGTTGACGACTTTATTGCTCGAAAGCATGGTAAGGCTGATGTTGCTTACCCCCATGTAGACTTTCAACACGAGTGTTTGAAGCCGATACTTGAGCCAACCTACGGTGTTATCGTTTATCAAGAACAGGTTATGCAGATAGCGCAGGCGCTAGCAGGCTACACCCTTGGTGGTGCCGATATGCTTCGGCGGGCGATGGGTAAGAAAAAGCCTGAAGAGATGGCCAAGCAAAGAGGACTCTTTGCGGAAGGTGCCAAAAGTCAGGGGATAGATCCTGACCTGGCCATGAAAATATTTGACCTGGTTGAAAAATTTGCGGGTTATGGTTTTAACAAGTCTCACTCTGCCGCATATGCACTGGTGTCTTATCACACTTTATGGTTGAAAACCCATTACCCTGCTGAGTTTATGGCGGCGGTATTGACGGCGGATATGCAGAACACCGACAAAGTCGTGATACTGGTCGAAGAGTGTCGACGCATGGAGCTAGACTTGGTTCTGCCTGATGTTAATGTGAGTGAGTATACCTTTACGGTTGATGAGCAAGATCGCGTTGTTTATGGCCTTGGTGCCATTAAGGGGCTTGGAGAAGGCCCCATTGAAAGCCTAATTGAAGCCAGACAAAAAGGCGGGCCGTTTACCAGTTTGTTCGACTTCTGTGATCGGGTTGATATGAAAAAAGTCAATAAAAGGGCTTTGGAAGCGCTGATCAAATCTGGTGCTATGGATCATATTGGCCCTAGTCGTGGACGTTTGATGGCGAGCATCGGAGAGGCCGGGCGAAGAGCAGATCAAAATAGTCGAAATCAGAACGCTGGCATGGATGATATGTTTGGTGAAGTTATTTCGGATGAAACTGAAGACGTTTATGCTGAAACCGAAAATATCAGGGAGTGGAGCGAAAAAGAACGCCTTAAACTCGAAAAGGATACACTGGGGCTTTATCTCACAGGGCATCCGTTTGATGAGTATGAAAAAGAGGTGAGGCAATTTGCCAAAACACCTATTGCCGATATACAGCCCGGCAAAGGCAATATTAATATTGCGGGGTTGATCGTCGCGGTGCGGACGATGAAAAACAAAAAAGGCAACACTATGGCTTTTGTAACAATCGATGACCGAAGCGCCAGAACAGAGATCGCCTTTTTCTCTGATAGCTATGAGCAGAACAGAGAGTTGCTAATTAGCGATACCATTTTAGTGGTTGAGGGGGAGGTAAGTATTGATGACTATTCTGGCTCGACCAAAATGAGGGTTAATTCTGCGTACGATATTCTCAGTGCGCGAATGCGCCATGCAAAATCACTCTATTTGAAAGTTAATGAGGGTGTTTTTGTTAACGGTTTTCTAAATGAGCTTGAAGAAACGCTGACACCCTATAAAGGTGAAGGATGTAAGGTCGCGGTTGATTACCATCGCAGTGATGCACGGTCGATGATAGAGTTAGGTAATGAGTGGCGGGTTAAGCCGACGGATGAGCTCATTCAGGGGTTGCGATATGTGCTGGGCGACACCAATGTAAAAATGCGCTATCGAGAGTAAACTGGATATTACCCTATAAATAAGATGTTCTAGCGTAAGGGTGACCTTAATTTCGTAAATATTCATGGTATTGCCATGAAAATGTGCCGATATTCATCGAATATGCCATGTTTCCTATTCTGGAGTGTTGTGTTTTGGTAGGAAAATTGTAGAAAATACCTATTATTAGCTTATTGATCACTACGGGCCTTGGTACTTCTATTATTGGTGTTGATATTTCGGCTATGGGTGCAGTGACAGTGTTGACTAGTCACTGACGTAACTTTTTTGCAGCAGACTACGGCGATATGAACGCTTATTACTTGGATTTTGAACAACCTATTGCAGAGCTTGAAGAGAAAATCGAAGAGCTCAGAATGGTGGGTAATGACAGTGATTTAAATATCTCTGAGGAAATAAATCGCCTCAAAAGTAAGAGTGTGACGTTGACCGAAAATATCTTTTCGGATCTCTCTGCATGGGATGTGGCTCGGTTGGCGCGACACCCGAAGCGTCCATATACCTTAGATTATGTATCTCATATCTTTACTGACTTTGATGAGCTTCACGGTGATCGTGCTTATGCTGATGACCCCTCAATTGTTGGGGGGATTGCGCGGCTTGATGGCGAGCCAGTGATGGTGATTGGGCACCAGAAGGGGCGAGAAATAAAAGATAAGGTTAGGCGTAATTTTGGTATGCCTAGACCTGAAGGGTATCGCAAGGCATGTCGTTTAATGGAGATGGCTGAGCGCTTTCACTTGCCAATTCTAACTTTTATCGATACGCCTGGTGCATACCCGGGAATAGGCGCAGAGGAGCGAGGTCAAAGTGAAGCTATAGCCCATAACTTGGCGGTGATGTCTCGCCTTAAAACCCCTATTATCTCAACCGTTATTGGTGAGGGCGGCTCAGGAGGCGCGTTGGCAATCGGAGTATGCGATCAGCTCTATATGCTTGAATATTCGACCTATGCGGTTATTTCGCCAGAAGGCTGTGCGTCTATATTATGGAAGAGTGCAGAATATGCCTCAGAGGCTGCAGAAGCAATGGGTATTACCGCCACGAAACTTCAAACCCTAGGGTTTGTGGATCAATTAATTGATGAACCGTTGGGGGCCGCTCATCGCAACCATGAACAAGTGGCTGGAAACCTGAAAGCTGCTTTAGTTTCAGGCTTAAACACACTTAAAAAACTGTCTACTGATGAGTTAGTTGAAGCGAGATATCAGCGCCTGACTTCTTATGACCAATTCCTCTGACTCTCATTCGCTTACAGAGGCTCGCTTGTTAGATGAGTCTTGGTTTGCTTTGCTCCCTGCGCCTCTAAAAAAAGCCCTTCAGAGCATCCCTAATTCGAATAGCTATTTTGTCGCCTTCAGTGGAGGGATGGACTCTTCGTTATTACTGACTCTTGCAAGTCGTTACTTATCTGAGTGCCGGCAGGCTAAGGTGCTAGCCATTCATGTGCACCATGGTCTTAGTGAGCATGCTGACCTGTGGCAATCCCATTGTGAAAAAGTGTGTCATTGTTTGGGGGTTGAATTAATTGTTCGCCAGGTTTCGCTTAATGCTGCAAAGAAAGGTGTTGAAGAGGCAGCTAGGGCTGCTCGCTATAACGTATTTGAACAAGTCTTGCCTAGTGGGAGTGTTTTGCTGCAGGGACATCACCTGAATGATCAAGCAGAAACCGTTTTATTGCGACTGATGAGAGGAGCAGGGGTTAAGGGGGTTGCTGGAATACCTAAAAGTCGCCCTTTAAAGTCAGCGCTCATTCATCGACCGTTTTTAGCTGTATCAAGGTCTGAACTGCTTCGCGTAGCTAAAAAATATGAGCTGGAATGGGTTGAGGATGATAGTAATGCCCGTTGTGACTATGATCGAAACTTTCTTAGGCACAAGATTATTCCTAAGCTGGAAACTCGGTGGGAGAGAGCAGTTAGCCGTTTGGCTGTGTCGGCTGACCACTGCCGTGAAAGTGCTGAACTAGAAGAGGCGTTGGCTAATATAGACTTGAATGGAATGACCCAGAATCTGTTTGGCTCTGCATTGTCAATTAACGGGCTCGCCCAGTTGTCGTTGAGCCGCCAGCGAAATGCTGTTCGTTATTGGTTGCAGCTTCAAGGGTTGGGTTTCCCCGGTGAAAAAAGATTTCAACGGATATGGAGCGAGCTACTTATGGCCCGAGATGACGCAAGCCCATTGATAGAGTGGTCGCAGGGGGCTGTCAGGCGTTATCGTAATGCGATTTTTGCGTTACCCTTAAAAGACATTAATGCGCAGCCGGGCTTTGGAGCGAACGATATTAATATTTGCCATGGCGCTGAGTTTGCAGATAGTGACTATATCATTAGTGTTAACGAGCCTAGGGTACTGTTTGATCAAGATATTATGGGCAGGCCCTATGCTTTGCGTATTATTGGTGGAGGGGTTACTAGTGTTAAGGATGGTAGCGCAGAGCGAATGAGTTGCCCCGCTAAACTATTGATAAAGCGACCTTCTAGTGATGAGCAGGTCACTGTAAAATTTCGTCAAGGCGGAGAGGTATTCAAGCCTGAGGGTAAGGCTCATCATAGACCTTTGAAAAAATGCTTTCATGATAGCAATGTACCGCCATGGTTGAGGGATTCGGTTCCGTTGCTATATTACAATGCGTGTTTAGTGGCTATTGGCAATTTATTAGTGGCTGATGGTTTTCAGGTGGAGAGTGGAGCTGAAATCCTAGAAATAAGTTGGGGTCAAAAGTAGAACCATAATCAATTGTAAAATATTGATGTTAGCGGTATATACCTAGATGATTTTCGTTGAGTCGAATTTGAGATTCTGGTAACCTGAGCCCCCATCTTGAGATGACAATCTCCCCTCACTAATTAATGTTTCATAAACTTACTGTTTTATAAACAAAAGACTTACGGGATCTGCATGACGCGCTATATATTCGTCACCGGTGGTGTTGTATCTTCTCTGGGAAAAGGTATTGCTTCGGCTTCTTTGGCTGCAATATTGGAATCCAGAGGATTAAAAGTAACCATTTTAAAACTTGACCCATATATTAATGTTGATCCGGGTACAATGAGCCCTTTTCAGCATGGAGAAGTGTTTGTTACGGATGATGGCGCAGAGACGGATCTGGATCTTGGACACTACGAACGCTATATTCGAAGAACTATGACCAAGCGTAATAACTTTACCAGTGGTCGCGTTTACGAAGACGTTATTCGCAAAGAGCGTCGTGGTGATTATTTAGGCGGAACCGTTCAAGTCATTCCTCATATTACAGACGAAATTAAGCGTCGTGTTGTTGAAGGTGCAGGTGATGTTGATGTCGCATTAGTTGAAATTGGTGGAACCGTAGGTGATATTGAATCACAGCCATTTCTAGAAGCTATCCGTCAGTTAAGGGTTGAGGTGGGCAGTGCGCGTAGCCTGTTTATGCACCTGACCTTAGTGCCTTATATTGCAACCGCCGGTGAAACCAAAACTAAGCCTACCCAGCATTCTGTTAAAGAAATGCGCTCGATTGGCCTTCAGCCCGATATTTTAGTGTGTCGTTCTGATCATGAGATCGATGCTTCGTCGCGCCGAAAAATCGCACTTTTTACCAATGTTGAAGAGCGTGCAGTTATTGGCTTGGAAGATGCCGATAGTATTTATAAAATTCCTTCAATGCTCCATCAAAGCGGCTTGGACGATATTATCGTTGAGCGCTTTAACTTGGATGCACCGCCTGCAGATCTTTCAGAATGGGATGCTGTAGTAGAGGCGGAAGCCAGCCCAACCAAAAATGTCACCATAGCGATGGTGGGTAAATACATGGAGTTGCTCGATGCTTACAAATCGCTTATCGAGGCACTAACTCATGCTGGTATCCATAACCGCACCAAAATCAAAATTCTTTATATCGACTCACAAGATATTGAACGTGATGGTACCGGCGTTTTGGATAGTGTCGATGCGATACTTGTGCCCGGTGGTTTTGGTGAGCGTGGAGTAGAAGGGAAAATTAAGACGGTTCAGTATGCTCGTGAAAACAAAGTGCCTTATTTAGGTATTTGTTTGGGGATGCAGGTTGCCGTGATTGAGTTTGCCAGAAATGTAGCTGGAATGGATGGAGCTCACAGTACTGAGTTTACCCAGAAGTCGCCTTACCCCGTAGTAGGGCTTATCACTGAGTGGAAAGACGCTAGTGGAGCGGTAGAAACTCGTGATGAAGATTCTGATCTAGGTGGCACGATGCGCCTGGGTGGTCAAGAGTGTCGCTTGGAAGAGGGTACCAAAGCCTTTGACAGCTACGGTAAGCCCGTTATTGTTGAGCGTCACCGTCACCGCTTTGAAGTTAATAACAATTTGTTGCCTAAGTTAAGTGAGGCAGGGCTAATTGTTTCAGGCCGGTCTATGGACGGCGCATTAGTTGAAATTGTAGAAGCGCCTAATCATCCTTGGTTTGTTGCTTGTCAATTCCATCCTGAGTTCACATCAAATCCGCGCGATGGCCATGGTTTATTTGAAGGCTTTGTTCGAGCTGCCTTTGATAATAAAAAATAGGGATATTCGGTATGTCTAAGGTTATTAACGTTCAGAATTTATCAGTGGCTAATGACCGCCCTTTTGTACTGTTTGGCGGCATGAATGTTTTGGAATCGCGAGATCTTGCAATGCAGATTGCAGAACAATATGTAGAGGTGACCCAGAAACTGGGAATTCCCTACGTGTTTAAAGCATCGTTTGATAAAGCAAACCGATCTTCAATCCACTCATATCGTGGGCCTGGAATGGAAGAAGGGCTTAGGATATTTGAAGAAGTTAAAGGGACCTTTAATGTACCCGTTATTACGGATGTACACGAAGTTTATCAGGCTGCACCGGTAGCCGAAGTGTGTGATGTTATTCAGTTACCTGCCTTTCTTGCTCGCCAAACTGACCTGGTGGATGCAATGGCCAAAACGGACGCAGTGATCAATGTTAAGAAACCTCAGTTTTTAAGCCCATCACAAATGGGCAATATTGTTGAGAAGTTTAAAGAAGCGGGTAACGAAAAAATTATTTTATGTGAACGCGGCAGTAATTTTGGGTATGACAACCTAGTAGTTGATATGCTTGGCTTTAGAACCATGAAAGAGTGTACCGGTGGTCTACCGCTAATATTTGATGTGACTCACGCGCTGCAGTGTCGTGATCCATCGGGTGCTGCATCTGGTGGTCGTAGAGGGCAGGTTGCTGAGTTGGCTCGTGCAGGAATGGCCGCTGGTCTGGCTGGGTTATTCCTTGAGGCACACCCAGACCCTGATAATGCTAAATGCGATGGGCCAAGTGCTTTACGTTTGGATAAACTTGAGCCGTTTTTACAGCAAATTAAAGCAATTGATGATCTGGTAAAGAATCTCGAGCCTTTAGATACAGAGTAGATTATGAGCTTGTCATTCCCGCCCACCCCTGGGAGCTCTCTTGCAGAGCAATTCACCTTGTATGCGGGAATGGTGGAAAAATATTTTTTAAATAGTAATTGTGTCGTAATTGGAGATACAGAGTAATGGCAAAAATCGTTGATATCAAAGGACGTGAAGTTCTGGATTCTCGTGGCAACCCAACCGTTGAAGCAGATGTCTTTTTAGAAGGCGGGTTTGTAGCGACAGCATGTGCACCTTCTGGCGCATCAACCGGTTCGCGTGAAGCACTGGAGCTAAGAGATGGCGATAAGTCTCGTTACTTGGGTAAGGGGGTATTAAACGCCGTCGCTGGTATTAATACGACTATTCGTGACGCGTTAATGGGAATGGACGCAACGGATCAACGCGCCCTTGATAACAAAATGCTTGAGCTGGATGGTACTGATAATAAGGCAACCCTTGGGGCAAACGCAATTCTTGCTGTTTCATTGGCGGCGGCTAAAGCGGCTGCTCAGTCTAAAGGTGTTGAGTTGTACGTTCATATCGCTGATATCAATGGCACATCAGGCCAGTACTCTATGCCGGTACCGATGATGAATATCTTGAACGGTGGTGAACATGCCGATAACAACGTAGATATTCAAGAGTTTATGGTTCAGCCAGTAACGGCGCCTACATTTTCTGAGGCGTTACGTGCGGGGGCGGAAATTTTTCATGCACTTAAGAAAGTATTAACAGGTAAAGGCCTTAACACTGCTGTTGGTGACGAAGGTGGCTTTGCGCCGAACCTAGAGTCAAATGAATCGGCACTTGCCGTGATCAAAGAAGCGATTGCTGAAACGGGTTATGAGTTAGGGACTGATATTACCTTGGCGCTAGATTGTGCAGCTTCTGAGTTTTACGAAAATGGGCAATACAACTTGTCTGGTGAAGGCAAAGTATTTGATTCGGAAGGCTTTTCTGATTACTTGGATGACTTATCTAAAAAGTACCCTATTGTATCGATTGAAGATGGGTTAGATGAAAGCGATTGGGATGGCTGGGCCTATTCAACCAAAAAGTCGGGCGAGTTTATTCAATTAGTAGGTGATGATTTATTCGTAACCAATACTCGTATACTTAAAGAAGGGATTGATAAGAGCATTGGTAACTCAATCCTTATCAAGTTTAATCAAATTGGTAGTTTATCTGAAACACTTGATGCGATTAAAATGGCTAAAGATGCAGGCTATACGGCTGTTATCTCTCACCGCTCTGGTGAAACTGAAGATACGACTATTGCTGATTTGGCCGTGGGCACTTGTGCTGGCCAGATCAAAACCGGGTCACTGTGCAGGTCTGACCGTGTCGCTAAGTACAACCGTTTGTTGAGAATTGAAGAGCAGTTAGGAAATACAGCCCCTTATAAAGGTTTAACCGAGATTAACGGTGCTGTAAGACGCTAATTAGCTTCTTGAGAGTATAGTGTTTTGAAAGGGCAGAGTAATATCTGCCCTTTCTCGGTTTTAAAGACTACCTGGTAAGCTATACTCAACTTTTGTCATTCCCCCTTCGTGGGAATAGTAATAATATGATATATACCTGAAGAAGCTGCTTAGCAGGTAAAATTTAAAACTGTATGCGTTTAATGTTCCCATTATGAAATGGCTTTGGCTCTTACTGACTGTTTTTATTGTGATGTTGCAGGTCCGCCTATGGGTAGGAGAGGGCAGCTTTGCGCAGGTGTGGGTGCTACAAAAGCAGATTGACGAGCAGGTTGCCGGTAATCAGCTATTGGCTGATCGAAATGCATTGCTGGATGCCGAGGTGTTGGACTTGAAGTCTGGGAACGAAGCGATTGAAGAGCGCGCCAGGAATCATTTGGGTATGATTCATAAAGGCGAGTCGTTTTATCTGTTAATCGATAACAAGTGAGTCTATGACCATATTTTCTACACTCCCTATATTCTCTACATTCGTTACCTCCCATAATGACTAGCACTACTCAGCCAGCTTCATCTGTTAAATATTGGGTTATCGTTCCAGCAGCGGGTGTAGGTAGCCGAATGAAAGCTGATCGCCCAAAACAATATCTTCCATTGATCAATAAAACCGTTATTGAGCACACGCTGGAAACGCTTCTCGCTCATTCGACGCTTAGTTGTATATTGGTAGGCGTTTCCCCCGGAGACCAGTATTGGGAGCAATTGCCAACGAGCCTTAAAAGCCGAGTCGTTCGCTATGACGGTGGGCAAGAAAGAGTCGATACCGTGCTGTGCGGGCTTGAGTCGATAGCCGATAAAGCCCGCCCAGACGATTGGGTCCTTGTACATGATGTTGCTCGCCCTTGCATTGCTACTGATGATATTAGTCAGTTGATAGTTGAATTAGAAGGTCACTCTATAGGCGGTATTCTTGGCGTGCCTGTTGCGGATACAGTAAAGAAAGTAGTTGATGGTTGTATTGTGGATACTGTCGACCGATCATCCCTTTGGCGGGCTTTCACTCCTCAGATGTTCCGGTATGAACCCCTTTTGCGGTCGCTGAAAAACGGTTTGAAGAACGGACTCGTCATTACTGATGAGGCCTCTGCTATAGAAGCAGAAGGTCTAACGCCTATCATGATCCAAGGTAGTGCTGACAATATTAAAATTACTCAACCAGGTGATCTCGAGTTAGCGGAGATATACCTGTCTAGATAAAAGGATAGGGTTAATTGATGAGTTTACCCAACATTAGAGTCGGGCAAGGTTACGATGTTCATGCCTTCGAAAAGGGCGAGCATGTCACGATTGGTGGCGTAAAAATCCCCTACACTCAAGGTTTAAAAGCGCACTCCGACGGTGATGTGCTGCTCCATGCGCTTTGCGATGCGTTGCTGGGGGCTGCAGCACTTGGGGATATCGGTCATCATTTTCCCGATACTGACGCTGAGTGGGCCGGAGCAGATAGTCGTGCATTGTTGCGACATGTACGAACGTTAATTCAGCCGTATGAGATTTCTAATATTGACTGTACGATTGTAGCTCAAGCACCGAAAATGGCGCCTCATATAAGAGAGATGAGAGCGCTAATTGCTGAGGACTTGTTGATAGAACTTGATACTGTAAGCGTTAAAGCCACCACTACAGAGCATTTAGGGTTTACCGGCCGTAAGGAAGGTATTGCATGTTTTGCGACGTGCCTGATTATAAAGTAATGTTTGAGTCGCTCGCAGCGACCTTAATATAGAAACCTCATAGGGTATTTGATTTGGAATATAACCTTTCGTTTCCAACCGCGAATAACAATATAAGTTGTCAGGGCGTTATTCGGACCTGTGATGAAGACTTTTTTGTAGAAGAAATGATGAACGTCTCACTGACAGGTGAAGGTGAACACGTTTGGCTGTTTGTTGAAAAGCGGGGTGAGAATACCGATTTTATTGCCCGTAGAATTGCGAAGCATGCCGCTGTTCGGGAAATGGATATTGGCTTAAGTGGATTAAAAGATCGCCATGCGATTACCCGGCAGTGGTTTAGCGTTTATCTGGGTAATCGACCCGAGCCAGATTGGAGTTTATTGAATGATGAAACTCTTCAGATTCTCTCCCATCAGAGGCATAGCCATAAGCTGCGAAGAGGGCAACACTATGCGAATAGGTTCGCGCTGCGTATTCGGCAGCTCAAGGGTGATATTACGATGCTTGAGCAGTCGCTTGAAGACGTGAGTCGTCGTGGTTTCCCTAATTACTTTGGCGAGCAACGCTTTGGTAGAAACGGTACAAATGTTAATAAAGCGGTTGCGATGTTCAAGCGTGAAATTAAGGCCACTAAAAGCAAGCGAGGCTTTTATCTCTCTGCAGCACGCTCTTTTTTATTTAACAGTGTGTTAGCTGAAAGGGTCGAAAATAGTAGCTGGCTTGATGCACCTTTAGCGGGGCCGTTGTACGGTGAACTGCCGAGAGATTATGTCGATCAAATATTTGAAAATGATGACCCTTCTGGATATGTAGGTTGCAGTCGGCTTGAACAAGCGGTATTTGAACAACATCCAGATCTGACCAAAGGGTTGTATGCGAACCGTTTAAAAATGGAAGAGCGCCCATTAGCAGTGATTCCGACGGATATGCGCTGGAAAGTGTTAGAAGATGTTCTAGATGTTGAATTTTTGTTACCAACCGGATCATTTGCTACATCATTATTGAATGAAGTAGTAAACTACAGCGTTTTTGAGCGAACCTACCCATCAGAAAAGAATATATAAGTGCAACAATCGCTGATTTTGGCAAAATCAGTTCACCAAACTAAAAGAAAAATAATGAGTGTATTGTTTTCAATAACACCGATACATGCAGATATGACACGTTATGATGCAATCAGTGATGTGAACCACTGAATTGAGGGGATGAAGTGAGTCAAACATTAGATTTACAGGGGATCGGGATGACCTCTATGCGCACAAGAATGCGCTTGGTTCAAAGGCTTAGGGATCAAGGTATTGATAATCAAGATGTTCTGGATGTTATGGCGAATACGCCTCGGCATATTTTTGTTGATGAAGCGTTGGCGCATCGAGCTTATGAGGATACCGCTTTACCGATTGGGCATTACCAGACGTTATCACAGCCTTATATCGTGGCGAGAATGACTCAAGTGTTACTGCAGTCAAAGCCTTCAAGAGTGCTTGAACTGGGAACTGGGTCGGGCTTTCAAACGGCTATTTTGGCTCAACTGGTCAATGAAGTGTTTAGTGTTGAACGAATAAAACCTCTTCAAGATAAAGCGAAGCAGCGGTTTAGTCAGTTAGGGTTACGAAACGTTTATACTCGCCATGCTGATGGTGGTATGGGGTGGCCTAGTTCGGCGCCTTTTGACGGAATTATAGTGACTGCAGCACCAAGTGAAATACCCAAAGAGCTGCTTGGCCAGTTAGCAGATGGGGGGCGATTAGTGATTCCTGTAGGCGAGGACACTCAGGAGCTTACGGTTGTTACTCGTAATGGCGATAATTTTGATCATCAGGTTATAGAACCTGTATATTTTGTTCCATTGCTTGGCGGTGTTATTCGTTAGCTCTCTATTTACTAAGGATAAGTTTTTTGAATCAATCAAAAGTATCGTTGTTTCTAAAGGGGGCCGCAATGGGGGCTGCCGATATAGTGCCTGGTGTGTCTGGTGGTACCATTGCTTTTATTACCGGTATCTATGAAGAGCTGATTAACTCAATTCAGTCGGTGTCGTGGAAGACGCTAGTGACGTTAAGACGGCAAGGGGTTTCGGCGGCATGGAACTCAATTAACGGTTGGTTTTTATTAACGCTGTTTTCGGGGGTATTATTTAGTGTTTTTACGCTCGCTAAGTTGATTAGTTTTTTGCTGGTGGCCTATCCTGAGATGTTGTGGTCTTTTTTCTTTGGTCTTGTGTTAGCCTCAGTCTGGCATGTTAGTCAGCAAATAAAAGTATGGCGGTGGGTTAATCTGGTCCCCGTGGTGATTGGGGTTTTGGTGGCTTGGGGGGCTAGTAGCGCAACTCCAGCAGAAGTCGAAGCGACAACACTAAACTTGTTTCTTTCAGGCTGTCTGGCGATTTGTGCCATGATTCTTCCAGGCATATCGGGTAGTTTTATTCTGCTGTTGTTAGGAATGTATAGTGTAATACTGAATGCTGTTAAGTCGTTAGATATTGCGGTGTTAGCAATCTTTGCCGGTGGTTGTGTTGTAGGTTTATTGACTATTGCCAATGCATTGGCATGGGCATTCAAGCGCTTTCATGATTATACATTGTTGGTATTGACCGGCTTTATGATTGGCGCGCTTGATAAAGTGTGGCCGTGGAAAGAGACTATTAGTTTTCGAATGAATAGCCATGGGGAGCAAGTGCCACTGCTGCAGTCTAATGTGTTACCCGGTACATTTGAGACCTTAACAGGTCAACCATCTCAATTGGGCTTAGCACTGGTTTCAGCGGTTTTTGGCATCGCGATTGTCTTGCTATTAGAAAAAATTGGGCGCAGTAGACATTAGATATGTGAACCAGCTGTTACTTTAGAGTGTTCCGTTCGGTAACATTTTTCTGTTTGGGTAACTAAATTGGTGCTCTGGCTGTATTGAAATAGTTTGCTAGAATAATAGGTTAGCGTTGATTCTTAATATTGAATGACTTCTTATATATCGTTTTGGAATATATAAGATTATTAATAGTATATTAAATTATTGTGTATTTATTCGAAACGAACCAAAAATGCTCGGCTTTAACTGTTGGCTGTCAACAAATTGTTGTTCTATTGTTTCGAAAACTGCCTGCTTTTTTTCTGATTTTGATTTTATCTGCTTGTAATTCAAGTGGAATTTACCAAGATAAAAACTTTAATCCTCCTGTTTATTTTGGCTCTCATAAGGTCAGTGAGGGGGATACCTTATACTCTATCGCATGGCGCTATGGCAGGGACTACAAGGAGTTAGCCTCTGCTAACAGTATTTCGCCGCCGTACATTATCACTTTGGGTCAGCGCATACGCCTCGATCTTCGAGGTACGGTTTCTAGCGCATCAAAAAAATCGCCTCCTGCTTCTCACAAGAAAAACCGTCAGGTTAAACCATCCTCAAAAACTAAGCCTGTCGTTACGTCTAAAAACAAGACACGCGCTAGCACAAAATCGAAGACCGTCAAGGGAGTAAATTGGCATTGGCCTCACCTTGGCCAAATTATTGCAGGGTACTCTTCTGCTGGTAATGACAACAAAGGTATCGACATTGCTGGTAAATTGGGTGATTCAGTATTTTCAGCTGCCAATGGTGAAGTGGTGTATGCAGGAAGCGGATTACTGGGGTATGGGAAGTTGATTATTATAAATCACAACCAGCATTACCTGAGTGCTTACGCGCATAACGATCAGATCTTGGTGAAAGAAGGCCAAAGGATAAAACAGGGCCAGAAAATAGCTGAAATGGGGAATACTGGAACCAACCGGACCAAGCTTCATTTTGAAATAAGAAGAGATGGGAAACCGGTTAACCCATTGAACTATTTACCTAAACGGTAATAGTTCGAAAAAAAAGTTTACAAAAAATAAAATAATGTTTGGTTGAGATCTAGTAGTCTAGGGTCAAGACCGAGCGGGGTAGTCCATATAACAACTAGATTGTTTCGGCACCATAACCCTTTAAGGTTGTGTAGTGTACTAAAACAATGCAGAAAGCAGGGTCCGTATTATGTCAGCTGAAAGAGAAGAATACGTCGAAGATGTAGCATTTCAAAATGATACTGCTAAATCAAAGAAAGCAAAGCGTGATGAAGACAGTGTTGTAACGCCAATTGATCGTAAAAGAGCGAGTAAGTACACCGCAGAATCAAAAAATTATCGTCAATTAGATGCAACGCAAATTTACTTGAACGAAATTGGGTTTTCGCCACTCTTAACTCCGGAAGAAGAAGTCTATTACGCGCGCCTCGCTCAAAAGGGTGATGAAGCGGGACGTAAGCGGATGATTGAATCCAACCTCCGTCTTGTTGTAAAAATTGCCCGCCGGTATGTTAACCGTGGATTAACACTGCTAGACCTGATTGAAGAAGGAAACTTGGGTCTCATTCGCGCAGTTGAAAAATTTGATCCGGAAAGAGGCTTTAGGTTTTCCACTTACGCTACATGGTGGATAAGACAAACTATTGAACGTGCGATCATGAATCAAACCCGCACGATTCGACTCCCTATTCATGTTGTTAAAGAACTTAATTTATATCTCAGGGCGGCAAGAGAGCTTACTCAGAAGCTAGACCATGAGCCTACCGCGGAAGAAATCGCTGATTTATTAGATAAGCCCGTTGAAGACGTTAAGCGTATGCTGGGTCTTAATGAGCGTATTACCTCTGTAGACACCCCTGTTGGCGGTAATGGCGATAAATGCTTGCTAGACACGGTTGCGGATGAGTCTGCATCAGACCCTGCTGAATTGCTTCAGGATAGTAATTTAAGAGGCAGTATTGATACTTGGTTGGATCAACTGTCAGGTAAACAGCAAGAAGTCTTGGCCCGACGTTTTGGACTTCGCGGATATCAGATGAGCACACTTGAAGAAGTAGGCAGAGAAATTGGTCTCACTCGTGAGCGCGTTAGACAGATTCAAGTAGAAGCCCTTAAGCGGTTGAGAGATATTCTTGAGAAACAGGGCTTAACAGGCGAAACGTTATTCAAATAGGGTAATCGTTAATAACCTAATCAGAACCACGCATTTGAACGCCCAATTGGGTTAATCGAAGCGTGGTTTTTTTGTGCTTGGAATAGTGACACGTAGATGATGTTTTTACTAAATAGCATTTTGTGTGAGAACCATTGAATAGTATGGTCGTACCGCCCCTGATACTATGGATTGGTGATAAAGATTCATAGGTGATCGACTATCACTAGCCCTATTAGTGACGTACCAAACAGAAGAGTTGGACGACATGTTAGTCTCAGGGCTACTAAAAATAATCAATTAGAGATGGAAGGTAAATGAGACAATTAATGACAGCATTGGTACTAGTTCTAGGGCTTACTCAAGTTGCTTTTGCAAAAGAAGTAGCGGGTGTTAAGATTCCTGATTCAATCAAAGCCGGCAGCGCTGACCTTGTACTTAACGGAGTAGGTTTACGTGAAAGGTGGATGTTTGATGTTTACGTAGGTGGTTTGTACTTGGGTCAGAAATCTTCTGATGCAGCTCAGGTAATAAATGCAGATGAGCCTATGGCGATTAAACTTCACATGTTACGTGACGTGTCTGGCGAAAAAATGGCTGACGCTACTCGTGAAGGTTTCAAGAATGCGACTAACGGAAACACTGCGACTATCAGAGCTAAGATTGATAGCTTCCTAGCGGTATTCGGTGACGAAGCAACTGAAAATAATGTATACGATATGGTATACGTTCCTGGTAAAGGTGTTGAAGTTTATGTAAATGGTAAACTATCTAACACTATCGAAGGTGCAGATTTCAAAAAAGCACTTTTTGGTATCTGGTTGTCTGACAAACCAGCACAAGAGAGCTTGAGAAATGGCATGCTAGGCAGCTAATCGCACTCAACGTAGTCTATTTAAAAATGCAGTTTCTTTAAAAAGGTCGTCTATTTGGGTTTATAATGAACCGCAATATGCGGCCTTTTTTATTGGTTTTGATTACACTACCGAAGAGGGCAGAAAAACGATGTTTTAACATAGGTGTGAAATGAAAAAATCTTGGATGTTAAGTACTATCGCACTCACATTGTATGTTTTTATGTTTGTCGGTGAAGTGAGTAGCAGTGAAATACGTGTTGCGGTCGCCAGTAATTTTAGTGAAACGATAAAAGCGCTCTCAACACGCTTTGAAGAACAGACTGGTCATCGGGTGGTGGTGGTGGTTGGGTCTACGGGTAAACATTATGCTCAAATAAAACATGGAGCACCCTATGATATTTTCTTTGCAGCAGACAAAGCTCGTCCAGAGTTGTTAGATGAAGAGGGGGTTGCAATCCCTTTGAGCCGGTTTACCTATGCGGTTGGCCAACTCGTCTTATGGAGCCCGAGAAAAGACTTTGTAGATGAAGGTATCACAGTGCTTCACCAAGGTTCATTCCGCTACCTGGCGCTGGCTAACCCTAAATTGGCACCCTATGGCGCAGCCGCTAAAGAAATTCTCCAATCAAGTGGCCTATGGGATGACTTGCGGGGGCGAATGGTGAAAGGCGAGAACATTGGGCAAACGTTTCAGTTTGTTCAAAGTGGAAATGCAGAGTTAGGGTTTGTTGCTTATTCGCAAGTTAAAGCCAGGATTGAGTCAATGGAAGGGTCTGCGTGGGTTATTCCTCAATCTAGCTATACGCCGATTGAACAGCAGGTTGTTTTATTAAAGGACAATAGGGTCGCGCGTGACTTCTTAGCGTTTGTTAGAAGCGATAAGTCAAAAATACTCATTGAGAGTTTCGGGTATCGCTCATTATGATGTTGAGTGAATCGGATATCACAGCCCTGCTTCTAACATTCAAATTAGCAGCGGTTACCACCTGCATACTGCTTGTAATCGGTACCCCGGTTGCGTGGTGGTTAGCAAGGTCTCGTTGCCGATATAAGTTTATATTCGAGGGGCTTATCGCGCTCCCATTAGTGCTACCGCCTACCGTGCTCGGTTTTTATCTACTCGTCATGCTAGGTCCAAATGGTCCTCTTGGGCGCTTGATGGAATGGTTTGGAGGGGCATCGCTTGCGTTTACCTTTTCCGGGCTGGTCATCGGCTCAGTATTTTACTCCATGCCATTTGTTATTCAGCCATTACAGAATGCTTTTGCAGCCATCGGCACAAGGCCAATGGAAGTTGCGGCGACGCTAAGAGCGTCTCCTTTTGATCGGTTTTTTACGGTCGCACTGCCATTAGCTAAGCATGGCTTTTTAACGGCTGCGGTACTGGGCTTTGCTCATACGATTGGGGAGTTTGGGGTTGTATTGATGATTGGAGGGAATATCCCAGGTGAAACTCAGGTTCTCTCTATTGCTATTTATGATCATGTAGAGGCGTTAGAGTATAGCCAGGCTCACTGGCTATCAGGCGGGTTGCTATTGCTTTCTTTTTTGATGTTGATGACGGTATATGCACTTAATGGTCGTTTAAGCTGGGGACGTACATGAGCATCAAAGCGACGTTCAGGTTGTCTAAGAAAGACTTTGAGTTTGATGTTGAGCTTTGTATTCCTGATAGGGGTGTGACTGCCATATTTGGGCCTTCAGGCTGTGGTAAAACAACGTTATTGCGATTGATGGCAGGCTTGGAGAGATGCAGTAATGGTTATTTAAAAGTGCGCGATCGGGTTTGGCAAGATAGCAGTGAGTTTATTCCTTCTCATAAACGTGCAATTGGGTATGTATTTCAGGAGGCGAGTCTTTTTTCTCACTTAAATGTCGCGAAAAACCTAGAGTATGGGGTTAAGCGAGTGGCTATTGCTGAACAAAAAGTGTCGCTTGATCATGCTGTAGCGTTATTGGGCATTGGCCATCTTCTTAACCGCAATGCACATCAGTTATCAGGCGGTGAAAAGCAGCGTGTTGCGATTGCTAGAGCGTTGGCGGTGAGCCCAAAAGTACTATTAATGGATGAACCGCTGTCGGCATTAGATCAAACATTGAAACGCGAAATAATGCCCTATCTCGAGTCGTTGCATGACCAGCTTGATATTCCGATTATTTATGTCAGCCATTCGCCTGATGAAGTTGCGCGTTTGGCAGATCATCTTGTACTGCTTGATGCTGGGAAGGTAAGAGCTGATGGCCCTATAGGTAGTATGTTGACTCGACTGGATTTACCCCTTGCTTACGGGGACGATGCCGCCGCGGTAATAGATGCTAGCGTGGTCGTTCATGATGATCATTATGGCATCACTTATCTTGATTTCAGTGGTGGGCGGTTCACGGTGGCGAGAAACACATTGCCATTGGGAAGGCCTGTCAGACTAAGGGTTATGGCGCGTGATGTAAGCTTGACACTTGAGCGTCAAATGGGAACGAGTATCCTCAATATATTTCCAGCTGTTGTAGAGGAGCTGATTATAGATGATCAGCCTGATGTGACGGTGCGGTTGAGGGTTGGTAGCACTTTGTTGCTTTCTCGAGTCACTCGGAAATCTGCCAGCCTGCTTCAGTTAACGCCTAAACAGGCTCTGTATGTGCAAATAAAGAGCGTAGCATTACTTGGGGGTAATTAAGTTAGCCTTGCTCGCTTTTTATCTCATCTATTTTGTCGGCGATGTTAGCTAACTCAGGGCGGTTTTTACGAATTTCGTTGGTAGTTAAGCCATCTATTTCATGAGGAAAAACCAACCAGTCATTGCTTTCATGCAAGTAGTAATCGGGTACTCTGTCAGTTTGGTTATTAGCAGGTTTGTAATATGGCGTAGCAATTCGAATCTCGGGTGTGTTCTTCTTACACGCTCTTTTTATATCTAAAATCGTTTGATTAATACTTAGCCCGCTATCATGCACATCATCGACGATTAACAAGCTTTTTTCGCTTTCTAGCCGCTTAATCAAATAGGTAAGGCCATGAACTTTTACATGCTTACTGCGCTCCCCAATGCCGGTATAAGAGGATGTGCGTATGGCTATGTGATCGGACTCTACGCCAAAGACGTGTAGTAGCTCTTGAACCGCTATGCCGACGGGGGCGCCGCCTCTCCATACGCCTACGATATAATCTGGGCGAAAACCGCTTTCATATACGCTGATCGCCAGCTGAAATGAGTCTTCTAAAAGCTGCTGCGCGCTAATGTAAACCTTTTCCATCCAACTGCCTATAATATATGTTTGATGTGTCGTGTTGCGGGGAATAGATATATTGTTATATTAACGAATAAACGTTAGTCTGAATACTCGGTTTTATCTTTGAATTCACATAAATCTTCAATGAGACAGGCGCCGCACTTTGGCTTTCTGGCGGTACAGGTATATCGCCCAAGTAGTATTAGCCAGTGATGCGCGTCGAGTAGATAGTCTTTTGGAATTAATCTGACCAGTCTTTTTTCAACTTCTACTACGTTCTTTCCAGTCGCAATTTTAGTACGGTTTGAAACGCGGAAAATATGGGTGTCGACCGCCATAACCGGTACACCAAACGCAGTATTAAGTACGACATTTGCGGTTTTTCGCCCAACACCTGGCAGTGCTTCTAATGCTTCGCGGTCTTGCGGTACCTTAGAGTTATGTTGCTTGACTAATATTTCGCAGGTTTTAATGATATTGGCCGCCTTGCTGTTATAGAGGCCTATTGTTTTGACGTATTGCTTGAGGGTATCGAGACCCAGTGCGTAGATGGCTTCTGGAGTATTGGCGACAGGGTATAGCTTGTCGGTCGCTTTATTGACGCCCTTATCGGTGGATTGCGCAGATAAAATTACCGCAATGAGCAACTCAAAAGGTGTGCTGTAGTTGAGTTCAGTTTCAGGGTTAGGGTTATCCGCCTTTAAGCGCCTAAATATTTCAGTGCGAATATCCTTGTTCATTACGCAATAGTGCCTGTGGTTCTAACGCGCTTGCTACCTGTGACTACTTCAGCACTATTCTTTTCTTCTCTTGCTTTAAGCTTATCATCAATAATATTCTTTAGTGCGATCAGCAGCCCCATACCGACAAACGCGCCGGGAGGTAAGATTGCAAATAGAAAATCAGGATAATCTGAAAATACATTTATTTGCCAGCTTTTAGCGCTTTCGCCAAACAGTAAATCCATGCCGCTAAACAGTACCCCTTGCCCGATTAGCTCACGAAGCGTGCCTAATATTATTAGTACAATAGTGAAACCGAGCCCCATCATAAAGCCATCTAGCGCAGAGGGGAGTATTGAATTCTTGGATGCGAACGCATCAGCTCTTCCCAAAATGGCGCAGTTGGTGACGATAAGCGGGATAAAAATTCCTAAAATTTCATAAAGCTCGTAGGTGTATGCTTGCATCAAAAGCTCTGCGCAGGTCACCAATGAAGCAATGATCATTACAAATGCAGGAAGCCGAACCGTGTCGGGTACAAAGTTTCGAATGAGAGAGACTGACACGTTAGAGCCTAGCAGAACCAGTGTAGTGGCAAGCCCTAGCCCCATCGCGTTCACCGTAGTACCGGTAACGGCTAGTAGCGGGCATAACCCCAGTAACTGAACAAGAGCAGGGTTGTTTTTCCATAGGCCGTTCAGTGTAATGTCTCTATAACTACTTGTGGCCATTTGAATCACCCTCTGCTGACGTCTGCGTTTGTGATGGTGCGTTTAAGAGTTCATTTTTGTTTTGGTGAAAGAAGCTCAGAGCGTTATGAACGCCTGATACGACTGCTCTGGGGGTAATGGTAGCGCCTGTTAATTGGTCAAACTGCCCGCCATCTTTTTTTACTTTCCATTGCTCTAGCGTTGGCTGGGTCAGTGAAACTCCTTCAAACTGTTTTATCCAATCAGACTTTTTGATATCAATTTTATCGCCCAACCCGGGTGTTTCTTTGTGGTTAATTACCCTAACGCCTTTAACATCACCATTTGACTCAATACCAACAATCATCGATATTGGGCCTGAATAACCATTTTCTGCCACTACTGGAAGGATAATAGCGACCGGTGTGTGGTTGCTTCGGGCGATATAGGCTTCTTTACTATTAGGAAGGTTCAATAGCCCGCCTTCTTTTAGTGTTATGGTATCTTCAAGAAGGTCATTATTATGCTCTTCACGCGATATTATTTGGAGTAAGGCCTTTGATTGTGCTTTTTTAATCTGTTTTTCGATGGTTTCTTTGGTCATCATTTGGGTGGCGGCAATCATTCCAGCGGTAATCACCGCAAAGATGCTCAACCCAATAACTGACCTAACAATAGACTGCTTTATTGAGTCCATTATTCTGCCTCCTTCGTGCCGCGCTTGGCTTTGGCATAACCGTATGTTCGTGGCTGGGTATATACATCAATCAGTGGTGCGGCAAAATTCATGAGCAGAACTGAAAACGCGATGGCATCAGGGTAGCTTCCGTAGGTTCTAATAACGTAGGTCAGAATTCCGATGCCTGCGCCATATATTAACTTACCTTGCGGGCTTACAGCTGAGGTTACAGGGTCAGTCGCAATAAAGAACGCACCTAGCATGGTTGCGCCCGCGAAGAGGTGCAATAGGGGTGGGGTAGTTTGATCTGCATCCCAACCGAATATTAATGACATCAACGCTAGTGCGAAGAGCATGCTGATGGGGGTGTGCCATGTAAACACGCCTTTCTTCATCAAAAATAGTCCGCCTGCCAAGAATGCGATGTTAACCCACTCCCAGCCGTGCGCAATAAACTGGCCAAAAACCGGGTTCTTTACCACATCTTCTGCAACCGAGTGGCTGATTTCATGTTTGTACACATCAAGTGGGGTGGCCATCGTGAAGGCATCGATACTTTGAGTACTAAAGCCAAAAATAGTGCTCAAAGTATCCAAGAAGCTCATGGGGTTATCGAGCAGGTGGGTGGGCGCTGCCCAGCTGGTGGTCATTGCCACAGGGAATGAAATAAGGACCAGTGCAAACCCCACCATAGCGGGGTTAAAAGGGTTATACCCCATTCCACCATATAGATGCTTTGCCACTATAATGGCAAAACCAACGGCCACCACAGATACCCACCATGGAGCTAAAGGCGGGAGCGCTAACCCCAGCAGTACGCCGGTGACCAAGGCGCTGTAATCCCCTAGATAAAATGATACGGGGCGCTTTCTGATGAGCAATATGGCAGACTCTGCCAGTAACGCAACGGTAGAGCACCATATTACATTAATCAGGTTGCCCCAGCCGAAGAACCATGTAAGGGCGAAAAGGCCTGGAAGTGTTGCGATCACCACTACACGCATCAGGTTAGCCGTTTTTCTTGGGCCGTGAGCGTGAGGGGAGGTAATTGTCATTAAGCCCATTTAGTTAACCGTTACTCTCTGTTGATTCAGTTGTTTTCTTGGCGTTTGTTGCTTCGCTGAGTGCGGTTTCAGCATGGCTGACTCGTGTGTGGTTTTTGGTAATCGCACGTTCCAGCTTTTCTACTCTATCAGGGTGATTTAGCTTGGCGTCTTCCAGCGTGTCTAGCATTAGCTGTAGTTTACTTTTTGCTTTATCGACGTTCTTTTGGAGCTCTTCGATAGAAGGCCCGACGGGTGCTTGTGGTTCTGAACCTCCGGCTTGCCCTGTTCCTTTATTCATTTCGGATATTTGTGCGTTAAGCTTTGCTACATTGGTTTTACTGCTTTCTACCGCTGTTGCAAGCTTCTCAGCGCGCTCTGGGTTGTTTTCTACTGCGTCCTTCCATGCATTTTCCATTTTGCTCAGCTTATCTTCAGCACTGAGCAGTTTCTTCTGTAGGCTTTCCAGCGTGACTTCTGGGGCTGTCTGAGCTTGTTTCTTGGCTTCTACTCGCTGTAATGCTGCTTGAATGGCTGCGGCTTTGTCATTCGCTGTGCTGCCTTCTGTCGGTGAGCTGGCTGCTGTTCCTTTGGCAGCTGCAGCTTCTTTCTTCGCGGCCTGAGCTTTTGCGGCTGCTTCAGCTCTGGCTTTTCGCTTAGCCTCTTTCTCCGCTTTTTCGCGTTCAATTCGTTCTTGCCTGAACTCAAATCGCTCGCGTGCTTGGTTTGACTTTTCTTGATCAGCTTTAATTTGTTTTATTTCGCCTTTTGCATAACGGTAGTACTGTACTAATGGAATTGTGCTAGGGCATACATAGGAGCAGGCGCCACATTCTATACAGTCAAACAGGTTATGGTGCTCGGCTTTTTCAAACTCTTGCCCTTTGGCGAACCAGTAAAGTTGTTGAGGAAGCAGCTCTGCCGGGCATACTTCTGAGCACATACCGCAGCGAATACAGGCTTGAGCAGGTTGTGGTGGTGTTAGTTCTTTGTTTGTGGCGGCCAATAAACAATTGGTGGTCTTTACAACAGGTAGCTTGGTATCGTGCAGTGTGAAGCCCATCATAGGGCCTCCCATTACCAAACGGCTGCCTTTTTGGTTTAGGTAGCCATTTTGTTCTAATAACCAGTCGATAGGGGTACCGATTAATACATTTTGATTACCCTTGTTGGCGATACAGTCGCCGGTCATGGTGGTGACGCGAGAGATCAGTGGTTCACCGAATCGAATCGCGCGATAAACAGCAGCGGCTGTTGCGACATTCTGGCACATTACGCCTATATCGGCAGGAATACGGCCATGAGGGACTTCGCTGCCGGTTAGAATTTTGATTAGTTGTTTTTCACCACCAGACGGGTATTTGGTGGGGATGGTCACCACTTCTACCTGTGTCTCTTTGGCGGCTTCACGAAGGGCCGCTATGGCTTCTGGTTTGTTATCTTCTACGCCAATCAGGCATTCACCAGGTTGAAGAATATAGGCCATTATTTCGAGGCCTAGAATCACTTCGCTTGCTCGCTCTCTCATTAAACGATCATCTGACGTAATGTAAGGCTCGCACTCCGCCCCGTTTAATATCAGCGTATTGACTTTGTCTTGACGTGGAGGATGCAACTTAATGGCCGTTGGAAAGCCTGCGCCCCCCATACCGGCGATGCCTGCGTTACGGATTCGACTAAGTAACTCATCTTTGCTGAGTGTCGAATAGTCTTCACAGGGGGTGCGTTCACACCAGCTATCTTTTCCGTCTGTTTCAATTAATACGCATAGGTCTGTCATGCCTGATGCGTGTGGTACGGGATGATCTTCAATGGCGGTAACGCTACCTGAAGTGGGGGCGTGTACCGCAACGCTAATAGCCCCTACCGCCTTGGCGATTAGTTGCCCTTTTAATACCTTGTCTCCAACGCTAACAACCGGTTCGGCGCGGTGACCAATATGTTGTTGCAGCGGTAATATTAGACGAGGAGGGATACCTGCATCGGAAATACCGTCTTGATTAGACTGTTCTTTATTTTCTTTTGGGTGAATGCCGCCATGAAAGTCCCAAATCTGCTTCATTATACTGCTACCTCTGGGGCTTTATCTGTCGCTATGATATTACCAGCGATTTGTGGCTGGTTGCCTGGGTTTTCCCATGTCCAGGATTTTATATCTTCAGGCACCAACACCATGTCGATACAGTCGACAGGGCACGGTTCAACACATAAATCACACCCCGTGCACTCATCTGCGATAACCGTATGCATCTGCTTTGCAGCGCCTAAGATAGCATCGACGGGGCATGCCTGAATGCATTTTGTACAGCCGATACATTCATCTTCGCGAATCACCGCCACTTGCTTACCTTTCTCTTCGCCGTGCTCGGCATCGAGTGGTGTTGCTTCTACATCAAGCAAGTCTGCCAGAGATTGAATGGTTACTTCGCCTCCCGGAGGGCATTTATTGATCTCTTCGCCATTGGCAATGGCTTCTGCATAGGGGCGGCAGCCTGGAAAGCCACATTGACCGCACTGGGTTTGAGGGAGCAAATTGTCAATTTCATCAACAATAGGGTTGCCCTCTACTTTAAATTTGATTGCTGCGAACCCAAGGATCGCGCCAAAGACTATTGCTAAGGCGAGAAGGGTAAGAATAGCGCTTAAAATAATACTCATCGATTAAGCCGATCCCTAAATGTTAACTAAGCCGGTGAAGCCTAAAAAAGCCAATGACATCAAGCCCGCGGTGATCATACCAATTGCAGAGCCTTTGAAAGGAGTGGGTACGTCGGCAACAGCGATGCGTTCTCGCATGGCTGAGAACAATACCAGTACTAGCGAGAAGCCTACCGCTGCGCCAAAACCATACATGATGGACTCAACAAAGCCGTTTTGCTTTTTGATGTTTAACAGCGCGACACCAAGTACTGCGCAGTTGGTGGTGATTAGCGGCAGGAATATACCTAATACTCTATAAAGCAGAGGGCTGGTTTTTCTCACCACTATTTCGGTAAACTGAACCACTACCGCTATGACTAAAATAAAGGTGATGGTTTGTAGGTATTCTAGACCGAGAGGCTGTAGTAAATACTCGAATGCCAAATAGCTACACACCGATGAGAGTGTCAGTACAAAGGTGGTAGCCAGAGACATCCCCATAGCGGTCTCTAGCTTATTGGAGACGCCCATAAATGGACATAAACCAAGAAACTGCACTAGCACAAAATTGTTAACCAATATGGTGCTAACAAGAATGAGGATGTATTCGGTCATTTCGTACTCCGATCGGTTAACCTGAATGTAGGCTAACCATTTTAAAGGTCGCTATTATCTGAGAGCTTGTTATTCCATTCAAGATTTACAAAGAGAAAACCTAGTTAAATTTGGAATAAGGTTATTAAATACTGTATTAGTGTAATCTCCGCGGCACTATTACTGTCATTCCCGCGAAGGCGGGAATCCATTGTTTAGGGCCATCGACAAGGTTGGCTGCTACATAATTCTCATGCCAGGCTTAGCTCCATCATGAGGCTCTAATAACCAAATCTCTTTTCCGCCCGGGCCTGCGGCCAAGACCATGCCTTCAGAAAGACCAAACTTCATCTTACGGGGTTTAAGGTTGGCTACCATCACGGTTAGTTTACCGATCAGATCTTCTGGCTGATAAGCTGATTTAATACCTGAAAATACTGTTTTGGTTTCGCCGCCGAGATCAAGTGTCAGGCGTAGCAGTTTCTTAGCGCCGTCTACATGTTCTGCATTTGCAATAAGCGCTACGCGCAAATCTACTTTGGCAAAGTCATCAAACTCGATTTCATCGGCAATCGGTTCAATAGCTGACGCTTCTGTAGGTGTAGAAGGTACTGAAGGGACAGCATTACCACTGACTTTAGCTTCAGCAATCGCATCGTCTTTAGATGCTTCAATCATTGCTTCAATCTTGCTCATTTCGATGCGGGTCATCATGGGCTTAAACTTATTAATCTCATGGCCTAGCAGCAATTGATCGCGTTCATGCCAGCTTAGTTTAACATTCAAAAATGCTTCAGACTTCTCGGTCATAGCCGGTAATACGGGGGCTAAATAGGTGACCAGTAGCTTGAACATATTGATCGCATTAGAGCAGATGTTTTGTAGTACTTGCTCCTGACCTTCTTGTTTGGCGAGAGTCCAAGGCGCTTTATCATGAATATATTGGTTGGCGTTTTCAGCCAGTTCCATAATGAGTCTTACTGCTTTGCCAAACTCTCGGGATTCATAAAGTGCGGCAATTTCATCACCGGCATCAACGAATTGCTTTAATAACGCTGGCTCGTCACAGGTTTCGGATAGCTGACCATCAAATCGCTTAGTAATAAAGCCTGCACAGCGGCTGGCAATATTGACCACTTTACCGACTAAATCAGAGTTCACGCGTTGTGCAAAGTCTTCAAGGTTAAGGTCGAGGTCGTCCACATGGCTGGTTAACTTAGCCGCAAAATAGTAACGCAAATATTCTGGGCTGAGCTGCTCAAGGTAGGTGCTCGCCTTTATAAATGTGCCGCGGGACTTCGACATTTTCTTACCGTTAACGGTGACAAAACCATGAGCGTGAACCGCTGTAGGGGTTCTAAAATCGGCGCAAGAAAGCATGGCAGGCCAAAATAACGCATGGAAGTTGATAATGTCTTTGCCGATAAAATGATATAGCTCTGCGGTTGAACCTTTACCCCAATAATCATCAAAATTTAGATCATCTCGTTGAGCGCAAAGATTTTTGAAACTCGCCATGTAGCCAATAGGCGCGTCTAGCCAGACATAGAAATACTTACCTGGTTGGTTTGGAATTTCAAAACCGAAGTAGGGGGCGTCACGGCTTATATCCCACTCTTGCAAACCTGAATCTAACCATTCAGATAACTTATTGGCAATCTGAGGTTGTAGCGTACCACTGCGAGTCCACTCCTTCAAAAACTCAGTAAACTCTGGCAATTTAAAGAAAAAGTGCTCTGAATCCTTTTCAATCGGTGTTGCGCCTGAAATAGCAGAACGAGGGTTAATTAGCTCCATTGGCGTATAGGTGGCACTGCATACTTCGCAGTTGTCACCGTATTGGTCTTCAGCCTTACACTTTGGACAGGTGCCTTTTATAAAACGGTCTGCCAGAAACAGCTCTTTTTCGGGGTCAAATGCTTGAGTGATTGAGCGAGATGAAATGCGATCTTTAGCGACACATCTATTGTATATCAGCTCAGAAAGTTCTTTGTTCTCATCTGAATGAGTCGAATAGTAGTTGTCGAACTCGATTAAGAAGTTATCAAAATCAGCTTTATGCTCTTTGTTGACTCGGTCAATGAGTTGTTCGGGTGTTACGCCTTCGCGTTCTGCCCGCAACATAATGGCCGTGCCGTGAGCGTCGTCTGCACAAACATAGGTACAGTTCTCACCACGCAACTTCTGAAAACGAACCCAGATATCCGTCTGAATATACTCCAACATGTGCCCTAAATGAATTGGACCGTTGGCATACGGAAGTGCGCTGGTTACCAGAATGTTGCGTGCTGTAGTCTGTGTCATGGTTATATATTCCAGGGTAGTCTTCTAGTGCTGATCAACCGCTAGGTCTTTGCCCTTTAAATCGGGTTTTTAAAAATGGGCGCTATGATACCGTTTGATGCCAAAAGTTTCATCTTAATTCCCGATCTTAGCGTGTTATTATTGTGCCAAAGCAAAATAATTTATCTTCTGATGAATTGCGGCTCCGATAGGATTTCAAGTTATCTCAAGAAGTAGTAGACTATTTTGCTTGGTTTTACCCTCCTGTAACATTTTTCGAAATATCGTTTTTTAAGCAATTGCTCGGTGGAATAAATTTATGAGTCAAATCGACGCGACGCTGTTAGAGTCCGCAATCAAATGTTATCAAGACCCCTATCTCAATGAAGACCTCTATGCGCTTAACGCTATTCAAAAGGTAGAGAGTGATGAGCAGGGGAATGTGAAAGTCGAAGTACAGATGGGTTACCCTTGTGACGGTATCAAAGGTGGCATGATCCAAATTTTGACGTCTGCGATTGAGAATGTCGATGGTGTTGAGTCCGTAGCGATTAACGTGACGACAAATATTATTCCCCATCAAGTTCAAAACCATATGAAAAATATGGATAAAGTGAAAAATATCATTGCCGTAGCATCGGGTAAAGGCGGTGTGGGTAAATCAACCACCTCTATCAATCTCGCACTCGCATTGAGTCAGGAAGGCGCGAAGGTAGGCATACTTGATGCTGATATTTATGGCCCAAGTGTTGGTTTGATGTTGGGGTTTCCTGATGGAACGAAGCCTGAAACCCATGAGAATCAGTTCTTTATACCGCTTGAAAAATACGGAATTCAAGCGATGTCGATGGCATTTCTGGTTAATGATAAAACCCCTATGGTGTGGCGCGGCCCAATGGTGAGCGGGGCGGTTCAACAACTGCTGAACCAGTCGTTATGGAATGACCTTGACTACCTTATTATTGATATGCCTCCGGGCACGGGTGATATCCAGCTGACATTGTCTCAGAAAGTGCCCGTGGCGGGCTCTGTTATTGTTACAACGCCTCAGGATATTGCCTTGTTGGATTGTAAAAAAGGTATCGAGATGTTCCGTAAAGTGGACATTCCGGTGCTGGGTGTTATCGAAAATATGAGTGTGCATATCTGCAGTAGTTGTGGGCATCATGAGCCACTGTTTGGTGAAGGTGGGGGTGAACGAATTGCTGAAGAATATGAAACCGCTTTACTAGGGCAGCTTCCGCTGCATAAAACTATTCGTGAACAAACTGACTCAGGTACCCCTACCGTGTTCGCTGAACCTGATTCAGAGGTGGCGTTAATGTATCGGGATATTGGGCGAAAGGTCACTGCTGAACTTTCTAGGCGAGCTAAAAACTATACTAATCTATTCCCTGAGATTATCGTTAGTCAGGATTAGTCAGGATTAGTCAGGATTAGTCAGGATTAGTCAGTTGGTAGGCTCATGCTTTATGTGCCTGCCTGCCGACAATTTGAATCAATGAATCCTAAACCGCTGCCCTAAACTAATAAAATATAGGTTGTCATTAAAGGCTATTTCCCCAGCCACGTTACCAAAGTCTAAATCATATTTAGCGCGTCTAACGCCTGCACCAAAACTGAACCCTGATCGGGTAAAGTATTCAAGTCCCGCTCGGCCATATACGCCGAAGGATATGTCGTTTTCGCTTTTTCCAAGGTTGATTGACACATTAACATTCTGTGTTGAAGGAAGGTTTTCAGGTTGTTCGTCATTGTTGTTAATATGACCGTAGGCGAGTACGGGGCCGGCTCCTGCATATATTCTGAATCGGCTGGTAGGCGCTAACGCAACAAATACACCGCCATGAACTTCCATTAAAAAGAGTTGATTCTTTAGCGCCAGTGTCGCTTGATTATTAGTGGCGACGAAAACAAAACTGTCGTTTTTCCAGCTGACATTGGCGCCTGTCTCAAATCCATATTCAAGCCACTGATTAGCCATGGGTATCTGTGCTTGTATTCCACCAAAAGGCATTGAAGGAACATTGGCATAGGCTTGCTCTCCGGTATCCGGATCTGTGATGACTGCTTGGCTTTGAGTATCAAGGCTTCCTAGTATGACTGAAAGATAAATCCAGTCATCAGTAGCAGGTTTGTCTGAGCTGGTCACTTCTTCATATTTAATCGGGTCTGCATGTAGATGGGCGGAGAGCATGCAGAATATGGATACCAAAGTGAACAATAGGATGGAAAGGAAGGATGGGGGTTGGTTTCTCATAGTGAGGGTGTTCCTTATTCTTTATTGTGACTAAAGCCTGTTAATATCGACTAAAAAGGTCATGACTTTCCTGAGATCAAGCGGAAGTGATTATGACCCACCAGCTATACGTTCTAATCGTAGCCGGTGTCGTTGGTCAAATAAGCGTCGGCTTCCTAATTCCAGAGATGCATATACGCCAAAGCCAGATCCGGCGGTGATCAAAAAGAGTATCAATAACTGGTATTTTACCGCATCAAGGGGCGCACTGCCTGCTAAAATTTGCCCGGTCATCATACCCGGAAGCGCGACTATACCCGCTGATGCCATGCCATTAATAGAGGGGATCATTCCGGCACGCATCGCGTCTTTCTTGATGTCAGCAAGTGCTTCAGAACTTTGTTCGCCCAGCATTAAGCGCTGTTCAATTATCTGCTGTTGCTGCCATGCCGTGGTGGTGAGGCGGTCCATAGAGATTGAAATGCCATTCATGGTATTGCCGAGTAACATCCCCAAAAGAGGAATGGCATATTGAGGTGAAAACCAAGGGTCTGGTTGGATAATAATGGAAAGTGTTGCGATCGCCAGAATAAACGAAGAAAGAAACATCGATAAAACACTCGACAGGTAGCCAAAACTGCCTGTAAAGGGGCGTTGTTGGCGACTAATGACTTCATGTCCTGCCGCTAATAACATCACGAGAGCGACTACAATTAACCATAGAGGGTTAATATCCCCGAACAACCAGCGTAAGATGAACCCAATTAAAAATAGCTGAATCGTCGCGCGTATAGCGGCGATAATGAGTTGTTTATGTAGATTAAACTGCTGCTTTAGGCTGATAGCGGCCAATATAAGAATCAAGGAGGAGGTGGCGAGTAAGTCCCAGACACTTAGTGTAATAATACTCATTCAGATATGCCTTCAATATGATCTACTTCCAATTGACCGTTCATTAGTTTAAGTGTCTTGGTGGCGACTCGTTTTAACTGTTCGGGATCATGGCTTACCCAAAGGGCTGACGCGTTTTTGACGGTTAGATATTCTTTAATAACGGCTTCGACTCGTTTGGTATTATCGGTGTCGAGGCTTGCGGTGGGTTCATCCAACAGTAACACTCGGGGTTTTTTTTCTAGTGACCGGAGGATTGCCAATCGTTGTTTTTGTCCTGAGGAGAGTTGGTTGACGGCTTGTTGCTCAATATCGGGCTGTAACGAGAGTTGGGTTAACTGTTTTGGATTTATCTGGTGTTGGAAGTGCTCTCCTACGGTACTGTGCCACCAAAGGCTTTCTGCCGGTATCAACTGAACCTTACGTCTCCAGTCAGGGGCCTCGACGTTTATACAAGACTGACCTTCAAGTGTTATGGTGCCGCTGCTATCAATTAGGTCAGCGATTGCTTTGAGCAGGACCGACTTCCCACAGCCTGATGGTCCGCTCAGCCCGATACAGTGTTGTGCTGGGAAGGTTAAATTTATGGGCCCGACATGCAGCGAACAGAGTTTTTCAATGGATAAAATTACCGTTGAGAACAACATAAAAGAAGTATGGATGCCTCTTTAATCAGAGATGAATAGCGCTATTGTCGGCGAGTGTACAATACTGTCTTTTTAAAAGTACCAGATCAGGGTATGATTGCCAGCAACTTTTTAGTATAAAAAAACATTCACTCAAAGAACTTAATAAACGAGACGAACTAACATGACAATCAAGTCTGACAAATGGATTCGAAGAATGGCCGAGCAAACTGGCATGATCGAACCTTTTGAACCAGGCCAAGTGCGTGAAGGCGAACAGGGTCGTATAATCTCTTACGGTACATCTAGCTATGGTTATGATGTGCGTTGTAGTAATGAGTTCAAAATATTTACTAATGTACACTCTGCGACAGTAGACCCGAAGAACTTTGATGAAAACAGTTTTGTGGATATTCAGAGTGATGTTTGTATTATTCCGCCCAATTCATTTGCATTGGCTCGCACGGTTGAGTACTTTCGTATTCCTCGAAATGTATTAACGGTCTGTCTAGGTAAATCAACGTATGCCCGATGTGGCATTATCGTCAACGTGACACCTCTTGAACCTGAGTGGGAAGGGCATGTAACGTTGGAGTTTTCCAATACCACGACATTGCCAGCAAAAATTTACGCCAATGAAGGCGTGGCTCAAATGTTATTTTTTGAGTCAGATGAGCAGTGTGAAACGAGCTATAAAGATCGTGGTGGTAAGTATCATGGTCAAACAGGTGTCACATTGCCGAGAACTTGATACTAGTTTATGGTTCAATTTTATGATTAGCGTATCCCGTTGGGCTCGCTGATAAGTACCTTATTAAGGAGCCCAATGGTATTCAATGGGCTCCTTTTTTATTGGTCGCAATAAAATGACTCAAATGCTAGCAACTATGGTCTGTATTGTCAGATTTAGTCTATGGGGTGGAATTATTTCATAGGGGTGTTATTGTTGGCTGCAGTAGTGGGGTTGGTATGAGTAAGATAAACCTATAATAAAAAAAGTGGGTAATCAAGGGTTGAACGATCAAGGTAAGGAACATGAACAAGAGGGGGTAATCAAGTATGACTTGTCATTTGTTAATCGGCCTATCTCTTCGAGTATTAACATTGCGCCGCTTGATAAGTGGCGTCATGTGCTTTTTAACCTGGCGTTAATCGGACAAGACCCTGAGCGGTATGGAGGGCTTGGTTTTGGCAACCTATCAAATCGACTTCCGTGCTCTATTACGGGCTTGGAAACTGACGACAGTTACCTAAATTCCCAGCATCTTTCTGAAAATTCATTTTTGATATCGGGTAGTCAAACCGGTCATTTGCCTTACCTTATGCGCAAACACTACTCAGTGGTGACTCATTGCTCCCCGTCACTGAATCAGTTAACGGCTTACGGTGGCACTCAGCCTTCTTCAGAATCGCTGACTCATGGTGTGCTATATAATGAACTGCCTTCAATTGGCGCTGTTGTTCATGTCCATTCGCCAATCATTTGGAATTTAGTTGATGCGTTAGCATTGCCTGCAACTGAACCCTGTATTCGTTATGGCACGCCTGATATGGCAAAAGCGGTGGTTGATATTGCAAATGATATCTCCGCTAATGCGATAGAACCGGTGTTTGTGATGAAAGGTCATGTTGATGGGGTTGTCTCGTTTGGTCCTGATTTATTATCAGCGGTTACATCTTTGTTGGGTGTTTATCATGCAGCGATTATGAAAACTGTTCGTTAAACCGGTTGATTAGCGTTAAAATGTCTGAGATTAAAGGGGCCGCTCAGTGAGCTTTTTTATAGGGTTTGGTAGGGCATTGTTATTCATCAGAAGTTCTAGGTACTCATTGAGTATTCTTGTTATTAATCAGAGGTTAGTGTGAAAGCGAATCAGTTTCAGCGACATCTAGCTCAGCTTAAAGGCTGGAGAGAAACCGCATTTATTTTAGCGTTAGCAGAGCGGGCTTATCCCAACTTTTCGTTGTTTTCTCAAGTAGTCGCGTTCTCTGGTGCGCAGTCTGTTTTAACCTGTCTTCAGCAGGGGTGGGATGCCTTGGTCGAAAATGCAGAAGAAGATCGATATATTGAGATATTAGAGCTTTTAGAAGAAAACGTACCAGACCTCGAAGATTATGATATGTATGGTGCTATTACCGCTGTTGGTTTTTGTGAAACTCTCGAACAGGCACTGTTGTCGCAGGTTAATACTGATAAACGGCGTGCGACCGACAGTGCACAAAACTCGTTTGAAGGGGTGATGGAGTTTCTGGAGGCAACAGAGGGCGAAGGGCTTTCAGAAGATGATCTTGTCAAACTGTTTGATAACAGCCCGTTGATTAAACGTGAAATGGCCTTTCAGGAAGAGTTGGTTGATCGATTGCGTAAAGAAAGTGTCCCGGATGAGCATGTGGTCGCGGGCCTTAGGTTATTAGCATCTGACGAGGGCGTTAGTAATATTGGTATTTCATTAGATGACGAATAGTGGAAATGACTATCCACACGTTGGCATTGAATAAGCATTAGCGTTATAAAGGTTTAAGAGGCAGATAGATGAAGTTGTCATCGTTTGGAGAGAAATTCACCAGTCAATCAGGTATTACTTCGTTAATGGATGACTTGGGGAATGCGTTATCCTCAGGGTCCGATATGATTATGATGGGAGGGGGTAATCCTGGTCATATACCTGAGGTTCAGGCCAAGTTTCGACAGCGCTTAGAGAATATCTTAGCTGATGAAGGTCAGTTTAAACGGTTGATTGGTATTTATGACCCACCGCAAGGTGAGAAAGAGTTCATTAGCCATTTGGTTAAGTTGTTAAATAACCTTTACGGCTGGAAATTAACTGAACGAAATATAGGCCTGACTAATGGTAGCCAAGCGGCATTCTTTATGCTGTTTAATATGTTTGCGGGTGATTACGGCGATGGCTCTCAGCGTAAAATACAGTTGCCGCTAGCGCCTGAGTATATAGGTTACGCGGATGCTGGTTTGACGAGTAATTTTTTTACTGCAGCGCGACCCAGTTTTGAGTACTTCGACAAGCATACGTTTAAGTATCATGTTGATTTTGAGAAGCTACATATCACAGAAGAAACAGGGGCGATTTGTGTCTCTCGGCCCACAAACCCAACGGGTAATGTTTTGACTGATGAAGAAGTGTCTCGTCTAGACAAAATAGCTAAGGCCAATGATGTTCCTCTTATTATCGATGGCGCCTATGGGACTCCGTTTCCACACCTTATTTTTACTAATGCGACACCGGTTTGGAATGAAAATATCGTACTTTGTTTGAGCTTATCCAAACTTGGTTTACCGGCGGCGAGAACCGGTATTGTGATCGCCAATGAGCAGGTGATTTCGTCGATGTCGGGCATCAATGCAATTCTAAATCTCGCAACTGGTAGCTTTGGCAGTATGCTGGCGAACGATTTGGTTGCCTCTGGTGAGATTATCTCACTTAGTAAAGACATTGTTTGCCCGTACTATGAGCGCAAAGCTGAAGCAGCCGTTAATGTTCTGGGGCAGGAGCTTGATGGGTACCCGTATTTATTGCACAAGCCTGAAGGCGCGATGTTTTTGTGGCTCTGGTTGAAAGATTTGCCTATTTCTAATCAGGCGCTGTATGAGCGATTGAAGGCTCGTGGTGTGTTAGTGGTGTCGGGTCATTACTTCTTTCCGGGTATCGATGATGATTGGCAGCATAAGCAAGAGTGTATTCGCATCACCTACTCTCAGGATGATGATGTCGTTAAGAAGGGACTGGCGATTATTGCGGAAGAAGTCAAAAAGGCCTATGACGATGCTGCAAAATAAGATAATCAAGGCTGTTGAGCAGCCTTATCATTTGTTAATGATTCCTCAAAAGGTAAGCGTGATAATCCTCAAATAATAACTATTTACTATTTGAGGATGCCATGACCCGCTATAAAGCCCCCCTGGAAGATATGCGTTTTTTGCTTGAGCATTGTGCTGCTGAGCATAGGACCGAGCATAATCTTACTCAGCTTGGTCTCGACGGCGAAGAGGCATCGTTCATTCTAAGTCAGGCGGCTCATTTTGTTGAGTATGAACTTGCACCGATCAACCGAGCTTGTGATGAACTGGGGTGTCGCTTCGAAGACGGTAAGGTCTTTCTTGCAGAGCCTATGAAAAAAGCCTATTCACATTATGCTGAAGCCGGTTGGATGGGGTTGTCGATGCCTGAGAGGTGGGGTGGGCAGGGGGCTTCAAGCCAGTTGTCAGCTTGCGCAGGTGAAATGGTGACCTCTGCTCATCATGCCTTCAGTATGATTCCAGCACTCAACATGTCTGCCATCAAAGCATTGCTTAAATTTGGCTCAGAAGACCTTAAATGTCAGTACTTACCCAATATGATCAGTGGTAAATGGTTAGGCTGTATGGCATTAACTGAGGCTCATTGTGGTTCTGACCTCGGCCTGATTCGAACCTCGGCGGAGGCTGTAGGTGATGACGTTTATGTGATTAAAGGAAACAAAATATTTATCTCAGCGGGTGCTCATGATGCGGCTGAAAATATCATTCATTTGGTTCTGGCCCGCATCAAAGGCGCGCCTGCCGGGGTAAAAGGGTTATCGTTATTTCTAGTGCCTGAACAGCTACCCGACGATAACGCACCTAATAATGTTGACTGTATCGGCATCGAAGAAAAGATGGGTATTCATAGCAACCCTACTTGTAGTATTCGCTATGAGAATTCGAGAGGGTTCTTGGTAGGTGAGCCTCATAAAGGCATCAAAGCGATGTTTATTATGATGAATGAAATGCGTATGGGCACTGCTACGCAGGGGGTTGGTTTAAGTGAGGTGAGTTACCAGCATAGCTTGGGTTATGCTAGTGAGCGCCGTCAGGGTAGAAGCTTGAAAGGTACTGTTGATCTGGCTCATGAAGCAGATTCTTTATTGGTTCATGCAGACATTAGGCGAATGTTATTAACGCAACGTGCCTTTGCAGAGGGAGGGCGGGCACTTAGCCAGTTTTGTTCACAGCTACTAGATTCTATTGATGCTGATGAAGCAGGGCAGTGTGCGTCTCCGCACGCGTCTTTATTTTTAGATGATAATAAGCTATTGCTTAATTTTCTCACGCCAATCGCTAAAGCATTTTGTACTGAAACAGGTTTAGAGTCTTCCAGTTTAGCGATTCAGGTTCTGGGTGGGCATGGCTATATACGTGAGTCTGGTGTCGAGCAGCTTTATCGAGATGGACGCATATCAACACTCTATGAAGGCACTACGGGCATTCAATCATTAGACCTTCTTGGCCGAAAGGTGCTCGGAACACAGGCTAAAAGCCTACTTTTATTCACCAAAAAAATATACCGTTTATGCCAGCTTGAAAAAGATAACCAAGCAATACTCCATATGGTTAAGCCAATGGTGGGTTATGCCAAAGAGTGGCCGGAGCTTACTCAAACAGTCGCCATTAAAGGCATGAAAGATCATGAAGAAGTGGGCGCAGCGGCTTATGACTATTTGATGTACAGTGGATATGTGTCGCTAGGTTATTTTTGGTTAACGATGGCGGTTAATGCATCTAAACTGTTGGCGGAACAGCCCCATACTCAACCTAATAATGGGTTTAGTCGAGGCTTTTTGACCTCTAAAGTGCGTACGGCATCATTCTATTTTTCACGTATTCTACCCAGAGCAGAGTCCCATCGACAAGCGTTACTGTCAGGCTCTGAGAACTTATCACTGTAGTCCATCACTGCTCCGATCAGGTTTTAACGGATCACCCATGAATACAAGTCGTTATACCTCTCCTGTACCATATTGATAGGTTTTAACCTGATTTCTACCCGCAGATTTTGCCTCATACATAGCCATATCTGCGGTCTCAATGGCTTCGCTGGTTGGGTGCCCTTTACTAATAGAGGATACGCCAAATGAAGCGGTAATGTTAATGCTTAAGGGTTGGTTGTTGGGGCCTACAATATCGATAGAATGCGCGGCTAATTCTTCTCTAATCCGTTCCATTATTGCCTTTGCATCATCAACCTTAGCATCTGGCAAGCAAAGTAGAAATTCCTCCCCTCCGTAACGTCCTATTGAGTCATAAGGACGCAAGCTATCCTTTAAGTAGCTTGCGAAATAGGTCAGTACTTTATCGCCTGCTTGGTGGCCATACAGGTCATTTACTTTTTTGAAATAGTCCAAATCGACCATCACGATACTTGAAACACCAGACATGCGGGTGATGCGTGAAAATTCTCTTTCTAAAAGTGAATAGAACGCCTGGCGGTTGTATACACCGGTTAAATAGTCAAACGAATATAGCTGACCGAACAGCGAATCGCGAAGGCTAACCAGGGAGGCGGTAAATGCGATCTCTTTTGCTATGAAATTATCATAATCTTCCGGTGTTATGGCCTGTTTTTGAGATGCTTTTAAAACCACTAGTCTCACACTGTCGTGTAAAGATATATGGAGCTCACCTAAGCGGGGAAACTCGTCTTGGTCTTTAGTAAAGGGGCTATGTTCGCCATAATACCAAAGGCCAAACCCACAATGCTTGTAAGCATCAGACTGGACAAACGCTTCAGTAATGGGCTGGCCGCAAACAAGCTTTTTGTTCCACACAGCGAGCCATTGGCTGTGCATTAATACTGCGCTATTAATCGCGATGATGTCGTTATTAATTTGTGTTACAACGGTGCTTTGGCCTGACTCTGAAATCATCTAAAACCACTCATTTTGATGAACGTACAAATGATTACCCTGTTCATACTAGTATAGCGCTATGAAAGGGCAAACATTTGATCTACTGCAGGAGAGAGATCGGTTACTTATATTGGGCGCAGCCCCAGTAGTTGAAGCCTGCAATTTTGGGCGTAGAGGGAAGGTATCGCGTCTCCATCTCTTTGATGATAAAGCCGCTTTGTTCAAGACATTGAGGGATAGGTCGGTTTAGGTTACAACCTCCCGCTACTTTTTTCCAGTAAGGGTTGATTCGTTGCTGCCAACGTTTAATAGATTCGTCTGGCGCTTCACCATGTTCACAAAAGAGTAATTTTCCGCCTGGTTTGAGCACTCGTTTCATCTGATTTAATGCGGTTTCCCAGTCGGGAATTGTGCAGAGTGTATAGGTGAGTAAAATCGTATCGACGCTATGGTTGTCGAGCGGAATCTCTTCACCGGGAAGATCTAACCACTTTACATCTATCGCTGATGCCGCAAGATTACCTTGAGCTTTTCTGCGCATGCCTTCGGCTGGTTCAAGTCCCCAGATAAACTCCACATTATCGGGGTTGTAAAAGGGTAAGTTGAGGCCTGAACCGAACCCGACCTCCAATACGCGCCCTTCTGCGAGTGGTACTACTTTGTTGCGCTGTCGCAATACGGGCTTACTGCCGCAAGCAAGGTTAATAACATGTGGGAGCAGGTAATCGTCGTATAGTTTCATCGTGTTACTTACTCGGCAGTATGGTTAACGTGGAGGTGACTGATTGTTGAGGCAAAACATCCCAGCTATTGGCAAATGCCGCGCCACGCTCAAGGCAGATATATTGATCATAGTGATCAGCGGTGATATCTGCCATTTTTGTAGCGAGTTTAATGCCTGGGTTCCAGACAATAGCAGTCGGGCAGTTGTCACCCTTTATCGATAATGATGGTGAGCCTGAGATCGATTGTTCCTGACTCACGCTCTCATACACCCGGTCCACTTCCGATTTGAAGCTAATAGAGCCATTTTGTATGACCGACAAAAAGTTTTGGGTGGCATCAAGGTAGGGGTGTTGATCTAAGCCTTCTACACGAACATCTTTCAAACTATCAACATTGAAATAGCTGTGTAGCGCCCAGCTAAAAGGCATGAGTGACTGGCCTGTATTCAGTACTGAAAACGAGATATCGATATGGTCTGAAAGTCTAATGACAAGGTTTAGCGAAAAAGGGTGTGGAAAAAGCGGTAAATCACGTTCTTCAGAGGTGCATGTGAAGGTTAACTCAACCTCGCCAATGTCATTTTCAGCTGCATCGATCAGTTGCCAGCACCGTGTACGAACAAAGCCGTGTTTAGGTTTTCCGGGGTCTTGTTTGTTTACGCCAAACCAAGGGGCACAAATTGGAATGCCGCCTCTTATAGGGCAGGATTCGCTAAATGTTGCTTTAGGACTTAGCCACAACCAGGGAGCAGAGTTTTTGGGTGTAAACTCGAGCAGTTGAGCGCCCTGTAATGCAATCACCGCATTACATAAAGGGCTTTCGATTTTTAGCAGCGTGAGAGATTCTGTTGATTGGTATAATTCGCAAGTATCCGCTATTGAAACCGAAGGCGTTGAGATTAGTTGTTCATGTAGGGGGGTAGGGTTGGTCACAGTCGAAATTCTCCGGTTAATTGTTTAAGGCTCTAATACTTTTATTTTTCGTTTTAGTTTAGTGTATGCAAATACCCCTGCTAGTACGTTCGCTACCATTACTCCGGCAAAAATACCGATAACACCCCATATTTGAGCGCCGATTAGTGCTAAGGGAACCATTAACACAAATAATCGGGTCAGTACTAAAACGGCCGCTTGTTTGGGTTGTTGAAATGCATTGTAGGTTGAACTGGTCACAATGATTAACCCCATTCCAGCATAACTGATCGGCACCATACGAAGAAATATTTCAATCAGGCCAATGACATCAGGGTTATCTGAGAAGAGCCTTGATATAACAGGAGCACTAAGTGCTAAAACAATACACAGGCTAGCCCCCCACAATAGGGCGAATTTTATCGCAAAGTTAAGGCTCTGTTGTACTCTATCGTGCTTTTTTGCTCCCCAGTTTTGGCCAATAAAGGGTGTTAGAACTGATGACAACGCCATCACTCCGATCATTGCTAGTGACTCGATTCGTGTGCCCACACCCAATGCCGCAACGGCGGCGTCTCCATATGATGCGGCTAGATGGGTAAGAATGCCGATAGTGACTGGCGCCATCATATTAGTGGCCGCTGCGGGTATCGCCAACCTGAATAGCGACTGCCAGGAGTGCCAAAGATCCGTTAAAGATGGTAAGGCGAATGTCAGCATTTTTTCTCTTATGCCCAGAACCCAAGTAGAAAAAAGAAAGGTGAGGGAGTATGAAATTAATGTTGCCAGGGCTGCCCCGGTGAGTTCAAGTCTTGGGAAGGGGCCGATGCCGAAGATTAATAGTGGATCGAGAATTATATTAACCGCTGCGGCCACCATCATCACCCTGCTAGGCGTCTTGGTATCGCCTGTTGCCCTAATAGCGCTGTTACCGACCATGGGGATCACTACTAAACCTACTCCGATATACCACACTGACATATAGGTATGAATAAGGTCGATCTGCTGCACCGAAGCACCTAGAAGCGTAAAGGTGGGGCCTATGGTGAGGTAACCCGTTAAGGCGACTAAAACGACTAATATGAAGGCAAGGGCAAGGCAGTCTGTTGTTAAACGTTTAACCTGGTCGTGGTCCCCTGATCCAATGGCGCGTGAAACCAGCGCTGAAGTACCGATGCTTAACCCCATCGCAAGGCTGATAACGATCATGGTGACCGGGAAGGTAAAACTGATAGCCGCCAGCTCTTTCGCGCCGAGTTGGCCGACATAAAACGTATCAACTACGTTAATAAAGATAATGGATACAATCCCCAGAGCCATATGTCTGGAAAGGGATATCAGTGTTTTATCAACTGGGCCTTGAGTTAGGCGAGCGGAAGGTTTGTTGGGCGTGGGTGAACTAGGCGATTGTGTTGTCATCTGGGCAGTATACTACATTTATTTCTGACTTTGCGTTCAGTTTAGTGCCCATATTTTTAGGCTTTTGATGCTCTAAAGTACTACTTACATGTTCTTGAACTCTCGTCTATATTGAGAGGACACTTTCCGTTGAATCAAGCGCACAAAATGAGGTGAGTCTTGTGAAAATGGTAACGCAATGAACTGTAATGGCGGTGAGTAATGCTTGAAAAAATAACCCCTGATAGTATTGAAATTGATGAGGATGAGGCAGAGCGAGCCTTGAGCGGAATTAATATTCCACCACACCCTTATATATTGATGGATATTGCAGAGGTATACCCAAATATAGAAAAGATATCTTCTATTATTATCAAAGACCCGAGTGTAGCAGGTGCCATTATCAAGGTGATTAACTCGGCTGCTTTTTCGTTAGCACGAGAGATAGAGTCGGTTCAAGAGGCGGTTACTCTTTTAGGTCTAGATAGCGTGTTAAATGTGGTTAATGCCGTTCTGTTGAAAAGCTCCTTTCAAGATACTGTCGACATGGATGCATTAGAGTCCTTTTGGCGGGCCAGTGATGATGCTGCGGTAGCCGCTGCGTTTATTGCTAAAGAACTTAAGCTTTGTAAGCCTGATACCGCGTATATGGTCGGTTTATTTCATGACTGTGGCATCCCTTTAATGATGCAAAATCATAAAAGCTACCTTCATCTGCTTCATAAAATCTACGGTCAGGATCAGCATGTACTAACGGCAGTTGAAAACCATTTGTACAAGACAAACCATACGGCGTCAGGTTACTTCCTTGCTAAGTCCTGGAAGCTGCCAAAAACAATCGCTGATGTCATTAAACAACATCACAATGTTGAGCTATTGAACACACTGTTTGGTGGGGGGCGTTCAGAAACAGCTACCCTTTTAGCCATATTGAAGTTAGCGGAGTATGTGACGAGTGAATATAAAACCATCGGCGGCAGTGAAGAGAGCTATGAGTGGCCAGCTATTAAAGACAGCTTGTTAGATTATCTTGGAATTTGTGAGCTTGATGTTGAAGATATGATAGATAAAGTTACTGAAACCATCCAAGCGGGGACGTATTAATCATTTGAAATACATCCCTCAAAAATGAAGCGGGCTTGAATCATTAGCACCCGATGCTATAACGCCTAGCAGTAACACCGGGTGGCCCAAGTTAACACTTGTATGATGGGGCGTTGTGCGAAGAAGGCGTTTACCGTTGTGCCAGTTGCTGCTTTTTTACGTACATCTTGAGATCACTTCTAAACGTGACCAGTTCATGTATCTGCTGTTTGACAATGGATAGCTTATGCTGGTCTTTTACTTTGCTTTTCGTGTATAGGTTTAGTGACTGGTATTGACGGCTGGCTTGCCAGAACACGGTTCCAGGCTCGATGTATTTAACAAAGTCTTTGCAGCTAGAGCCGTCACTATCGGTACTGATCGCGGTTTGACAGTTGTTGGATTTTACCCAGGCCTCAGAGATTATGGCTGCGACTCTATCTAGGCGTTCATCTAGCGGTCCATCAAGCATTATAGGCTGCTTGTATTGATTGCGTCCGTGAATATCTTCCCACCAGAGTGCTTTTTGTCGAGTATCATTAGACGCAGGAATGTTTTTGTTGATATGACTGCAAGGTGTATCAGAATATATCATTCGTTGATTTATTTCACAGGTGTGAACTTCAGCAACGGTGTTGGCAGATAATAGGCTTGCAAGTAACGCAATAGGTACTCTCATGTAGTGCCCCAAGATTAATATTGGTTTATGTTTTTATTGGTTTGTAATCTTCCATGAGTTAGAGCGTTATCAATCATACCGTTAAATCTAATAGTGAAATAGTGCATAGATCTAATAAATGACTATCTATTCATAAATAATAAAGGATGGAGCACAATTTATTGAAGAGGCTAATAATTTTCCCAGTGATCTTTAACCCAGAGTTTCGCATCCTTTTGGGAACCGATGTTTTGGGGGAGCCCCACCTTGATCATTTTTTCTATCTTTCGAGCATATTTGATTTCATCAAACTTCCAAGCGGCAAGGAGTTTGTTGATAAAGTAGAGTACTTGGTTACCATCTTTTGGCTCAAAAAGGGTGTCACAAAGATCGCCGGAGATTCTGGGATCTTCCGCTGGTACTTGAGGCCAACTATAATGATCTCTAAAAAGCAGTTGGTCTTTTTGCAAGGGTACTTTCATAAAATGACCTTGTTTTTATTAAATTAATTAGGATTATGTATACGACATTACGAGGCAAAAAAGTCTAACGCATACTATTTGAGAATGGGATATTGCTGCGATATTGGAGTCGCAGTTAATTTCATTAAACCCTTGAATGCTCGCTTTGTGTCGCAACTTTTTTAAAAAGGTTGGTTAATTAATGACCGATCATAAAATGATCAACTATACTGAGCTGACTACTGCTATTTTAGAGGGCGAAGAGTGCGGTCAAGTAAAAAAGGTGGCGGCTCGGGTGGAACATGCATGAGAAGTTAGCAATAACAGGCTGCGACAGGGATACATGGCTTTTAAAGTCAAAATACCCTGTTGATATTGTGTTCAAATGGCAAGAAACCATCGATCTGATGACTGAGCTGTTTAGGGCGCCTGCAGGTTTTGTTGTGCAGAAAAGGGTTGAAGGGTATCAGGTTGTTGTCGCAAGCCAGACTGCAGAAAACCCTTATCCTGCTGATGGTAGTGTGATTGACAGTGATGTTAATTTGTTTTGCCGTAAAGTGATTGCTGACAACAAAGAGTTGTACGTCAAGCATGCGACTCGTGACAAGGTGTGGGCCGATAACCCTGAAGTGTTTAATGATGGTTTCAACTCGTACCTAGGGTTACCACTGCATTGGCCAGATAAACAAATATTTGGCACCATCTGTGTGATGGATTTTGCGGTGACTCACTACCAAGAGATCTATAAACGGCTGATTCAAAAGTTTCGCAGTTTAGTTGAGGCTGACCTTAAAATTCTAGAGCAGTATCTGACTATACAAGAGCTGTCTATGAGAGATCATTTGACAGGGTTATTCAACCGAAATGGATTTTTTACGCTAGGTGAGCAGGCGCTTGAAATCGCTCAGCGGATGAATAAGCGCTACACGGTTTTATTTATAGACCTGGATAACTTAAAGCAAATTAACGACCAGCAAGGGCATAGTTCAGGAGATGATGCTCTGAAAACTCTGGCGAATATACTGCAGGACCGATTGAGACAAGCGGATGTGATTGCTCGCATTGGAGGAGATGAGTATGCCGTTTTGATGGTGATGGATAACATGATAAACCTGAAACATGTCATTCATCAGATTGAGTATTCCATTAAAAAAGTAAGTGATATTAAAGATTACCCATTCTCCGCTAGTATTGGCCACTCAAGCATTTGTTCCCATGGTGATGCATTTCTTGAAGAAGCGCTTCGTGATGCCGATAGAGATATGTATCGCTGCAAAAGTAAGCATAGGCCGCAATAGTTATCAGGCCCTACTGTCAGATGTTCGCTTGTATCGCAGCGCAGTATCGTTAACACACGCAAATCATTACTGATAAAACTCCTTATATTGTTTACAATCGTGCCCTCAAAAATTGCTCTGGTTTTACGTTCCAGAACGCATAATAGGTGAATGATATGTCCAAAATTGAAATTAATGTGTCTCCAAATGTAGTCTGCGCGTTATATAAATTTGTAACACTTGAAGATTATGAAATGCTTCGTCAGCCTTTACTGGATGTGATGCTGAAGCATGAAGTCAGGGGTACCTTGCTGCTGGCGGAAGAAGGAATCAATGGCACTGTAGCCGGAAGTCGAAAAGGTATTGATGCGCTTTTGGCTTGGTTGAAGGCCGATAGCCGATTGAGCGATATTTCTTATAAAGAGTCCTACGACGATGAGATTCCTTTCAATAGAACCAAGGTTAAACTCAAAAAAGAAATCGTCACTATGGGTGTTGAAGGAATAGACCCAAAGCATATTGTGGGTACATATGTTAAGCCAAAAGACTGGAATGCGCTTATTTCAGACCCTGAAGTTTTGTTAGTTGATACACGCAATGACTACGAAGTTAATATTGGCACATTTAAGAATGCAGTAAACCCTCAAACTGAAACATTTCGGGAGTTTCCCGAGTACGTGCATAAGCATCTAGACCCTGCGAAACATAAAAAGGTCGCGATGTTTTGTACCGGAGGTATTCGTTGTGAAAAATCGACAGCCTTTTTAAAAGAGAAAGGCTTTGATGAGGTTTACCATCTTGAAGGTGGGATACTTAAATACCTTGAAGAAGTACCCCAAGAAAATACGTTATGGGAAGGTGAGTGCTTCGTATTTGATAACCGGGTCGCGGTAGATCACAAGCTTGAAAAAGGGCAGTACGACCAGTGTAATGCATGTCGTTTTCCTATCACAGAGCAGGATAAGCAGAGCGAGAACTATGTTGTTGGGGTAAGTTGCCCGCATTGTTTTGATAAAAGTACCGCTGAGCAGAAAGCACGATATGCAGAGCGTCAACGACAAATTGACTTGTCTTCCCAACGGGGAGAAGAACATGTAGGAGGCGAGGCCGCAAAAGTGATTGCTAAAAGGCGAGAGCTTAAACAAGAGGCTCGGCAAAAACAGCAACAACGTTGCTCTGACTTTCCCGGGTAACCGGAAACGCAGATTTTACGTTATCAGAAAGAAGCGCTACGCTTGGGGAGGGGGAATCGTAGAAAGTATTTTGCTTTTCTCCCCTCGAAGTACCTTGAGAAGTTCACCTCTTGATATCTCTTTAGAAACCCCTTTTTGTTCTAAATAATCCATCATTTTATTGAAGTGTTGTCTGCGATGGTTCCCTTTTTCAGACATATCTCGTCTGTCATTAAATTCGTCCATTAATGTTGAACCACAAGGACAGTTACGAAATACCTCAACAATCGTGGAGCCATCTTCTTCAAGTGCCGATTTCATTGATGATGTTGCAGTGGGTATTTTTTCAGTTTCATTGAGAAATTCTTCGGCAGTGTTATATGTTCTCCCGCAGCATGCGCAGCTTTTAGGAAATGCGGATTCTGCCAGTGCGTTGAGCCCGTCGAAGAGTTCTTGATCCAAGGTGACTTTATCGTTACCGCTATCACTGCCCATTCTATTATCCGTCTATGGGTTTATTGACATTTTTACTATAGTTACCGATCCACGTTTGATCAAAAAAGTATGCCACCTGAAGTTTCCTCCACTTAAACAAATGAGCACTATCTCGTGCTGTACTCTATTGTTTTTTAATTTTCAAGCTATAGTGGTTATAAGTCCTTTTAAAAGTTGTGGTTTATTGTCTTAGTGCATAGGTGTATAGCTGCGTATTAAGTTTTCATCGAGAAGTGATAACAATGAGCAATAGCAATTGAAAAAGTCCATTTCAAAGAAAATAACATTAACTGTTTGTATCCTCCTTGTTACGCTTAATTTAGTCGTTAGCTTTGTGGGATACGTCAAAAATAATAAAGAAGAAGACAAACGGTTTGATCAGCGTGCACTTTATATTACTGAAATTGCATCGCAGTCTGGCACTAATTTGCTGTGGGATTTTGAATATAACAAGCTTGCGCTTTTTAGCCAATATATCTTGGAAGACCCGATATTGTCAGGCGTTTTATTTGTCTCCAAAGTCAGTGGGAGCAGCGACAGCGGCCATGTTGTGGGTTTTGTTAGAGAAATAGGAGCCGTTGATGAAGATGTCGTCATCCTAGAAGACTACTTCCCGAACTACTATGACGGAGTCAAAGAGGTTGACCTTGTTTGGGCTGGGGAAAAGATAGGCGAACTATTCGTCTTTTTTGACAGGCGGGATTTACTTGCTTACCAAGATCAAAGAATGTGGGCTGAGTTAATTCGAGAAACACTGATTTTTTTAATTTTTTTAGTCGCCATATACTTAGTACTTCAGACACAGTTTGTTATGCCCTTTAAGCGATCTCATGAGTTAGCAAAGGCATTAACAGCGAAATTTAACCAGTTTAATAAGCACTTAGGTGAAGGGGGAAGCCTAGAGTCGAGTCGGTTTACTGATTTTAATGCTCTGGTAGAGCAGCACTCAGTTCAACTTGATCGACAAGATGAAGTAGGGGATTTTTATCGGGCGTTCAACACCCTTGTTAACGGAATAACGATGATTCTTTCTGAGCTTTCTCAATACTCTAGTCAACTAAGTACGCTGAACGAAGAGCTTGAACAGCGAGTGCGTGATAGAACTCAGGAGCTGGAAGATACCTGTTTAGACTTGAAAAACACCCAAAGCCGTATGGTTCAGCAAGAAAAACTAGCCTCTATTGGCCAGCTGGCGGCGGGAGTAGCACATGAAATAAATAATCCGCTTGGCTATATCAGTAGTAACATTAACCGGCTTGAAGAGTACTTTAACGATATTTTTGACTTTATTGCTGCGTTGGAAAAGCAGATTGTACAAAATGAAATTATTGATGGTGGGGGTGAGCAGTGCCAAATGCTTACTGAACTTAAAGGAAAATTTGATTACGAGTTTATCCTGGAAGACCTCCCTGAGTTACTGAAAGACTGCGTTGAAGGTAGTGTAAGGGTTCAAAGTATTGTTGAAAACCTCAAGTCATTCTCTCGTATGGATGATGCAGGAAAAATAATCGAATTTGATATTAATGATGCGGTTAATAGCACGCTTAAGCTGGTTCACAATGAACTAAAATATAATTGTGATGTAGAAAAAGACCTGCAAAGTTCTTTGTTGGTGTCGGGTCACTACGGACAAATTAATCAGGTTATTTCTAATTTATTGGTTAACGCCTCTCATGCTATTAAAGATACAGGTCAGCATGGAACGGTCTCAATTAAGACCTGGTCTGATGACCACAGCGTCTATTTACTTGTTCAGGATACCGGAAAGGGCATACCTGAAGAATATAGAGATAAAATATTTGAACCGTTTTTTACCACCAAGGAAGTAGGTAAGGGGACAGGGCTTGGGCTTAATATATCTTACGATATTATTGTTAATAATCACGGCGGTGAAATAACGGTTGAAAGTGAGGTGGGTAGGGGGACTACATTCTACATTACATTGCCAGATAGGGTGAATTGCGGTGGTGGCAATGCCATTGAAGGTAAGGAATAGCCGATGATATTCAGCCATATTCTTGAAGATAAACCTATCAAACAAGGTGCTTGCATTGATTTTTTTATACACCTTAAACAACAGCTTTCAGGTATGTCATTGGCATGGGTTTGGTATGGCCAGTCTTTTTCGAGCTCAATGCAAAACTCCTTAATGAGTAGTGAGTTAGACGTACTTGCTGCGGTACCAGAGGTTCTTTTTAAGGAAGTAGAGCCTCACTTAATAACTAATCAGTGGATAGAGTTAGATTTTGATTTCTCAGGCAGGCGTTATTTTGGTAAAGCCATTTCGGTTAGGCCTGATGAAGAGCATTCGGCATTATTAATTTTCAGCGAACAGCCGATAGTAATATCTCAGCATCAACAGGATTTAACCGAACTCGTCCTGTCTAATATTTCATTTTTGAGGCAGCAGAAGGATACAGACCTTAAGCTAAAAGAACTCGGACGACATATGCTATATCAGATCGTATGGTCCGAGAGTTTAGAGTGGATTAGAACACTAGAGGTCGAGAATGATGCTTTTTACAAAAAACTGATGGTTCGGCTGATGCTTTTAACTGAATCTAGCGCGGGTGCTATTTATATTGAGCCTGATGGAGCGCAGCCCTCATGGCATTATAAAGGGATTAGTTATGAGGAAATAGAGACGATTGAGGCGATATTAAAAAATAAAAACAAGGAGTTATACTCTCTGATGGTAATGGAAGAGTTTAACTATTTGTCGGATTTTTATCCGCGCTGCTCAGTTCTAGAGCAGCATTCACATATTTTTATATGCCCGGTTATTGACCCTAAAGGGCAGCGAAAAGCTATTATCGTTTTATCAAAAAAACCATTGCAAGACTGCTATGTAATTACCGACCACGTTTATACCAATCAACTGATTACTCAAGTGTATACAGGCATTGAAAAAAATAGTTTAGTGAATGCACTCGAAAGTTCAAACCGATCCCTCGAGAAAGAGCATCGTGCCCAAAAAATCCTTATTCAGAAGCTTCAGGATACTCAGGATCAGCTATTACAATCAGAGAAAATGGCGTCAATTGGTCAGCTGGCGGCAGGTGTAGCCCACGAAATCAACAACCCTATTGGTTTTGTTAACTCAAACTTATCGACTTTGTCAGAGTTCAGTCAATCCATGTTGTCTGCGCTTCAGAAAATAGGGAAAAAAATAGCCTCAGGTGACGATGGAGAGCTTAAGCTGTTTTACGAACAGCTTGCTGACGAGCATGAGATTGACTTTATAACAGATGATTTATCATCTCTGCTGACCGAGTCAAAAGATGGTATTTCGAGGGTTAAGGATATCGTTCAGGACCTAAAAGATTTCTCTCACTCTGATAGCGGCGAATTTACGATAGTGGATGTTCGAAATATCATTGATAAAACACTGAACCTTATCCACAGCGAAGTGAAATATAGTGCAGAGTTGATTACTGACTATGGTGACCTGCCTGAGGTGGAAGTGATGGAGTCTCAAATAGGGCAGGTTATTCTAAATCTATTGGTTAATGCCTCTCATGCTATAGAAGATAAAGGCACCATAAAAATAAAAACCATGGCGAGTAAGGATAAAGAAACCATTCAAATTTCGGTATCCGACTCAGGGAAAGGTATTAACCCAGAGCATATAGGTAAATTGTTTGACCCTTTTTTTACAACAAAGCCAGTAGGTAAAGGCACTGGTCTAGGGCTTTCACTTTCATATGGCATTATTCAGCGTCACCATGGCGATATTGAAGTAGAAAGTGAACTGGGGGTTGGAACGACGTTTAGAGTAACCCTGCCGGTTATGCAATCATCAACACTGGATAGTGAGTAACTGAATAATGGACTCAGAGAAGAAAGAAAGTGTTCTATTTGTCGATGATGAGCCCGCAATACTTTCATCATTAAAGCGACTTTTTAGGAAATCGAGCTTTAATTGTTGTTTTGCCGAAAGTGGAGAGGTGGGGCTTAAACTGCTGGAAGAAAACCCGGTAGACCTAATCGTTTCTGATATGCGTATGCCGAAAATGAGTGGGGCAGAATTTCTTGCTATTGCTCGATCCAAATGGCCCGATACCGTTAGGATATTGCTAACAGGCCATTCAGACATTAGTGCAACGATTGATGCACTGAATAAAGGTGGAATTTACCGTTATATTAGTAAACCTTGGAATGATCAGGAACTGCAAGAGGCGATAGAGCAGAGCTTGCGTTTACGCAGGCTTGAGCGAGAACGAGTTGAGCTATTGGCGTTAACCCAGTCTCAAAACGATCAACTTCAGTCATTTAATACGGAGCTAGAAGATCGCGTTAAAGCAAGAACGCAGGAAATACAGCAAACTGCAGATATGCTCGACCTTGCTTATGATGAGCTAAAGCAAAGCTACGACATGTTTATACGGGTGTTTTCGACCATTATAAGTAGCCGATTTAACTCAAACCGTATTAATGCCAGCATGATGGCTGATCTAGCTAAGAAAATTGCTCAAAAAGTCAATTTACCAGAAGAGGAGGTCACTCACATCTATTATGCCTGTCTGTTACATGAGCTGGGCAAATTAGGCTTGCCTGACAATATAATAGCGGCACCTGAATCAACGCTAGACAGAGAAAATACTGAGACATATAGACAATACCCCGCGTTGGGCGAAATGATTTTGATGAGTATAGATAAACTAGCATTAACATCAAAAATAATAGGCACTCATATGGAGTGCTATGACGGAGAAGGGTTTCCAGTGGGTCTCAAGGGAAGTGCTATTCCAAGAGGCGCAAGAGTGTTGCGGGTTGTTCGTGACTTTGTAGGGTTACAAATGGGAATGATAGAGCGAGATGCGATGAGCAATGATGCAGCATACAGCTATATCAAAAGCAACGCAGGAAAAATATACGATCCAGGTGTTGTGAAAGTGTTAGGCGTTTTCCAAAAAGATTTTGTAATCTCTTCTGTCAATGCAGATGAACTTCAAATTGATGTGATGGCATTGAAACCGGGTATGAGGATTTCTAGAGATGTCACCAATGTAAATGGGATTTTACTTATATCTAAAGACTTTCCGCTCACAGAGACAATCATTCACCGCTTCATGTCGATTGAACGACTAGAGCATAGAAAGCTGAAGGTTTATATATACCTCGACGGAGAAGAAAAATGAGTGTGGTTGTAATCATTGATGATGAGGTCAATATCCTCAAATCTATCCAAAGAGTATTGAGACATCAGCCTTGGGAGGTGCTTGCCTACAGTGATCCAAGGGAAGCTATTCGAGAACTCAGCGGACGCAGCGATGTCGATGTTATTATATCCGATTATAGAATGCCCCAAATGAATGGCGTTGAGCTGTTACAGGCACTCAAAAACCAATGCCCTGATGCAATTCGTATGATTTTGAGTGGCCAAGTGGATATGGAAGCAGTATTAAACGCAATTAATAAAGCTGAGGTCTATCGGTTTATTATGAAACCGTGGAATGATGAGGATCTCGTTATTACGCTAAGGAATGCCATTGAACACAACCAACTGATAAAAGAAAACAAACAACTGGCAGAGACCGTAAGGGCTCAACATAGAGAGATTAACAGGCATGTCACCGAGCTAAAGCGGCTTGAGAAAGAGTCTCCAGGGATCACTCAGGTTGATTGGGGAGAGGATGGGTCGATAGACCTGACGGACGAATATTAGCTTGCTAAAGCGTACTCTTATGCAGGGGAGAGTTTGATTACAGATGCTTCTAATACATAGAATTAAGCAATATCAAAGAGTAATGATGCATTAGGAGCGGGTGTTGGGTGACAAGGCTTTTCAGTCAAGCGATGGAGGTCTAGTTGCGTGTAGTTTATATCCTTTCAGCAGAGCCTTTCATCGTAAATAATGACATAAATAGCCCAAGCTCAAACAGCAACCACATGGGCACAGCTAATAAAAATTGAGACAAAATATCGGGAGGGGTGAGAATCATTCCGACGATAAAGCATCCAATAAAAACATAAGGACGTTTTTCAGCAAGGGATTCTCGTGTTGTCATACTCATTAATATTAACAAAATTGTGATTACTGGAATTTCAAAGGCGAAGCCAAATGCGAAGAACAGCTTGATGACAAAGTCGAGATAACTACCGATGTCGGTCATTACCGTAACACCTGAGGGGGCGACTTGAGTAAAAAAACCAAAGACAAGTGGGAACACAACGAAATAAGCAAAAGCGACCCCTAGGTAAAATAACACAATACTTGATGACAGCATGGGTAGCGCTAACGAACTTTCTTTTTGCCTTAATCCGGGCTTAATAAAGTGCCAGGCCTGATAGAGAATGAATGGCATGGATACAAAAATTGCCGCTAAAAACGATAACTTAAATGGCGTTAAAAAGGGCGAAGCAACTTCTGTTGCAATCATTGAACTGGAGTCAGGCAGGTGACGACGAAGGGGCTCTGAAATAAACGTGTATAAGTCGTTACTAATAAAAAAGAAACCCGAAAAAATAGCACTGATGAACGCAACGCAATACAGTAATCGATTTCGCATCTCTGTGAGATGTTCAACTAATGGTTGTTTGTGATCAGAACTATCTTCAGTGATGGAAGTATTCATACCCTGTTATCCAACTATACCTAAGCAGACAATTTATTCTCTTCAGGTTTTGAATCATTCGTTATCGGTGTGCTCGTAACTGTACGGTCTTTGTTGCTGAAAGAGTTACCCGATAAAGACTGACTAAGTGACTTGTTTATTGAGCTGACTTCCGAATCGAGTTGTTTCAGGGCTGTTTGTTCCTTTAACTGCGTTCTCAGCTCCTCATTCTCAACTTGTCTATTTATCTCGTCCGACCACTGACTCATAATCTGTTTACCGCGGCCAATCCAACGACCGGCTTGTTGTGCCGCTTTGGGTAAACGGTCAGGTCCTAGAACCAATAGGGCGATTACTGCGATAATGAATAACTCAAGAACTCCGATATCAAACATTGTTTTATGGACCCTTAAACAGGATTTTTATTTGTCTGTGGTGTGCTATCAATGAAAGGCGCATCTTGTGCTTCTTTTGTCTGGTCACCTTCATTCACAGCTTTTTTGAACCCTCTGATCGCACCGCCTAAATCGCCGCCCATATTGCGTAATTTCTTGGTGCCGAATACCAGTGCAACAATAACTAAAATGATAATTAACTGAGTTGGACTAATCCCCATCGGAAACTCCTCGGATAGTTGTATGAATACGTGTTTACTAACTCTTGCCTTATATAAAAATAAAGCAGTGTGCGCTCCACGTCCTTGGAGGGCTTACTTTTTCGCTCTACACGATAAAATATAGTTCCTTTACCAGCGATACTGGCAACACACTGCTTGAACCTCCTTGTTCTATTCTCCTTATATTTACTTAAGAACCAATGATGCCACCGTCTTTACGCGTGATAACGAGCGTACAGTCGCGTGGAATAGTTGTACCATCATATGAAGCTGGGAAGTTCGTTGCTGACGGATCACCATTTCCAGGGTGCTGAATGTTGATAAATGCAGTGCGTTGATCGGGTGTAACTGTGAACCCCGTAATTTCATCACTGCTGACGCCAACCAATAGACGCTTAGGTTCTGGTGTTTCTTTTGTGGTATCAAAAACAACAAGTTGATCTTGTAGTCCATCTGGTTGACCGCCATCAGTACCGATAAATAGACGGCCATATGGATCAGCCCATGCAGCATCAGGATCGGTAAATACACCTTCTGTACCACGCGTTGTTGAAGCGATAATGTAAGTATCCCATGTGAATGTGGTACCCATATGATCATCAGCATCTTTCGTACGAATGATATGGCCATCACTATTAGGCGCTTCAGAGTTGGCTGCGTTGGTTTCTGTTCTCTGACTGTTGTTGGTGCAAGTCCAGAATACTTCACCGCTAGTACCAATTGTTGTCCATTCTGGACGATCCATTGGGGTTGCGCCCAGTAAATCGGCTGCGACACGTGTATAGATCAATACATCAGCTTGAGAGTCAAAGCGAGCAGAAAGAACAGGGTTGTTGATGGTTAACTCCATCCATTCACCGGTACCATCTTCGTTAAACTTAGCAACGTAAAGGCTACCGTTATCTAGTGGGCTTTCACCATCAGCAATTGCATTTTTCCATGACTTGTCTGAAACATATTTGTAGCAGTAATCAAAACGTTGATCATCACCCATGTAAGCCGCAATACGACCATTACCACTTTCGGCGATGGCGATAGCTTCATGTTTAACTCGACCAAGTCCTGTGCGCTTAACCGGCTTTTGTGTTCCGTCGAAAGGGTCGATCTCTACAATCCAACCGAAACGATTTTGCTCATTTTCATAATCTTCATCAGTGAGATCAAAGCGCTTGTCAAAGTTGTGCCAGCCATAACCAAAACCATTTTCTGAGAAGCCGTAACGCTGTTGTTCTTCCGTTGGGTTAAAGATGCCTGTTGCACCGAAGTAACCGTTGAAATTTTCTTCACATGTTAAGAATGTTCCCCAAGGTGTTGCACCTGAACCACAATTGTTGATTGTACCGAGAGCAATGTTTCCGTTAAGGTTTTGAAGCAATTCTGAGTTTGCTGCTGGGCCAGAGAAGGTAACAGGTGTGTTTGCTGTTATACGGCGAGTATGCTTGCTCTTAACAACTTCCCAGCCTTTACGGTGTGTTTTTTTGACTTTAAGTACAGAAACACCATGAACGTTTTGAGATAAACGCACGTCTTCCAAGCTTTCTGGCGAAGACTTGCCTAGAGCGTGTCCATTTGTACCAAATTCGTGGTTAACACATAGCATGCCCATGTCGTTACGCATACGGTAGCCATGACCATATTCCTGAGAATGACGTTGATCCATAGGGAAGAACCACATTCCATCGTGCCCCAAACCCGTTTGTAATGCAGCTTGAGCTGATGTTGGGCGCATGCTTGGGTCGCCCTTATACTCTTCCGTTGCACCTGGCTCAATTGGTGTGCCCCAAGGTGCAAGTACTTGGTATTCGTAGTCGTCTGAAATGGTTGGCATGGTTGTATCAATAACGTCTGCGATGGCGACAGGTTTAAAACCGACCAACTCTTCGTTAGGGCGTTTGTGTCTCCAGCCCCAGCCAGCGTTTGCTGTTGGCGCAAGGAATGCTGTTGCAGCAACTGTTAAGCTACCGGCCATTACTTTTCGGCGTGTCATGTTAGCTTCTAATACAGAGGAAAATGGTCGGTTACCAGAATTATTAGATGGCGTGTTTTCAATTTCATCATGCAGCTGAGCGTTATCCAAAACGCTTTTATCATCTTGTGCCATGGTCGTATCTCTCATTAAGTTGATGCTTTGTTGCTGTTATATTTGTCCTGAACGAGTGCCAGTCATCGACTTAACAGTACATATTGACTATGACATTTATCTTAATTTTTTATTGCAGATATTTTAATGTTTAGCATTAAGGGTCCGTAGGGCGAACCGCTGCATCTATGGTTATAGGGTTGCAAATCTCATATTTTAGCGAGGTTTATTGCAGCATGAGGTTTACATTAAACGGTAGGAGTATAAACAATTGTTTAGGGTTGGTTAGCGTGAAAAACGTTTTTGTTTTAGGTATAGGCTACTTATGCTTGCTATGTAGGTTATGAATATTAGCTATAACCTGATTCACAATGACTCAGATTAAACCGATACTACTCGATTTCGCCCACTTCGCTTGGCTGCGTAAAGTGCTTTATCGGCCCTGCTCAATGCACTTTCAAGGGACTCTTTCTGCTGCATCTCTACAACGCCAATACTGACGGTGAAATTGATAGATTCATTGCCCGTGATATTGATATCTAACTGTTCAATAAGTTGTCGAATTTTCTCTGCAGTTTGGGTCGCGTGACTTAAATTTAGACCGGGCATTGATATCGCGAACTCTTCCCCTCCAAGTCGACTAAACATGTCGGTGCCCCTGAGGTTGTCACTACAGGCACTGGCAAACTCGACGAGTGAAAGGTCACCGGCTTGGTGGCCGTAGGTATCGTTTATCTTTTTAAAGTGATCTATATCTAACATCATCACTGATACTGGCATTTTATAGCGTACTTGATAGCTGTGGTGCTGCGAGGCCTGAGCAATAAAGTAACGCCGATTAAAGGCGCCTGTTAAATCATCTTTAATGGCGAGCTCGGTAAGCCTTCTATTAGCCTCTTCAAGTTCTGTTTGTGTTTCTTGAAGGTTTTTATTGAGTATTTGAAGGTGCTCGTAACGAGTATGGCCTGCTCGTTCGTCCAATTGTTCTAATTCAGATTTTAGCGTTGCATCTGATTGTGATACTTGAATAGTGGCATATTTTCGGTTGTTACGGGTTTCAATACTGGTGACGATCGCTCGCATGTTGCAGTTCATTGCGATACTAAATATACCGGAAGCCTTGCCGCAAACAAGGGGTAGGTTATCACTTACATTTTGGGTCTGACGGATGACGAGCTCGAATGGATCTTCTATTTCAAGCGTTATTTCTTTACCTGGCCAGTCTATCGAGGTTAGGGATACAGACCCCCAGCCAGCGTTTCTGACGACCTCTGTCCATTGGCTAAACCCTTGTTCAAAATTGCTGTTTTTACGTGTGGCTATGTAGTTGTAATTGTCTGCGGCACCCTCTGAAGCTTCGTACGCTACCAATAGGAAATAGAAGCTTTCGCCTAACTGGTCAATTAATGGGTTAAGCATATTGAACAGTGTAGGGTTTTTCCACAGAAGAATGCCTTCGTTGCCAAAAAAACGAAGTTTCTTTTCCTGATTATCCCACCGATATCCTTCAGGCAGTGACATAGAATGGTACTCCAAAGACCTGACTGAGCAGTGTGTTGTTCGGCAGGCGAATTTAAACTATAAGAATTATGTAGCTCGTATTATAACAATAGTCGCATAACGAAGCTTTTGCGACTGAGTGATAAGTGAGCATTTAGAAGTGGTTTTTACAAGGTTTCACAGTTTATCATCGATAATGGCAGCAAAATATCTATTTTAATTCAGTTGAACTCTTCCCTAGCATGCGCCTGGCAACAATGAGCTGTTGAATTTGTTGAGTACCCTCAAATATGTCTAATATTTTCGAATCCCTAGCCCATTTCTCTAATAAATATGATTCACTATAACCGACAATAGAACATAGCTCTGCGCATTTTAACGTAATGCTATTGGCGGTTCGGCCTGCTTTGGCTTTGGCCATTGAGGCTTCTTTAGAGTTTGGAAGGCCGTTATCGGCCATCCAGGCAGCCTTTAAGGTTAGTAGGCGAGCAGCTTCCAAGTCGGCTTCCATTCGGTAGAGCTCAGCTTCGCTAGACAAAGAGTTATTGATAGGCGCGGCATAGTCAGCAATCACGCCTGCAGATTTGAGAAACGTTTGAGTCAGCTCAATGGATGCCCGTGCCAGTCCGACAGCCATTGCGGCAACAACTGGGCGGGTGTTATCAAATGTTTGCATGACGCCGCCAAAACCCTTCTGAGTATCAATTTCAGGGTTTCCCAGTAAGTTTTCTTTTGGCACTCTACAGTTGTCGAATCGAATTGTAGCGGTGTCTGATGCTTTTATGCCTAATTTTTTGTCTAATCGAACAAGTTGCATGCCTGGCGTCCCTTTTTCGATGACAAATGATTTGATAGCGGCACGGCCGAGCTTCTTGTTTAGCGAGGCCCATACGACAATTGCATCACATCGATCTCCTGCTGTGATGAATATCTTTTCGCCATTGATAACGTACGCGTCACCATCAAGCTTTGCGGTCGTCTTAATATTGGCGGAGTCAGAGCCTGCTTCTGGTTCTGTAATGGCCATGGCCGCCCAGGTATTTTTATAACGGTTAAGTTGCTCTTCGTTTGCTACGGCGGCTATTGCTGCGTTTCCAAGACCCTGCCTAGGCAGACTTAGTGCGAGCCCGACATCTCCCCAACAGAGTTCTGTTAAGCCTAATATCGTTGCCATATTGCTACCGTTCTTTACGCCGCTTGATGTTTCTCCGTCGTTGCCTTGCCTTAATTTTGCAGCGCCTGCGCCACCCTTAATATCGCCATCATTCATGCCGTCCATGATGGATGCGAGCATGTCGAGCTCAACAGGGTATTCGTGCTCTGCTACATCATACTTTCGTGAAATCGGCCGAAAAACTTCTACCGCGACCTGTTGAGCTTGATTGATGAGGGCATTAAATTTACGAGGTATCTCAAAATTCATGTTTTACGTCCTGTGTTAAACGCATTTAACTTGTTTTTCTGCCACTCCCGCGAGGGTGGAGGCCATTGCTCGTTGAAGTTAATGGGTTACTATTTAAGCATGTAACCCATACAAAATGGCGACCGACCTCATATCTCGATACCAACGCTCAACAGGGTGCTCTTTGGTAAACCCGTGACCGCCTAGGAGTTGTACGCTGTTGGTACCGATCTCCATTGCCTTGTCAGAGCAGAAAACTTTCGCCAGATAAGCTTCTCGGTGAAATGGAAGCCCTTGCTCGGCTCGGCTAGCCGCTCGGTAGGTCAGAAGCCTCATTCCCTCAAGCTCAATGCCTATATTTGCGATCATAAAGGCTACAGATTGACGGTGACTAACGGGTTCCCCGAATGCGATCCGCTGGTTGCAGTATTGAATGACGTAATCCTGAACCGCCTGTCCGCAGCCGATAGCTAATGAACAGTGCGCTAAGTTAGTTAGATCGATAAATGTTTGATAGCAGAAATGTTCATCGCCAAGAAGTGCACCTGCAGGCAACGTAACATCCTCAAAGGTAACTGTGCATAACTCGGCTGCTTTAAGCCCCATTGCTGGACTTGCCTCAACTGAAATTCCTTTTAATGCGCTATTCACAATATAGAGGTTTTGGTCGCCGCCGGGAGATGTCGCGGCGACGAGAAAAAAGTCTGCTCGCTCACCTATGAAAACTGCACTTTTTTGTCCGCTTAGTTGATAGCAGTCGTCTATCGGTGTCACCTTTGTTTTGAGTTTATTGGGGTTGAATAGAGCAGACGGCTCATTAATAGCGACAGTTGCGAATAGTGACTCGGATTGACCAACAGACTGCGTGAGAGGCGTTAGCCAGCTGGACTTCTGCTCTTCAGTTCCCCATCTCGTTAGGATGTTAGCGACACTGATTGTGGACAGAAGTGCGGTTGCGATACCCATATCCCCGGTTGCCAGCGCTTCTGCAATAATCAGGTTATTGACGGTTGATGGCGTGTCCGTGTATCCACCGTACTTTTCTGATACTGAGTAGGCGAGCATGCCTAACTCGGCAGCTTGCTGAAAGAGCTCGTCAGGAGTAGAAGCGTGGTTATCAGCGTTATGGGCCGACTCTCTTATTATACCTGATGAAAACCGGTCAAGGGTGTCTTTGATCAGACGCTGATCTTCAGAAAGGGAGGGGTCAAAAAGTACTGCCACCTGTTGCCCTTTGGCTACCGTAGAAGGCTTAAAAAAATCTCTTGCTTGCTGAACTTTAGCATTTGTAGTGGATACAACCTGAAACCCTGTACGAGTTGATATATAGGCAACTTTTTCCGCTGGGCGTTGCAGTTTAAGTTTTTTGACCAGCGATGACCCCGCCAACTTATTAACGGCAGATAGCGCGTACCCGATTGTATCTTTTGCCATAGGTGATTCTTCCTTTAAAATCTTAACGCGATAGAGTGGCCTGTTTTATTATGCCGCCTGTACTTAACAGCGCATCTTTATTGGTTGAGTGTACGTACAATGAGAGTACATGTACAAAGACGATGGTGACAATGGCTGCTTTAGGTCTGAGTTGCGTCTACACGGCCAACTGTTCCAGCTTAGTGGCTTATCCCTTCACTTATGGCAGACTAATTCTGAACACACCGCCGCCCAAGTCCCCACCGTTTTCAAGCTCTATACTACCTACCTGGTCGCCTTGCTTGTGCAGCCGGGCTACCTGGTAGGCAAAGTAGAGCCCAAGACTGGTACTGCCTGTTTCGAAATCGATTCCTTTGAAAATTTTACCCGGCGCATTGCACATAGCGGCAGGGTACCCAGTACCATTATCTGTAATTTCGAAGACTGTATTGTGACCGTCGTGATAAGCTTTCAATGTTATTTTGTCACGAGTATAACGGGCGGCGTTGGTTAAGGTGTTGTTAATAATGCCGGCCGTCATATCTCGATCAAAATACCCGATCAGGTCATCTTCGCACTCAATGCTTAGCGCAATGGAGCGGGAGCTAAGAAGTACCTCATATCGAGCCGCTTGTTCTTCAAGAAAGTCTCGAATGTAATGCTCGTCTATGTGCACTGATAGCTTATCGTTTTCTAGGCGATAAACGCCCAGTAGCTGGATAAGGTCGTTATTAACCCTTTCGGCTTCATATTGAAGTGTTGCGACTTTTCCGGACTTTTTCATCTCTTCAGGTAATTCATCGCTTATGAGCTCCAACGAATGCAAAAGCATACTGAGAGAGTTCTTCATATCATGTACCGATGATGCCATAACCATTGAAAAGTCGGGTTTTAATGGATCTTCAGTCATTGCGTATTCCTTCTATCATCAAAAAATATTCAGTTATGACTATTGTCGAGTGCTTCTTATAATCAATTGGCATTTTCAGACTGACTTAGTGCAGTTACTTTTTTCGTAAGGCTGACTAAGCGCTTGTGCTGCCTATGCTGGCTCGGTATATGTCTTACATTATCAAGATATTGCTCCAATTGTTTGATATCACCTTTGTCTGGCGTAGTATTCTCGAACGACTTTAATGCGACCTGCACCAGGTTTAAGTTAAGGGCAGGGTGTTTAGGTGCCTCTTTTAGTGCGTCTTTAAAGGTATTGATGGCGTGTGTAAATTGGCCCTCTTCAAAGAAAGAAATACCTTTTTTGTTAAGCTCGCGTGCCTTCATCTTTTGACGCAAGCCGACAGGCTCATCTAGCAGTTCCTCAATACTGCTAAGGATGCTCTTATCATTTTCGAAACGTTGCGCTAACGCGTGTAATACTTGTTCTGCACGTTCAGTATCACTAATACTATAGAGCGTTTTGGCAAACTCTATACCCGTTTTAGGGTCAATACTGGCTTCATCAATTAATGAATCAGCGATGGCAAATGATGCTTTGGATGCCTCGTCATTATTCTGGCCTTGGTGCACTCTAGTCTCAATTAAGCAGGCATTTGCTTTAACGCTATTACTACTAAATTTTTTAGCTACTTTGTCCAGTACATTAATGGCCTCTTCGGCGTATTCCTTCGACTTCTCTGTATCGCCACCTTCGCTACTATCAGAAAGGACTCTGCCAAGGTTAAGGTAATTATCAGCTGAGTCATGTACTGAATTATTGCAGTATTTAACGGTGGCTTTATATGCCGAGATAGCCCCCTCCAAATCTTGGTTGGTCGTGCATAGTTCGCCTAAATGTTTCTGTCTTGGCACGGCCAACGGAGAAATTGATGTCGCCTGCTGAAGAATGGTCTGGGCTTCTTTCCGCTTGCCTATTTTTTCATAGGCTTCGGATAGGTGGTCGTAGGCTTCAACGCAGTCCTTATTGTCTTCGATCAGTCTTTTAAAGTGTTGAATAGCTTCGGGATATTGCTGTTGAGCCATTTGAACTTTTCCTAATCCTAATCGAGCCCAAGCTATTTCGCGTCGATTTAATATGTCATCATATATTTTCTGGGCATGTTGATAATCACCTGTCTGATAATATAAGTGTGCGAGTGTCTTGTGGCACCAACTCTTGTATCGACTGCCTTTATTGATTTCTTGAGTGCAAAGGGTAATGGCTTTGGGGTAGTTTTCCAGGTCTAGTTCTTTGTTGATAGGTAACAATGCCTGACGTTGTAAAATGAGTGCGTCCATTCGCTTTTGCAGTACTGCTTTGGTAATTGGCTTGGCGATATACCCGTCGGGCTGACACTCTTTGGTACCAATAACCACTTCTTTAGATGTTTCTGCGGTGACTAAAATAAATAGACTGGTGTGTTTTAACCGTTTGTGAAATCTAAGTTCTTCAATAACTTGCTGTCCTGTTTGACCCTCTCCCATATTATGATCACAAAGCACTATATCATAGCGTTCAAAGGTACATTTTTGCACCGCATCTTTACCGTTACCTGATACATCAATATGCTCAACTCCAAAAGAGCGAAGCATCTGCTTGACAGACATACGGAAACTTTCGAAATCGTCGACGATCAGAAATTTAAGTCTTTTGTACGTTTTAGGTAGTGCTGCCGTTTCTTTAATGTTCACATGATGAATCTCTAAAACTCCTGCAAGAAACCTTCACTTTACTATGTCTTACTGTTAATTGAGAAGGTCAATTATTTCCTGAATGAGGCTCTGCATAACGCCGATTCGATCATCAACGCTATTGATGACAGATTCAACATGACCGATTTCTATCCAAGCAGACACACTTATAAAGAGAGCTACAGTGATCGCAACAGTCGAAATACGGCTGCTCGAAAAGATTGGGGATAGAGGTTTTTGATCAATAGGTTGCCTTGACGCTATATCTTGCTTAAGTTGCCTAAACTCTTCATAAAGCTCTTCATAAGCGGTTTCGACAGTCGATAGACGGCCGGTTAACTTACGTAATGTATCTTGGTTATCGTCGGTTTTATTGTCGCCGTTGGCAGATGCTAGCTCTAATTGAGAAATTTCTTCTGCCTGAGCATTGTGTATACATAATCTATCGAGCATCAGGTATAGTTTTTCCCGGTCAATCTGTTTTGAAATGACACCTACAGCACCAAGGTTATGAGCCTCTTTATAGTATTGGAATGCGTTTTGAGAGGTGTACATGATGACCGGAATGGCTTTGGTTTGAGGGTTTAGCTTGATCGCTTTTAATGTATCAAAGCCATTAATGCCCAGCATGATATGGTCAAGAAAGATAAAGTCAGGTTTGTAGCTTCCTAGCTGTTTGAGTGCATCTTCTCCGGAAACAGCTTCTCGACAAACCATTCCAATATTACGAAGAACTTTTGATAGCAGCAGACGGGCAGTAGAAGAATCGTCTACGACAAGGGCTGTTTTTTGCGACACAGTTAGACTCTTTTTATCCTTGTTTAGAGCGCGGGTTCCATGCGCTCCTTTTAGCATCCTAGTGAAACGAGTTAAGACACGCCTCCTATAATTGTAGCAACTTACTGGCTTTTAGGATATTTAGTTTAAATGGAATACATGCTATGTTCCTGAGGCCATATGAACTCAATTATCAATAGGGTGTTAGATTACCCTGCCAACATAGAGAAACACGTTATGAATGGAAGAGTTGCAGTGATTTTATTGGGTCTATTAATACTGCAATGATGTACTTTGAAAAGGTGATGGAAGAGTTCCCCCATTCGGATAAAAATTTGGAGGTAAGCAAACGTATTGCCGAGTTACAAGACTCTAGCAAGAAGCCCGCTTATTACGAACCCAATAAAATGTTGCTTTTTCCCAATACTACACCTTCAAAGTAAGCGACTAAAGGTAGAACACTAAGGTGCCAGAAAGACTTTTATCATAGCTAACTGGAGCAATCATGTTGAATTTGGAGTTTGAGAAGCAAATCGTCATCAATACTGAGCTTGAAAACTAGGTTGCGAGTCCATCTGCGGGCGTGTTCAGAAAACGACTGGCATTTTATGACGGCCCAAAAGGCCACGTTACCTGCATTTTAAGTACGAAAAAGGCGCTGACTTTTAAGTCCATAAACACCCTTTGGGTGAAGAAATATTAGTATTGGAGGGAGTGTTATCCGACGAAATTGGCGATTATGGTGCTGGTACTTATATTCGAAACCCTCCAGGAAGTTCCCATACACCTTTTAGCAAAGAAGGGTGTACTATTTTTGTAAAACTCAATCAGTTTAGTGAACATGATGATTAATTTGTTCGCATTGATGCGACTAAGGCAAAATGGCTACTAGGTATTGGTGGTCTACAAGTCATACCGTTATATGAATTTGAGCATGAGCATGAGCATGAGCATGAGCATGTCGCGTTGGTGAAGTGGCCTGCTAAGGAGGTTTTTCAAGCTCATCGACACTTTGGCGGAGAGGAGGTCTTGGTCTTGTCTGGAGGATTTTGTGACGAGCATGGACGATACCCTACAAATACATGGATACGCAGCCCACATTAAAGTCAGCATCACCCTTATGTTGATCAAGAAACAATTATTTTTGTCAAGACAGGGCATCTATCTCTATCAGAGGTATGAACTTATGACGGTGGATGCTTGTTTTACAACGTAATTATAAAATAAGATATCCCTATGAGCGAAACGCATCTAAACTACAAGTCTAAACCCGCTAATAGTATGGCTATGGTCAAGGCGCTGGTTTTGCCTAGAGCGGGCTTTCAAATAATGGGCTTTGACCCCTTTAGTTCACAGCTCAGGAGGAGCGCGTATGTCGGAAACATCAATATCAGCAGTTGACGCAGTAAAGTATGGTGATGAGCTCATCACCCGAGCATTGGAGCACAAAGACTTCGCCATGGCGGGGACGCTTATGAATGATACGCCCTACACGTGGAAGCAGGTCGATCAGTTCAACGGCCCAATTGAAAACTACCATCGCTACATGCGGCACGGGCTCGGATGGGTTAGCGACACTTCATTTGGTCCGAATGTGAGAGCTAGCGCACCGGGTTGGAAGAAAGCGCCGGACGCAGTAGTTAAACCTTACGACCCTAAGCGCGGAGATATTCGTGGGGCGCTCGATTTATTCGTGGTAGAAGGGTCAAGTCATGTGTATGCACTGTTTCAAGCCGGCGGGTTTGAGACCACAGTGTCCTTCCACTGTGCAGAGATCAATACCACGATCTGGTTGTACATGAGTCACTGGCAATGGCGGAGCGATGAAGTAGTGCGCACAGTTGGTGGGATTATTTGCGGGCCTAGCCCTTATATGAAGGACTACAAAGGCAAACCTTTTACCGACAAAAAAATGGCCAAGATGTGGCGTGATTTAATGACCGCCACGCCGGCAAAGAAGAGTAATGTATTCGGTATATCGACCGGTGGTGTAGCACATTTGTCTTATCCGATCGGACACTCTGAAACAGAGATCCAACTGTCCTTCACAGCGGCGGAAAACACCAAATTCGAACTGCGAGTTTCAGATTAGTCCATTCTCGACTCAGGTCATTTAGCGCGAACACGGTACCCACTTCACTCTGTTTGTAAACGTGGTGTACCGTATTTACTTTCACGAATTAAGGTGTCAAAGCCCTTTCTTAGCTTCTTTGACTGGCCTCCCTTCTATCAGACCTACTTTGAAAATAGATCTGACACCTTGTTACATTCATATGTCGCCCTTGGCGGCAAAAATGTTTGGTTTTAAGCGTGATATAGCCCATGGTTTTGGCGTAATGGCGCAAGCGATAGGCTACCCTAAGGCGCTAGACGATATACCTGATGGTGCCGCTATTCAGGTTGATGTGGTATTTAAAGGGCCGGTTTTCTTGGGGAGTGATGTGACGATACGTCGAAATGTTGCGCAAGACCCTGATCGTTATGATGTGTATTGTGGTGATAACTCAAGACCTAATACCTGTCTTGCGGTAAAGAGGGTAGAGGTTAATTAGCTCTAACGTGCGTTACTATTTTGTTCGTAGCGCACGTAGGTGCATGCTTAGTCAGTTATCATTGATCCTCTCGCAACGGGGTGAATCTTTATTTCGTTAATTTACTTGTATAAAGATGTATATGCATGTAAGTTGTCTGTATGGAACCATTTGAACATTGCTTAAACCTAGAGTTGCGCAAAGCTAACCGAGTGTTAAGCCAGATATATGATAGCTTTTTAGCGCCCAGTGGATTGAAGACCAGCCAGTTTTCAATTTTAAGGGCTATCAAATTTCTGAAAAACACCACAAACAGCGAGCTTCAGGATACGCTGGTGCTGGACCAAACCAGCTTGTCTCGTGCTTTAAAGCCATTAATTCGAGACGGCTATATTGATGTTCGAGTCGGTGTGGACCGGCGGCAGAAGCAATTATTACTGACTGTCAAAGGCAGAACGCTGTATGCCGATGCGGAGAAACTATGGCTTGACGCTCAGGCATATGTGTCTGACAAATTGGGGCCTGAAATGAAGCGATCGTTATTAAATATGAGTGATATAGTCGTTGAATTAAAAGGTTAATTTTTTTGATTATAAAACATGCGTACACATGAATATGTACGCCGATGATGGAGAAAATCATGAATATTGCATTGTCACTATTTAAAACTAAAAATCGTGTCCTAGGCTCGATATCACCGGCCTATGCCGCTAGACAAGCACGGGACTTGTTCCTTACTCCCCAAAGACACCCGATCAAAAAATGGGAGGAGGAGATGGAACAGCGTGGTCGGCGAATTGACGTGGGTGACGGCCTGAGTGCTATTGCTTGGGGTCATTCTGACCGCAAAATTCTCATTACTCATGGTTGGGAGAGTAGGGCCACTCAAATGTCCGGTTTTGTTGATGTATTGTTAGAAAGGGGCTTTGAGGTCATCGCTCTTGATGGTCCGGCCCATGGTCACTCCAATGGCTCTCGGGCAAACCCTTACGTATTTGCAAAGGCCGTTGCACATGTCTATAAAAAGCTAGGCCCGTTTGAAGGTGTTATAGGGCACTCAATGGGCGGCAATGCGGTCGCGACGGCGATATCTGAGGGGATGAAATGTTCAAAAGTGGTTCTGATATCAAGTCCATCTTCTATCGATGATGTACTTAAACGCTTTGCGAGTTTCATTGGTTTGCCAAAGTCTGCCGGGCAGAAGTTTATCGGGATGGTTGAGGACAGGGTGGGTAAGTCCACAACGTTCTTGAATACCGCAACAAATATTAGCAAGGGATCGACTAAAGGTTTGATTATCCATGATAGGTCGGATCTTGAAATCCCTTATGAAGAAGCATTGGAGATCAAGCGAAACTGGCAAAGTGCCGCTCTTTTTTCAACTGAAGGGTTTGGGCATCGAGCGATTGTTAGACAGCCTGTTGTGTGGGAAAAAACTGCCGATTTTTTTGCATAATACATGTGTACGCATATTTATATCTAATAACCGGAGAGTGAAATGAACAAGAAATTTCCCGTTACCATAGACGCGTTTTTCAGGTGGGTGGTTACGCACCCCAAACTAGTTATTGTTGTTGGTATTAGCTTGATGATTGGGTTTGGTAGCTTTATACCGCAGTTACAAAAGGATACCAGCGCCGACGCTTTTTTGGAAAAAGATAACCCCGCGCTCGTATACAAGGAAAAAGTTAGAGACATATTTGGTCTTAGTGACCCCATGGTGATTGCGCTAGTGGCTGAAGGGTCAATTTTTACACCAGAGGGCCTGACAGCAATTTGGCAGATTACTGATGCCATGCGAAATATTAAAAACATCGACCCTGAAGGCATCACCAGCTTAGCGACTGAAAATAATATCGTTGGAACTTACGATGGCATGGAGGTGACCCCTTTTTATGAAAATGAAGACGTGAGCCAAGAGCAGGCTATTGCTGTGCGGGAAGCCATTCGTGATTTCCCTCTCTATCAGGGAACACTCGTGGCCAATGACGAGACTGCTTCTCTTATCGTCACTGAATTGCTAGATGACAGCAAAACAGAAGAGACCTATCAGGCCATACTCGCCAGCCTCAACGAATTGAATCTACCTTCTGGGTTGGCGGTTCATGTTGCAGGCGAAGGTGCCATTTCAGGTTATTTGGGCAGTTATATCGATTCGGACGCCAGTCGGTTAAACCCGATTGCGGCCCTCATTATCACTTTGATAGTGTTTATAGCGTTTCAACGTTTAGCCCCGACGCTTCTAGCGAATGTTATTATTGTGGCTTCCGCCCTGGTTACCTTCGGCAGCATGGCGGCTATGGACGTGTCTTTTTTCGTCATTACCAATGCGTTGCCAGTGATCCTGATCGGGATTGCTGTTGCTGACAGTATTCATATATACAGCGAGTATTTTGAGCGGCGCGCGGAGTATCCCAATGAGTCTATAAGTGACTCGGTCGTAGCTAGCATGGAGTCTATGTGGCGCCCCATTACGCTGACTACTCTGACTACTGCTGCCGGATTTATGGGTTTGTATTTTGCGGCTTATATGCCTCCATTCAAGTATTTTGGTTTATTTACGGCTCTAGGTGTCGTGACCGCTTGGTTGTATTCATTGATGGTATTGCCTGCTGCGATGGTGTTGTTTAAAACAAGTGTTCATCCTCGTCTTATAGCTAAGTTTTCAACGAGAAAAGTAGCTAGCAAACCAGACATTTTTGCTCAATCGATGTTGCTACTTGGTAGGGTTACTATGCGCTTTCCGAAAACGATTGTGCTGCTATCAGTGGTGACGATAGCACTGGGATTAGTGTCTTCTAACTATCTCGTTGTCAATGATGACCGCATCGACTCTTTCCACAGTGATGAGCCATTATACATCGCAGATAGCGTAATAAATACGCGTTTCGACGGTACCAATTATCTGGATATCGTTATTGAAACCGGATATGCAGAAGGCATATTCGAACCCAAAGTACTTGAAAAGATAGGCGCGCTTCAGCGCTACGCACAAACATTGCCTCATGTGCAGGGCGCGGTGTCCATAGTTGATTACCTCAAACAAATGAACCGCTCTTTGAATGAAGGGAAAGATATCTTTTATCGTTTGCCACAAGATAAAGATCTGATCGCGCAGTACTTTCTTTTATATTCAACATCGGGAGAGCCGACTGACTTTGAAGAGGAAGTGGATTACGACTATCGTCTAGCCAACGTTCGCTTATTTCTTAACGAAGGCGCATTTGTAGAGAACAAAAATGTGCTACTTGCTTTGCAGCGTTACATAGACCAGGAATTTAATGATGATGCTGTTCAAGCTTCAATGAGCGGGCGCGTGAACCTGACTTACCACTGGATCAAAGATCTAGGGACCAGTCACTTTATGGGTATGGGCATCGCTTTGTTTCTGGTTTGGTTGGTGTCGTCTCTGCTGTTTCGCTCTGTTGTTGCGGGTTCTTTTGCGCTCATTCCCGTGGCAACCAGCATTCTTCTGGTGTACACCGCTATGGTAGTAATGAATATCGGGCTCGGTATTGGTACCTCAATGTTTGCAGCGGTTGCCATTGGTTTGGGGGTCGACTTTGCTATCCACACAATTGATCGTATCAAAACACTCTATCAGGTCACGGGCTCGATCGAGGCCTGTCTCAAGCGCTTTTATCCAAGTACAGGGCGGGCTTTGTTTTTTAACTTGCTGGCAATTTCGTTTGGTTTTGGGGTGCTGATTTCAAGCGAGGTCGTGCCATTAAATAACTTTGGCACCATCGTTGTGTTGTCTGTGGTTACTAGCTTTTTGTTCAGCATGAGTCTGTTGCCCGCGTTGATTCTATTATTCAAACCACATTTTGTTGTTGGTCAGATTCGTCAAACCAAAGTTAAGGCAAAAACACCTTTGTTTACGAGCTTGTTGGCGCTGTTGGTCGCGATTTTGGCGGTGGTAATCTTCGTTAGCCCTAATTTGAGCGCGACTGAACTGCCAGAAGGGCAGTGGGTGGCAGAACAAATCAATAGCGTTGACGAAGGGGCGTTGCGCTTCTCTAAGGTCTCTATGATATTGACTGACAGGCGCGGTAAAGAGCGTGTACGTGAAGCTGTTGTGTATCGAAAATACTTTGGTGAAGAGAAGCGTACCGTTCTGTATTACCTAGCGCCGCGTAACGTGCGAGATACCGCTTTTTTAACCTATGATTACCCTTCATTTAAGGTTGATGATGACCAGTGGTTGTACCTCCCTGCGTTACGTAAATCGCGGCGGATATCGGCTTCTGATCGTGGCGACTATTTTTTGGGAACAGACCTAACCTACGAAGACATGAAAAAGGAAGGGAAGTTTGATCTCAATGATTATTTTTTCAAAACAAAAGGTTATGAAGAATTCAGCGGCAAGCGCATGTTAGTACTTGAGTCAACGCCGAAAAGTGATGAAATTGCCCAGGAACTGGGATATGGAAAAGTCGAAGCCTGGGTGGACCCAGAGAACTGGATCATCATGAAAGCTCAGTATAGCGATACCCACTTGCACCCTCTGAAAACAATGGAACTGGATGACATCAGGCAGGTAGATGGCATTTGGACACGGCATTATTTGAAGATTAAAAACCATAAAACGGGCCACCTCACGCAATGGCGCATATCAGATGCTGATTATGTTTCACCCATCAACGATAGCCTATTCAATCGTAACTCGCTCAAACGTGGCGCACCATAAAGGGAGTAATGATGTGAGGTTTTCTAAATACTCTGCTTTGTTATTACTGTTGTTGCTAGTTGTTCGGGAGGTGTCGGCTCTAGATATTGGTGGAACAATCAAGGCTGAAAATGCCTACAACTATTTAGATAACGAATGGCAAAAACAGGTGTTAGAGGCTGACCTGGAGGTGAACGGTGAGCTTCCTAAAGGAGACCTCACCTTCATAGTGAAAGGCTTTCTGGATCAGCAGACAGTGTTGAATCCCGTTAGTACACCTGACACCTATGCCAGTGGACGAGCATTTCGCTACGATGCTCCCCATGGAGGGTTGGAGCTGAGCGAGTTGTACTGGGAGTTTGAAACAGGCTTGGGGTACTGGCGTCTAGGTAAACAGCAAGTTGTTTGGGGTGAGGCAGATGGCTTAAAGTTATTGGATGTGGTTAATCCGCAGAGCTATCGGGAATTTTTATTGGATGACTTTGATGAGTCTCGTATACCTCTTTGGATGTTTAATGGTGAGTTCTCTTTACCCAATGATAGTATTTTGCAGATACTATGGATTGTCGATGGAACCACTCATGAGCTGGCCCCTAGCGGCTCACCTTATGAATTTACGAGTCCTTTGCTGGTTCCTCAAAAGGGAGGGGCAACCGATGACAGAGTAGAAAGCCCAAAGGCACCTTCGCACTGGATTAGGGATAGCGACTTTGGTGTCCGTTTGGCGCATTTTTGGAACGGTTGGGATATTACCCTAAACTATCTCTACCACTATATAGATGACCCCGTATTGAGAACAAGCATAGAGGGTGTGACCCCTTTCGTATCGGCTAATTATGAACGCAGCCACTTGCTTGGAGGTTCAGCCAGTACCGCACTGGGAGACTGGGTTTTGCGTACGGAGTTAGCGTATGAGACTGATCGCTACCAGCGCAGTGTTGTGTCATTACCAGGGGTGGTAAAAACCAATCAATGGGGGAGTGTCATTGGGCTTGATTATCAAGGGTGGACCGATCAGCTTATATCGCTTCAATGGTTTCAAAGTCGTGTACTGGGTCAAAACAATTTGACCGTCAAAGACGAGAGAGAAAATATAATATCCCTCATCTGGGAGCATCGCTTTCTGAATGATACGCTGACGTTTCGTGCAAGCAATCTATCTTCCCTTAATCGGCATGACGGACTGGTTCGTGTCAAGATGAGCTATAACCTGATATCGAACCTGGATGTGTATTTAGGAGGGGATCGTTTTTATGGTAATCATAAAGGACTCTTCGGTCAGTTTGACCAGGCTGATCGAGTGGCTGTGGGGGCGGAGTTAGGTTTTTGATCGCTTGCATTTGCATTACCGAGGCGTTCCACGCTTTATAGCTGTGCTTGACCCATATCGTAGTTGTACACTGTAGAGGCTTTCCGACCTTTGTTTTTATTATGAGTCTATTGATATACAAAACGCTAGTTAAAAATAGCCAGCCTAGAGTAAGATAAGGAAAAGGATTGCTCGGACTATAGGTTTTTAAAATTTATGTTGAGATATTTATTGATACTACTGCTGTTAAGCGGTTTATCAGGGTTAGCCACAGCTTCAATTGATACTTGCCTGTCATTAGTAGAAAACCTTAGCCATCAAGCGACCCACAATGGTTTGAAAGTAGGAAGTAATAGTTTACTTACTAAAGCTGTATCCAGTTGCCGAAAGGCAGAGCGCCAATCGCCAGACTCTCCAACAATTAAACTTTCCTTAGCCAAGGCATTAATCTGGTCGGGTAAGTTGAGTGAGGCTTTCGTTCGACTCGAAAGTGTGATTGAAGAGGAAGAAGAGTCTAGTGAGCTAGCTGCTATGATCTGTGCCTCAAAAGGAGCTCCAAGCCGGGTAAGGAATAAAGCATGTTCTTGGGTGAGTGAATATGGTGCTGGTGATAGCGCTTTGGTTTTAAGTTCCGCAAAGCAACTGTTATCTGAAGGCAAGGTTGAAGAGTATTTGAATCTATTAGGGCAAGCAGTAAAAGGAGGAAGTACGGCGGCCTTACAAGAGGCTGCAGATATTTGTTTGGTTTTTGATTCTAATAATCCTGAATTGGTCACAAAGAAACATTCGGCATTTCGAAATATTGACCCGATATATATTGCGGCGCTTACTTGCGAGAGTGTGATTTCGGTGTTGAGTCCGGGGGATAAGGGTTGGGCGACGATTGGTTTCAATTACGCAACACTCATGCTCTATTATAGCGACTATGACTCTGTTGGTGAGATCTTATTAATTTTGGGTTCTTCCAATGATCCAGATACGGAAAGTGATGCTATCTGGATGGCTGTTGGTCTTTGTATGGCGGAGGCAGGCCACCCGGAGGACCCAGCAGCAAAAGGCAGAGGGGTTCACGAAAGTGAAGTATTGGTCGAGAATGCCAGACCGATTTGTGAAGTCGCTGCTTACTTGGACCCCCAGAATTCCAGTTTACACCTTAACTTATCTAGAATTTATGAATTGGAAGGCGATGAGCTTAGTTATAATGCAGCTTTGGCCGAAGCTATTCGTTTAGGTAACTTGGTTGCTCATCCGTTTAACCCGGAAGATTACTCAGCCTCTGATCTTTTGGCTGCATTCTATCATGGAGATCGAACTTCGATTTATTTGCTTGCACCAAGAAATCATGAACTTGTTGATGTGTTTTATGGAAAAGAGACGAACATGTTCTTACTAAGTTATTTAGAGAAGTTTATTTCTACTAGCATGTCAGGAAAAGAAGACTTTTTCTGTGAGAGAGAGTCAGATGTGTACTTTAAGGGTGAAGCTACTTATGCGATTGCTAAGATGAGAATGGAGATGGAACAAGAGGCTCTATTTAAAATGGTGGGTTCAATGCTTGATAAACAAAAAGGTGAACAGTTCTTGAACGAATCATTTGGTGCCATGTTTAAAAACGGCAATATGTCAGCCATGTATGATGATTGGAAATCAAGTAAGTTAAATATGAGTAAGGCTGGGCATTATGCTTCGAGAGATGCTGATACCTTCGTGAAGAAGCTTGGTTGTGAAGAACCAGGTCGCCCTCTGGTAGAAAATATGACTGCTTTTGTGGAAGGAAGGCCTATGCCGCATAGAGATTTGTTTTATCACTCGCGTTATGACAAAAAGAGTGGGGCGAAACTTTTCTATGATCAATGTGGAAATTACTTGATCGCTCAAGGAAGAGGTGATTTAAAAGCTTCAGCTCAATGTCATTGCATGGTTCAGAATCTTTATGGCTCGGGAATGCCTAATAGTCGATTTTTTGATTTGGCAAGTAAATTGGCCCGTTCATTCAAAAACCCTGACGATAGAGTGTTAAGTCAGGCTGTTGAGCAGTGTGAAGTGATTTGATGGCTGCTGGAGGTGCTAAATGACGATACGGATGTTTAGTTTGGTAGTGCTGTGCATACTGGCTTGCGTGGTTAGTTTTTTGTCTTGGGTGGCAGAGTCGCAGAGCACTAAGCCTGGCTCAAGTGCCACGAACAAGTTTGTAATGATGGGGGCGAAGCCCAAAGCAATTAAACCTAAGTTCAATAAAGTTGCAAATAAAGGCCGGGCGAAGTCATCATTTAATAAGAGTGCGCGAAAGGGTTCTTCTAAACAGGTGTTTAATCGAGCGGCAAAACCAAAAACGGGTTCAAGGCCAAAGCGTGGTAGCAGTAAAAGAAGTTTAAATCAGCGCTTTAAATCGGCTGCGAAAGGGAAAGGCCATAGTAACAAAAGCTATTCTCGATCAAAGTTAAAAAATGCAAGTAAGGTCAGTGCAAAAAGCCGGAGGAGTATACCCAGGACCGCTTTAGGTTGGCTAAAGAATAAGAATAACCCAGGTATTTCTCATTCCAGCCCCGGAATTGGTGGCAAAAAGCCAGGCTATTTAACCCGAAAATTTAATCAAGGCTCCTTGGGTGTAGGGCGAATTAGCGGTAAGTTTAATGACGTGGCTCGCAATGGTGGTGGTAACGGGCCACCCCCTTCGCCACCCCCTGTACCGGCACCGAGACCTCCAAGCCCATAATAATCATTTGAGTGAAGGAATAGCCTGTGGTTGACTTAATAAAGGGCAGTTCTAAGAATTAACAGGAAGTTATGGTAATATCGATTTTCAATAAGATAAATTTTATGGCTAGTTTTTTCTTCTGTAATCAGCGATTAAGAGCATGGCAGGGATGATCATAACAAGAATTACATGGGTGCTGTTTGCAGTAGTACTGGCATTTGTTGCATACATTTCTTTAAAAGCGTGTGAACTCAATCTTCCTGTATTGGGCGGCTTAATATCTCATTGCCCTAGCCAACCGTTAGTTAAACCTTATGTTGACGAACTTGCTGATACACGGCGACTAACGAAAGCTCTTCAAAATCTCCGAATCGAGCTATCTGGTATTAAAGAATGCGAAGTTGAAGACGCGCCCATTCCGCCGCCCATAGTGACGGATGTGGAGGTAAAAAAAGCTGCTGAGGTTCTCATTATATTGGATGACTCAATATCTATGCTAGAAGCCAGTGATGCTAACAAACACTCTACGTGGCAGGACCTATTTAATCGACGAGCGGATTTGCTAGGGTTATATGATGCCAAGAAATTCACTAGAGAGCACGAAAAGGAGTTTCAAGAAATAAATAAGACTTTGCAGGTATATGGTGATCAAAATAAGTCCAGACTTCAGACGGCAAAAAATGCCATTATCCCAGTATTAAGCAGTGAACACGAATCTCCGATATCTTTGTGGAGCTTCAATAACTGTGAGCTTCAACCCAAAAAGCATTTTCCAGTTGGAGATGTTAGTGCGAAGGATTCGGTTGTGCAACTTGAGGCTATTGGTAACACGCCTATTGCTGAAACTATAGACTTTATTCCCAAGATGATAAGTCTTGGGGGGGCTGGTAAGTCAGCGGATAAGTCTATTAATGTTGTATTGTTTACGGATGGCCAGGACAATTGTTTAAAAGAGGAAGATAAGCTTCTCGGGGCCAGTGTCTGTTCTTCAGCGAGGCAGCTTAAGAAAGCATATCCGTACATATACATTCACTCTGTGTCATTGGTTGATAATCTGGATGCGGTAAGGTGTGTCGCGGATGAAACGGGTGGGATTGCAGGTGTGGCGGGTGACCAAGAGAGCTTGAGTAAGATGTTGGAATACATCGCTGAAGAGAGTAAATAGAAATTTTTGATCATGATTGGGGCTGAGTGTGAGTAAGGAAGCGGAAGATAAAAAAGATTTTCTACAGCAAATCAAAGCTCCGGTAATTGCCTGTACAGTGGCATTGCTAGCGCTGGTAATACTGTTGATTCCAGGGGTACTAACTTACCCCGAAGACCTAGAGCAATATGATAGCAAGGTGCAAGAAGACAAATTGCTTAAGATTGCTCAGCAACATAATACTATGTTGCGACAACGTATTGATGGTTTACGCTCTGCGCTTGATGATGGCATGTGTTTGGTAGATGGTGAGTACCTAAATCAGGATGGCAAGCTGCTATCGAATTCGATTCAACAAAATTTGCCGCAATCACCGGTCGCTGTGACTCAGGCTTGTGCGGACGCTTCAAGTGGTGAGTTTGTATCGCTGAAAGAGCTAATACTATCATCCACAGTATTGGTAACGAAGAGGGGGGAAGGCGGCTCTATCGGAATAGGCACCGGTTTTTTTATCGATGATCAACGCATATTGACTAATGCGCATGTTGTTGAAGGGGACGGTGCTAGTAATCGAATACTAATTTTCAGTACTAAGTTTGAGCCGGTTGAAGCCAAGATGATAGCGATAGGCGACTATAAATCCGGAACGGATTCGGACCTAGCGGTACTTTTCATTGATTCAGTGAACGGCTCTGCCCCTCTCGCATTTGCTAATGTCGAGCAGTCTAGTCGAGTCCGTTCTGCAGGGTACCCCGGCCACATTATTGCTAACGATTTGAATTTTATTAACGCGACGTCGAACCCTGAAAGTGTGAAGTTCGACAAAGAGCCTGTTATTGATTCAGGTGAAGTGATTATGAAGCAGGAAGAAAAGGATGGTGTTTGGTTATATCACGATGCCTATATTGCAAAAGGTAACTCGGGAGGCCCGCTTCTCGATAAATGTGGCCGGGTCGTCGGCGTAAATACCCAGATTCAAGCAGGTAAGGGAAGTATTCAGACGCCTGTTTCCAAGTCAATTTCTTTGGAAACTATTCAAGCATTTTTTAGAACGAGAAATCTAGAGCCTTTCACCATTTCCAACACCCCTCTTCCGGAAGATATCTGAGTATTATGGAACGCCAGTATATAACCGACACAAGTTACAGTGGTCTTCGCCTGATGGGGGCGAGGGGTTACACAGCTGTCGATACTTGGGAGAACTTGGATACCTTTATCCGGAATGAATTAGGGGATAAAGATGCCAATCTTCTTGCTGAACCTGAAAATTTAGGTGGCGGATCTTACAGCTGGTTTTCTGCATGGGATGGTCAGGCGAATTTAGCTAAAGATCTAGGACCGCAAGCCTATGAGAAAGTGTGCCATAAGGCTGCTTCCAGTTTGGCAAAACTTAAAGATCTAGCAGAACGTTCAAAAGATGCGTCAGATAGGCAAGTAAGGTTATTTGGTGAAATTCTTTGGGCCGCGATTACCATTCCAGAAGAACGTTTGGAGCACTCACTTTACTGCGTTGACGGGAATCCAGTATTTGTAAACTGGGGCGCGCGTATTGACCGCCCTGAATACGATGGAGCTGGCCCGTTGGTTGTGAGTACAAAGACGGTCGCTAAACCCATTGAACCCAAAAAAGACTATTTATATCAGGTTATTAACGCCTTGTTATGGCTGGTGTTTATCGCTGTTTGTGGTTTTATTCATGTGAAGCTTATCGATGGTTGTGGCATGTTTGGTGCCTATAACCTTGGCCCCCTAGGGCATTGTGAATTGGTAGTTGAGGCAAGTGAGTCGCTAGAGAGTGAAAGCATGGAAACCATGCGTTTGCAGAATGAGTTTTTGGCTCTGCAAAATAGAGCTTTGGACAATGAGTATTGTGATATAGCGGGTGCGCAAAACAGTGTGTCGAATAGTCCTTCGAATAATAGTACTTCAAATCAAGACGACGACACTTTTGTGCCTAAGGCAGGTAAGCAACTGGTGGCGGATCATCTGCTCCTAAATAGCTTGCTGGACGAGGCGAAAGCGGCAACTTGTTCTGGGGTTGAAGTCTTTGCTATATGGAATGATGCAGTGGATATTGATTTGGTGTTATACCCCATAACCCCTACAGATGAGATAAACCCTGACCTTTTGGTTGATCCCTACAATACGAAAACTGAGTATGCAGTAATGGATGTCAGTAACGATGGAAGTACTGCGCAGGAGTCTCATATGGAACGAATTTGTATCTCTGAAGATGCTGAGTTTGATAAATATCTGGCAAGTGTTTATAACAATGGCGATAAGGCCGTTCAGGGGGTAAAACTCTTGAGCCGTGGAGGAGATTTAATAGATCAACTTGAAATAGACGTGGCCGCCAACTCAGAATACGAGCTGGGTCTAAATATCACCCTACAAGATTGATAAGGCGAGAGAATAATGAGGTTAGAAGAAGGTAACATTAAGCTGATAGACCCGAAGGATACGACCTTATCGCTTATCCCTGATTCAGGTATACAGTTTTTGGATTACTCGCTTGATACCACTCAGTGTAAATCGTTTAAGTTTCACTTTTTGGATGTTGAACGAGAGGTCAGTTCAAATGAAACATCCGCCACTATCAAGCAATTTGTTCATCCGGTTGAAGAAGATAAAGGTGAGGATGAGTCTTCTTATGGCGATGAAACATACTCTTCAATCTACAGTGACGGTCCAAAGAATACCAGCCCAGATGCAGTCTATGAGGTGTCGGGTAAAAACGCTCTAGAAGTCTTTGATCGCCAGTGGTTACCGATTCCGTATTTCCGCCTTACGAGTGTTAGTGATGTCTTTGATAATGGCCCAACTAACTGGGCGAGACTATATATCGCTAAACCTTTGGAAAGTGATCCGCCAGGTAGCCCTTATCGTTTGGTGATTGCTTTTGATACTGAGGTATTAGATCGTAAGCCTAATCGCGCTTATGCTGGGCCGGAGGAGGCAGACGCGACTGACCCCGCGATTCGCTTTGCTTGGTTAGGTGATCAGATCCAGCAAATGAATTTTGCCAGTGGTGATTGGCAACATAACTGGATAAAAGAATCGTATATCGATGGGAAAAAGAAGAAGAGCCCTCGTTTTAAAGGGGCAGATGACTTTGATAACACAGGTGAACCTTGGGCACACTATGAAGCCTTGTTGCAGAGCTTACAAAAGATTTTTGAATTCCCGACCATTAATTTGACTGATATCTACGAGCAAGGCAAAGGGGTCAAGAATTATATTGATGTCGATTTAATACTCGATATTGGTAATAGCAGAACTTGCGGTATTTTATCTGAGCAAGCGCTTGACGATGATGTCACTAATATTGGTAAACCTGCCATTTTGGAACTAAGGGATCTGAGCCGGCCTGAGCTTGTTGTTACTGAGCCTTTTGATAGTCGAGTAGAATTCTTTTCTGCGTCGTTTGGCAAGAGCGAGTTTGCGAGGCGCTCTGGGCGCCCCAAGTCCCGTGACGCTTTTTGGTGGCCGAGCCCTATTCGTACCGGTCCTGAAGCAGCCTGGCTTGCCTCTTTATCTAACGGTAGAGAAGGTATTTCTGGTATGTCTAGCCCAAAACGTTATATTTGGGATGAAGCTGAAAGGCCGCAAAATTGGATTAACAATCGAGGCAGGCTCTCTGTCGAAGAAATGATTCCTCCGATTCGTGGCCGAATACCTGCTCAACTTACTGTTGATGGAAAGATCAACAAGCAGGGGTTGGGGCTTGAGGTTCGTTATTCCAGGCGTGCAATGTATATGTTATTGGTCGCAGAGCTTGTGTCACACGCGATCTCACAGATGAATTCGGTTTCACATCGAATGTTGCGCCCGAATAGCCATGTTCCTCGAAAACTGCGCAAAATTTTTGTGACGTTACCCTCAGCAACTCCAGCAGCTGAAAGAAATGAAATACGTCGGCAAATAAGGTCTGCGATCAAGCTTATCTGGAATGCTTTTGAATGGGACATACAAGGTTGCCCTGAGCCAATGCTTGAGTGGGATGAAGCAACCTGTGCGCAACTGGTTTATTTGTATAATGAATTAGAATACCGCTTTCAGAGCTTCCCTAGAGAGTTCTTCTCAATTGTAGGCAAGGTGCGAGAGGGTCAAAGTGCACCTTCTCTCAGAATTGCCAGCTTGGATATTGGAGGTGGCACAACGGACCTGATGGTCATGGAGCATCAGCTCTATGATGAGATTATTACCCCTGTACAGTTATTTAGAGAGGGTTTCCGGCAAGCGGGTGATGACATCGTTAAGCAAGTGATCGAAGCTCTTATTCTACCTGCACTGGTTAAACACGCTAAGTTGCAAGGTATAGAAAATGCTGCTCAGCTGATGAACCGGTATTTTGGTGGGGATTCCACGGGAATATCTACCGTTGATGAGGTCCGTCGGGCTTTATTTGTTAACCAGATACTTATTCCTGCTGCGATTCGTTTGCTTCAGTTACATGAAGATAGTGACCTGAGAACACATAATCAAGGGCAATCATTCCAGCTCGAAGAGATTATCGATGAATTGTCAGTGAGGCCGGAAGTACTCCGCTTTATTGAAGATACAGTCTTTAAGGTTGAAAGAGACAGTTTCTCTATTGACGATATTGTCTTACATATGGATACGCGGGAAATAGCGGGTGTTATCCAAAGTGTGATTGGACGAGCCTTGGATGATATCTGCGATGTCGTACGAGCATTCGATTGTGATATATTGCTACTGACAGGCAGGCCATCGGCACTTCCCGCGATTAAGGATAGAGTGATAAGTAATGTGGCGGTTCCGCCAGATAGGGTAGTGCCTATGTACGGTTATCGTGTGGGAGGCTGGTATAGCTTTAGAAGCGATAGTGGTACGATAGATGATCCGAAAACCACAGCCTCTGTGGGCGCTCTGTTGTGTCATTTGTGTCAGGGGCGATATGCAAGCTTTGTCTTTCAGTCCGAACAGTTGCAGTATAAGTCAACGGCAAACTACATTGGCAAGATGGACCCTAAAGGTCTTATTAGTACCCAGGATGTTTTTGAAGAGGAGGTCGATGCAAGTGATCCTTCTTCTAGTGCCTTTACTGTATCAATGACATCGAAACTCGATATTGGTTATCGCCAGTTACCGATAGAGCGTTGGGTTACCGCGCAAATTTATCATGTTTTTTATAAAGACGATGAGACAGCCAGACGAATTGCGCAGCCAATTAAATTGATCTTCGAAAGAAAGCATATTGAAGATAGCTCAGTGAACCAACGCTACTTGGACGAAGAAGAGAAATCGACAGATTTTAACCTCGAACAATTTAAAATCACCGAGCAAGTGGATAGGCGAGGTGATTCGATTCCCAAGAGAGACATTGGTCTGCGGATGCAAACGGTGAAATCAGTTGATAAGCAGGAGTCTGGGTATTGGCTGGATACGGGTATATTGGCGACAACAGATTTAATGGATGATGGGTTCCATGATGCGTGAAAAAGATAAGCGACTGTCGGAACAGTGTGAAAAACTTGTGGACGTAGCATCCGGTGCTTTGCAATGGATAGCTGATAATGAAGAGCTGGTTGGTGATAAAAAAGATGAGCTGGTAAAGCAACTTAAGAAGCAAAGTACGGAAGCGAGAAAGATATCTCGAGCGTCCGAGCGCCCAATGTCTGTCGGTATTTTTGGCCCAAGTCAGCATGGTAAGTCCTTTATGATGCAGGGCTTTATTACCGAAACTAAAGGCGACGATAAAAGCTCTATTGAGCGAGAGGGTCGAGTACGATTTGGTAATGAGGGTGAGTATCAGTTTCTCGATTTTCTTAATGAAGTGAACCCTCAAGGCGGACGAGAAACCACTGGTTTAGTAACACGCTTTACGCTTCAGGATACTCAGTCGCCTGCAAACTCCCCTGTTTGTCTGAGAGTATTTCGGGAGATTGATGTTGTTAAGATTCTTGCTAACTCCTTTGTTTTGGATCTTGATAAGGATGCAGTAAACCCTTTGGATATGGCTTATGTCTCTAAGGTACTCAATGAACTGGAGGCTGATGCTCAAGCTGAAAATATTGATCAGTTAAGGGCTGAAGATATTTATGAATTACAAGATTATTTTGAGCATTCTTTGAGTCGCCACCCCTTAGTAGAGCGTGAGTTAGGTGAATGGTTTTGGGATAGGGTTGATAACCTGATTCCTAAACTGTCGCCAAATAAACGCATGGCAGCTTTCTCTCTTTTATGGGGGGAAGTGCCTCAATTTAATCAGATTTATATTGAGCTCAAAGATGCTCTGGACAAACTAGGGCATTCGGAATGGGTTTTTGCACCACTTGATGCAATTACTAATAACACACCAGGGAAAACAATTCTTCATGTTTTGACCGTCAAGGAAAGTCTGGGTAACCCTGGTGAAGGTGAACTAACTCAGTTATGTACCTTAGATGGCAAGACTGCCACGTTACGTAAACCTTTGGTGACTGCACTCGCCTTTGAGATGATTGCAAGGCTGGAGAAAGGCGTTTTTGACTTTCTGGAATCGACAGACCTTCTGGACTTCCCAGGGGCACGATCACGTAAAGGGGCATCCAGAGAGAAATTCTTTGCCGATTCCGGGGAAGAGCATCCTGTAGGAGAAGCCTTTGTGCGTGGAAAGGTTGCCGTAATGTTTGATAATTACTCAGCTAATTACGACTTAAACACCATGATTGCAGTGCATAAAGCCAGTCAATTGGAAGTGCCAAATTACCCGGACCTTGTAGAAGACTGGGTGAAGCGTACGCATGGTTCGACTGCCGAATCTAGAGTAGGCAAGTCGGTAAACTTACTTTTTGCTGTGACCATGTGCGATCGCTTCTTCGAAGTATCTCAAGGTCAGAAAGACAAAGCGTTAAAAATTAGTAACCTGCTTAATGTTGTCGACGAGTTTTCACCGTCAGTTAATGAGTGGACGCCTGCGCAACCTTTTAATAACAGTTATTTAATTCGTAACCCTGCCGGGTGTCGTTTGGATAATCTATTCTCTATTAGCGATATCGGTCATGGAGGTGCATGGATTGAGCTAGGTATAAAGCCTGAGAGCCTAACGTTAGCTCAAGAATATAAGGACGCATTTTTGGGAACAGATATCGCTCAGAAATATTTTAAGGACGTTGCTTCTGCCTGGGATGAAATGATTAAGCCAGATGATGGTGGGATTACTTACTTAGCCAATGGTCTAGCTGAGGCGTGCACCACAGATGTGAAGTTCGATCAGATTCAACCTAAAGCCGACTCCTTGATAAAGAACTTGACCCAGAACTTAAAGCCTTTCTTTGAGGACGGCGATATTGAAGAGCGCATTAAGCAGCGCATCGGCGCAATTAAGGAAGTGATAACGCGTTTAGAAACACACCCTGATCTTATTCCGAGTTTTATTGGTGAGTATCAAGTGACGCAGGAGAAAATTCGAGCAATTTATCTAGACTATCGGCGGAATAAACAATTAGGTGTCGCTAAGTCTCGATATGCATACTATGAAAGTGCAGGGCAAATGATTGTCTCATCCTGGGTGAGTAGTATGGCAAAAAAATGCAATAACGAGCATTTGTGTGAGTTTTATAGCTTGGAGCCTGATCATATGCGTAGCGTCGCCAATGAATTACAGGCGGGGACTCAGCTCGTTGAGCTTGTTGACGCGATAAACGAAAAACTAGAGAAAATTGAGGCTTACGTGTCCAGCGCGACGAAAATTGCGGACCATGCAGCTACTATGGTTGCAACATTAATCAATGATTTTGTGAATCATTTAGGTTGTAAAGGTGAACTTAAGGCGCCAGCTGTTGATTATCCTAATGACTTGTTTAGACCGTTGATCAGGATTGATGAAACGAAAGGTATCCCGGTTTTACATGAAAGAACGAAAGATATGGCTGAGGCCCGTAATGAATTTAGCCGTAGTTGGCTAGCTGCCTTGGTATTTGTGACAGAAGTTAATGCCAGCTCTAGCAAAGGCACACTAGTTAACGTAGAAGAAAATGCCAAACTAGGAAGTATCTTGGCAACGCTTGGAGACATTGCATGAGTCAGCCTGGTAGTGCGTGGGGGTTGCGAGAGTTTTACAGCGAGCACGGTGATAGGCGTATCTTCATTGAGGTGCCCAAGTCTGCATGCGCTAAGCATCCTGGTGATTTAGTAGTAAAAAGAGGTTATGAACCGCACTTCTTAAGTGTCGATGGCTGGGTTGAAAACGCGACACACCTTTCCTTTAGTAGCGATTTGAAAATCGAAAATTCATGGCTAATGGAGATATCGGAAGATGTGAGCGATCTTGTTGATGAGTTCGAAACAGTTCAAGCAAGTGTCTGTGCAGGTGAAGCGGTAGGGGTGTTTAGTTGGGACCCAGAGGATCTGGTATTAGGTCGAGAAACGGATGAAGAGATAATAGGTTCGCCACCTCCACCATCGCCGCCATCGCCGCCATCGCCGCCACCGCCCGATCTTGCTGAAGAATCAAAGTCTAACTACTTGCCCTTGCTATTCTTGCTAGTTCCAGCTTTTTTAGCCGCAATGGCTGTGTATCTTTATTTGGCAATTGGTTCGGATGAGACGAAAGCTATAGAAGAGGTTACAACTGAATCTAGTAGTGCCGGATCTGGAGGTAATACAGGATCTGGTAGCAATGCCGGATCTGGTAGCAATGCCGGATCTGGTAGCAATACAGGGTCTGGAGGTAATACTGGATCTAAGGGGGCTCCTCTTGTGCAATCACTGGATGCGCAGAATGATATATATCGCTATACCTATGACCTAGAAGACGAAGTTGAGATGGTTTTGGAGGTTCTCAATAACGACAAAGGCAACGGCCTCGAAATTGTGTCCGTTGACGCGACTGCGAGTAAGTATGGCTCGATTCGTATTGATGATGATTATAAAACTTTGCTCTATACATGGTATACGGAAGATTATGGGCAAGATAAAATTGGCTACACGATTAAAGATAAGCATGGTCAACAGGTTTCTGCCCGCGTGGTGATTGCTCGATAATCGTCGATAGAAAAGTGATGTAAAAAGGGATTAGAACGTAGGAGGTTCTAACATGGTAAATATCAAAAATGCAGCCTTACTCATACTTATGGTAATCAGTTCAGCGGCTTTTTCGGCTAATGCGCAGGCTAAAGATATCTGTAACGATAAAATGCGGCAGATCGGTGTAGTGACAGGGGGGGCAAAGGGAACCTACAAGAAAATTGGTAGTGACTTGCATCGCTTAATGTCCAGAGAGTTAGGTACGGATTACCTAGAGCTTTGTGTTAAAGAGTCAGCGGGTAGTTTTGCTAACGTCCAACGCTTAGCGAGTGCAGAGAATGCGGGTATAGGCATTGTTCAGTCTGACGTTATAGAGACGCTAAAAACTCAAGAGTTAAATAGTAGTCGGGATATTAAAGAGTTGAGATTGATTGCACCTCTATATAATGAAGAGGTTCATATTCTCGCGAATAAGAAAGTAAAATCACTAAAAGATTTGGCGAATAAAAAACTCAATGTAGGAACATTTCGTGGTGGCTCCTGGGTAACCGCGACCGCGATTATACAAGCGCTGAATCTGCCGATTGAAAAGCACCCGACAATACTAACTATGGACCAAAGTGAAGCGCTCGAAGCGGTATTAGATGGTGAAATAGATGCCATGATTTATGTGGCAGGTAAGCCGGTTGAATTATTTGCTGACTTGAAGAAGTACAAGGGAAGCAAACGAATGAAAAATGTTCATTTTGTATCTGGAGCAAGAGAAGACTTCGATGATGCATCAAACTTGCCTTACTTTCAGACTGAAATAACACCTCAGGATTACCCTTGGATGGAAGAAAGTGTGAGTACTCTGGCCGTAAAAGCGCTACTTATTTCATATGACTTCGCGAAAATCACAGATTCGTTCAGCAAGCGCAAGTTGAATTACTTTGAGCGCCGCTGTTCGCAGTTTGACCAAATTGGTACGGTATTAAGAGATAATATAGGGTCTTTGAAAAATAACGTGAATGGGTGGCACTCAAAGTGGCAGCAGGTTGATTTGGATGCCCAGGTGCCAGGTTGGGAACGTGACCTTTGTTCCTGGAATTCAATCAGTATTGCGACGGGCTCAAAGCGCGGTACCTATTTTGCCTTTGGCAAACAAATTGCTGAAATCAGCAAAGACAAAGTGCTCGTCGAGGTTAAGAATTCAAATGGATCAGAGGATAATATTCGACGAATGGATGGATTTGAAAACGTAGCGATAGGTATTGTTCAGTCTGATGTTATCTCCCGCTTCAAGTTTAGCACTAAGCCTGAAGAGCGAAAGATGGCCGATCAACTAAGACTGATCACGCCACTCTATGATGAAGAAGTACATTTACTAGCTAATAAATCTGTCCGCTCTTTTAAAGATTTAGATGGTAAGAAAGTATCTGCTGGACGAGAGGGGAGCGGCACCTATATGACGGCTCAGCTGTTGTCTCAAGTCTTGGATATTGAACCGGAGTTTATTGCTCAAAAAGAAGGTCAGGCACTACAAGCTCTTAAGAATGGTCAAGTAGAGGCTATGCTGTTCGTGGGTGGTAAACCGTTGAATTACTTTGTAAAGCTAAATGAACGTTTTAGAAAGTATCCGCAGGATTTTGAAGATATTCACGTCGTGTCAATTTCAACCTCGGATTTTCCTGACGGGTTATCCTATGTAAGTAGTGAGTTAACGCGCCAGGACTACGCCTGGATGGAGTCTGATGTCGAGACCATTGCCATTAAAGCCCTAATGGTATCGAAAGACTTTTCTACGCAAAAAAATAGTTACTATGTAAAGCGTTGTCGTCAGATCAATGATATCTATAGCTCTTTGGAAAGTGAAATTGGCAAACTTAAACGAAATGCGGGAAGTGCTGACGTGCACGCTAAATGGTCTCAAGTCAAACTGGGAGAAAATATCCCAAGCTGGAAGCTAGACCAATGTGCGCACGCGTATAAGTCAAAATCTACGCCCAAGAAAGTAGTAACGAAGCTAAGAAAAAAGGGACCATGTGATAAGTACCTTAGTGCTGAGTATAAAACTAAGAACCCCGGGTCTTGGGTGATGGCTCATACCTCTTGTAAGGCATCTATCAAAGCAGGTATTTAGTTCTTAGAAAGTAATTGTAATTTCTACGCCGCCAGTTTTATTTCCTTAAAGCATGGCGGCCACATCACTTCGTTGACAGTCTTATGCAAAACTCAAAATTCCTTTTGCTGATAGTTCTTCTCTTTTCGCTTTTCATTGGTGATATTTCTACCTCTTACGCTAAACCTGGTTCAAATTATCAGAACCAGGTCAAGGCTAAAAAAGATAAGTTTGCTACTAACAAATCAGTACAGAATAAATCCATTAAAAGTACCGAAAATAAAAAGAGCGCTAAGGCGACAGCAAACAAAAAGCCGAAATCAGATACGCGGGTTAGTGATTCCTCGAAAATCAACAAAACGCCGGAGCCGCGTAAATCAAACAGTGATAGAGCAGCTGTTAGCTTGACCAAGCCTCAGTGGGATCGAATGCAAATTGTTTCTGGTTTGAGGGGGCGGCTTAAATCTCAGCCAAAGACTCTTAATTATGTTTCTTCTAATGGTGCACGTTTAAAAGTAGACCCTAAACGAACGACCACGGTTTTGGGAAGCTACAAGAAAGATATGGAGCACATCATCAAAGAGTTAAAGTTAGACCTTAGTTATATGAGAAATGTAGACTTTGCTGCAAAGAAGGGACATTTTAATGTGCTAAATACGCCGGATAGTTTATATAAGGGTAATGATAAGCTGTTTTTTAATCGATACAACAAGCCCTTCCTAGATAAGGCTGTGGCTAGGGGAGATAGAATAGCCGTTGTTACCAAGCCGACTTCTCGAGTTTTATACAAAAAAAAGAATGGAGAAATTTTGAGGGGCCCTGATGGGAAACCATTGCTGACAACCTTTGGAAGAGAAATGCAATACCTAAAAGAAACAAAAGGTTATCGCTATGATGGTAAGTCTCAATCCATGATAAAAATCGAAAAAAAATTGGTTAGTGATTTTGCTACTAAATCAATCAAAGTGCCCTAAGGGATGAAAGTTTCATAGCATATTAATCTGCAGCTTTCAATTATGGTTAGTTGTGAACATGCTTTATACATCACTAACAAGCACCATTTTCGGCCTGGATAGAAAAAATGCCTTATTTGCTGTCATTGTTTGATTACTGAGCTACCAGGAAATAATCAACGATTCAGAGCAATACCGCAATATCACCAGTTGTGATAATTGCCAAGCTAGTAAATGTTGCTAGCAGAATTACTTGGGTAACTCGCTCTAGGGTTGCTTCTGATATTCTGGTAACAATCAAAGTGCCTGTAATTAGTCCTGCTATAGCCGCAGGGAACGTTTTAAATGATGTACTTAGAGCCTCTTCGGTGATCCCTTGGCTCGTAAACAAAATAAATCCGGTAAGAATATAGGCAAAAGTAAGTAACGGCATCATTGAGTTTCGGAGCGCTTTGGGTGATGTGATGACTTTTCGTAAATATACTGCTGCTGCCGGTCCCGGAATTGCCAAGGCACCTCCCATGATTCCAGAAGTAACTGAAAATTTGAACGTTTCTTTTGCCTCTGGCGGGCAAGGGTTTTGACGTATATGAGGGAGTAAACATATCCACCCTAAACTGCCACACATTACGATTTTGATTAGCCATTCAGGAGTCAAAAGGGTGGCGGTCAAACCTGAAAGTGTACCGATCAATATTCCAGGAACCATTGGGCGAATTGCATCATATCTTACGTCTTTTCTGCCAGCTAACCATCCAAAAATAGCCACACCAATATTTAGAATAATGGATGCTTGAATCCCAGAAGTTGGTCCAAGACATGCAACTAGAGCGGGCCCTGCTACCACGCCAAACCCCAAACCTCCGGCTATTTGCAATGCTGCCCCAGCGAAAACCATAGCAGGTAGTAAAAATTCAGTCAGAGTTAATAGCGACAATGTTTTTTCCTCAATATATTGAGACTATTATCAATAATTTTTGATATAATATAAAATCACTTATAAGGTATAATATATAAGTAAATATTATGGGTTGGTATGAGAAAGCAGATAAAACCTCGTCAAATAGAAGCATTTAGAGCTGCAATGCTGCAAGGTTCAGCAAGTGCTGCTGCTGAGACCCTTTATATTACTCAACCTGCGGTGAGTCGTTTATTGTCGGATCTTGAAGAGTCAATCGGTTTTTCCCTTTTCGAGAGACAGGGGCGGGGCCTTGTGCCGACAGCTGATGGAAAAAGACTCTATCAAACGGTCGAGCGGGTGTATTTAGGCTTAGGTTTAGTCGAAGAGGTGGCTTCTTCGATACGAGAAGGAGAACTAGGCAAGCTAAGGGTAGGCGCGTTGCCAGTCTATGCCGGTGGGTTGCTGGCTGAACAAGCTGGAAAATTTATCGCGGCCAACCCCGGTATCAGGATCGAACTCGAAAGTGCTGATCGAGATGATCTACTATCAGGTCTTCAAAACGGACGTTTTGATTTGGTCGTTTCTACGCTTCCGGTAGACAACAATTGGTACAAAGAAATAAAGCTCGGCAGACGTGAGGCAGTTTGTATCTTGCCGCCCAATCATGTCTTGAGCAAAAACGACAGAATAGAATTAAACAAATTGAATAAATACGGATTTGTTGGCTTAAGTGGCGCCAACCCTTTTCGCCAAGTAATCAATCAGATGGTTAAAATGGCAGGCGGCACGCTACATGAAGTCGCTGCCGCGAGGACGCAGAGAGCTGTAGGTATTATGGTCGGAGCCCACGCTGGTATATCGATAGTGGATCCGGACGTGTGTCAGTATTTAGATCCCACATTAGTGACTTCACGCCCCCTGGAGCCACCTATCAAATGGGAGTTCGGCATGATCTATCCTGCGAAGATAACCCTTTCAATTGCGGCGACCAAATTTATCGAGCATATGAGACAAAATATTGTTTAATACAGGTTATAAAATACCTCTCAATACCCCAAAAAATTTGCACCACTACACGGCAGTGATCCACTTTACGCACTAGCTCAGCCCAATTTTCGAAAGATAATATTTTTCGGAAAAAACCTATCCTACTGAATATATAAGCCTTTTTTATACTGGCAGACTTAATGCAACTATCTATAGTAACTGGTTAATACAGGTTACTATAGGTGATGTATGTTTGAAGATTCTAATAAAAGCCGAAACGTGCTTCCTATTCCGTTATTTCAGCAGGCAAAAGATGAAATAAAGCGCAAGATTCTCGATGGGACCTTTGCTCCCCACGATAAGTTGCCAAGCGAGAGGGAGCTGACAGAACAGTTTAAAATGAGTCGGGTAACAATTAGGCAGGCTTTGAGCGAGTTGCAGCGCGAAGGTTTGATCTTCAAGATAAATGGCAAAGGTACGTTTGTATCCAAACCAAAGGCGAGTTTTGATGTATCAACCTTAAAAGGCTTTGGCGAGACCGCAGTTAGCCTTGGTCAAGAGTCGTTTTCAAAGCTTATTTCGGTTTCACACCATTCCAACTTCAATACGATTAATAAAAAGTTAAATCTGCCACCAGGCGAAACCGCCGTACGAATCCAGCGTTTACGTTACTTGAATAGAGAACCGTTGGCATTTGATATCACTTATGCTCCCAAAGATCTAGGAGAGCGACTCGCAGCTTCTGATATAGAACGACGCGACATTCTGGAGATACTTGAGAACGACTTCCAGTTGCACATAGACATGGCTGACGTGGGAATCGAAGCCTTGCTTTGCGAAAAAAATTTGGCCGAGCAGCTTTCTGTGGAAGAGGCAAGTGCGATTATGCATATAGAGCGCACTATCTTGGATGCCAATCATTTGCCACTTCTTTACGAAAACCTTTATTACAGAGGGGACAATTTTAAATTTGGCATGAATGTCTTACGTTCGCATCTTTCCAATTAAATAAATAGGCAAATCGAATGAACGAAAATGCACTCGTATCAGAAATTAGCCCTCAATCTAACATCCAACAGCAGAAGGGCTCAATAGATATAAAAGACCTTAGTGTCGTGTTCGAGTCTAAAGATACGCGCAACGTTGCACTTCAAACCACCAATTTGCGCGTTAATCCTGGGGAGTTTGTTTGCATATTAGGCCCATCCGGCTGTGGAAAGTCGACGCTACTAAACGTGATGGCAGGTTTTCTCGATGCTACAAGTGGTGAGGCCTTACTAGATGGGAAGGTAATTAATGAGCCAGGTCCTGAACGCAGCATGGTTTTTCAACATCACTCATTATTGCCATGGAAAACCGTGGGCGGGAACATTGAGATGGGACCTCGCCTTACGGGCGATCTAGAGGCACAGCAAACGGTCACTTATTTTTTAGACATGGTGGGGTTAAGTGAATACAGAAATCACTACCCCGATCAGCTATCGGGCGGAATGCAACAACGTGTAGGGATTGCCCGAGCATTAGCAACTTATCCGAGAGTGCTGTTGATGGACGAGCCGTTTGGCGCTCTTGATTATCAAACTCGCCTTGTGATGCAAGAAAATCTGTTGAATCTGTGGGGGGAGTTTAAATCCACCGTCGTTTTCATTACTCACGACGTTGATGAAGCGATCTTTCTTTCCGACCGGATTCTAGTAATGAGTGCCGCACCGGGGCGAATCATCAAAGATATAAAGAACCCACTCGGTCGACCCAGAGATCAGTTTGTATCGTCTGACCCCATTTTTATCGATTTAAAACGAGAGTGTCTAGAGTTGATCCGCACTCAAAGTATGAGCAAACCCTAGGACAGTTCTGATTAATTTTTGGTCCTTCAGGGGCTAGAAAAACTGGAGATAACAAAAAATGAGTATGCCATTGACCCCCGAGCTAGAGAGCTCATTAGTCCAGCACATTAACGAAGCCGAATGGATAGCGCTGACGAAAGAGATGGTCGCGATTGGTCAACCCAATTCAACCAACCCGCTTGACCCAGATGTTCCTGCTGGAGAAGAAGAAGCCATCGCACTTTTTGTCGCTGGCAAATTGGAGTCTATGGGTTTTGAGGTTAACAAATATTACTCTCAACCTAAGCGTCCAAACATTGTAGGTATTCTGAAAGGTACAGGAGATGGGCCATCTCTGATGATAAATGATCACCTTGATACCTATCCCGCTGTTGAGACAGAGCGCTGGGATAAATGTGAAGGAAACCCTTTCAATGCAACTCAACATGGCGACTGGATATATGGTCGTGGTACGTCTGATACTCGAGCCAACCTAGCCGCTTCTTTGTTGGCGGTTAAAGCGGTGGTGGAAAGCGGAATTAATTTAAAGGGCGATCTAGTTTGTTGTTACACCGTAGACGAAGAAAAGGATGGTTTTCATGGGTCGATTTTTATCACCAAAACAATTGGCATAAAAACAGACTACTCAGTGACCGTTGAACCGACCGCTTGGGGAAAAGGCGAAGATGAATGGGGGATGAATCTATCCGTGGCGAACTCTGGGCACTGTCTGATTTCCGTCGTACTACGAGGCGTAAAATCCCATATTTGGAGACCTGATACAGGCAAAAATGCAATTACGATGGCCTCGACTGTTATCCCTGCGATTAACGATATGACCTTTGAGCATACTCCTTCCGAATTTCCAGGGCACACACCTCCATGCGCGTGTGTGGTCAGGGTCGCGGGTGGTTTACGCGGTGAGATGCAATTTACACCGGATTCTTGCGAATTGTCCTTGGCGGTTGTGGGCATGCTACCTGGAATGACGCTAGATGGAATTATTGACGATATCACCTCTGTCGTTGCTGAAGCGACAGGCGGTATTCGAGGTGAAGATTTTGATGTTGAGCAAATTTGTGGATCGCTTTTCGTTGAAGGAACCGAACCTGTGCCTCTAGACGAAGAGCCGAATCTTTCAATACGAAAAGCCTACTCAAAAATACTTGGTGGAGAGCCTGTACCTAATCGAAAAAATGCGTTTAACGACACCATACGTTTTAGGGAGGCTGGCATCAATGCTGTGACATTCGGGCCAGGTGAAGATGGCTGGGCCCCAATTAATGAGTGTATTTCGGTCAAAAAATCTGTTGCTGCGATGAAAATACTCGCACTGGCGATACCTAGTATTCTAGGAGTTTCGGAATAGTTTTCACATCAAACGGGCGAACACTTAGCAACAAACCTGTTTCGAAAATGACTTTAGGAGATCAAGGTGAATAATCTTGCAGAGAGCCAAACGCAACGGCGGCCAAGTCAAACCCTCAAACCCACTGGGCGAGTAAAGCTGTTTGTTAGAAAACAAATAGACAGCAAGCGTCACCTTTCCGTGATGACCATTCTGTTTTTGTTTTTTGCCTGGTGGCTCGTAACGTCCATGGGTTGGGCAAACCCCTTATTTTTGCCCTCACCTGCGGCAGTGGCAGACAGCTTTTTAGAGGTTTCACTGGAAGGCTATCAAGGTTCTACCTTGTTAGAACACATTGGTACGAGTCTATATCGAATTCTATTCGCTTTTTTCATGGCGTGTTTGGTGGGTATCCCCTTGGGAATTATGATGGGAATCTCACATTCATTTCATCAAGTCTTTAACCCGGTCATTGAGTTTTATAGGCCTTTACCACCGCTTGGTCTTTATACGCTGCTCGTTATGTGGCTTGGTATCGGCGAGACCTCAAAGCTTGCACTGCTGTTTCTGTCAGGGTTGCCGGGAATAATCATCGCAACTATTCAAGCAGTATCTGACATTAATCCAAATTACGTTCGTGCGGCAAGGTCCGTAGGCGCGAAACGCTGGGACTTAATTCGTGAGGTCTATCTGCCGGGTGCTGGTCCCACAATTCTGACGGGAATGCGAATTTCTCTTGGTTTTATATATACGGTTCTGGTTGCCGCTGAGATTGTGGCAGCAACGGCAGGTATAGGATGGATGATATGGGATGCAGCAAAGTTTTTACTTAGCGATGTTGTGATTATGGGGCTCATCGTACTGGGCATAACCGGCATGCTGTTGGACCTCACATTGAAAATATTCGGGAGAATCTTGATGCCATGGACGGCAGTTAAAAAAATGTAATACCACACGTTCATTAAAATCTTGGAGTCAACTATGAAATTTATTAGGAAAGTATTATCAACTTCTTTGCTATTTGCTATGAGTGCTTCTATGGCGAGCGCAGATGCGCCAGAAGAAGTGACCGTTGGGTATCTCAATTTGGTTAATGCGCAATTGGTAACTAAGTCTCTGGGTCTTGTTCAAAAAGAAATGCCGGGCGTGAAGATCAACTATATCAAAGTCGGTGGTGGCGGTGACATGCTGCGAGCGATTGCCGGTGATCAAATCGACTTTGGAGGCCTGGGCAACCCTCCAACCGCCATTGGGGTCACGCGTGATTTGCCTATCACAGGCATCATGGTACTCAATATGCTTGACTACGTCGAAGCGATGGCGGTGAGAACCTCTGCAAACATTAAAAAACTGGAAGACCTTAAGGGAAAGACTATCGCTGCTCCCTTCGGTTCGACCACGCATTACTTGCTACTAAATGCCTTAAATGACGAGGGCATTAACCCTGCTTCAATGAAGATCATTGACCTTCGTCCAAATGACATAGCACTGGCATGGTCTCGAGGAGATATCGATGCAGCATGGTTCTGGGAGCCTGCTTTAGGTAAGGTTTTGAAAGACGACGGCAACCTATTCATGACCTCTGGAATAATGGCTGCACGAGGCTACCCAACATGGGATGTGGGTGTCGTTATGAATAGGTTTGCAAAAAAACATCCTGAATACGTAGAGAAGTTTGTTAGAGCTGAATGCGCAGGTATCGACTATTGGTTAAACAATCCTGTAAAAACTGCCGCAATCATCGCAGATGAGCTGGAGTTATCTTTGGAAGATGCGACACGTATGATGAAAGGAACCGAGATGGTGCCTTGTGCTAAACAACTCACTCAGCAGTATATCGGTACCTCAAACAAGAAAGGGCAATTTGTGGATACTCTTATTTCAACCGCAACCTTTCTAAAAGACCAAAAGCGCCTTCCTAAGGTACCTTCGAGAGAAACGTTTGAGACGTTCTTGGATGCTTCATATCTTGAGGCAGTTAGTAAATAACATTTTCATAAACTCTCTTCGAGACGAGGTCCCTATGAACAGAAATGCACACAGTAGTGATATGAAGTATGGTGATCTCGATCTCCTTTTTTTATTAGAACATTATCGAAAAAATCAACTTGATCCCATTGAAGTAATTGAAGAAGTTATTTCTAGAGTAAAAAAGAAAACATGCTCAGCCGAATGGATTTATTTAGAACCGGAAGAGCGACTTCGTGATCGAGCTAATACCCTCAAATCCTTTGATAGGTCATTACCACTATATGGAATACCATTTTCCATAAAAGATAATATCAACGTCAAAGGCATGCCTACTGCTGCGGGCTGCACCGCCTTTTCTTTCTACCCAGATAACACATCTTCAGTTGTAACTCGCTTACTTGATATGGGGGGAATCTTGATAGGTAAAAATACAATGGATGAGTTCGCAACTGGAGTTGTTGGTGTGAGAAGTGACCCTCATCCGGTTAATCCTTTCGATGAGGAGTATATATGTGGTGGATCTAGCTCAGGTTCTGGCGTGGTAGTAGCGAAGAAGTGCGTAAGTTTTTCACTGGGTAGTGATACAGGAGGATCTGGTCGCGTGCCGGCAGCACTTTGTAATGTTGTGGGGTTCAAACCTACCCCCCATGTTTTGAGTAACGATAATATGATCTATGCTAACCGCAGTATTGATTGTATTCCAATATTTTCGAAGACCGTATCGGAGGCAAAATACGTATTTGAAGCTGTTCTCTCAACCACAGCATCAAGAAAGAAGACATATGCCAACTCGGCTCAGGATTCACCGTCTATATTTGCGAACGCGAGGATCGCGATACCGCGCGCAGAAGATCTAAAGTTTTTTGGCGATGAAACGTCTCAAAAAAGTTTCTCCGATGTCGTCGAGGTACTCCGCGAATTAGGGAGTATAGTAGTAGAAATAGATTTTGATCCTTTTGTCAAAGCAGGAAATATGTTGTTTGAAGGCGCTTATCTTAATGAAAGGTATACGTCCGTAGGCCCCTTTATTAAGAGCCATAGTGACCAGGTAAATCCAGTAGTCGCTGATATTATCTGTTCGGCAGAATTCACTCTCCAGTCAGAAATATGGGGTGATATTTACAAACTCAATGAGTACCGCATTCTTGCAGAAGAGACTATGAGGAGCGTAGATATTCTCCTTACGCCTACGACAGGTACAATTTATAAAATTGAGGAGTTAAATCAGGATCCGATTCGGCTCAATCAAAATATGGCCTACTACACTAATTTTGGTAATTTACTTGATCTTTCTATTGTATCTGTTCCCGCTTATTTTCGAACGGATGGTCTACCATTCGGGATCAGTTTTATGGCTCCAATGCTTGGGGACGATACAGTGCTTGAATTCGCCGCTGCTTGGGAGGCTATAAGTGAAATTACGCCAGGCTGCTAGATTTAGGATGTTTACATTTTAAGCGTTGAGCTAATAGCCAGACCAAGTAGCTTAGCACCTAAAGTGAGGGCTTCTATTGATTTATTTACTGAACGGTTTGGGAATAACCCGTATTGGGAGAACCGTTCATAAACTTATTCTCTTTTAGAGTTATTAAGATTCTAGTCTTTTTAAATGGAAGAGTGCTTATAAAACGCTTGGAAACTGAAGCGGCTCAAGAGAAAGGCCTCATTATCGACCTTTATGGCGATCTCGGCGGAATATTGAATATAGCAGGAGTAGGGTACGTAAATTGAGCCAATTCATGCCTTGCTAAATTGGATGCCCAAATCATATCAACCCCATGACCTTCCGGTTCCGCCTCCTGCTATTAATACTTGTGTGCCCATTATTCTGATTGTTTCGTTTTGCTGATTACTTAAAGAGGCGAGTGCTCCTTACGGGTCAGTGAGCCAACGCCCCGCCATAAATTGGCTGAGTTAACCTTGACGAAATTCCACATACTAGGATTTTCTGGCGCATGCCCCCATTCACTGATCCGGTCGTAATGCCGAACTTCCCAGCTCTCTTCATCTACAGTACGGGCATTCCAACCAATTTCCATTTCAAAACCCGATGGCGTTACCGCGTAAAACGAAATGTCATGGTCATTTGGATGACGACCAACTTCTCGAACCACTTCATAACCCAAACTACGTACACGTTGCAGTGCAGCGGTTAAATCGTCCATGGATTCTACCATGACATTTATATGCTGGGCACGGGCGCGAACCGGATCCAATTTGATGCCTTTTGATGAGGCAATCGCCACTGTGTGATGTCGTTCATTAAAGCGTAGAAATGTGAAATCCAGAGTGATGCCAGCAATGGTCTGAGTGATGTAATCGCTAATACGCGCATCCATAATATCAGTATAGAACTTCAGCATTTTATCAGGAACACGAGAAACAATGGCCGCATGCCCCATGCCTCCCATTCCCGTTTCAAAACCAGACACCTTGGCATTCAATGGTTCAGTGGCTAGTATTGGCTTGGTGTAGTATTCAAAAGCCATGTCTTTGGGGCCACGAATCTTGAAAAAATCTTCAACACCGCGAGACTGAGCTTCTGAGGTACTGGATGGTGTCATATCAATATTATTTTTAGCAAGGCGCTCACGAATAACCTCTAGGGTACCTTCATTGGCCACCTCCCACCCAAAGGCAACCACGTCTTCCGCTGGCCCTTTTTTTACGATAATACGACTCACATGATCATCCATGCGAAAGGCCATTTGCTCTTGCGTTTTATAGGAAAGCTCTAGACCAATCCCATCCACAAAAAACTCGCACCATTTTTCTAAATTTTCCGACTCAATTACCATGTAGCCGATTGAGATTTGATTAAAGATATCAACCTTTTTGCCTGTCATAACACTTACCTCGTCATTCTTATTTTCGTCAAAAACAAAACATGAAAAAAAAGGGTTACCGTATGTTTAATCGTTAATCCTTATTAATCTTCAAGCAAACATCTGACGTTTTTTGTTAAAGGATCTTCATAATCTTAGGTGCTAATGCCATACCTTTTTTAATATCACCTTTTAGTTTGATTTTTCGTGTCATAGCGGCAACGTGTGGCGCTAATGTTTTTGCTCTAAGCTTCAACCAAACATCCGTTTTTGCTTCGACACTTACATCCGCATCACGATCATTTCTGTCAATCACAGGTTCATCATTTGTTGCATCAATATAAACAACACCCTCTCCTAAAAAAACGAATTTTAGTGTAACGCCCAGCTTGCCTAGATCTTTTGCTTTTTCAGCCAGTTCATCAGCCAAAAATTGAAAACTTAATTCTTCACTCATAATTCTTTAACCTTGCTCTACCTTGAATAACACTTACTAAGCCCACGTTTGACTAGTCGCTAGGGCCTATGCCCTAGCAAATTTCACCGGCTTTAGATGAATAGCGCTAGAATGTCGTCAGGGTAGTGATCCATGGACATTTGACCGAATACGCTGCCCCATTTAACACGGTTGTTAATTGCGTGCACTCGGGCTGCTTGAATGTCTAAGTAAAATCTTTGCAGCGGTTGATTGATCATTAGTGAACGAGCTCCACTGGCAACAAATAACCGGTCAGCTGCCTTATCCGCCGTGTCTACCAAGTTACAGTGATCGAAACGGTATCTACCGCGATCAACTAATTCTAAGTCTTCGTCTCGAGAAATAACGTCAATCATTTCGTTGTAGTTAGCTTCCATTTGCAGACGAGCACCACGAAGTTCGGCATCGGACTCAGCAATACGCATTTGAGTCATTTGCTCTGCAGACCATTTTGCACCGCTGTACAAACTGGTTGCTGATTTAGATGCTTCAGTGAAGATATCTAACATACCTTGAGCTGCACCCAATGCTGGTGTAGTAATACAAGCACCGAAGATTCCTGGGAAAGGAATTCTGAATAGTGGCGAATCAGCAGTACCATCTTGCATACCTGGTGTGTTATTCATTTGGCTAGCAATCGCCGGCAGTTGGCGGTGCAATGGAACAAAGGCTTCTTTGATTTCTACACTCTTACTACCTGTACCTTTAAGGCCTAGAACTTGCCAATCATCAATAACTTTGAATTCGCTGCGTGGTACTAAGTAAGTACGGTAATCTGGGAACGGTGAGCCTTCTGTTACAATGTTGGCGCCTACAAGAATCCAATCACAATGATCTACACCACTTGAATAGAACCAGCGACCTTTAAGAATACAACCACCTTCTACCTCTTCTACTGAGCCAGTGGGTGCATAAGAAGATGAAATTAGTACATTAGAGTCATCTTTCCAAACATCTTCTTGCGCTTCTTTACTGAAGTGAGCCATTTGCCAGTTGTGGACACCTACAACACCCATGATCCATGAACTTGAAGGACACGCTTGACCAATGATTTCTTGTACCTTAAATATATCCGCAGGGTGACACTCGTAACCACCCCAAAGTGAAGATTGGAACATTTTAAAGAAGCCAGCCTGATGAAAATCATCAATGGTACGCGGGTCTACTTTACCTAGAGATTCCGTTGTAGATGCCCGCTCTCTCAAGGTTTCTAGCATGGCCTTGGCCTTTTCGATCATCGAACGACCAATTTCGCGAGTTTCTTCTGTAATCTGATTAACGGTAGCATTCATAGAAGCTTATCCTGTCATAATTATTATTGATAAATTGAGTGAATGGATTGCTCCCATTGATCCAGGTGATCAATAGGAAGGTTTGTAATGGGTTGGGTTGAACAAAGCTGCCCTTTAGAAAAAGCCATAGGTAAATTTATGCTTCCTTTTCTTAAGGCATTGATACGGCAAACCACAATGTCATGGTCACCGCCATCAACGATGTTATCGATTGTTACATCTAACCATGCGCTGCAATCTGGGATCTCAGCGATGTCATTAGAATTTTTTGTATAGTCCAGCGATTCAAATCGTCCGTACAATTCTCCTGATGCAAACTTCCAGCAGATATCGCTTTGGCGATCCGATAAGAAATTAATGCACAGGTTTTTGTTTTCTTTCATTTTCTGCCAAGTCACTGAGCTTTTTTGAGGACAGAATGCAACTAAAGCCGGTTCGATACTGACAGAGGTAAAAGAGCCAATAACCATCCCTAAATGCTCACCTTCGGTATCTAGACCACTAACGACACTCACGCCAGTTGGCCATAGACCCATAACGGCTCGGTAATCCATAGAGTTGATTTTGTTTTCGCTCTTCGGCATTTCTCTCTCCAATTTTGAATGACACATTTGCATCAGCGGCTGCACGTTATGTGATGAACTGATTCATAATGTACATGTCATTATTATTGACATGTTTGTCATTATGACACAAGTGTCAATTCTATAAATGTGTGCTTCTAGTTGACGCAGGTCAAATACTGGTTAATTGAAGAGTGGCTTTTCCGAGAATTGAAAGTATCAAATAAAAAACTGGCGCCTGCTTACAGGTTCCCATTTTCGCACTGAGTTGTTGAGTTCTGCTAACGTCGTAACAATCATCTGAAAAAAACGAAAGTGTTTCTTTTGATCCTGGCATCAGTATGTGCCCGAATAAAAATAGTTAGAGTATACGTATTTGCAGGCTTGCCTCGCTTATAAAAGATCAATCATCACAAGACTGATTTTGGAGAACATCGTCGACTTAACAGCGTGAAAGATATGCTTGTACAGCAGTTTCCGGTTCAAGACTGTGAATAAATTTCGTTCAAAGATTTATGTGGCACGACAGTTGGATTTGCTAGCCATCGCACAGTCGATTTGTTGATTTTGGCGAGGTGAGTAGCGAGGGTCTTTTGAATGGGTAAAAAACGGTCTGATTTGCGAGTTCTGTTAGTTCAGATTCGAGATCCCCCCCCCCCGCGTTCAGCAAGAAAAATTAGAAAGTTTTGCTCGCTATAGTCGACTCGACATTAAGAAAATCGATGTTCTGCTTGATGTTTTCTTTCAAGCAGGTCACGATAAACAGAAAATCTAAGCCCTGATCGCGCTTCCGCAGTTCGTGATCATCTAAAGAGGTCTCTGAACATGTCCAGCCCCTTTGATGACGCGGACTACTCCGCTGCTCTCCATATACCCCAACGACTCCTGCCGCTGTTTCATCAAGCCGCCCAGAGCGATGCGTTGATAAAGGGTAAAAATCCAATGTCCTTTCTCTTTGACGAAATCAAGGATGACAATGGGATGGTATCGATTACTGAACTCACCGGCAATTTGTGGAAAGGTGAGCCCGAACGCCTGGGAAGTAACCTGGCCTACACGTTAACTGGCTTACTATCCTCGATCGGTACCGTTTTTGCGTGTGTTAATCTGTTCGACAGCGTTCGCTCTATGGCCATCACCGTGATCAACGAACTGCCCACTGACCTCCACTTCGGACCGAAAGCCCTGCATCAGGAAACTGGGCATCTGGTGTGCCGTCCCGGCGTTTATAATAAGCAGGGAAAAGTCGCCCATAGCAACCGTATACCTGCTGCTAACACCGATGGCGCTGGGCTCGGTTTTTTCCTGTTTGAAAAACACAGCCGAGCTGGGGTGGGTTTCTATGGAACAGAAGGCGCCATTCATCTTCACGCGCACGACACGCATCAGTTACCCAATGGCGTATTTATTGGCTGGCGTTCACCGGAGAATGGAAAGAATGACTGTGCTGTTTCCGTCAACCACTACAAGGGCCCGAGGACTTTCTACGAAGCCTGGATCAACGATGGCAGTGCCCGTCAGATCGATGGTTCCAGCAACAAAGCCGCCGGGGTCACGGTACATTGCGCGATTGACAGTTTGAGCGAGCGCCAGGTGCATATGGTGGTAGTGTTAAGCAAGGCCTGAAAGGGGTTAATTGACCAAAGCCCCGATTTGTTCCCGGACCATCAATAAGTCCAACTTCACAACAAAATGACACTCGTCCTTTGATGACCGCTTTGGGTCGTGGTCAGACATTATTTGCTAACCTCAACATATCAATTGTTGAGTGCATGTAAATGCTTTTAGTCTATTTTCAATAGTCAGTCAGTGAATAACTGCGCGACTGTTTTCATTGATATAAATAACCTTGTGCGATGGTTATCTGTATCGAGCACCTTAAAGCCATATTGCTCATAAAAAGCCTGAACATCACCATTAAGAGCATCAACCACCACGGCGTAGGATGGCAGGTGGTGATTAATCTCATGGGTATGTCTTAATGCCCTAATGAGAGACACCTTACCAAGCCCAAAGCCTTGCGCATCTTTATGCACTGCAAGCTGTGCTATCAGCATAACAGGAATGGGGTAGCGCGGAAGTTTCTTTGCGAGGTTTTGTGGCAAGGTTTGGCGCTCAATCTCAGTATGAGACAGAGTATAATAAGCACAGATATCTGCCTCATTTTCCTTAGCGGGAAGCACCATAGTCATGCTTATACCCGCATCACGATGACGCACTGCAAATTGATGGAGGAAGCTGTTTAGCTCCTCAGTGCCACAATCGAATGATTTTCTGTTATGTACGGCTTTATCGAGCTCAACAAATGCAGAAGGTGGCGTCACAGAATACCCTGATCTTTGGCGAACTCCATTGCCTCACGCAGTTTCTTATTCGGCGCATCTGCCGCATCACAAGCAGCAATAAAACGATCAAACACATCGTCTTTAATCGTGATGGATTCATGCTGACGTATAACTGACTCTGCGTCTTTTTCTATCAGGCGCACGACATACTCAGTTAGGCTTTTCATGCCTTTGAGGGCGGCAGCTTTCTCAGCGGCGGCCTTAACGGATTTATCTATTCTCATATCTATACGTGTTGTCGTAGCCATTACGCATACCTCTCATAAAATGGTTGCTACATTAAATATATCACCAATCGTACACAGTTGTACAGCAACCATACGTACACCTACCAATCCAAGGAAGCTCCTTGGTCGTTATCCACTGACGAAACAGTGGTCGTAATTGAGCGCCGAAACGCTCACGGTATCCAATCCGCGCAGGGTTGGGCTTAATGAAGTTATCAAGGGTTTTAAGGGGTAGCTCGGAGGCTCCCATAAGTGGTGATTAAACGGCCATACGTTTACTGGTGCTGAAATGGCTAGATGCCATACAAGCACCACATAAGCTCTTGTCAGAGAATGATAATTCTATGCTTAGAGCGTCGCCAGAGGATAAAATGGACGGGGCAACGTCCTTTTCAAGATAGGCGCGTGAACGGAGAAATGGCACATTTTGTACTACACGCGTACATCTTGCGGTCAGCCTTAATCCATACCAATAGCGGGACTATTGTGCATGTGCGAATATTGCCCCAGAAAATAGCCCCAACTCTAACAACGGCTGACGGGGTTCGCCAAGGCTCACCAGAAGTAACGAGAATTACCTAAAACAGAAAGGTCTGCCAGACAATTCACTTTGAAGATATTTCAGATGTAGTGTGCAGAAAATCGAAGCATTCATTCTCAATGTTGGCACTGACCTATTCAAGGCGGGCTGGGTGGAAGCGCTTTGGAATGGTGAAGACTATGAGGTCTATCTCTATGAAATTCGCCCTGATGATGATTTAAAAATCAGACTGATCATTCATGCATCGGGCGAGAAGAATGAGAATATGATAGTGAAGAGCGCCATTCACAATCAGGGCAAAATAATAGCCACGTCAATTTCAAACGAGCCCATAAATGCCTCAATGAAAATCGCCAATCAAAAAAAGGCATATTGACACGCCGCATTTTGCTGGCGCTTCCACTCTGGGGTTTGTGCGTAATGATTAAGAGCTGCGCGCATATATTGGGCAGGGTCGTAATTATACGCCTCCAGCTCTTCAGGTTGGCAGTAATGGGAACGAAAGCCCGTTTCGGTGATTGGTAGAGGAGCGCCTGCCGGATCAGGAAACAGGAGCGCGTCCAATGATTTTGTGGGGGACTGCTTAGAGAATCCCGCCTGTCCGGTAGCGTTCACAAAAAGGCTCAGAAATAAAACCTGACTCGGCCAGATATAGGAAAGAGATGATGCCACGACATTACGCAGCAAGGATTGCGATCAGAGTTAACGCTTGAGAGTAACAATGGATGAGATATCGTTCATCAGCGTGATGATTAGATCATTTTGGCCGTTAACATCAATCTTGCGCATGACCTGCTTGGAGTACCAGCGGACAGTATTACGGGTCATGGATAATTTATCGGCGATATCATTAATGGAAAAGCCCTGAAGCAGGCGTTCTGCAAAGTCTGCCTCGACAGGCGCGAGTTTCCAGCGCTCTTGCAGATATGTTGCGACATTATTACTCCTTAAGTACACACAATTATAAAGCAAGAATGTGTGTAGAGAAGTCTGGTCGATTCAGACGACCTTCGCTGGCTACTGAAGAGCTGAGCCCGACGATGGTTTTTGGTTAGTCTTTTTTTTATAGACGAAAAAAAGACCAGCTAAGCTGATCTTTTTTAATTGGTAGCGGGGGCCAGATTCGAACTGACGACCTTCGGGTTATGAGCCCGACGAGCTACCAGGCTGCTCCACCCCGCATCAACGTGGGGCGTATACTATAGATGGGGTGTGGATAGGTCAAGTGTTTATTGCACTGAGAGTATAATTGAACGTGATAGAAAGAGTTAGTAAAGTAAAAAGCGAAAAAGGTAATGGTTGATACAGGAACTATACAACCTAAATACTGAAAATAAATGTATATTGGTTTAGGCTAAACTAGATAGTTTGTATATAAAAATAATATCGATGATTTGAAAACGAGATGAATCTCAGAGACATAACCATTATGCCGACAGTTGAAGAGCTGATTGAACGAGCGAGAAAGAACGAAGATATTGCACGTCGATTGTTTGATATAGAAGTGCAGATTATGAATATCGGGCACTGCGCTGACTTTTTTGATCAGTTACTCTCTCTGGTGGCAGAAAAATTTAACATCGAAAATGTTTGGGTTTCATTGACCGACTCGCCCGTTAATGATCATATTCTTCGCTCAGTAGGCGGCGACAGAGATCACGAAAAAAATCCAGCATTGCATATAATGGCAACCATGGACTTTCTGCAAGCCACTCAAAGTAGTCGAGAGCCAATCTTGGTGGGTGATGGCTTTAAAAGGTATCGTTACCTTATCCCCAGCTCGGTCTATCCAAAATTAGGCTCTATGGCGATTTTGCCGTTGGTGGTTGATGGGAAAATAATTGGTAGCCTTAATTTGGGTGACAGATCACCTGATCGTTATGAACCTACTAAAGACAGCTTCTTTTTGAAACAGCTGGCCGTTAAGGCGTCTATTTCATTAGCGGGAGTGTCTATTCGTGAAAAAATTAGCTTTCTGGCAACCCGTGACCCTCTTACGCTACTACGAAACAGGCGCGAAATGGAGGAGTCTCTTGATCGAGAGTTAAGCCGCAGTCGGCGTCATCATGATCCGTTGGCGTTGGTCTTTATCGACTGTGATGATTTTAAGCTAGTAAATGATACCTATGGTCACGATTGCGGTGATATGTATCTTAAGTACGTGGCGAGTAAACTAATTGATATGACGCGTAAGGGTGATATGGTTTTTCGTTTTGCTGGCGATGAATTTGTATTGCTGTTGCCCAATCAAAATACGGCTGATGCTGAAATGATTGCAGGTCGAATTAAAGATCACTTATCAGAATCACCTTTGACCTATCGAGGCCTGCAAGTATCGGTTTCGATTAGTTATGGGTCTATTTCGACTGATCAGCTGGTGGAGCCCACCCATAAAACACTGCTCAAAGCAGCAGATGAAAAACTATACCAGATGAAGAAACATAAGCCGCCCCGATGTTCGTTGGTTGATGCGCTAGACCTTCATTAATAAGGTTTTGTTATTCACATTATTTATTTTTATCGTTCGCCCTGACGATACGCATCAGGCGTTAACCCTGTCCATGAACAAGTACTGTTAGAGCAAGGTTTTTCTGAGGACTAATTAAAAAGTATGGTGAAGGCTGGTTGCTTGGCTAAGATGGGTCGCGGTATTCGCCTGGTGTTTTCCTTATCCTGGTTGATTTTGGTTTTCTTTCAGACATAAAAAAAGCGGAGGACTAAGGTCATCCGCTTAAAGAAATAAAAGGCATGAAAACAATAAAACGTTTGGACTGTAATCCTAAGCTATACCAATGACTGTATAGGCCCATAAAAACAGCGGAGGTACTACTTAACCCTCCGCTTATGGGGGATACTACTCAAATCCACAATTAAATAATAAGAGCTGCAGGTTTTTTGTTCTACGATAGATTGGTAATAGTCTGTTTTTAAACGTTAACACCGCGTAACCAATTGTAAGGAAGTGCTTAGTCAGACGGTTATGCCATTTCTTGTGGTGTACTTTTCCAAGGATAGATTGAAATAGTGCCTGTATCGTAAGAATACTGAAGCTTGTTAAGGGCTGATCGTTCAACTTCTTGCGCTTTAGGCGGAGTTTGCTCGCTGCTAACGGCGCACACACTGGTACCGGCTTGAACAGAGACAAAACCTGCCGTGGTTTTAAACGCTTTTAAATTAATACCATCGTGAATTCTACGGTAGCAGTTAGTCGTGCAGTGGTCGATATTGCCAAAGCTTGCTATTACTGCAAACTGACTTTCACTGACTCGACACACGGTGTCTAGAGGTCGTATTAAGTGACGCAGGCGTCTAGCAATACCGAGTAGGATCTCTTCTTGTACCGTATGGCTGTAATTGCTTTTGATCTGGGTCCAATTTTTGACGCCGAGTAATAAATAGCTGGTTGCGCCGCCACGTGATTCAGAATGCTCGAGGCTTCCAGATAGCTTTTGCTGTGCAAATTGTTGATTGCCCAACCCTGTTTGCAGGTCAATAACATTCTTTGCTTCAAGTTCGCGGTTATTGTCAACCAATAGCTGGTTGGCGATCAGAAGGGAGTTTTGCAGGTCAACAATTCGGTCGGCCGCGTATATGCGTGGTAGTAGCTGCTTGTTCATATCAGACTTATAAATAAAGTCGTCCACACCTCTGTCAAACGCTTCTGACAGTGCTTCTACGCCTTCTCTTGCGGTTAACAGAATAATATAAGTGTAGTGATTTATTTGTTCGTCAAACTGTCGCACACGGCCGGCCATTTGCAAACCGTCCATTTCTGGCATTAACCAGTCTGCAACGAGAACGCTAACGGGTCTCTCTTCCATTATGGTTAATGCAGCAGCGGCGCTATTGGCGAAACGGATATCTCTGTAACCCGCTAATTTGAGGGTTTTTCCAATGATAGTACTACTGAATTTTGCATCATCAACAACAAGAATAGGTAAGTCTAAATTAGGCATATTTAAAGTGTCTAAAAAGTGATCTATAGATAAGTCTTCAATGGGTGGTGTTCATTTTTGTTATTGCCATGAAAACTGATTCAATACAGGCATCTAAATACCTGGTTGGAATATAAAGAAGTCTGGCACAGCATAGAGTGATTATCGTTTTCTGTCTACGGTCAACTTTAATTGGAGTGAACTGGATCTCTGATATTAAAAAAATGATTCGATTGGTTATAATGATTGCTGATTATAGATATTTGCATTAACGAATTATTATGGGAATCATGGAATGCCATCATTTGATACTGTTTCAGAAGTAGATATGCATGAAGTAACCAACGCTGTCGATCAGGCTAAGCGAGAGATGGGGAGTCGCTGGGATTTTAAGAAAGTGGACTCAAACATCGAGTTTAAAACAAAAGACGAGGTGATACTTTTAAGTGCAGAAGAAGAGTTTCAGCTAGATCAACTCTACGACATATTACTGATGGCGTTTGTAAAACGTAAGCTTGATGGACGTGCCTTAGCAGAAGGGGAAGATAGTAAGGCAGGCAAGCAGGTTAAGCGAAGCTACAAACTAAGACAGGGTATTGATCAGCCCACAGCCAAGAAAATTGTCAAAATGGTTAAAGATGCCAAGTTAAAGGTTCAGGCGGCGATACAGGGTGAAAAAGTCCGCATGACAGGTAAAAAGCGTGATGATTTGCAAGAAGTGATGGCGTTCTTAAGGGAGGCCGATTTGGATACTCCATTACAGTTTGATAATTTCAGAGATTGATAGCGCTATTGGTTTTTGAACGCTGCATGACGTTGAATAAGGTAGATGAGCAGCAAAACAGGCAGCCCGATTAAGCTTGCGACTAGAAAGAATGTGGAGTAGCCCAGGTTATCTACCATGCTGCCTGAATAACCGCCAATCATTTTAGGTAGTAACGTCATTAAAGAGCTGAAGACAGCGTATTGAACAGCAGTAAATGAGATGTTTGTTAAGCTTGAGAGAAACGCAACAAATGCTGCACTTGCTAACCCCGCAGTAAGGTTATCTGCAGAAATTACCACATATAATAGTTCGATATTGTGACCCGATTCAGCGAGGAACATAAACAGTAAATTGGTCGCCACTGTTAATGCAGCACCTAAATACAGAATCCGAATGACACCATAGCGCATGGCCAGTAAACCACCTAAAAAACCTCCGGCAATGGTCATGAAGAGGCCAAAGGTCTTAACGACCGTGGCGATTTCAGATTTTGTGAACCCCATATCTTGGAAAAAAACATTTGAGATAACACCGAGTACAATATCTGAAATGCGATAAAACCCTATGAATGCGAGTAATAAAATGGCTAGCTTAATGCCATAGCGGCTGAAAAAGTCTGCAATAGGGTCTATATAAGTCTCTTGAACCAGTTGGCGTTCATATAATGGTGAATATGACATTACCTTTATGAAACCTATTACCAGCAAAATACCTAACGTTAGGCGCCCGGCTTCAATCGCCAGGTTCGATAGTACGCCGTTATGAGTAAGCTCCTTTAGCTGTATTTTAAGTAGTGTAGAGTCGCTAGCGGTGAAGAGGTAAGTCAATACAAAAATTGCGATACACATGATGAATATCGATAGGAATTTAAGGTACTGTTGAGTGCTATATGGGTGACTTGAGTTCGGTTGATGAACCGGTTCTTTGATTACAAACGTTGTGACGAGACCTATTAGCATCGATAGACTCATGCATAGGTAGGTTACTTTCCAAGCGTTATAGCTGTATGCGTCTGCAGTTGACCCAAGGTAGCTTGCTAATACTAACGCACCTGCCCCTGACGTTAGCATTCCTATGCGGTACCCAGCAATGTAGGTTGATGACATTAACGCTTGAAGGTCTTGTTCTGCAGATTCAATTCGGTACGCGTCTATAACTATATCTTGTGTGGCAGCAGAAAATCCTAGCATGACCACCACCACAGCCATAAGGTTTAAAGCATTCTCTTGTGCCGGGTCTACTAATCCAATAAGTGCAATAGATGACATGATCCCGAACTGTGAAACGCCGAGCCACGCTCTTCTACGTCCAAGTATACGTGTTAGTAAGGGGAGCGGCATTCTATCGACTAACGGTGCCCATAAGAACTTAAACGAATAGGCAAGGGCGGCCCAGCTAAAATAAGTGACGGTCGAGCGCTCAACACCCGCTTCGCGCAACCATAGAGAGAGTGAGGAAAAAATCAATAGCAGGGGAATACCTGCAGAAAACCCCAAGAAAAGCATCGTGATGACTTGCGGGTGTCGAAATGATTTTAGTGACTGAAGCCAATTGTGATGGTTGTGCATAAATATTTGTTCGTAAACATAAAAGTGCCGCTATCATAAACACTTTTGGGCGGCTTGGCGATTGCCTTTAGCACTGATAAGCAGATAGCTTGATTTTACCTGTTGGTGAAAATGAAATACCTTCAGCTTGCAGTCTCAGTCGTTGCTCCGCATGTTGTTCAGTATTGGGCGGGAATGAGATAAATCCCTGAGAATTTATGACTCGGTGCCACGGGACGTTTGTCTGCTCTGGTAGGTTACGCAAAATATAACCGACGTAGCGTGCGTGCCCTGGGAGGCCAGCCCTTTTTGCTATTTCGCCATAACTGGTGACACAGCCAAACGGAATCTGGCTAATGGCTGTTAAAATAGCTTGTGAAGGCTCGTTATTGTCCATCGTGGTAACTTCAGACCGTAGTGGTAGAATTCAGGTGCGACACTGTTAACGTGCCGCCCCCTCATTTCTCTTTCTCAAACTCTAAAATTGTTCTTTAAATTCTTAAACCGCCATCAACCTCTATCACTCGGCCTGACAGGTAGTCATTTTCTAGTATAAATGCAACAGTCTGAGCGATCTCATCAGGCTCCCCCATGCGCCGAAGTGGAATCTGGCTAGACATTATTTCTAATGCTTCGGGCTTCATTGATGCGGTCATTTCGGTGGCGATAAAACCTGGGGCTATGGCCATTGAGCGAATACCATAGCGAGAGAGCTCCTTAGCCCACGTGACGGACATCGCTGAAACGCCTGATTTAGCGGCAGAGTAATTGCTTTGGCCCATATTTCCAGCGCGTGAAATACTGGCTATATTGATAATGCAGCCTTTGTTATTGTTTTGAATCATTTGGGTTGCGGCTTCTCTGCCACATAAAAATACCCCTGTTAGATTCACATCAATAACGGATTGCCACTGTTCCAGCGACATTCGCTTAATGATTTCTCCGTTTTTGGCTTTTATTAATAGGCCATCACGAAGAATACCTGCATTATTAATAAGGCCATCAACCTTGCCAAAGTCATTGCTGATAGACTCAAATGTTGCGATAACATCTTCTTCTTTAGCGACATTGCACAAATAAGCTTTTGCTTGGCTGCCCACGTCTTCACACAGAGCAACGGTCTCGTCGAGCTTGTCCTGGCTAAGGTCTATTAATGCAAGTTTAACGCCTTTTCCGGCTAAGTAGACGGCCATTGCACGCCCTAATCCTTGCCCACCACCCGTAATTGCTACAACAGAATCTTGAAGTTTCATATTTGACCTTAATAATAAGAGATAGTTGGTTTAATAATACAGAGAAGTTTGTGACATTCACACACGGCAAGATATTATGTCAGCAATCGTGACATGTGGCCACAAATTCACATCGTCAAAATCTATACTATCCTCTCAAGTCGCTTGTTATAGTGTCTTTAATGGACTCAGCGTATCGAGGATTTTTAGGTGTTCGTCACCCAATATCAGGATTATTATGAAACTTTTGTTCATGCTTTTTATTGTTATGCCCGTTGTAGAGATGACGGTTTTAATCAAAGTGGGATCCCTAATAGGTGTGTGGCCTACAATACTTTTCGTGTTACTTACAGCTGTTATTGGCGCCTCCTTGTTAAAGCGTCAGGGGCTTAGCACGTTGATGCGCGCTAATCAGAAAATGAATGCAGGCGAAATACCTGCGAAAGAAGTCGCGGAGGGCTTTATGCTTGCTGTGGGGGGCGCGCTTCTGTTGACCCCCGGTTTTGTAACGGATGCGATTGGGTTTGCGCTTTTAATGCCGGGTGTTAGAGGCTTGATGATAGGCCAGATAATGAAAAAAATGGTCGTGACAGGCGCTCAGCAATTTACTCATGGCTACGGAACTAGTGAAGGACCATTTACCCAGACGAAAACCTCTTATCGAACCTACCAAGATCAGGACGGTGTTATAATTGAAGGGGAGTTCCAAGAAGAATCTCCCAGAAAAGATCATCATTCGGATCAGATAGAAAAAAACTGATTATTTTTCTCTTTGTCTATTGAAATGAGTTTATGCAGCCCCATTTATAGAGCCACCACTATTCAACTGATGTTAGCGTATGAGCAGTTGGCTGATTAATTGTAGCGCCTGTTAAATAGCTGATATTGGTATTTGTATAGTCAACATTGATTGTAAAATTGATTTTTTTCGGATTAATAACCTAATTTTGGAGAATCTGTGAAATGAAGATCCGCCCGTTACATGATCGTGTAGTTGTACGTCGTAAAGATGAAGAAACTACTACTGCAAGCGGCATCGTACTTCCTGGAAGTGCTGCTGAAAAACCATCTCAAGGCGAAGTAGTCGCTGTTGGTACTGGACGTATAATGGATAACGGAGACGTTCGTCCATTAGCGCTTAAAGAAGGCGATATCGTTGTGTTTGGTCAGTACTCAGGTAACAACACTGTTAAGGTTGACGGCGAAGAACTGTTAATCATGAGTGAAAGTGAAATCTACGGTGTTCTTGAAAGCTAATCGCCCAGTTTTTTAAGCTTTTAACAGGTTAGATATTAAAGGTTAATAGGAAGGATAAATTATTATGTCAGCTAAAGACGTTAAATTTGGTGATTCAGCTCGTAAGCGTATGCTTGCTGGCGTCAACATTCTTGCAGATGCAGTTAAAGTAACGTTGGGACCTAAAGGTCGTAACGTAGTATTAGATAAGTCATTTGGCGCGCCAACCGTCACTAAAGATGGTGTTTCGGTTGCTAAAGAGATCGAACTTAAAGATAAGTTTGAAAACATGGGCGCACAAATGGTTAAAGAAGTTGCTTCTCAAACCAATGATGCAGCCGGTGACGGAACAACGACAGCAACCGTATTGGCTCAGGCTATTGTAAACGAAGGCCTTAAAGCAGTGGCTGCGGGTATGAACCCAATGGATCTTAAGCGCGGTATCGATAAAGGCGTTCTGGTAGCAGTTGAAGAAATCAAAAGCTTTTCTCGTCCTTGTGAAAACAACAAAGAAATTGCTCAGGTAGGGACTATCTCTGCGAACAGCGATACCGTTGTGGGTAACATCATCGCTGAAGCAATGGAGAAAGTAGGTAAAGAAGGCGTTATCACTGTAGAAGAAGGTAGCGGTCTGGAAGATGAGCTGGATGTTGTGGAAGGTATGCAGTTCGATCGTGGCTACTTGTCTCCTTACTTCATCAACAATCAAGACAATATGTCTGCTGAGCTAGATAGCCCATTTATTTTGCTAGTGGATAAGAAAATCTCAAACATCCGTGAGTTATTACCGGTACTTGAGAATGTTGCAAAAGCAGGTAAGCCTTTGTTGATCATCTCTGAAGATGTTGAAGGCGAAGCACTTGCAACATTGGTTGTTAACAACATGCGTGGAATCGTTAAAGTTGCCGCTGTTAAAGCGCCTGGCTTTGGTGATCGTCGTAAAGAAATGCTACAAGATATCGCTATTTTGACAGGCGGTACTGTGATCTCTGAAGAAGTTGGGTTATCGCTTGAGAATGCGACGCTTGATGATTTAGGGACTGCAAAGCGCGTTAATATCAGCAAAGAAAATACCACTGTAATTGATGGCGTGGGTGCAGCAGCAGACATTGAAGCGCGTGTTGGTCAGATCCGTAAGCAAATCGAAGAAAGCTCTTCTGATTACGATCGTGAGAAGTTGCAAGAGCGTGTAGCCAAATTAGCTGGCGGCGTTGCAGTTATCAAGGTTGGTGCTGGTTCTGAAGTAGAAATGAAAGAGAAGAAGGCACGTGTTGAAGATGCACTTCACTCAACCCGAGCGGCAGTAGAAGAAGGTGTTGTACCTGGCGGCGGTGTAGCGTTGGTTCGTGCTCTTCAGTCTATTGTTGACCTTAAGGGTGATAATGAAGATCAAAGCGTTGGTATCAACCTGTTACGCCGTGCGATGGAAGCACCTATGCGCCAGATCGTAGAAAATGCCGGTGGTGAAGGTTCTGTTGTGATCGATAAGGTTAAGCAGGGCGAAGGTAGCTTTGGTTACAACGCAGGCAACGGCGAATACGGCGATATGCTTGAGATGGGTATTCTTGACCCAGCTAAAGTAACCCGTACCGCACTGCAGTCTGCTGGCTCTATAGCGGGTCTTATGATTACTACTGAATGTATGGTAACAGACCATATTGAAGAAGGTGCCGCTGCACCTGCTATGCCTGATATGGGCGGTATGGGCGGTATGGGTGGCATGGGCGGCATGATGTAAGCCCCCCCCCCTCGCTATTGACTGATAAATGCAGCTGATATGTGTTTGTCAGTTGCACTTTTAAAAAGCCTCTTTTTATTAAAAGAGGCTTTTTTATTGCTGGGTCGTTAGAAGGTGAAAGTGAGAAAGTTATAATTTTGGGCACAAATACCTGATAAAAGCTGGATTTAACGTTAGAATTGGTCTGTAATTCATTGAAGTTATACGCTCATTTGCGAGCAGCAGAGAAGAAAAGAGCCGCGTGTTTAAGAAAATACTGTTATTTTTACTGGTTGGAGTGATCTCTTATACCTGTTTTTTGATTGCAACACTTCCCGCCAGTTTTGTTTGGAAGCATGTTTCCCCGCAGTTGCCACTGAAGTCTTTGCAGCTTGATGTTAAAGGTGTTTCTGGCACTGCCTGGAAAGGTTACGCACACCTTCATTCAAACGGTATTGAAGGTGTATTAGGCTGGGATATATTATTCTCAGGTCTTTTGACCGGATCACTTCCGGTAGATTTTGAATTGAAAAGTAATGGTGGGACATTGGCGACCAATGCCCGTTTTTTTTCCGATGGTATTGAGTTGGATCATACTCAGGGTACTGTAAATTTGCAGTCTTTGAACCCACTGCTTAAAAAGCAGCGTGTTACAGTTAATGGTGAATTTCAGATAAATCACTTAAGCATTGGGTATTTTGATGGTGCTTTAACGGCTGCAAAAGGGCTGTTTAGTTGGACGGGAGGGCGAGTTGAATATCCGGCGGGAAGGGAAATTCATGGTAACCAATTCCCACCGTTTACAGGTGAGTTAGGGCAAAAAGCAGATATAACGTCGCTTATAATCAAAGATGCTGAGTCTTCGATAAACTCTATTGAAGCGATTATGGAAAATACCGGTATCGCGACGTTAAAAGTAAAGCGACGGCTTTTGGACTTAGCAAATGAGCCGTGGCCAAAAAATTCTTCAGAAAATGACGTGGTTTTTAAGGTTAGAAGAAAAATTCTGTAAGTTGATAACAGCGTGAGTAACGAGTATTGATATTGCTTTATACAGTGAATTAAGTGTTAAAAAGTGAGTTTTAGAACGTGGTAACAGAAAAGCTTCGTAAGGTGACGACATTAGATAAACTTCCGCAATGGATATTATCCCTCTTATTGTTGTGTTTCGTCATCTATTGTTCAAATCTGTTAGCAGCGCTTACGTGGAATGTATTAGAGGCTGATGAGCAGTTTGTTGGTCCTACCCATTTTTCGAGCGAGAGTGTTGAGCAGGGTTCCCGCGAGTCGATAGATAGCTCTATATTGTTGACGCAAAGCTTATTCGGCAAACAGAGTGCATCTAGCCGTACGCAGCCACTAATGAAAAACATAGAGGCTCCCAAGACTAAGCTACAGTTACAACTTAAAGGCGTATTTACCTCCGAGCGTGAGAGTGAATCTAGTGCTATAGTTGCTCAGAGAGGTCAGAAAGGTGAATATTTTAAGGTCGGTGACAAACTTCCGGGTAATGCCGAGTTGGTCGCTGTGTATAGTGATAGAGTTCTGCTGAAGAGACGTGGCAGGCTTGAAGCCCTTAGTTTTGAAGATGTAACTCAAGCCAGCAATGGAATCGCAAAAGTAAAATCGGCAGTTAATAGGTCGCAGGTATCATCCCCAAGGCAGTTTGTTGATGTCGCTGAGAAAAGGTTAGCTGAAAATCCGTCAACGGCATTAGCGTCTGTGGGGTTGAAACCTGTAAAAGATGGCTCTGCATCTGGATATGTTTATGATGGAAATAATCCTATGTTAGCAGGCATGAATTTGAAACCGGGTGATGTTGTTCGTTCGGTCAATGGTAACCCCTTAGGGGATATCAACAAAGATAAAGCACTCTTGAAGCAACTTTATCAAGAGGGTAGCTTAGAGGTTGAAGTTGAGCGTGGCGGAACCAGTTTCTATATAAATTATCCGTTACGTTGAAATAGATTACAGATTTTATTCATGAATTAGTCATGGTTATAACGTTATATTTTTGATTTAAGCAATAATAAAATAACCAAACATATTATAGACACATGGGAATACAGTTTTCGATGAAGCGGTTTATTTCGGTTAGTCACGTAATTATTTTGAGCTTTTTGTTTATGTTCTCTCAGGTATCTTGGTCTGAAGAGCAGACGTGGAAGGTGAACCTTAAAGATGCTGATATCCGTGCATTTGTTACTCAAGTTTCTGATATTACCGGCTACAGCTTTGTAATTGACCCTCGAGTAAAGGGGAAAGTGACGGTTATATCAAATGCTCCGATGGATCGTGATGCTGTATATGAGATGTTTCTTTCAGTGCTTCAAGTTCACGGTTTTTCCGCAATTCCTTCTGAAGGGGTTATTAAAATTGTTCAGCAAAATGAAGCAAAGCAGAAGGCCACCAATCTTCGCTTACTGTCTAGAGTGCCCGCAGAGCAATTAGTGACACGAGTCATTCAGGTTAAGAATGCGAATGCTTTAGAGCTCGTGCCGATTCTTCGTCCAATGGTTGCCAAGTACGGTCACTTGGCAGGTGTTGCTGCTGCTAATGCCTTAATTATTAGTGACCATATTTCTAATATTAAACGTATTAGTGGAATTATCGAAGAGCTAGATAGTCCATCACAGTATGAACTTGAAGTGGTTCAACTCAATGAGGCTTGGGTGGGGGATTTGGTAAAACTGCTCGAGGAACTCGCTCCATCCGAGTTAGGTAAGTCGGGTGCAAAAGCGTCCGCGAAGAAGTTTAGTGTAGTGGCAGATGAAAGAAGTAATCGATTAATTATTAAAGGTGATGAAAACTTTAGGGATAAAATTAAAAAGTTAATTACTAAGCTAGACCAGCCTGCCGCTACTTCAGGAACAACAAAAGTCGTTCGACTTAAGCATGCTGATGCGAAAGAGATGGCTGAGTTGTTGAAAGGCATCATGGGTGACATTAGCTCAGAAAGCAAAGACCTAGGTGCAAAGAAAAATAGTAGTGCATCAGCAACCGTTTATGCAGATGAAGGTATTAACGCCTTGGTTATTAGAGCTGAGCCATCTGTACTTCAAGAAACCGAAGAGATTATCCGACAACTGGATATTCGTCGTGCGCAGGTCTTAATTGAAGCTGCTATCGTTGAAATCGGTGATGAAAATACCAAAGGTTTAGGTGTGCAGTGGGCGCTTTATGATGCAGGAGGAGCGATTCCTGGAGCATTAACGAATTTTGGTGAGGTGGGCCTGAGTGCAGCTAGTGTATTGAGTGCTATAGCAAGTGATGATCCATCTGCGGTAGCTGGTGTTGCTCAAGGTGGACTTACGCTAGGTGTTGGGCAAGAAAACGGTGGCACGAGTTGGGGGGCATTAATACAGGCCCTTGATTCAAACATTGATGCAAACCTACTGTCTACACCTAAAATCATTACCATGGACAATCAAGAGTCCTCAATTATTGTTGGGCAGAATATTCCAATTAAAACAGGTGAGTCGACGACAGCTGGGGATGGTACTTCAAACCCATTTACTACGATTACTCGTGAAGATATAGGTGTTAAGTTGGTCGTGACACCGAGTATTAGTGAGGGGGATTTGGTTCGCCTTGACATTACTCAAGAGATCTCATCAATTGCGGATAGTGTAGATGTGGCAACGGATATTGTGACTCAAAAGCGCGAGATCAAAACCAATGTGCTAGCTGATGATGGAGAAACGATTGTATTGGGTGGCTTAATTACTGAGGATTATAGAGTTAAGGTTAGTAAGGTACCATTCTTAGGTGATATACCATGGGTAGGTGCGTTATTTAGGAGTACTGAGAATAAACGTGAAAAGCGAAACCTATTAATTTTCCTTCGCCCAACGATATTAAGAGACAAGGAGAGAACTAAAGAGATTACAGAAGAGAAGTTTAATGCGCTTTGGGAGCTGAATCTTGGGATTAAAGAAGACAGAGGCCGTACTAGAGAGCGACCAGAGGGGGAGATTATTCCTCGGCCTCCAGTGGACTCGCTATTCGAAGGAAATAGGCTCAATGATACGATTGAGGATGAAGAACCCGAAACTGAAGAGTGATATCTCGCTCAGGGTCATTGAATAACGGGTTTTTGGTTTATATTCGTAAAAAGGGCCAGATACCGAAAAGTGTCTGGCCCTTTTTTTGGTCTAATGTAAAGGGTGTGCTTGTTGCGTACTAAACACTCCGAGCTACCCGTAGCTGTGATACAGCGCACCGTTAAAAGAGCGCACCTGAGGGGGTGCCAGGTATGGGCTCTACCTAGTCTTGAGGTAAAAGTGGAGGCATTGGGCAGTCAAGTACGACGGCTACGAGTCTTAATAGTTCATATTCTCGAGGGCTGACCTGATTGTCGGCCATGACACACTCTATAAATGAGTCTATTAAAGGTCGTTTGAGTATGGGGGATAGCAGTCTTAGCTTGTTTAAAGCATGACTAATTTTACGAGCGTTGTAAGTTGGCTTTTCTACCCACTGAATATTATCTGAAAATAACTGAATCGCCTGAGTAAAACGAGTCTGTTGCTCTTTTTTGTTGGTGGTTGATGCTATGACAAACAACCTTAGAATTAGCGCGATCTCACTGCTTACATCTGTGAACGAATGATACTTACTTTTTATTCTATGACCATAAGATACAGTGAGTTGCTGTTTTGTTAACGTGACTAATGCAAATTCAAAGAAGGTTATTTTTTCATCAGTATTTGCTATGCGAGATAAATCCTCTATTAGTGTTTGTTTATGTTCATTGCTTAGGTTTCTGAGTGAGCTGATGGCCATTTCAAAAATGGGAGTCCTCTGACGAAGTGTTATGTCGTCGATCAGCATTTTAGCCTGGGAATAGGTCGGTGAACTAAGGTCGTTTTGTGATCGTTGGGATAATTGTTTTATAGCTTTTGCGTGAAGTTCTTTGGATGTTTCATTCAACATCAGCAACAGTACTGCGACCTTAGCGCCTTCTGGGGTGTGCACGAGGGTTTTTATCTCAGCAGGTATGCTTTTTAGTAGCGTGACCGCATAATCAACGTGAGCTGGGGTTACCGTTCCCGCTGTTTGTTCTATTGCAGTTAATGACTGTGTAGAATTATTAGCTGTCTGAGGGGTGTTTAAAGAATGCGAATTAGTTAGGCCTATCGTCGTTTGAGCAAACCCTATTGTACTGTTCGCTATTGGCTCGGCGTTTGGGTGTGAAGCCGCTGGCTTATATTCACTTGGTTTAGATGTTGATGCTCGTTTCTTAGAGGCATGCTTACGTGCTTTAAAGCGTACTAGGTACGATGTATCAATAGTCGATATGCGCTCGTTTAGTGGCGGGTGTGAGGCTAAAAGACTACTAAATTGTAGTTTAACGGATTCCGCAAAGCATAAATGATTAAGGTCCTCTGCGTGGCGAGTTACTCTAAGTTGGGAACCTTCTTGGTTATCGAATATTTTGTAAAGTGCACTGGCAATGCCTTCTGGGTTTCGCGTGAACTGAACAGAGGCTGCGTCCGCTAAAAACTCTCGTTGTCTCGATATTGCAGCCTTGATAACGCGCCCCATAAATAAACCGGTGTAGCCAATGCAGATCAGCGCAATGCCAATAAACAGTTGCGCTATACCATGTTTGCTCCTATTGCTGGAACGGTAGCTGTGAGAGCGACTGAAAGAGGTTCGTATTAGAAATTGGCCTATTTGGCCAATTAACAGAATTCCCGCCAAAATGGCGATCAAGCGAATGTTAATACGCATATCCCCGTTTAATATATGGCTGAACTCATGGCCAATAATACCTTGAAGCTCATCGCGCGATAGCTGTTCAAGTGCCCCTTTCGTAATGACGAGAACACATTCAGTGGGCTCATAGCCTGCCACAAATGCATTGATTGAATGCTCGTGATCCATAATGTAGAGTTCTGGCATCATCGTTCCTGAGGCAATTGACATCTCTTCTACTAGGTTGATAAAACGCTGCTCTAATTTGCCTTGTGAGTCTGTGTCTACTTTCCTGCCTTTGGCCATGTCTGCCACCGCTCTGCCACCTTTAGAGAGATTGACAAATTGATGGATAGTTCCTGCGAGAATGGTAAGTGTCATTGCAGCTGAGATTGAGAGGCTAATGCGGCTAGAGAACCAATCTTGAAGCCTTAAAGACTGGGTGTCGGAAAAGTTCAATATAAAATAACAGATCAGGTTGGTAACGATGATAATAAGGGTCACTGCTATTAGAAACAGGACCCCTAGAAGCAATGATTTCTTTCGTGCGGTTGCTTGGTGGTCGAAAAAATTCATAAACTATTAACGCTTAATTGAAAGATATTTTTACCGCTTTTTTAGCCTCTATATCTTCTAGCTCGAAAAGCGCTGTTTCTTTAAAACCAAAAAAACCGGCAATGAAGTTGTTTGGAAACTGCTCTCGGTAAGTGTGATAGGCCATTACAAAGTCATTGTATGCTTGCCTTGCGAATGAAATCTTGTTTTCAGTACTTGATAGCTCTTCCATTAGTTGTTGAATCGTCTCGTTTGCTTTGATATCTGGATAGGCTTCTGCCACTGCATAAAAATTGGCCAGCGCTTTGTTGAGTAGATTCTCCGCCCCCATTAGCTTCTTAACTGCTGACCCATCTTCTGGGTGTTGAGCGGCTGATTTTGTTGCTTGGGTGGCCTGATTACGAGCCGAAATAACCTTTTCAAGGGTATCCTTTTCGTGATTCATAAAGGCTTTTGCAGAATCGACTAAATTGGGGATTAGGTCATGCCTGCGCTGTAACTGTACATCAATTTGTGAGAAACCATTCTTAAAGCGGTTTTTGAGGGTAACCAGCTTGTTATATATTGAAATTAAGTAAAAGACTGATATCACTATTACTACTAGTCCGATGATTGTACTGGTTGACATAATTCACCTTGAATGGATTATCAGGTTGATTTAATGGTTAATCAATTTTAGAGGGAGTTTTAGAATATTCCAAAATGTACGTCAAAAATTCATCTGCAGGTACGGGTCTGCTATAAAAATATCCTTGCCCCATATCGCAGCCGCGACTGACTAAATAAGACTCTTGCTCCTCGGTTTCTACGCCTTCGGCTATGACATTTAGGTGAAGGCTTTTACTGAGTTGAATCACCGCGTTAACGATACTAGTATCGTCTTCGTCAACAAGCAGGTCATGAACAAATTGCTTGTCAATTTTAACCTTATCGATCGGTAGCTTTTTGAGGTAACTCAATGAAGAATAGCCGGTACCGAAGTCATCAATGGCTGTTGATACCCCATACTGTTTTATATGGTTAAGGGTGTCGACCGCATTTGAAAGGTTTTCCATTACGCCTGTCTCTGTAATTTCGACTTCTAGATACTGGGCCTCAATATGATGCTTGTCTAATGTGCTTTTAATGTACTTTTCTATGGTTGAATCTTTTAGCTGAACTGCAGATAGGTTAATGGCTAACTTTATAAAGTGGCCTTGTTTTTGCCAGATGGCAGCTTGTTTGCAGGCTTCATCTAATACCCAGTTTCCGATATCGACAATGGTTCCGTTGTCTTCAGCAATCGGAATAAATATGTCTGGCGGTACAAAGCCACGGGTAGGGTGAACCCATCGAAGTAATACTTCTGCACCAACAATAGTATTGTTTTGGTAGTCTATTTGAGGCTGAAATACGATGTTGAATTCATTATTGGTAAGAGCATGGGAAAGATCTTTTTCCATCAGCTTTCTTTCACGCATTTCGCTGTCTACGCTTGCAACATAGAATTGAAACTGATTTCGGCTAACGGTTTTTGCCAGTGTCATAGTCTGTTCTGACTTCTGTAAAAGGTCATCTGCATTAGAGCCATCATCAGGGAAGATAGTAATACCAATGGTGGTGTATAAATTGATGCTAAATTCATCAATTTCAAAAGGTGCGCTTAAGCATTTAAGCAGTTGTTCGGCCAGTTCAGCCACGTTATATGCGTTGTGGATATTATACTGAATGAGGGAAAACTGGTCTCCGCCTAGCCTGGAGGCTGTATGCAACGCCCCATTGTTGTTTGACAGTCTCTCAGCGAATGCCTGGAGTAATCGGTCGCCTACTGTATAGTTGAATTGGCTATTGATCGATTTAAAATCATCTATTCCACAACACAAAACGGCTACCTTATGGCCTGCATGCTTGGCATCATCGAGAGTGCTTTGCAGGTGGTTTCTAAACATCAGTCTATTAGGTAGCCCAGTTAAGGGGTCGTATTGCGAGAGTTTAAGAACTCTCGCTTCTGCAGCTCTTCGTTTTTGTTGGTTGTCAGAGATCTCTTCAAGAAGATCGTTCGCTGTGCTCACCCAGACCCCTAACTCATCATATTCGTGATTCTTGGGGGCGGGAATTGTCTGTCTGCCAGGCTCTGATGGGTTGACCTTTAATAGTGACTGAATGATTCCTGAAAGTGGTCGTGTTAGAAGGTAGTGATAGACAAGAAATAAGATCGCGGCAAGTATGCCGGCTCTGAGAATACCAGAGGCGAATACGACTACTGAACGCTCTAAAAATAATTCGGACTTGTGGGCGGTATCGATGGTAATAACTAAGTAGCCGTAATAAACAGGTTGGGGTTCATTTTTAATGAGTTGAACACTAAATTGTTTTTCTTGGCCAAAAACTGAGTCAGTAAGCCATCGAAAAGGGGCGTGGTGCAGGGGGCGAGATTTTTGGGCTAACAGTGTTTCATCTGGATGACCTATAGCGGCATAATGAACCTCTCTCTGTTGAAAGAGTCCTTCTACGACTTGCTGGGCGAGCTCAGGGTCTATGCTATACACGGCCTGAGTAGCGGGGTCTTTTACCACATCGAGTATTTGAGCTGCTTGGTTATCCAGCTCATCCATCGCTCTGAACGCATCTAGTGAAATTTGCCCGATACTGAGTACTCCGCCCGCGATTAGGGCTGTTAGTATGACCCAGCGAAGGAGTTTGATAGATAGTCGCTGGTTTTGTGGGTGCATCTTTGTCATTAGCAGAAATATTCTTAGTAGCGGAGAAGTTAGTGTAAAATCAATTAACTAACTATCAGTGTAGCAAAAAAAATAGATCGGGAAAGGGGGGGTGGAAAGAAATTTGAATCATTTTCTAAACAGAGGGGGGGGTGAAAGAAACCGCACAGTGGCGGTTTCTTTTTAGCGTAAGCTTTAAGCGGCCAGGTTTTGGGCAACAAACTCCCAGTTAACCAAGTTCCAGAATGCGCTTAAGTAAGCAGGGCGCGCATTACGGTAGTCTATGTAGTAAGCATGCTCCCATAGATCTACGGTTAATAATGCTGTTTGACCTTCAGTCATTGGGGTGCCAGCATTGCTTGTGTTTACGATTTCTAGAGACCCGTCTGCATTCTTCACTAGCCACGTCCAGCTAGCGCCGAAGTTATTGACTGCTTTATCGTTAAGCTGAGTTTGAAATGCTTCGAAAGAGCCAAATGCTGTATTAATCGCGTCAGCTACAGCGCCTTCTGGTGCGCCGCCCCCATTAGGGCTTAGGCAGTTCCAGTAAAACGTGTGATTCCAGATTTGAGCTGCATTATTGAATACCGGACCGCTGGAAGATTTAATGATTTCTTCTAGTGTCTTCCCTTCAAATTCAGTGCCAGGAACCATGCCATTCAACTTATCAACATAAGTCTTGTGGTGTTTGCCGTGGTGAAACTCTAATGTTTCTGCTGAGATGTGAGGTGCTAATGCATCTTGTGCGTAAGGTAGTGCAGGTAGTTCAAAAGCCATGCTGGTCTTCTCCATTCTTTTCTATCAGGAATTGCATTTGATTTGATTTTTCATCATTAGAATTTTAGGCGGAGCCAAAGTCTGATGCTATTTGCTGATCTACATCAAATCTCTTTTGTCGCGAGATAATAGCACTGAAATCTCTAGGTATCTATATATCTGCTGCATATTGATTGCCGCCAACTATCAGAAACTAATGATAGTTGGCGTAAAAAGCTAATTTGTTGCGGGTGGCCTTTAGCTGATAGAGGATATGAAGTCAGGACTGCCGGGCAAAAACGATGCTACATTTTTAACTCGCCAGGCCAGCTCTTCATAGCTATCTGCTTGGACGGTGACGTGTCCCAGTTTCCTGCCTTTTCGCTCTTCTTTACCGTAGAGGTGGAGGTGGGCGTAGGGCAGTTTAAGTATGGCTTCTTTATCACCCTTTTCTGTAATGATATTGATCATGCAGGTCGGTTTGTTCGCTAAGGTGTTGCCTAATGGTAGCCCTGAAATTGCTCTCAGGTGGTTTTCAAACTGGCTACTTGCAGCACCTTCAATGGACCAATGACCTGAGTTATGAACTCTTGGAGCCATTTCGTTTGCCATCAATCCGCCAGGCGTTTCGAACAGTTCCAGTGTTAGGATTCCGACATGATTTAATTCGTTAATCAGAGCTTTAATATGGCTTTCGGCTTGTTGCTGTAGTTCAGCGGGTACTTTAGGGGCGGGTGCTATTGAGTACCGAAGAATGCCGTCATGGTGATTATTTTCAGCTAGCGGGTAGAAGGCAACTTCACCAGTGGTTGATCGGGCTGCAATAATGGAGAGTTCACGTGAGAAATTGATGAAAGACTCAACGATTACGGCGTCGTGATTGATTGAACTCCATGCTTCTTCTGCGTCCGCCACATCTCGAAGTACCGCCTGGCCTTTGCCATCGTATCCTTCAGTGACTGACTTGGCGACTACTGGGCAGCCAAGTTCTGCCGCGGCTTTAGCTAGTTCTTCTGCATTAGTTGCGATACGGTATTCAGCAGTAGGTATTCCTAGCTCTTTAAATAGTGCCTTTTCTTTTGCCCTGTTTTGGCATACTTCAATAGACTTGGATGAAGGGTATAAAGGCTTTTGTTTTTCTATCGATTGAGTGAGCTCAAGCGGTAAGTGCTCAAACTCGTATGTAACGACATCAACTTTTCGCAGAAATTCATCTAATTGAGTCCCAGAACCTCCTTTATCAACTAAAATATCGCCAAAGCCGACGCTAGGAGCACCACTGGTGTCGTAAAAACTAAATGACATCTCTAAGGGGTAACCTGCTATTGCAAGCATGCGCCCCAATTGACCTGCACCCAATATGCCTACTTTCATTTTGCCGCTCTCTCGGATTCGCCTCTAGGGTCTGGATTATCAAGTATCGTTTGAGTTTGATTTGCTCTGAAATCATCGACTGCTTGCTTAATCTCTGGGTTTTGCAAAGCAAGTATCTGGCCTGCAAGCAGGCCTGCATTCGTTGCCCCTGCTTTACCAATGGCCAGTGTGCCTACCGCCACTCCGCCAGGCATTTGCGCGATAGACAAAAGTGAGTCAACACCATTCAGTGTTCTAGACTGGACAGGAACCCCCAGTACCGGTAATGATGTTTGCGAAGCTACCATGCCGGGTAGATGGGCTGCACCACCGGCACCTGCAATTATAACTTGAATACCGTTGGACTCAGCAGTCTTTGCATAATCAAACAGTAAGTCTGGGGTGCGGTGTGCTGAAACAACCTTGGCTTCGTAAGCAATGCCTAGCTTTTCAAGCATTGTTGCGGCATTTTCCATGGTGGGCCAGTCTGACTTAGAACCCATGATTAGGCCAACAAGTGGTTGCATTTTGTGTCCTCAAGATAATTCAATGCGTATTGCGACTACTATTCAACATTATATAGAGTAGTTTAGTAAAGAAGGGTACCCTTCGAAAAAGACACTCTAATGCTGTATTGAATGAATATTAGCCAGAAAAAGGGGCATATAGTAGAGATTCAGCGATTACCATGCAAACTCAATTTACTTTGGCGGTATGGAATCACATAATTGTCGGCAGTAAAACAATAGTTTCTAATGAAAAAGTTAACGTTAAGGAGTTTAAATGGAAGGTTTGAGACCTGATAGAGATGAAGTCGATAGCTTTCAACGAAGCCGAAAGGCGGGGAAGGCTGCAGCAAAACCAAATGTCACTCCTAGTGCTAACCCTGTATCCAAGACTGGAAAGACGAGTGCCGTGGCGCCAAAGTCTGGTACGCCTATCACTGTATGGCTCATGATGGTAGTGATTGCTACCGTGGTTTCCTGGTTTGGGTGGGAAGGGTATAAACAGCAGCAGTTGCTAGATGCGACGACTGCCGAGTTGAATGATGCGTTGGTATTTATTAGACAGAGTAAGTTATTGATGGCGCGGTTTGAGGGGGAGTTAAGTGAGACCGGCGCCGAGCTTGAAGAGAATGATTCAGGTGCGCAAAAGAAATTGAAATTTCTTGAGTCTGAGATTCGCAAACTTTGGGGTGTTGCATATGACCGCAACCGAAAGGCCATAGCGGCAAGTGATGCGGCCATTAAGCAACACGGAGCCGAGTTAACGAATATGGCTTTACTGATTAAGCAACAAACGAAGAGCCTGACTGAGGCGAAGGTCGAAACAGAAAAAAGCGCAGCTTCGGCAGTTGCATTGCAATCTGAGGTTATTTTATTGAGAGGGCTAAATGATGAGTTGTTTGACCAGGTGAAGGCCATTGAGGATGCGTCTAGTAGTGCTATAGCAGAAGTTAGGCAAAGTATTGAAGCACTAAAGAATACGCAAAACGTCGAAGGTAGGGTGTTAATGAATGAGGTTGCTATTGAAGCAATTGATGCCTCTCGCCTTCAATTGAACGAGCGTATTGTAGCACTTGATAGTCGTTTAAATGACCTTCAGTTATCGATTAAGTCAGCACAGTCAACAAGCACTCAGGCGCCTTAAGTGTAGGAATCTATAGGTTGATAAGGTTTATTGATTCTACCTATTGCTTAATAGGTCTAATCGTCGCGATGAACCTACAAGGTGATAAATGAAACAGTATTCAACAGTAGATAGCTTGCTGCAGAGCTTAATAAAAACATCACACCTTAATGAAGGGCGAGAAGAAACACTTCTGGACTGGTATAGACGTATCAGGCATGTAAGTGAGGATGTTGTTTCAGAAGAGTTAAGCGCCCTTCAGGGTGGCTTTTCTGCTAACAGTGTAGGTCAGGCATTTGTTTACGGTTATGAGATCGCGATTCAGCGTTTAACTGGGCTAAATACGAAGGAGCAGTTGGCTGCGTTCTGTGTAACTGAAAACAAGAGTACTCACCCTCAGTCAATCAATGTATCTTTATCAAAGGGGGAAAATGGTCAGGTCTTTTTGAATGGCAGAAAAGATTTTGTAACGTTAGCTGCGGGGGCTAAATGGCTTCTGGTTGCTGCGAAATCAGGTTTATCAAGTGATGGGCGTAACCAGATCAAGCTTGTTAAAGTTGATGTTTCATCGTCGGGAGTTGATGTTGTAGTGCTGCCATCATTGCCTTTTATACCGGATGTCAGTCATGGAGTCGTGACCTTTAATGCTGTTGAGGTTGATGGTGATGATATTTTTTCAGGTGACGGGTACGGTGATTTTGTAAAACCATTTCGTTGGTGTGAAGATATTAATGTGTTTATATCTCTATCAGGCTACTTACTAAAAATAGCGTTGACTAACCAATGGCCATTAGAGTCAAAAGTGGAGATTATATCTATTTTAGCCACGCTATTAAGCATGCAGGGTATGGGGGCGGATGAGCCTATAGCTCATATTATCATGTTTGAGCAAGTGTCTAGGTTGGAGTGCTGGCTTGATCATTACGACCAAGCTTGGGCGAGTGTCGACTCATCTGTTGCAGTCGGCTGGAAGCGTGATAGAGCAATTCTTAAAATTGCCAGTCATGCTAGATCTGCTAGGTATAAAAAAGCATTGAGCCGATTGAGGCTAACTTAACCCCTTTCGGCCAGGTGCTCACTACTGTACAGCCACCCCTACTTCTAATGCTTCAAACCAATCAAGAAACTTCCCTACATTTTCGCCTCTGAATATTCTGCCATGTTGTGGAACCATTATTTCAATGTCTAGTTTTCGAACTCGACGTATCCAGTCTTGCTTTGCTCGGTTAGATGGCATCCAGCGTTGATGGAAAAGCTGCATTTTATCAATTTGGTCATTAAAGTTTTCTATCTCAAAGGGGGCGTCTGGGGCCTCGAGGGCGGCGCCGATATCACCTGAAAAAAGTATTTTCGCGACAGGATCGTATACATTAAAGTTGCCTGAAGAGTGGAGGTAGTGTGCTGGGATCAGTTGCAGGTCGATATTACCTATGCGAATCGTTTCCCCTTGATCCCTAATGGGCGCATATTCGATATTATTCATGCCAAAGTGACGAACGAACCCTTCCCAAAGCCAAGGGCAGTGGAGCTTTGCGTTGGGTAATACCTGATCCCAAAGGCCGAGAGACGATATAATGTCCGGGTCTTGGTGTGAGGCAAATAAATGGGTGATATTATCAATAGGGACGTATTTAAGTGTGGCAGCAAGCATGGGGGCAAACAGTTCAATGCCACCTGGGTCCAGTAGAATTGATTGCTCGCCAGAAGTAATTAGAAACTGGTTGGTATCAATTATTTTTTCAGGTTTCCCGGGGTCTCGACCAAACATTACCCATCGGTGGTTTTCATTGTAGAGCGTTGTTGCCTGCATGATCTTCTATTCTCTTTCGGTGCTGTTATTTTTGATTTCCCAATAATGAAATTGAGTGAGATACGTGTTCCTTTATTTTGTTGGCCATTACTTGAATACCATCAGCCATTTCAACTAAGTGACCTTGGAATTCACCGGTACGGACCGCCTCAAGTTTTGAGGTGACGGCAATAACATCTATGGCTCTCATGTGTTGTTGTATTTCACCCAATTTGTTGCGTAATTCACTCATCAGTTGGCCGAAACGGTGATCTAGCAATTTTTGTTTGGTATTAATTTCGTTAATAAAAAAGACAATGTCATTTTGATAGGTTGCCGATTCTGCTTGTCTGTAAGCAAGGTTAAGATTATTCAAAACGGCACTATTTCTCCATTCCATGACTGAGTGTGTGGAAATTTCAAGTGCGGTTATGTTAATTGATTTTGCTAAAGTGATCGTCTCGTTAGCCAATTCATCGTAGAAATTCGCGATTACTGCAAGTCCAGCAGCCTGACTGCCGGCTCTCAAAACGATTGCTCTTGCATTTTTCGATGAAATAGCAAGTTGCCTAGCGACCTGTCGAGCCTGGTGTAGCTCAGAGGCAATTTGCGCTGCCGCCACGGTTTGATTGGCGTGATTGTCTGACATAAAACAATGACCTTTATATTGTTACTTTGCTGCGAGTCTTGTTGTTTATAACCAATTGTTTAATATCAAAGTATAGACGAAGGTTTTTGATTTCATAGTTTTTGATTACCACTTTCTCGCCATTTTACCCAATGTTTAGCATGACAAACGATTATAAGTGCCGGTTAATATCAACCTAAATGTTTCAAAATGTATCCTATGACTAGAGGTGCTTCTCAATTTTTCAACCATAAGTTTGTTAGTATGGGAGATTACCTCTAATACTGTGATTGAATATAAATAGAAAAGTATTAGTGATGAGATTTTGGAGTTTACTAATATGTTAAAAAGAATATTGCAGGTAGCACTGGTTGCTCTCATGACGGCTTCTCAGGCGGGTTGTCTGTATATGGCGTTTGAGAAGCATGGCGGGGCTTTTTTAGTGCAAGTAAAGGGAGAGCAATTTGTTCATATACCAAATGACAAGTGGGACTCAACTAATAATGCGTTGGTTTACTTTTATCGTCCCGATAGTCGTTGGGCATCTGAAGAAATAGATGCCCCTAGTGTCTTTATTGATGACCATCGATATGTGGGCCTTCGGGCTAATGGTTTTACTTGGCTGGAAATGGCTCCAGGGCCAAAGCAGATAACAATGAGAAGGCCTATAGGTCTGTTGTTGGGTTTCGAGGGGGTCGGTAGTTTCGCTTTAAGCAAAATTGTTGATGCTGAGTTTGATGTTGAAGCGGGCAAAGTGTACTACTTTAGATACTCTGAAATAGAAGCGCCACCACTGCCAAATCCTGATTTAGATGCTGAGGATACATTGGCTCAAGGTGATATGCAGCTAGTTTCTCGCGAGGTTGCCATTAAGGAAATAGTGGCTACTCGATTCATTGAAAGTGAGCCGCCTTTCGCTAAAAATTCTGCAGGCACGTCTATTGTAGAGCAGAATAAAGAGGATGTTTATGAGAAAGAGAAGGCCAGGTTGGAAGCTGCCCATGAGGAAGAGTTAGCGCAGCTTAAGATAGATGGTCACTGGAAGAGTAGCAAGTGGTATTGGCCTTTTGGTGGAGGCCCAACGAAGCGTACTGAGGCAAGTGTTGAGCTTAAGGAGCTTGAAAAGGAACGAGAAGCTTACCTTCTAGCATTAGCTGAAGAGAACGAGCGAGATAAAAAAACTCGATGGTGGTGGCCGTTTGGTAGTAAGCAGGAGGATGAGCAAGAGCGGCAAGATCTGAAAGAGCAAGAGCAAAAAGTGACAGGCATCAGTCATAGACATTAATGATGGTGGCATGGGGTCACAGTTGCCTTGATAGTTGACTATAATAAATAGAAACTAAGTATTCATTAGGTGAGTGACTAAGTAAGGATGTTTAGGGGGGGAGATAGTGATGAGTGTAAAGAGTGTTGTTGCAGGTCGGCTGGAAAAAGCACGATCATTTGCTGATAGTCTCAGGTCGGTTTATGAAAGTGCGTATAGCAAAGCGACTGAAGTGCGTAAAGGCGGCGTTGAAGAGCTGATCAAAGATATCCAGCCAAGATTTCGAACCGCAGTTGAAGACGGTATTCATAGTGCTCAAGCAGTATTAGATGAGTTTAATCAGTCGTTGGCTGATAAAGCGATCCCTTCTTTTAGAAAGGGGGCTGTATCTAGGGAGCAGTTAGATAAAAAGGCGAAAGGAGTACAGTCTGCAGAAACTAAAGCTGTCCAGGTTAAAGTGAATACTCCAAGGGCAAAAAGTCCTGGTGCAAAGACATCTGCTACCAGAAGTGCTATTGCGAGAGGAAAAGCTAGTAAGAAGGCTCAAGTGAAAAAATAGAAACATTTAGCTAACTAAGTTTGATCTACTATACATAAACCCCAGCAATCCAGTTGTTGGGGTTTTTTTATTTTGTGTGTTGATTTATATGAGTAGTGAGCCGTTCGTAGCTAGGAGTGTTTCATTTTATTCAGTTGATTTAAAATGCTGACTCGAGCATCAATCATGTCTTGATACGTTTTTACTAGGCTGTCTTGCCCTTTTAATGAGGCTCGTTTGATGATCGTAAGTCGTCTTTCATAAAGGTTTATTTCTTCTACTAGCATCTTTTTGACGATACCAACTTGGTAGTGGTGTCCTTGAAAATGGATTTCTTGTGCGCGCCCCATTGTTTTCTCCTTGTCATTTAGACTGACTTCGTTGGATGCTCATAAAAGAGCATCTGAGTACGTTTTTATTTATTGTTGTTAGTTTGTTGCGCAATCACACGCTTGTTGTGTTTTCACTCCATAGCTACCTGAAATATAGTCAGAGGGTTGGATATTATCCAATGAATGATCATAATTTATTGATAGTACGTTTGTTGTTCTTAGTCGCTTAAAATATAAGCGAATAATTTGAATTTTGAGCATATTTCAACAATTGGTCCTTTTTTTTAGAAAAGTTAGAAGAATGCATTTGACACTTTGCTAAGAATCAGTAGAATGCGCATCTCCAATACGGGTTGGGGTGGTTAGCTCAGCTGGGAGAGCATCGCCCTTACAAGGCGAGGGTCACAGGTTCGATCCCTGTACCACCCACCAATATTGGAAATAAAGTGAGTGTTTTGATATTGCGGACCGGTAGTTCAGTTGGTTAGAATACCGGCCTGTCACGCCGGGGGTCGCGGGTTCGAG